>Ga0335081_10006861_pt1 | contig 18161 bp, 17 predicted proteins | sample Lox_Sample_35_FD_206713 | JGI IMG/M metagenome (GOLD analysis project Ga0335081, IMG submission 206713) | Soil microbial communities from Loxahatchee National Wildlife Refuge, Florida, United States - Lox_Sample_3.5 | ecosystem: Environmental > Terrestrial > Soil > Wetlands | place: USA... | reverse complement strand
AATTACATCGGCGACAATCCGGCGGATCAGGCCCATGCTTTCGGGGGGAGCGACGCGCGCGATAGTGCCGAGGATGGTGTTGAACAGATCGGGAATGGGAAGGTAGGCGACGATGGCCGCAAGCGCGATCAGGGCGGGAAAGAAGGACATTACAAAGTAGTACGACAAGGCTGCGGCAAACGAGAGAATGTGGTTCCGTGACAAGTCTCTTGCCGTGCCAATGATCACCCGTCTGACTTTGCCTGTTTCCATGTCGAAGCCCGGGCAGCTCCATCCCGCTAAATGGGATGAATAAGCTCAGCTTGGGGTTGAGTCAAAGGGCAGCGCTGCTTCTTTCTGCCGCCTGGCGCATCAGTTTGTTAGTGGCTTGCGAGGGCTGCCGAGAGCTGCAACAGCTGACCGCAGCTTTGGCCTGGAAAGCTACACCGCGCCCCGAGATGACACGTCCATAACGATCCCAGCGGAACTGAGCAGACGTGGCAAGCAAAAGTTGGTTCCTACGTTATACTTATAGCTTCAAAAGAGAATGGCAGCCGCATCTGAAAACGGCCATCGGCACGTGAACGGAAAGCGCACCTGGCTCATTATTGTGGGCGTGATTGTGGCGGTGGTGGTGCTGGCCGCCTTCGCTTCCCTCCATCACTCTCCGGTTCCGGTGCGGGTTGGTCATGCGGAGCGTGAGACCATTACCGCGAGCATAGCCACCAACGGCAAGATCGAGGCGCTCAACAATTTTCAGGCATATGCGCCGATGCCCACCACGGTGAAGAAGATTTATGTCAAGCAGGGCGACTGGGTGAAGCCGGGCCAGGTGCTCTTAAGGCTGGACGACTCTGCCGCCCGCCTCCAGGCGGCACGTGCGGAAGCCCAACTGAAGGGCGCTGAGGCGGACCTGAGCGCGGTGGAGGGCGGCGGCACGCACGAAGAGGTGCTGACCACGCGCAATGCCCTGGCGAAGGCCGAGAACGACCGCGATGCCGCGGAACGGAATTTCCAGGCGATGCAGAAGCTTCTGCAGACCGGCGCAGCCTCGCAGGCTGAGCTGGATGCGGCACAGAACCGGCTCCGGATTGCGACCTCTGAAGTCGACCTGCTGGAGAAGAAGCTGAAGGGGCGCTATTCCCGGCAGGAGATTGGGCACGTAGAGGCGCAGCAGGCGGAGGCACGCGCTTCGCTGGCCGCCGCGCAGGAGGTACTGAAGAACTGCAACCTGACGGCGCCGCACGAAGGCATGGTGTACTCGCTGCCCGTCCGTGAGGGTGCCTTCGTTAATACTGGCGATCTCCTGGTACAATTGGCAGACTTGCACAAGGTGCGGGTGCGCGCGTTCGTCGATGAGCCGGAGATCGGCAGGCTGCAACCGGGGCAACTGGTGGAGGTCACCTGGGATGCCCTTCCCGGTCGGGTATGGAAAGGCACGCTGGAAACCCTGCCCACGACCGTAGTGCAGCATGGGACGCGGATGGTTGGCGAAGTCACCTGTATCATTGCAAACGACGATCTAAGGCTGCTTCCCAACACCAATGTCAGCGTGGCAGTGGTCACGGCGCGAGTAGAAAACGCGCTGACGATTCCGCGGGAAGCGATCCATCAGGACGCCGCGGGACAGTACGTTTTTCAGATCGTCGACGGTGAACTGAGACGGCGCAACGTGAAAACGTCGGTTTCCGATCTCACCCGGGTCGAGGTAACGAGCGGCCTCTCCGACAATGCCGTGCTGGCGTTGGGTGCGCTCAACATGCAGTCGCTGAAAGGCGGCATGGCGGTAAAAACAGCTACTCCATGAAATTCATCCGGCCAGAATTTTTCCTCATTCCTGCTCTCATACTTGTGCTGTTTGCGGGTACAAGCATCGCCGATCCCGCGGCAGCCGAGCTGCTTTCCTCGGGGAACGTCAACCAGGCCGTCAGTGCCCTGACCAGCCGCAGCGATGCTGAATCGCTGAATCTTCTCTCACGTGCGTATTACTCGATGGAGCAGTGGGATGAGGCGGTGAAGTGTGGGGAACGTGCAGTAAGCCTGGATCCGAACAATGCCGCTTACCACCTCTGGCTGGCGCGCGAATATGGGCGCAAGGCGGGCACGGCGAATGCGCTCTCCGCGGCAGGCAGCGCCCGCAAGGCAAAGAATGAGTTTGAGCGTGCTGTACAGCTCGATCCCGCCAATGTGCCGGCGAGAGTCGACCTGGCGCAGTATTACACCGAAGCTCCCGGCATCATGGGTGGCGGCGTGGAGAAGGCGCGGGAACAGGCTGCGCACGTGGAAAAGTACGACCCGGGGATGGCGCATCTGATCCTGGCGCGAGTGGCGGAAAAGCAGAAGGAATCCGATTTGGCGGAGTCGCAGTTCCGCGCGGCCATCAAGGAAGGAAAGAATCCCGCTGACATGTGGCTGCAGCTGGCCGGCTTTTATCGCCAGCAGGGGCGGCTGGAGGCCATGCAGGCGGCGGTGCACTCTGCCATGGCGCAGCCAGGTAAACCTGCGGAAACCTATTTCGATGCTGCCGAGGAGCTCTATCGTGGCAGCTGTGATTTGCCCGTCGCCGTGCAGTATCTGCGGAAGTATCTGTCGTCGGCAGAACTGGTTGAATCTGCCCCGGCGTTTCGGGCCCACTACCTGATTGGTCAACTGGACGAAAAAATGGGCCAAAATGCTGCGGCGGCGGCGGAGTATCAGGCTTCGCTAGCGCTGGCTTCCGGCTTTGTGCCTGCCAGAAAGGCCCTGTCTCGCGTACAGTAACAGCATGCCTTCGCGATACACTCGAAAGCCCGGCATTCCGGGTTCAGGACGAATTTGATTGCCGAACGTCTGGGCCTCGCCGCTGTCGCCTGGGCAATATTGTCGACCGCAACCCTGGGTGCGGCCGGTGAGCCGCCAGCGGCCGCAATTTCCTTTCGCAACGCAATCGAGCTCGCATTGCAGCACAGCGGTGTAATGGGCATTGCCGCCATCAATCAATGGCGGGCGCAAAAGGCTTACGAGCAAGCGCGTGACAACTACATTCCGCAGCTCACGGTCGGCTCGGGGCTGGGCTACTCCTACGGTTTCCCGCTTACGCTCGAGGGTTCGGCGCCTTCGGTAGTGAACTTCAACTCCCTCCAGTCGCTGTTCAACCTTTCCCTCCGGCAGTACATCAAAGCCGCCAAAATCGACTGGAACGCTACCTCCCAGGATACCCGCGACAAACGCGATGCGGTAATTCTGGACACTGCACTAACTTATGCGCAGCTGGATCAGGCGACAGCCAAGATCGGCACCCTCACCCAGGCACAGGCGGCGGCGGAGAAGGCGCAGTTCGTAAGCCAGCAGAGACTGCAGGAGGGTGTGGACAGCCAGCTCAACCTTACCCGCAGCCAACTGGTGACGGCGCGCATTCGCCTGCGTATCGCCGAAGCCCAGGGAAATGCCGATGTGCTTCGCGAACATCTGGCACAGTTGCTCGGCGTACCGGCGGATTCGATCGTCACCGATCCCGAATCGATGCCGAAATTTCCTGCCATCTCACAGACTGACGACCTGCCCGCGCGCGCAGTCGCCAACAGCCCGGCTGTGAGGCTGGCGGACGAGAAAGTGGCAGCGGCGCAGGCACGTGCGGCCGGAGAACACAAGGCGCTGGTCTGGCCCACCGTGGATCTGGCCTCGCAATATGCCTATCTGGCCAGGTACAACAACTACGATCTCTACTATCGACGCTACACCGCGAATAATTTCAGCGGCGGCCTGAACATCAGATTTCCCCTCTTCAACCCCGTCCAGAAGGCCCGTGCGGAACAGGCGGATGCAGATGCGCTGCTGGCGCAAAAGCAGGCGGAGCTGACCAGAAACCAGGTGCGTGAAGACGCGCTGAAGCTGCAACGGTCGTTGCGTCAGCTTTCAGCGGCACGCGAGGTTGCCAGACTGGAATGGCAGGTTGCGCAGGGTGATATGGAAGCGGTAAAGGTGCGGGTGCAAAGCGGGGAGGCCAATACACGCGATGAACAGAACGCGGAACTGGACGCCGATGACAAACATGCCGCGTACCTTGACGCCGACTTCGAACTCAGCCGGGGTGAGCTGCAACTGCTGCGACTTACTGGCGAACTGGAAAATTGGGCCATTCCGGGCCAGTAATCGACGGTGAGCTGTGCGCCCGGAACCAGATTCACAGTTTGGAATCCCACCTCGGTTCCGGGTGCCCCGGAATGATACGATGTGGTGAGCCTATGCCTCTGAAAACGCTGTTGCTCAATCCTCCATCCTTCGAGAATTATGACGGCGGCGCCAGTTCGCGCTGGCCGGCGACGCGCGAGATCGAGTCCTACTGGTATCCAGTATGGCTCGCCTACCCCGCAGGCATGCTGGAGGGCTCCCGCCTGCTGGACGCGTCGCCACATAAGATCGACGCCCGGCAGACCATCGAGATCGGCAAGGAATACGAGTTCCTGGTGCTGTTCACCAGCACTCCGGGCTTTCAGGGAGACATCAAGCTGGCTGCGGCAATGAAGGCCGCCAACCCGAAGCTGAAGATTGCCTTTGTGGGACCACATGTCACCACGCTGCCGGAAGCTTCGCTGCAGGAAGGAACGGCAATCGATTTTGTCGTCCGCCGCGAGTTCGATTATGCAGTGGTCGAGTACGCCGAGGGCAATCCGCTAAGCGGGATCCCTGGGGCCTCCTATCGCGGTCCGAGCGGGGAGATCATCCATAATCCGGACCGCCCGGCGGTGGCTGACCTCGATGCGCTGCCCGATGTGGTGGACGTGTACAAGCGGGATCTGGATCCACGTCGCTACAACGTGCCGTTTCTGCTTTATCCCTTTGTGTCGCTGTACACCACGCGAGGCTGCCCGGCGCAGTGCACCTTTTGCCTGTGGCCGCAAACCCTCAGTGGGCATCCCTGGCGCAAGCGGTCTTCGGATGGAGTGGCACGCGAGATGGCGAAGGCGAAGCAGTACTGGCCCTGGGTGAAGGAATTCTTTTTTGACGACGATACGTTCAATATCCAGAAGGCCCGCACCATCGAGCTCTGCTCCAAACTGAAGCCGCTGGGCCTGACCTGGTCGTGCACCTCGCGGGTCACCACCGATTTCCAGACGCTGAAGGCGATGAAAGAGGCCGGATGCCGGCTGTTGATCGTCGGCTATGAATCGGGCGATCAGCAGATCCTGAAGAACATCAAGAAGGGGGCCACGGTGGAGCGCGCGCGTGAGTTCACCCGCGACTGCAAGAAGCTGGGGCTGGTCGTGCACGGTGACTTCATACTCGGCCTGCCTGGAGAGACCAGAGAGACGATTCGCCGCACCATCGATTTCGCCAAGGAGCTGGACGTGGAGACCATCCAGGTCTCGCTGGCGCACGCCTATCCGGGGACCGAACTTTACGATTTCGCCAAGGCCAACGGCTTTCTGGTGGGCGAGGGTTCGCAGATGGTGGACGAGATGGGCCACCAGGTTGCCATGATCGAATATCCAGGCATCTCGCGCGACTACATCCTTGAGATGGTGCATCGCTTCTATGACGAGTACTACTTCCGTCCGAAAGCGGTTTTCCGTATTGTGAAGAAGGCGGCATTCGATTCCACCGAGCGCAAGCGCCTGTTTCATGAAGCAAGGTCATTCCTGAAGCTGCGCGCGGCGCGCAACCGCGCGGTCAAGGACGCACGCAAGCAGGGGCCCACAGCGGCTCCCACGTCGACGACAGGAAGCGATGCAGGAAGCAAGTCCGAAACGGCCGAAGCGGTTGGCGCCTGAGCATTCTGGCCAGCTTCACGGCAAGTTCGGCACGCGGGTGCCGGAAATACGATTGGGGTACCGACAGGCGGTCTGAAGGTTGTACCCTTCGCAACCACCTGCGATAATCCGAGTTCCCCGAGGCCAGCGTGAATTTTCGCAAGTATCTGATCCTGCTGGCCGTGGTCATCTTTGGCCCATCCGGTGATGTTTGTCTCAGCCGCGGTATGCGGGATTTCGGCGCCGTCACTGCCGCCAATTGGCACCTGCTGCTCACGGTGCTTTCGAACTGCTGGATTTTGACTGGCATTTGCCTGCTGCTGCTGTTTTTCGGCAGCTATCTTACGGCGCTCTCCTGGGCTGACCTCACCTATGTCTTGCCGGCTACCGCCCTCGGATACATCCTGATGGCGCTGCTGGCAAGGATCTTCTTGCATGAAAGCGTCACGCCGGCACATTGGGCCGGAATCGGGCTGATTGCGGTCGGAGTGGGAGTGGTCGCCACCGGGCCCTCGCGAACGGTCCGCAGCCGGCAGGGCAAATCCAGAGATGGTCATGGCTCGCCTAGCGAGGTTGCGTATGACCGGGGCGGGAGCTAACTGTGAGCAACGCAGTTGCATGGGTGGGCATCGGCTGCATCGTATTGACCGCGACGGCAGGGGACGTGTGCCAGTCGCGGGCAATGAGACAGATCGGTGACCTCGGCCTGCTTCGCCAGTCGCGGGGAATCCTCCACGTCGTGCGCCGGGTCGTGTCCAGTCCCCGCTTCATGCTGGGACTGCTCTTCATGGCACTGGCGTTCTTCAGCCTGCTGGTGACGCTCTCCTGGGCCCCACTCAGCGTCGTCGGGCCCGCATCCGCGTCGCTGACCTTCGTCTCCAACGCTTTCGCTGCGCGCATTTTTCTCAAAGAGCGCGTCGGCCGTCGACGATGGATGGCGGCGCTGTTCGTGGCTGGCGGTGTGGTGTTGCTGGCGCGATGAAGCACCCGCTAGTCGACAATCAGCAACTGCCAGCAACAAACTGACATCTGTTAAGGCGGAGCCGGCCAATTCAGAGGATGCTGCTTCCTGATACCTTACGGGTTGTCAATCACCGGCTGCTGTTCCCGGAAATGTCATGAAAAAGTCTGCCCTTACCTTTCTGGTCCTGCTGCTGCTCGTCGGCTGCTCGTCGAACCAGCCTGGCACTCCCCGGAGCTCGCAAACGACTGCCGCAAAGCAGCCGGAATATGAGACTGGACGGGTCGCGTTTCAGAAGATGTATCTGGCGGCGCATTCATGGGCGTCCGACGCCGAGCCTTTCCGCCTGCAGTCGCAGTTCAGTGCCGGCGCGCCGGTGAACGAGGGGAAGGCCGGCGTGTGGCGAGCCTCATTCGCCTCGCCCGGAAAACGCATGATGAAGATGTTCATGTGGTCGGGCCTGGTCGGAGCCGACGTTCCGGAGCCGGGCGTCAGTTTCTCCGCCGAAGACTCGTGGAACCCGAGCAACAGTTCCACCCGGGTGTTCAATATCGGGTTTCTCAAGACTGACAGCGACAAAGCCTACGAGATAGCGCAGAAGAACGGCGGCAGCAAACTGACGACGAAGGATCCCAAACAGCCCGTCTTTCTTGCTCTGGATTGGGATGCAGCAAAAAACCAGTTGCTCTGGCACGTCATCTACGGCACAAGGGAAGATGAGGCTAGGCTGCGAGTAGCCGTGAACGCCTCCACCGGCGAGTTTGTGCGGGTGGAAAAATGAGTGTTCCCGCCCGGCTTCCGATTCTGGACGCCAGAACTGGTGCCGGTTGGTTACTTACCGGAGGCCGATGATGGTTTCCAGCCTGCCCAAACGGGAATGCCCTTGTCGTCGCGCAACGTGCAGGTGTTGTTACCCACAGTGACCTCGCGCGCCAGAATCACCTCTTCCGTGGTGTCCGTAGCCTTCGCGCCTACGATCTCCACCTGATCGCCTTTCTTGAACGAGGTGTCCATCTCCTTCAGGAAGTCCGCAGGGGCGAGCCGCACCAGCACGGTAGTGGTATCGGTCTTCACGAGCAGGTGCGTTCCCTGGAAGTCACCTGGGACCTCGCGAATGTCCTCCACGACGCCCTTGATCCTGACTTCGCCGGCCAGGTTGTACTTGGGGCCGGTGTCGTGCCCCTTCTGGGACACTGCACTCGCGGTTGCCAGGGCAGCGACAACCGCGAAAACTGCGACTCTTGACCACAATCTGGAGCTCATATACGTACCTCCTTCCGGCTCACAGCGCTCGTTGGCGGAAGGTACAGGTCAGGTCAGCCAGCCTGGAGTCGGCTCGTCCATGAGCGTTTTCCGGGCATGTCGCTCATATTGCCCTCAAACACTGCGCGACTCAAGTTCAAACCTAACCACCGCCGACCAGGGCTGCAGTGAGCCTGGTCACCAAAAGTGGTGATTGTCAACACCAGTGGTCGAACCCCAAAAAGTGGAAGATAGTGGAAAAGTGGCTACCATATAGCGCTTTCGTGTCATAATCGTGTCAGTTGCAGAGTAGTGCGAGGGGTATCTGCTTGCGCGCTCCGTCGGTTCCGCGATTCCTTTTGCGGCTCCAGCTAGCTGGCCCGAAGTACGATGGCGGCCGGGTGGAGCAGATTCTGGCGCTCTCACGCCTGTGCCTGGCACTAACGTCGCTTGCCGCCTGGCTCACTCGCCTGAGCATTACCGCCAGCCATTTCCAACTGGTGTTGAGCCTGTTGATTGCCTACGTGGGCGCCAGCCTGGCGCTGCTTACCTTGCTGCAGATCGTAGGCGAACCCGGCGATGCGTTCACCCTTTTCGCGCAGGTGAATGATGTCGCCTGGCCGGCGCTGCTGTGTCTCTTCGGCGAAGCTCCGAACAGCTTTTTCTTCGTGCTTTTTCTGTTCGCGATAATTGCCGCCGCTTTTCGCTGGGGCCTGCCGGAGACCATGACTACGGCTTTGGTCAGTGCCGCTTTCCTGATGGTCCAGGCGAGCATCGTGGCGCATCAGCCGGCGGGCATGAGGAACGTGCTTTTCGCTCCGGTGGAACCCTCGCGGCTGATTCTGCGCTGCGGTTTTGTGATCCTGGCAGGATCGATGCTGGGCGTGCTGGGTGAAACCGAAAAGGAACTGAGGGCCGAGGTCGCTGTCACCAGTCATCTGCTTTCTCTCGCGCGGGTGGGCAAGGGCTTCCGGATCGCGCTGCAAGACGTGTTTTCCGAGCTGGCGCGAATCTTCTGCGGCGGGCCAGCCCACGAGGTGGTTGCCCAGAGCAGCAGCGGCCGTATCTTCAGATGGGAAATTTCTCTGTCAGGCGACGGCAGCGCTCACGCCCAGGAGATCGCTCCCGCTGCCACGAATTGCGAGCTGATGTCGAATTACCCTCACACGTTTTTCATGCGCCGCGGAGCCGTCGATGGACGCTGCTCCATAACCGCTCTGGACGAGGAGGGACGTCGGCTGGCGGCGGACCAGGTACGCGACCTCCCGATGCCCCTGCCGGACGCGGATTCGGTGCTGGTGGTCAGCCATGAGATGGGGCGCGACTGGTACGGCCGATTCGTGCTGCTGAACGCGCGCCTTGGGCGTCAGCGCGAGCACGAACTGCGTTTCGCCCAGAACGTGATGCGCCAGGTGGCTCCCGCGCTTTACTCGGTATATCTGTTCCGGGGATTCCGTTTGCGCTCCAGCGCCACCGAGCGTGCCAAGGTCGCCCGCGAGCTGCACGACACCGCCATCCAGTCCCTCATCAGCATAGAGATGCAGGTGGACGTACTGCGCAGGCGCAGCGGCGACTCAGCGCTGGCAGGTGAACTTGGGCGCATACAGGAACTACTCCGCCGCGAGGTCCTGAACCTCCGCGAACTGATGCAGAGCATGCGCCCCGTCGATATTGGACCACACCAATTCCTTGACTTTATTGCCGAACTGGTGGAACGTTTCTCCAGAGACACCGGAATCGCCGTCCGTTTTATCTCCGAGCTGCAGGAGGTTACCCTTCCTGCGGCTACGTGCCGTGAACTGGCCAGAGCGGTGCAGGAGAGCCTGGTGAACATCCGCAAGCACAGTGGCGCGCAATCGGCGGTGATACGGTTTGGCTCCCAGCAGGGTCTGTGGAAACTGGTGATTAACGATGACGGAAATGGCTTTCCTTTTGCAGGACGCTTTACCCTGGCAGAGCTGGATAGCACGCGACGCGGGCCGGCCGTCATCAAGGAGCGGGTTCGCGCAGTAGGAGGAGACCTGGTGATCGAATCTACTCCCGGGCATGGATCGCGGTTGGAAATTACCATTCCGCAGAAAGGATACGAGTCGTATGGATAAGAAGGAGCCGTCAGTACGCATCGTCATCGCGGATGATCACACCATCTTTCGGGACGGATTGCGCCGCCTGCTGGAAGCAGAGCCCGAACTTGAGGTGGTCGGTGAAGCCGCCGACGGCAACGAAGCCGTTCGCCAAACCCGTGAACTGAACCCGGACGTTCTCCTGCTGGACCTGGCAATGCCGCGGCTTCCGGGTATGGATGCGCTGCGCGAGTTGTCGGGCAATGGCGACAAGCTGCACACGAACGTCATCGTGCTTACCGCGGCGGTGGAGCGCCTTCAGATCGTACAGGCGCTTCAGTTGGGTGCGCGCGGCGTAGTGATGAAGGAAGCGGCTACACAGTTGCTGATGAAGGCAATCCGCACCGTCCAGGCTGGCCAATACTGGATTGGACGCCAGGCCGTGGGAGATATCGTGGAATTCATGCGCACCAATCCTTCCGGCGATAAACCGGCGCGCAACTATGGTCTTACGAAGCGCGAGATGGACATACTCGCTACGATCGTCGCCGGTCTGAGCAACAAGGAGATTGCGCGCAAGTTCTCCCTCAGCGAGGACACCGTAAAGCATCACCTGACCAACATCTTCGACAAGGTGGGCGTCGCCAGCCGCCTGGAGCTTGCGCTGTTTGCCATTAACAACCGGCTCGCCGAGCCTACAACTTAGCTTGCTGCTCCATGGTCCTTGTCCCGGTCCCTGAGTCCCCGGGGGCCGCACCATACGGTGCAACAGCTGCGCCCCTGTTGCCCTCCTGTCCAAACATTACAATGTCGTTCAAAGCTGTAATATGCCGACGCGACTGGGCGTTGCTCCCTGTGCGGCCGGTCGGGCATCCATTCAATCAGAGTTGGGGCTGCGAGACAGCGACATGTGCGGCAAACGCGTGTTTACCAGTATTGAGCGGTGTTAAAGGAGCAGGAATGAAGACCAGAGGGCTTTTGTATCTGACCCTGATTCTGGCGATGACCCTCGCTGTGCTGGCGGGCTGCTCGCGGAAACTGGAGCGTACGGATGCGCAGGTCGCGAGTGACGTACAGAACAGGATTTACAGCGATGCGGCTGTCCAGAGCCGGCAGATCAGCGTACAGGCGGCCAATGGCGTGGTCACTCTCAGCGGGCAGGTCAGCACGGATGCCGAGCGCACCGCCGCGGCCAACGATGCCGGCGCGATCGACGGTGTAAGGACCGTCATCAACAACCTGCAGGTGGAGCAGGCGCAAGCCGTAGCGCCGCTGGCTCCCAGGGCGTCGTCCCCGGCCGCCGAAAAACCTTCTCCACGGCACAGTAAACCTCAGCCTTCGGTAAGGGCCCGTCATCACGCCAAGCCAAACATCAGCCAGCCGGCCGATACCTCAGGCACCGATTTGCAGGCCAGCAATGCTGCTCCGCCGGAGCCGCCACCTCCTGCGCAACAGACTCCGGCAATGATGCCGCCATTCCCAGCACCGGCACCAGCACCGCCTCTGCCGCCGCAGAAGGTTACAGTGCCGGCTGGAACCCAGTTGTCCGTGCGCCTCAATGATCCGCTCGACTCGGAGCGCAACCAAGTGGGTGACACCTTCCATGGCTCCCTGAGCGCGCCAGTCGTGATTGATGGTGAGACGGTTATTCCGTCCGGCGCCGATGTTGTTGGCCGGGTGGTGGAGGTCAGAAGCGCCGGGCGCTTCGCGGGGAACTCCGTCCTGACGCTGGAACTGACTTCCCTTTCCATGAACACAAGGACGTACAACCTGCAGAGCAACCAGTGGACACGGTCGGGCAAGGGTGAGGGCCGGAACACGGCCACCAAGATCGGCGTCGGAACGGCCGCCGGCGCCATTCTGGGCGGGCTCATCGGCGGAGGCCGGGGCGCCGCCATCGGCGCAGCCACAGGCGCGGGTGCGGGCACAGGTGTTGCTGCCGCGAAAAAGGGCGAGCAGATCAGGCTTGAACCTGAGGCGGTGCTGAATTTCCAGACTATTAACGCCATAACGGTGACGCCGCAAAGCACCAATGATCGGAATGCCGGCCGCACACCTCTTTCCTGAACCCGACGGGTATTTCACGGCGCAGTCACATTCACCGGCTGCGCCATTTCTGCATCTCTTCCTGTACACAGCCGTTTCCGGCTGCGATATCCTTACTGGGTTCTGGGGATGCCAAAACTTACCGCTCTGATACACACTCATAACGATGCTCTGCGGCTCGGCCGTGCGCTCGATTCGCTGCGAGCTTGCGACGAAGTGTTGGTAATCGACGAAGGCTCCGAGGACGGCACGGAGAAGGTTGCGCGCGAACACGGAGCGGTCTTCAAAACGGCGATTCCCGGCGTCACTCCGGGCGCCTATGCCATGGACGCAACCCACGAATGGATCCTCTGCCTCCGTCCGGACGAGTCGCTCTCCGACGATCTGGAAGCCGCCCTGTTCGAATGGAAGGAGCAGGAGATTGGCGTTGACGTGACCTGCTACAGCGTCGCTATTCGCAGGGAGAACAGCAATGGCTGGCAGAAGCTTCCTCCCGAGGTGCGCCTGGTCAATCGCCGGCAAATCAACTGGATCGGGAAGATGCCTCCGGACCAGGACTGCGGTGCGTCTCTGAAGGGCGATCTTCTGTCATTCCATCATCCCTAAAGAGCGAGGGCGCCACAGAAGCCATTGGATCCATTTCTGGAATGCGTGTTGTTCGTGGCTGGACTCGCGTTCGGCAGCTTTCTGAATGTCTGCATCACGCGCATCCCGCGCGACGAGTCCGTAGTTGCTCCACAATCCCACTGCCGCGATTGCGGCAAGCCCATCCGCTGGTATGACAACGTCCCGGTGTTGAGCTGGTTGGTTCTCCGCGGCCGCTGCCGCCAATGCGGGAAACCCATTCTGCCGCGCTATCCGGCAGTGGAGGTGCTGACGGCGGCGCTGTTCGCCGCCTGCTACGCCCGCTTCGGCCCGAACTGGTTCACACTGAAGTTCTGCATCTTCAGCTTCCTGCTTGTCGGCCTGATTTTCATGGACGCGGAGACCGGGCTGTTGCCGCGCGAGTTTACCTATAGCGGGATCGTTTTGGGTCTCGGGCTTTTCCGGCTTGCCCCTGTCGACTCATCCGGGACCGCATTCCTGTTGCGGCTGTTCCAGAAAAACCTTGAGAGTGTACAGTGGCTGTCGCTGCTTGATTCTGCCCTTGGAGCCATTGCTGGCGGGGGCTTCTTCTATCTGGCGTGGGCACTTTACTATCTCATCAGCAAACGGCACGGCCTGGGCTTTGGAGATGTAGCCCTGACGGCGATGTCCGGCGCGTTTCTTGGCCTGAAGCTGGTCCTGCTGATCATCTTCTGCGCGCCCATCCTGGGCACTCTGTACGCTGCGGCGCTGCTGGTGTGCGAGGCCTTTCGTCCGCCGTCAGATGCCAAAAACGCATCGTCGGGGAACCAACCATTCCTCTACCGCGAGATTCCGTTTGGCGTCTTTCTCGGAACGTGTTCCCTCGCGGCGATTTTTGCCGGCGAGGCTGCGTGGAGCTGGTACCTGGGGTTGTTCTCCCGAGCAGGATAATATGACCTATGCGGCCCGGCGGCGGTTCAACGCGTCCGCAATCACCTGAAGATCTTTCACGAAAAGCTCAAATTCTCTGCGCCGCGTCTCGTCGTCGGGCGCCCGCAGGATGGAAGAAGGATGCACGGTGGCGAGTGCATGAGCCGCAGCGTCGAACTCTAGCAGTTGACCGCGCTGCTGGGTGACGCGAAAGCTGCGTCCCAGCAGCGCCTGGGCGGCAGTGGCGCCCAGGCAGACCACTACCTCGGGTTTTACGAGCTCGATCTCTGCATCCAGCCAGGGACGGCAGGCGGCAATCTCCAGCGTGTTGGGCTTCTTGTGAATACGCCGCTTGCCTCGCGGCTCCCACTTGAAGTGCTTGACCGCATTCGTGACATAGGTGTCCTTGCGGTCAATGCCGGCTTGCACCAGCGCCCGGTCGAGAACAGCGCCCGCCGGGCCCACGAAGGGCCGGCCTTGCAAATCCTCCTTATCGCCCGGCTGCTCTCCCACAAACATCACGCGTGCGTGCGGCGCTCCTTCGCCGAACACGGTCTGCGTTCCGCGTTTCCACAGATCGCAGGCGCGGCAGCCCCGGGCCGCCGCCCGGGCCGACTCCAGGCTGAGATGGAGAGGTATCAGCCGCGAAGCCGCACCAGGTTGCACTGGCCGAGGCGCCATGGCTACAGGGATGCCGCGGGTCTGGCGGAAGTTGCAGCAGATCGAAGTTCATCGATTCATGTGGCTGCGCCCGCGAGGCGGCGGACGGCGAACGACATCATCACCCGCGTGATGCCGGAGACGAAGATGCTGATGCCGAACAGGGTTCCCACCACCCAGGCGGAGTTCCAGGGCCAGTGCGCCCAGATGAGGATTCCCAGCAGAATGGTAACGATTGCGTCGAAGAGGACCCATCCCCAGCCCCCGCGTGGACGGATCTGGAAAGCCAGTACGAGGGCGAAGATGCCATATACCAGCAGAAAACATGCGAGGATCAGCGTAAGCGCCAGCAGGCCGGCCCGGGGGTGCACCAGCAGGTAAATTCCGGCGATGATGTAGATGATGCCAAGAATGACTTCCAGCAGAATGTGCCAGCCGCCATGTGTTCGGATGCCGAAGGCGATCTGCACGAAGCCGTTAAAAATCGCCGACCAGCCGACGACGAGAGCGATGACCAGTCCGGCTTCCCACGGGGCCAGCATGGCCACGATGCCGGCAATGATCATGAGTACCCCGAGCACGATGGACCAGCCGGAGGCCCGCTTCACACCCTCAATCACCGTTTCAGCCATACTTCCCTCACTTCTGTTCCGCGGTAAACCGGCCTCAATATGGCCGACTGAAAAACGGAACGGCAGGATTGACGTTGAGGCCCTGAGAGCCCGGCTCCGAAGCAGCGGGGAGACAGTCCGCTAGCGGCCGGGCATGTTCAATGATTTTACTTCGTCGAGAACCGGCTCGATTATGTCGAAAAGCCGCATATCGACCGCAACCTTGCCGTTTTTCCTGGATCCCCTGGCAAGACGCTCGGCTGCATGCGCCATGAAGGCGTTGGCAAAACGTGCCCCCCATACGATGTCATCGGATGTGTAAGACGTACGCGTCTGCACGATCGTGGAGAAAATCTCGTCGAAAGCTTTCAGCAGCACCAGCATTTCTGCCTGGGCCTCGCGCAGAGACTGCGGAGTTTCACCATACAGCGGGCTGTGTTCGTTGACCGGATGCACCACAGTCCAGGTCAGGGGAAGGAAAACAACGCTTTCGCGTTCCAGCGCCAGCGGATAATAGCGCCGGGTGTGGACTCCATCCACCTGTTCAAAACGGCTGAAGATGACCTTGGCAGAGACTTCGATCAGTTCGTTGGAGCGGGCATTGGCAACGCGGAATTCGAGCGCCCGCATTTCCTGATAGGGTGCGACGACCGCATGGCTGCTGAACAGGATCCTCGCCGTGGGTCTGGAAAAGCGCGCAAACAGCAGGCCGGTAACGATGGCGAAACCGGTCAGGCCGGCGAGTGCCTCGACGGTGACTACAAAATTGGCCGCTCGTCCCACAGGCACGATATTTCCATAGCCAATAGTCGACAGCGTCTCAACGCTGAAAAAGAAGGCGCGCAGGAACGGATGCTGCTCCACACCAGGGGCCGTGCTGACCAGCGCATTCCGCCCACAGGCAAGATAGGCGGAGGCGAAGATGGCGTTGGCGAGAACGTACGCCGCCAGCCCCAGCAGAAAGAACCTGCCCCAGGACATGGTGAGCAGGATGTGATAGGGGCTCCAGGATTCGAGCAGCCGGAGACCGCGACGCTCCACGTTGAAGCTGCCGTCACGGTTCAGCAGGCGCTGATGGCTCTCGCGCGAGACAACTGCGCCGAAGCCGAGGTCCCGCAGGTCCTGTTCGTTGATGGGTTGTGCGCGCGAAACCATCGGCTGTTCCGGGCCCGAGGGGGCGTTGCAGAAGTATAACCGGTCAAAAGGCCCGTCTGCGAAGCCTCGGTGGCCGGTTTTGCATCCGGCCATGGCGTATCAGGCCAGTATTCCTCATTGTCGCTTATGGGCCATCGTCGCTTATGGAAGCTGCCTCTCTACCCGCCCCGTGGGTTGCCCTGTCTCGCATCCAGCAGCCGTATCGTCTCCAGAACCACATTGCCGGTGATGGCCAGCGACTGGGGACTGAGCTTGTCGATGGTGTCCTGGGGCGTGTGCCAGAAGACATTGTTATACCCGTAGGTGAAGTCAATAAGGTCCACGACCGGGACGCCGATCTTTGCGAAAGGAATATGATCGTCGTCCATGGGCGTCTGGAAACGGTAGAAGTGCGACTGATAACCGAGATGGCTCGCTGCCTGATAGACCAGATCGCTGAGCCAGGGGGTGGAGTCGGTGTCCTTGAGGATGTCGAGGTCGGCATCGCCGATCATGTCGACCAGGATAAATGCCCTGATCTTCTTCGCCGTCCCGTCCTGTTGCCACCTGCTCGCAAGATGCCGGGTGCCATAGACGCTGTCGGTCTCAGTCCACTTCACGAAGGCCTCTTCGCCATCGGTCCATAGCAGCCAGATGCTGTAGCCGTCAAGTTGCCTGCCACGAAACTGATCGGCCAGCGCCAGCAGCAGCGCGGTCGAGGAGCCACCGTCGTTGGCGCCCACGAACGACCTGGGCTGCGAGTAGAGAGTGTCGTAATGGCCGGCCACAATAACGATGCCGTCTCGCTTTCCCGGAAATTTCGCGATGATGTTGTTGAAGCCAAATTTTCCGACTGGGGTCTGCGCAGTGAACCTGTCCTGCTCGACGTCAAGATTTTTCAGTTTCGAAACAATGTACTGCTCCAGTTTTGCATGGGCTGCGCTGCCCGGCGGACGCGGCCCGAACGCAACAACTTCCTTCACATACTGCATTACCTGGTTGCCATTGATATCGGGCCTGGGCAGGTTGTGGGGAACGGCATCCAGTGACGAAGCCGGCTGAAGAGCTGGTATGGCGCCTGCGGGCGCGGCTGAATTCCCGGCCGGCGGCTGTGCGCTGCAGCCGGCAAAAACCGCGATCAGAAGCAGAACAGAAGTGCAGAATGACGCCTTCGTGCGAGACTTCATGCTGCAGAACATTGTAAACGGCATCCAGCGGGCACGAACTCCGGGTGAACACCGTTGCCGACGTTCAGCCGCAGCGATGCTGTGAGCGCCGGCTCATGCATCCATGGGCGGCAATTCCGGAACAGTGCCGGGAGCCGACTCCGCCGCAGAGGGGGCCGACGCCTCAGCCACCTCCTGCGGATGCGGAGTGGTGTAATCCACGGCGTCCGCTGGCACCATTTCGGCGTGGCGTCGATACCAGGTCATGGCGCTGGCCAGCTGCCACAGCCGGGTTGCGAGTTGGGCGAAGATGATCAGTTCCAGTAGAAGGAATGTCAGCGCAGTCGCTGTCGGCGGCAGCTTTATCCAGATCAGCAGCCCGACTGCCAGGGCCAGCCACGCGAGCAGGCTGATGCGGAAGTACATCCAGAACAGCGTTCCCAGCTCATGCCACATGATTCGCCAGGAGCGCCACAGATTGCGCCACATGCGCTGCTCGTTCTGCGCCACGGCGCGGACCTGGGCCACGTCGAACCACAAACGGACTGCAAGCGCGAGAAGCAGAAACACGACGGTGGCGCCGAATGACATGAATATCCCCACCTGATCGGCGATGGCGCGGTCTCCAACATGATCGGCCAGTTTCTTCAACACCTGGTAAATCGCGCCCGCAATCACGAATGGCACAATCGATAGCAATAACAGCCGTACGAAGCGCCAGAAGAACGCACCGGAAGCGGCGAAGAAATCGCCGGTTCTGAGCCGGCGGTCTTCGCGATAGGTCTGCAGGATCCCGCCGCTGACGAACAGCATGAACACGAAGAACACCAGCGCGAACAGCCAGGAACTTCCGGCAGAGTGCATGATGCCGACCTGGGGCAATCTGGTCAGTTCATTGAAGATGCCCAGATCGAAGCCCCGGCTGAGCTTCTCCCCCGCCAGACTGTGGCCCAGGGCCCGATTCAGCTGCAGCGCGGCGGGAACCGTGCCCAACATTCCGCAGACGAAGTTCACCACGAAAACCCACCAGAGAACTCCCTGTCGCCGCCAAAGAAGACTGAATCCGGCAGCTA
>Ga0335081_10006860_pt1 | contig 18162 bp, 17 predicted proteins | sample Lox_Sample_35_FD_206713 | JGI IMG/M metagenome (GOLD analysis project Ga0335081, IMG submission 206713) | Soil microbial communities from Loxahatchee National Wildlife Refuge, Florida, United States - Lox_Sample_3.5 | ecosystem: Environmental > Terrestrial > Soil > Wetlands | place: USA... | reverse complement strand
TTTCGTTTTCCGGCTGCGCGGACGAAGCCTGCGCGCTGGCGCATATTCACGATATCGGCGCGGTGGCCGTGGTGCGCGACGGCCGGCGCGGGTTCACATTTTACGTAGGCGGCGGTCTGGGCACCGTACCACAACAAGCGAAGCTGCTGTCCGAGTTTGTTCCGGAAGAAGAATTGCTCCCCCTGGCCCAGGCGATTTGCCGCGTGTTTGCGCGGCTCGGCGAAAAGAAGAATCGGAATACTGCCCGCTTGAAGTTCGTCATCCAGAAGATTGGGCTGGAAGAATTCAAGCGAGTGGTAGCCGAAGAGCGTGCGATCCTCCCTGCCGAGCCGCGTTGGACGGAATACTTGAAAGATGTAGCAGCGTATCGGGAGGAGCCTGCCAAAGCCGGCGTCCTCCTGCAGATTTCGGGACCGGCGGATGCCGAGTTCGAACGCTGGCGCCAGACCAACGTTTACCGCCAAAAGCAATCCGGCTACGCTACCGTCACCATCACTCTGCCACTAGGCGATATTACTTCCGATCAGCTCCGCGCCCTGGCCGATATCGCGCGCAAATATACTAAAGAGACGGTGCGATCTACGGTGGAGCAGAACGTCGTTCTGCGCTGGGTCAGCGAAGCCGATCTGCCCGCTCTTTACGCCGATCTCGCGGCGGCGCATCTGGGCCAAGCTGGCGCGGGAACCATCGTCGACGTGGTTTCCTGCCCCGGAACCGATACCTGCAAGCTCGGCATTTCGTCTTCGCGAGGCTTGGCCGGTGAGCTGCGTTCCCGTCTCCTGACGAAAGGCTATGAGCTCGATGAAGCCATTCGCGGTCTGCATATCAAGATCAGCGGCTGCTTCAACTCCTGCGGCCAGCACCACGTGGCCGATCTGGGCTTTTACGGCGTGAGCCGCAACAAGGGCGGTTTCACCGTGCCGCACTTCCAGCTTGTGTTGGGCGGGAAGTGGGAGGAGAATGGCGGAGCGTATGGCCTGGCGATCGGCGCCGTCCCCTCCAAGCGCATTCCCGAAACCGTCGACCGCATTACGTCCCGCTACATGGAAGAACGCCAGGATGGCGAGAGTTTCCACCGCTACGCCAAGCGCATCGGGAAAGCTGCTTTAAAAGGGATGATCGACGACCTCGCATTCGTTCCGCCGCACGATGCGGAGCCGGACCTGTACGTCGATTGGTCCGACGCGCGCGAGTACACCATCGGCGATATCGGCATCGGAGAGTGCGCCGGCGAAGTGGTCACCCCGGTGGAGTTCCAATTGACGGCCTGCGAACGCGAAGCCTTCGAAGCGCAATTGGCGCTCGAAGCCGGCGATATTCCGAAAGCCGTGATTGTTGCCTACGAATCGATGCGCAACGCGGCTCAGGCCCTCTTGAGCTGGCGTGTGATCCCGCACGAGGCATCCGCCGATGGCATCGCCGCCGCCTTCAAACATGCCTTCTACGACACCGAGCTTTTCTTCGATCCATTCGTCGGCGGCAAGTTTGCGCAGTATTATTTCGCCGCGCACGAGCAGCGCCACGAACCGTTCGATGCCGAGAAAACGCACCGGCTGATCGAAGAAGCACAGCTTTTCATCGAGGCTTCACACGCATTTTACGGCCGCCTGAGCGCGCAGAAGGTAGCCGCGTAACCGCGCCACCATGGACATCCAGCACTTCCGCGTGAAGCTGTTTGCCACGCCCGACAGCCACCCCCATCTCGGCGACGCCATCCCCATCTTCCATCGTTGGATTCAGGCGAAGCGTCTCCCGGAAACCATGATCGACGTATCGGACTACGAGCACGTCCCCGAAGGCCCCGGCGTCATCCTGGTTTGCCATGAAGCGATCTACGGCCTCGATCAGGAAAAAGGCAAGCTCGGCTTGCTCTACAACCGCCGCACGCCGTTGAACGGCTCGGTAGAAGATCGCCTCCGCCAGGCTGCACAAGCAGCCGAAACCGCCGCATCACTGCTCGAAGCCGAACCGGAATTCAAAGGTACCCTGCGCTTCAACCGCCGACAATGGGAAGTGGCCGTGAACGACCGCGCGCTTGCCCCCAATACCGAGGCCACCTGGAAATCGCTTGCGCCCGTGATCCAATCGGTATTCGATTCCAGACTCGGCGCCGGCCGCTATCGCATGGCGCACCAGGCCAACCCGCGCGAGTTGTTCCGCGTGCTGATCTCCTGACCTACGGCATCGTCACTCGGATGCTCGTGTCCGGCAGGTAGGGCGGGTCGCTGGCATGGACCACAGCCATTCCCGAAGCCACGCGCGTGATCGGAACGTTGACGCTAGTCATGTACGCCGGGAACGTGATGGTCGGCGGTACGGTTGCCACCTTGGGGTTATCGGAAACGAGTTGAATCGTCAAACCGCCTTGCGGTGCCGGCGCTGAGAGCGTCAGAACCGCACTCCCCGATGGGCCGTAGATGGCCACGCAACACCCCGCAAATGTGAGCGTCGCCTCCACGTACACCGACTGCGTGGCAGATGTGTAGCCCAGCGCTGACGCAGTAATCGAAACAGTCCCCAGATTCAGAGCCGTCACCAGCGGCTGCACACTCGGTGATGTTCTGCCGGCGGGAATGAACACGCTGGGAGGAACGGTGACCTTGGACGGATCGCTGCTCGTCAGATAAATAGTCAACCCGGCGGCTGGCGCGGGACTCGCGACACTCACCGGCACCCGGGCGCTGCCGCTCAGGTTCACTACCGTATTCGCCCAAAGCGAAATGACACCGAGCGGATTGACGGTCTGGGTGATGACATTGCTGGTAGATGGCGCGTTTGTTGGATCCCCGTTGTAAGCCGCGACGACGGCATGACTCCCTGGCGACAGGTTCGCGATCGAGAACTGCGCGACGCTGCCGCTTAGCGGGATAGTCGATTGCACCACTCCATCTATCGTGAACGTGATCGTGCCGGTTGCTCCAGAACTGACCGTGGCCTTGTAGGTAACGGTCTGGCCGTATGCGGAGGGGTTGGCCGATGCCGACAGCGCGGTCGTGCTGGGTTGGGGGGCTGTGAAGACCCAAACGGCGCCCACCTGGTTGTTGTCGCCGATGCCGCCAATCAATGCCGTGCGGCCATCTGCCGACAAAGCTACTGCCCAGCCTTGTCCGGGATCATAGGTTAGCTTGATCGCTCCCGTGCCTACTAACTTGTCACCCACCTGGTGCCAGGATCCTCCGTTGCGTTGAAAAATCCAGGCGGCGCCCATGTCATTGTCGGCACTGCCACCCACTAGCGCTGTGTTGCCGTCCGCGGAGAGGGCGACGGCATTACCTTGCCAAACGAATCCGAACGGTGGTGACGGAACGTAACCCGAGCCTACCATTGGGGGGCCTTGCTGGGACCACCCGTCGGAAGAGCGAATGAATGCGTAGGTCGCGCCGACATTGTTTCCATGAGTAATCCATCCCAGAAGCGCTGTGCTCCCATCTTGGGATAAGGCTAGCTTCGGAAGGGCCGTACCGGTGTAAACCTCATCGCTCCCGACGAGATTTCCGGCTAGCTGTGTCCACACGCCGGCTGATCGTGAGAACAGCCACGCGGTTCCAACGTTTGTAGGAAAGAGTCCGCCGATCAGAGCAGTATTACCATCTGACGACAAGGCAACCGAGCACCCTACCTCGGTCGCTCCTGCGATGGTCAGTTTGTTGCCCTGCTGGCTCCATGCCCCTGCTGAACGGGTGAACACCCAGACGGCGCCGACCTGATTATCGCCGAGGCCGCCGACCAACGCAGTGTTTCCATCAGCGGAAACTGCTAACGCGAATCCTTGCGCTGCCGCGCCAATGGCACCGGTGCCTACCAGCTTTTGACTCTGCTGGCTCCAAACACCGCCGATCCGCGTGAAAATCCAGGTAGCGCCAGTCTGGTTATCGTCACCCCAAGAGCCGAGCACTGCGGTATTCCCGTCCGCCGATAGCGCCACTGCCGATTCTGTTCCAAAGGGGCTCGGGAGTGCGCCGGAGCCGACGAGTTTTGGGCCCTGCTGCGTCCACGCGCCCGCCGAACGCGTAAACACCCAAGCTCCACCGGAGGAACCCCCGACCAGGGCTGTATTCCCATCGGCTGACAACGCAACTGCGTACCCTTGCAAAGTGACCCCTGCAGCGTCAGAAGCCACCAATTTTGGCCCCTGCTGCCTGAATTGGGCATTCGCCACGGAGCAGCAGAGCAGGCACTAATCAGTAGCGATTTCGAGAGCTTGGCCATAAGATTTAACCGCGGCAAGTATAACACTACAGGGTCTGAAATAATATAACCGAACGGGTTAAAATTCGAGACTAAGCCGCAACAAACGGTGAAAGAATTCCATGAGTCCCGGCATTACCGGTTCGGAGTACCGAAGCGATGTGGAAGTCGCCTGCGCCCGTAATCCAATCGGTATTCGATTCCAGAATCGGCGCGGGCCGCTACCGCATGGCGCACCAAGCCAACCCGCTCGACCTGTTCCGCGTGCTGATCTCCGGCTGACGTGCGGCAGCGAATTGCCGGGCCTTATTTCGCAGGCGGAAGAACCACAGTGACCCGCCCATTGACGATCGGATTCCGGTCGTCCGGCCCGCCGCATACCTCCGGCTCAGCCACCCAGGTCGAAGGCTTCATGCGCTGGTAATGCTTCGTAAAGTTCCAGGGCTTCGTGAGCGCGGTCGGATCGGTGATACTCACCTGGTCTTCGAGAGTGTTGGCGTCGATTTGCCGGATCCGCTCCGTAAAGTGCGCCTGCTCGCTCAACATGGCGGGTGTGAAATCGGCCCAGATACCGCTCTTTACCGAAATCGTTTCCACCACCAGCGTCTGGCCTTCCCAGTGACCGATGGATCTGCCCAGCAGTGTGGGCCAGAGTTCATCTTCCGGCGGGAATCCTCGGCCGTCCGTGTAGATGTGCCGCGTTTCCTTATCCACGGTGATCCACGTCTTTTCCGGCGTCACAATGAATTCATAGTCGAAAGGTGTGCCGATGATGTGTGGCATGCCGGCCGCGCAATACACCGTGTGCGTATCCACCAGCGGGTTCGGATAATTGGCATCGCCCTGGTGCTCCGCTCGGATTAAGTCGACCCGGTACTTTGCCTCCCATTCGGCGTTGTAAGGCGGATGATCGCGCACGCCCGGTACAAACGCCGGGCCGTTTTCGACGTCGAGAAGGGCAGGCGAGCCCTTGAGTCTCCATACCCCGCTCCAATCGGGGAGCTTCGAAAAACTCTTCAGACGAGCTGGCGTGTTGGCGGTTGTCTGCGCGGCAGCCGATGATAGTAGCGCGCAGAGCATAACCGCCGGCGCGGCCGTTCGGCAGGCCGTGCGGACGATCGTGCGGAATCCTTTGGCGAGCATGGTATCGTTCCTCTGTATGGGGCTATGGCGTAGCGGGGTCACCGGTCGGGGAACCGCCGATGCGCGTTCCGTCCGCCAACGTCACGGTAATCAGCGAACCGCCGGTTCTGCCGTCGCGCAATGGATGCGTGGTGATGGTGATCTGGTCGCCAGGCTTCAGGATCTTCGGTTTCCAGCCCTGCCGGAGCAAACTGGACGGCGAACTCGTCTCGATGCTCCACTCCACTGCGTTTCCCGAATCGTCCTTGACCATCATTTGGATCCAGGAGTGCGGGTTCCGCCACTGAAATTCCTTCACCACGCCGGTCAGTGTGATGGTCTTGCCCATATCAAATGCAGCGAACGAATGGTGACCAAACACAGGTACGCTGCCAATTAGAATGGCGAACGCGGCCAGTAGCATCCGGCGCCGCCTCTGAGTAGTCTTCATTTATCGCCAGCCCTCGCTGGAGCAATAGCTTACTGCAAAGCCAAACCGTTCGGCAACGTGCCCGCCTAAGGCAACCGTGACCCGGACACTGGTTACCAGTTCTCGGTCGAAACCAGGTGGCGTCTGGCCAAGAAGGCGTTTCGCACCACCTCCGACTGCGATGCCGCCATAAGCGCGCGGCTGGACCAGGGCATCGCCGGCGCGGAACAGTTTCAGTAGCCGCCCACCTCGAATCCGAGCCCGAATTCAAGGGCACGCTGCGCTTCGACCGCCAGCGGTGGGCCGTCGTTGTGAACGACCGCATTGGCGCGGGGAGCTATCGCATGGCGCGCCCAGCCAACCCGCGCGAACTGTTCCGGGTGCTGATCTCCTGATCTACGGCACCGTGACTCGGATGCTAGTGACCGGCAGGTAAGGCGGGTCGCTGGCATGGACCACAGCCATTCCCGAGGCGACACGCGTGATCGGGACGCTCACGCTAGTCATGTACGCCGGGAACGTGATGGTCGGCGGCACTGTGGCCACCTTGGGGTTATCGGAAACGAGTTGAATCGTCAGACCGCCTTGCGGCGCCGGCGACGACAACGTCAGAACCGCATTTCCCGATAGTCCGTAGATCGCGACGCAGCACCCCGCAAATGCCAGCGTCGCTTCCACGTACACCGACTGCGTAGCGGGTGTGTAGCCCAGCGCTGACGCCGTAATCGAAACGGTCCCCAGATTCAGAGCCGTCACCAGCGGCTGCACATTGGGTGATGTTCTGCCGGTGGGAATGAACACGCTGGGAGTAACGGTGACCTTGGACGGATCGCTGCTCGTCAGATAAATAGTCAACCCAGGAGCCGGCGCGGGACTCGCGACACTCACCGGCACGCGAGCGCTGGCGCTCAGGTTCACCTCGGTATTCGCCCAGAGCGAAATGACACCGAGCGGATTGACAGTTTGGTTGACTGTCGCACTCGAAGGCTGGAACATCTGGTCCCCGCTATAAGCAGCCGTGATGATGTGACTACCCGGCGTCAGATTCGCGATTGAGAACTGCGCAATGCTGCCGGTCAAGGGAACGGTCGATTGTGCGATTCCATCTACAGCAAATGTGACTGCTCCCATTGCACCGACCGTGACCGAACCCGTGTACGTAACCACTTGGCCGTAACGCGAGGGATTGAGCGAACTGGATAGGCTAACGCTCGTGGGTTTGGGAGAGACGAAGACGAAAACCCCGGAGCCCGTTGCGCCGACCAGCGCCGTGTATCCGTCCGCGGACAAGGCGACGGAGGCACCTTGAAGTTTTGCGCCCTGACCAACCAACTTGTCACCGCTCTGGTTCCAGACGTTGCCTGATCGCCGAAAGAGCCACGCCGCCCCCTGGTCACCACTGTCGCCGGGCCCTCCCACGAGCGCTGCGTTGCCATCTCCCGATATTGCCACCGAATACCCTTGATATACAGCCCCGGAGGAATCAGGGACCGAACCAGAACCCACCAATTTGGCCTGTTGGCTCCAAGCTCCACCCGAACGTGTAAACACCCACGTCGCGCCCAGCAAATTGTTATCACCTGGCGAGCCCAACAAAGCCGTATTACCGTCCACAGAAAGTGCGACAGAGACAGTCCCGCCACCGCCGGGGATGATTTCATCCGAGCCGCTCACGTTCCCAGCTTGTTGACTCCAGGTGCTGCCCGACCGGGTGAAAACCCAAGCTTCAGCAACACCTGTCCGACCGTTCAAGCCACCCAGAAGCGCAGTATTGCCGTCGGCAGAGAGCGCCACGGATCTGAAATCCGTATAAACGCTAGGGTCTGCGGTTGGGAACAATGCGCTTCCCTGCTGTGTCCATGTTCCGCCTGAGCGTGTGAATATCCAGGCCATGCCGTTGCCTAAATCCACGGGGCTCATGATCAGCGCCGTATCCCCGTCGGCAGACAATGCCACAGACCATCCCTGCTCGGAAGCGGCGATGTCCAATCCGACCAGTTTGCTGCCCTGTTGGCTCCATACGGTATTCGACCTCGTGAAAACCCAGGCTGCGCCGAAATCATTGTTATCGGCGAATCCTCCTACGAGGGCGGTATTGCCGTCCGCTGACAAAGCCACCGATATTCCCTGCCCCGCATAACCCATGGCACCCGAGCCCACCAGTTTGCTTCCTTGCTGCGTCCATACTCCCCCTGAACGGGTGAACAGCCAGGAAGCGCCGGTCAGGTGATTGTCGCCGTAGCCACCCACAATGGCCGTGTTGCCATCTGCCGACAACGCAACTGCCCCACCTTGATTTGAATTTCCCACGCTATCCGTGCCCACCAGTATTGACCCCTGCTGTGTGAACTGAGCGTTCACCACAGCCACCGAACAGCACAACAGTGCGCTAACAACCAGCGGCTTCAAGAGTTTAGCCATAACACTACCGGCTGCGAGTATAACACTTTGAGGTCTGAAATAATATAATGGAGGCTGAAGTCGGTGGCTAATGAGCAACAAACAGTGAAAGGATTCCGTGAATCCCGGCATTACCAGTCCGGAGTAGTCTATGTCGCGCATCCTTTTCATCGCCTTAACACTGGCGGCTTCGCTGGAAGCCCAGGCGCCGCTGCCTCGGCCGCGGGTCCCGTTGCCTGACTGGCGGCTGTTCGTCCAGAGACCCGCCACCGTGGTCACGCCACCGCGCGTCTGCGCGATCCCTTTACTCAACGTGCTGCCAGCCGCACCTGAGGCGCGCATGCCAACCGTTCGTCCGCAGGGCAACCTGCGACTTCCGATGAAGCAGGTCCAAGTTCCCGCGCCGGCTTGCGATAATGGTCAGAGTTCCCCTACCAATTCCTCTGATGAACAAAATCCAGCGCGTCCTCATTAGCGTCACCGACAAGACCGGTGTCGTCGAATTTGCCCGTGAGCTCGCCGGCTTTGGCGCCGAGCTCATCTCCACCGGCGGCACCGCCCGCTTGATCCGCGAGAGTGGTGTGCCGGTGCGGGACGTCTCCGAAGTGACCGGCTTTCCTGAAATGCTCGATGGCCGCGTGAAAACCATGCACCCGAAAATCACCGGCGGGTTGCTCGCGATTCGTGGCCGCGCCGACCACATGCAGGCGCTCGCGCAGCACGGAATCACGCCCATCGATATGGTAGTCGTCAATCTGTATCGCTTTGAAGACGTAGCGTCGCGAAGCGATGCGCGCCTCGAAGACCTGATCGAAAACATCGATATCGGCGGCCCCACCATGATTCGCTCGGCCGCCAAGAACTATCAGGACGTTGCGGTGGTGGTTTCACCCGCGGACTACTCCAGCATCCTCGAAGAGCTGCGCGCGCACGGCGGCGCACTCTCGATCGAAACTAAGTGGAGTTTGGCGAAGAAGGCATTTCGCACTACCGCCGATTACGATGCCGCGATCAGCGCGCGGCTGGACCGAGTGGATTCCGCGGACGCGCTACCGTCGGCGCTCGCCATGCGCGCTCCCAAGATCATGGATCTCCGCTATGGCGAGAATCCGCACCAGGCGGCGGCGCTTTATGGCAGAGCAGGGCAGGGCATCGCGGGCGCGGAGCAGTTGCAGGGCCGGGAGCTTTCGTACAACAACCTGGTCGATCTGGACGCGGCCTGGCAGCTTGCTTGTGAATTCTCCGAGCCGGCCACCGCCATCATCAAGCACACCAACCCCTGCGGCTGCGCCGAGCAATCGTCGCTTGCCGAGGCTTACCGCAAGGCTTTCGAATGCGATTCGGTCTCCGCGTACGGGGGCGTATTGGGATTCAACCGTACGGTAGATGAAGAAACCGCCAAACAGATCGCGCAAACATTCATCGAGGCCATCGCAGCGCCAGGATATACGCCCGAGGCTCTGGCCGTGCTTGCTCTCCGCCGGAATCTCCGCCTGATGCGCGTCGCTCCGGGGCTGGACCGGCTGGTGGTCAAGTCCATCGCCGGCGGCTTCCTGGTGCAGACGGCCGACGACGTGAAGTTCGAGCGCAGTTCCGCTACTCTCAAATCGCAGCGCGCGCCCAGCGACGAGGAGTGGAACGCTCTCGAGTTCGGCTGGAAGGTGGCCAAGCACGTGAAGTCGAACGCGATCGTCTATGCGCGGCCGGGGCAGGTGGTTTCGGTTGGCGCGGGGCAAATGAGCCGCGTGGATTCCGTGAAGATCGGCGCGATGAAGGCGGTGCTGCCGCTGGCGGGCTCCGTGGTTGCCTCGGATGCGTTCTTCCCCTTCCCGGATGGCGTGGAAGAGGCGGCAAAACACGGCGCCACGGCGTTTATCCAGCCGGGCGGATCGGTGCGCGACAACGACGTCATCGCCGCGGCCGACCGGCTCGGCGTGGCCATGGTCTTCACCGGTGTCCGGCACTTCCGGCACTGAAGACTACATGAGGAAGCCGGTGGCGGCGAACAGCGCTCCCGCGATTCCGGCGATCACTCCCATCACCGGGAACATCTTCTTGTGCGAAATGAAGAACAAGGAGCTCAGCACCAGGCCGATTTCCAGGAGACCCTCGCCGATGTCGTATCGCAAGCCGCGCCGCTCATCGGCTTCGGCCTTCTCGTCGGACGCCCGCGCCTCGTCTTGGATTTGCTTGCCCTTTCCTTCTTCGTCTTTCTTTTGGGCTGTGAAGTCGGCGACCACTCCCGCGGCTGTGTCTTTGGCTCCGATGGCCGCCGCCAATCCTTCGCCGAGCTCCAGCGTGTGAACCTTCAGGCGCGTGGCCTGGTAGCGCTCCCAGGTGTCGTTCGCCTCCGCTTTATGAATGATGGCGGCGGTGTGAGTCCGGTGAGAGGCGATAGTCACGATAGCCAGCGCTACGGCCAAAACGGCCGCCAGCACGCCCACTCGTTGTCCCGCCGGATCGATGGCGTGCTCACTCTCGTGATGGATTTCCAGTTCGGGCATAAGCTTGTGTTCCCGTATTATAAGCTCTAGTGAATCTCGATGAGCGACTGATGAGCGAAGCCCTGATGAGTGAAGCCCTGCGGCTGGCGCGGGAAGCGGCAGCAGCCGGAGAAGTCCCAGTCGGCGCGGTAGTGGCCATCGGCGATGAGATCATCGGCCGCGGAGCCAATTCGCCCATCGCGCTCCACGATCCCACCGCGCATGCCGAAATGCTGGCGCTCCGCGAAGCGGCCGCGCGCGCCGGTAACTACCGGCTGGAGGATGCCACTCTCTATTGCACGCTGGAGCCGTGCGTGATGTGCGCCGGTGCGCTGGTGGCGGCGCGTGTGAAGAGGCTGGTTTTCGGCGCGCGCGATCTGCGCTTCGGCGGCGTGCGCAGCAAGTTCCGCCTCGCCGATTCGGACGTGCTCAACCACGCGGTGGAAGTAGTCGAGGGTATCCTGGCTGCCGATTGCGTGGAGTTGCTGCGGGGATTCTTCGAAGCTCGGCGGTGAACTCACCCCCGCAACATCCGCCATCCCAACGCCAGGCTATTCGCGGCGAATGCCGCCGGCGTCCAGCGGCCGACATGCATCTCGAGCATCCTCCGGAACAGTTCCGGCTGCGCGGCGAAGGCCCGCAGGACGCGCGCGCGGAGGCAGTTGCGCCCGGCTCCATCCAGGAGCAGCATGAAGTCCGACATGACAGCGGGGCGGCGCCCGATTCGCCGGTGCTCCCTCTGATACAGCGCCAGATCGCCCGCTGCCAGCGCCGTACCCATGGCCGCCGCCTGCTGGAAGAGCAGGCACAGGCCTTCGCCCGTGATGGCGTCCACCGATCCCGACGCATCGCCGATAAGCGCCACATTGTTGCGATAGACAGAGCGCAAGCGGCGGGTGACGGACGCGCCGCCGCGCTCGCCTCCCACCCAGGTAGCCCCGGCAAGCCTTGCGGCGGCCTCGGGGAATTGCGGCAAGGCGGTTTCCAGGCGATCGTGCGGATCGCGCGAAATCAGCACCACGCAGAGTTCCTCCGCGGCAGTCGGCGTGATATAGAGTTGGCCGTTCGGACTCCAGTGGATCTCCATGTGCTCACCCCACGGGGCCATCCGGCAGTGCCGTCGAAATCCGAATCGTAAACTGCTGCGCGTGGTGGCTTCGAGCTTCGCCCAATTCCGCACGCGCGATTGGCCGCCATCGGCGCCGATGATCCAACGGGCGCGAACCACGCTCCCGTTCACGGCCACCGTCTCCCAATCGATCAGCCTGACTCTGCTTCCCCACGCGAAGTGGACTCCTAGCGCAGCAGCATGTTCGATCAACACGCGGTGGAGAACGGTACGGCGAATTCCCAGACCCGGACCGGCGGGAAAGGGCGCATCGACTGCTAAGCCGCCTTCGCAGAATCGGATGCCACGAAAGCGATGGCCCAGCGATTCATCGATCCGAATGCCCAGATCGAGGGCCGCGGCCAACCCATCCGGCATGATTCCTTCGCCGCATGCTTTGTTGACTGGAGGAACCGCGTGGTCGGCGACCGTTACTTCCAAGCCTTGGCGCCGCGCCGCGATGGCAGCAGCCAAACCGGCCGGACCTCCGCCCACGACCAACACATCCGTCGCCGGTGGAATCAGACAGCGCACCTTCTGAGCTTAGGGTCGCATGGAAACGAGAGATGTGGGCCGGTCGTGAAAAAGAATCTATCGGTGTAAATTCGCGGCGGGTGTTTAAAAAGGACTCTTATACGTGCGCGAACCTGCTACAAACGAGCCAGTTCCTGCAAGTACAATTCGTTGTGCGGAAATTCTTTGGCCAAATCTTCGAGGATTCCGCGGGCTTGATCGGTGTTGTGATCCCGTAAGGCGGCAACGGCCAGCAGCAATCGCGCAAACGGCAAGAGGTAGTGTCCCTTCTCCGCAGCGATGCGCAGCTTTTCAATACCGACCGATCGGTCCGTCTGCCCGCCGCTCAAACGCAGCAGCCAGCGCAGCGGCAGCGCTTTGGTGCTGAGCATGTAATTCTCCACACCAACGGCAACCCAGGCATCGTAGTATTTGGGGTTTTCGGCCAAGAGCTGTTCCGCCATGGCGCGCGCGGTTTTCATCTCTTTGAACGATGCCCCATAGCGCTTTTCAATCAGCGCCATGTAATCGGAGCGCAGGCCGTGGCATAAGAGAGCGGCAAATCGCGCGTCCGGGCTTTGCGGTTGCCGGTCAGCGAGGTTGGCAGCGCTGTTGATCGCGGCTTCAAACTTTTCCTTCACCGCCGGATCGGGAGCCAGTTTGTGGTCGGTGATGAAATGCTCGTCGTGAATGAAGAATTCAGATTGAAGGATATGCAGCCGATCGAACTCGGCGAATAAATACGCCGCGGCGTTCGAGACCGGCCCTAACGGATCCTGCGGGTGCTCGCGCTCCCACTGGCCGAACGTGCGGTGCGCGGCATCAAACTGGAGGTTGTACATCTGGCGGTAGCCCTGATCGATGCTGGTAGGTTCGGTCCATCCGACCGATGCGGCGCACAGGGCCACGCTGGCAATCAAGAATCGTGTCAACATGCAATCTACGCGGTACAGCGTCGCATGGTTATTGAGACGCTCTTACGGTTACTCAGGTTAACGCCAAATTTTTCTCTAGTACCCTTTTCGCTGCCGTACTATCAGCATATAATGTACCATCTCGACCCCGTCGAATGGGACAACATATGACAACCTCCCCCTGTATTGTGAGCGGCCGCCCAACTCACTGGATCCAGGTAGCCTTGCTCACGGCTGCCTTCTGCTCGACCGCCGTGGCGCAGACCGCGCCGCAGATCACCTGGTACACGCTGGCCGGTAGCGATTTCAACCCCACCACCAACAAGGCGCAGACCGCCGGAATTCAGGTGTTCCTGCACTCGACCGATTCTCGAGTGGTAGCCTTTCGGGCGACGGCGGCCGCGCAACTTGGCGCAGGGCTCGGTGCACCAGCCGCGCAGGGCACCGCCACGGACGTTTTGGAGGATACCGATACGATGGTTTACATCCCCGTGACCCCCTACACGGCCAACGTTTCGCTCCAGACGCTTTGGGTGTTGGTGGAACTGTTCCTGGAAGATGGCACGACGTTCTCTTCCATTCAGCGCCTGCCGGCTCCCTTTCAGAGTTACCCCATCACCATCCCAGGGACCAGCCCGGCTACGCACATGGGCGAGATGAGGGGCCGCTAGCTCGCCCTGCCGGCTCCTTTCAAAGTTCCCCCATCACCAATCGCAGGCAACCAGTCCGGCTACGCACATGGGCGCAATGAGGGGCCGCCAGCTCGTTTCGTACGTGAAATTACATACGAAACTTTCTTTTTGTACTCAAAAGAGCGTATTACAGCATCTAAGAAATAACGCTATCCTACAGGTAATCGGGGAACTACTAGTACACGGGGAACGTTTCAACAAGCGAGGTCGTAATGAATCGGTTGATGGAGACGATTTCTTCCTGGGAAGATCCCCTGACGTATCTTTCCCGAAAGCCAACTCAGGATTTTGCGAAAGGCCGAATTATCTACGGCCCGGAACATCCTGCTGACCGGCTCTTCCTATTGGTTCGGGGCCGTGTGAAAGTGAACACAACGCGCGACGATGGCTACGAAACCATTGGGCGGCTGATTTCGCCGGAGGGGTTATTCGGCGAGGCGGTCCTGGTGGGCGGGCGTCCTACGGAGTCGGCGGTCACCCTGGAACCCGCGACAGTGATGTCGTGGAGCCGGGACGAAATCGAGCACCAGACGGAGCGGGAGCCACGGCTTGGTCTGGCGCTGGCACAATATCTCGTGCGCCAGTGCATTAACCTGCAGGAACGCATCGAGAGCATGGCCGTACATAAGACGCCGGAACGAGTCATGGTGGCGCTCATCCAATTGGCGGATCAGATGGGCACGCTCCAGCCCGATGGCGCCACCCGGCTGCCATCGTTCACGCATCGCACCGTGGCCGAGTATATCGGCACCTCGCGGGAGATCGTCACTTACCAGATGAACCGCCTACGCCGGCTGGGCCTGATCCGCTATACGCGGCGCTACATCGAGGTGATGGCGCCTGCCGTGGTTGAAGCTCTGCGGCAACAGGGGATTCAACTCCAGCGGCAGGAACCGGCGCTTCGGCAAGTGGGCGTCTAGCCTACGGCTCAATCGTAGACGAAATGGAATAACCTTTTGAGGTCCTCCCATGCCTCGCGCTTGGCGCTCTGATTGTAGGGCCGAAGCAGGTACGAGGGGTGGTATGTGACCATTACTGGCAAGTCCTGCCATTGAAACCATTTGCCGCGCATTTTCGTAACGCCTTCTTTATGGCCGGTCAAGGCGCGCGCGGCGGTCCCGCCGAGGGCACAAATGGCTTTTGGCCTGATGACCGAGAGCTGACGGTAGAGGAACTGGCCGCAGATTTCCATCTCGTCCGGTTCGGGCGTGCGGTTTCCGGGCGGCCGGCACTTCACCACGTTGCAGATGTAGACGTCTTCGCGCCGCAGCGGAATGCCCTCTTTCTGCGCTGTTCCCTCGATCATCTGGGTGAGCAACTGGCCTGCGCGGCCGACGAAGGGGATGCCTTGCGCGTCTTCATCCGCTCCCGGTCCTTCGCCCACGAACACCACGGGCGATTTTTCGTTGCCGACGCCGAAGACGATTTTCGACCGCCCTTCGTGTAGCCGGCAGCGGCGGCAGTCGCCGATGTCTTCCACAACGCGGAAGAGCGAATCGCCGGACGGCGCGAGACTCGGCAGGGGAACGGGCACAGGCACCTCTTCCGCAGCGGCGGTCGCTTCCGGCGCGGGTGAGGAACTCGGTCGCCGGTAGAGAGTCTGGAAACCCAGGTCCTGGTAGAACTCCAGGTACCGCCGGAGCTGATCAGCGTCCATGGGCAGCGTGGAGGGCCAGGCGGAGTTTCACCGCTTCGTCGAAGATGCGGTCGGCAATCTCGCGTTTGGAAGCGCGGGGCAATGGCAACACGTCGCCGGTGCGCATCACCAGGGTGACTTCATTCTGGTCGGTTTCGAAGCCGGTTTCGGCGCCGCCCACCAGGTTTGCCACCACCATATCGCAATTCTTGGTTTCCAGCTTGCGCCGGGCCTCCTGCTGCAAGTTCTGGGTTTCGGCGGCGAAACCGATGAGCAGGCGGTCGCCTTTGTTGCGGCCGAGTTCCGCCAGGATGTCAGGTGTGGGATCGAGCTCGAGCGACACGCGCGCCGCGGTTTTCTTGATCTTCTGCTCGTGAACGCGGCTCAAGTGGAAATCGGCCACGGCGGCCGACTTGATGACGATGCCGGCGGGCGCGAGGTTCTCGAAAACCTGGTCGCGCATTTCCTGGGCGGTGCGTACGTGGATCACTTCGACGCCGCGCGGCGGCGGCAGATGGACGGGGCCGGAAACCAGGACTACACGCGCACCCCTTGCGGCCGCGGCTTCCGCAAGCGCGTAGCCCATTTTGCCGCTCGAGCGGTTGGAGATGAAGCGCACCGGATCGAGCGGCTCCTGCGTGGGGCCGGCGGTGATGAGAACGGTTTCGCCTTCCAATTCGCGCCGGGTACGAAATTCCGAGGCGATGGCTTCGGCGATCTCCTCCGGATCAGCCAGCCGGCCCGCGCCGATCATGCCGCAGGCCAGATAGCCCTCACCGGGGCCGACGATTCGGTGACCACGCTGCCGCAGCGTCTGCAGGTTGGATTGCGTGGCGGGGTGGTCCCACATGTTGACGTTCATGGCTGGCGCGATGACTACCGGTCCCTGAAAGGCCAGGTAGACCGTCGTGAGAAAGTCGTTGGCCTCGCCGTGGGCGAGTTTGGCCATCAGGTCGGCCGTAGCGGGGGCAATCGCCAGGAGGTCATGCTCCTGGGCAACGGCGATATGCTCGATGGCGCTCTCGATCGCAAACAGGTCGGTGAGCACTTTGCGGCCGGTCAGGGCGGCGAACGTCAGCGGCCGCACGAACTCCTGCGCGGCGGCCGTCATGACTACCTGGACTTCGTGGCCGCGCTCCATGAGCAAGCGCGCGAATTCAGCAGCCTTGTAGGCCGCGATGCCGCCGCCGACTCCCAGGAGGATGCGCATACCTCGTTATAGCGCGGGTTCGGCTTCGGTGAGTTCGGGCGCGTGGCCTGTCAGGCTGTATTTCACGAGCCCGCGCCGGACCTCTTCCATGGCGATGATGGTGGGCTTCTTCGACGACGTGGGAAGCACGGGCCGGGCGCCGCCTTGCAATTGGCGGGCGCGCTTAGCGGCAACGATGATGAACCGGTAGGTGCTCTGTTCCGGATCGTCGGGGATAGTGCAGTGTGCGTTGTTGCGTGGGGCTTTGTCAGCCATGGTTCCTCTTAATCTGAAATGTGTCCAAGATCGGCCGGATCTGTTCTTCGATCCTCGTTCTACGGGTGCGTTCCGCCCGCACGATGGCGCTTAGCGCGGCGTCGGATTCGTCCAGGTCGCGGTTGATCAGGACATAGTCGTAAGCGTTATAATTCCGGATCTCCTCGGCCGCTTCCCGCAGCCGTCTTTCAATCACATCCTCGGGGTCCTCGCTGCGAGCGCGCAACCGCTGCTCCAGGACATCACGGGAAGGCGGCAAGATGAACACAGTAACCGCTTCAGGGATTTGACACTCCAATTGTCTCGCACCTTGGACGTCGATGTCGAGCACCAAGTCCTTGCCCAATGCCCGCGCCTGTTCGAGGATGCCGCGGTGTGTTCCGTAATAATTGCCGAAGACCTCGGCCCATTCCAGAAACTCTTGGCGAGCAATCTTGGCTTCAAACTCCGCGCGCGAGATGAAGTGGTAGTTGTTGCCGTCGACCTCGGCGCCACGCGGCGCGCGGGTGGTGTAGGAGATGGAGAACATCAGCCCCGGAACGGAGCTCAGAAGGCGCGAGACGAGTGTGGATTTCCCGGAACCGGAGGGGGCGGAGATGATGAAGACGGTGGTCATGGTTGTGAGTTCACCGCCGAGACGTTTGAGTTCACCGCCGAGACGCCGAGACGCAGAGAAGAAAAGGGTCGGGGCGCGAGTGGGGTTTGCGGGCGCCGGGTGGTCCATGAGGTTGGCGCGCAGAGGTGGCAGAGGGAACAAGTGCTGGAACGCATTGTCGCAACAGGCTCGGGCTTTTTTCTCCACCGCCGAGACGCCCGATACGGGTAAACGCCGACGCAGAGAAGAAAAGGGTCGGGGCGCGAGTGGGGTTTGTGGGCACCCGGTGGTCCATGAGGTTGGCGCGCAGAGGTGGCAGAGGGAACAAGTGTTTGACGGGATTCCCGGCGGAGGTGGAACCCGTGTGGGGCAGCCCAGAAGGGCTGCCCCACTTGTGTCTCGGCGGTAAATTCCATCATTCCAGATTCAGCGCCTGCTCCCCCCGTCGAGAAAAAAGCTCGAAGCTGTTGCGACGACCACAAGGAGCCCCTTTTTCTCTGCGTCGGCGTTTACCCGTATCGGGCGTCTCGGCGGTGAAATCCATCATTCTAAGTTCAGTGCCTGCTCGCGGATTTTATCTATCTCCGATTTTGCCGCCAGGGCCAAATCCGTGATG
>Ga0335081_10006859_pt1 | contig 18163 bp, 17 predicted proteins | sample Lox_Sample_35_FD_206713 | JGI IMG/M metagenome (GOLD analysis project Ga0335081, IMG submission 206713) | Soil microbial communities from Loxahatchee National Wildlife Refuge, Florida, United States - Lox_Sample_3.5 | ecosystem: Environmental > Terrestrial > Soil > Wetlands | place: USA... | reverse complement strand
GATGTGATCGGACCGGTGCGATTCGTAATAATCGTGAAGCTTCGCCAGGCCGGCCAATCGCGCATGGGCCATGGTCCGCAGGTCCGAGAGGCGCTTCACCTGCTCCGGCTCATCCGCCACGAGATCACGAACCTTATCGAAGGCCGCATCGAGCGACGGCCCGACCATGCTGAACTGCTCAAGGCCGTCATCACGTCCCGTCAAGCCGTAATTGCGAACCGCGGACTCCGCGTCGATCAAAAGGATGTAAACGTTCTGGAGCTGCGACCGGAAATCCAGAGCCTGAAGAACCCTTTGCTCCGCCTTTTGCCGATTTTGCTCCATTTTGTTCAGCAGGAGCACAGAGGCCAACAGGGCCATCACTGGGAGAGCAGCGACAAGCAATACCTTAGAACGCAGTGAGAGGTTCGACCATGCGCTGGAGGGAGTTGCGCGCAGACTGCCGTCGATTGGCATCGAAGGATTTTCCTCGCCTTAATCCATCGGCTTATTCCGGAAATGTCCTTAGATATTGAAAACATTTCCGGGATATGAAAGATTTTTTTTGTTCACTTGCCACTGCCGTTCGGCTTCGTTGCCGTCAGACAAACACGGGCACCAGTCACAACTACGAACGAAGGGTTGCGGCGGGTGTTGACCCCCTCCTCGAAGCCAAAGCGGTTATCGATGACGAGCTAGCTTACTCCTCGCGCCTCACCAGCCAGCTCAGATCGCCCAGTGCCTGCGCGGGGAGAGGCTCGTTCCTCAGGCGTTCGGTGGTCAGTGGGATGCTGTTGACGAGATCCTGCTCGAAATCCTGTCCGAGCCGGGCCGCCACCTCGTGATCGAAGAAAGCGACGTTCACCTCTTTATTCAGCTCGAACGACCGGTGATCGAAATTGGTCGAGCCGGCTACCGTGGGACGGAGCCTCGCGGCGAAAATAGTACGCGCCGGAGTTGAGGTCTACGAATACCAGCCCGGCTACACCGCCGGGGCCGCTTGTCACGACCATTGCCTGCGCGTATCCACCGCCGTCCTCCAGCGGAAAATCGTCGCGGCCCGCCAGCACCTCGCCCGTACGCGATCCAGTTTTCAACAAACGTCGCATTCAGCGCCAATGCCGCCCGTCCCTCGATGCGCAGCATCGTGTCCCGCCAGCGCGGGCCCTGTTTCGTCGCTCTGGCCCACTGATCCGCGATACGCGCGCGGCCGACGAATGCGACTCTGCCATCCACCACCAGCAGCTTTCGATGGGTTCGCGTATTCAGGTAAGGCCAGTCTCTCGAATTCACCGGGTGATAATAGGCGACGCGTCCACCGGCGCGCTCTAATCCTCCGAAGTAGCCCCGGCGTGTTCCAAGACTCCCCAGGGAATCAATCACCAGCCGGACTTCGACTCCGGCGCGAGCCCTTGCTTCGAGGTCTCCAGGAACCTGTCTGAAACGTCGCCCCTAAGGAATTCGTACATTTCGAGACCGTCCTTCGCGCCGCCGCGATGGCGCGCAGTGCGGGAAAAAAAATCTCGCCGTTGGTCTCGACTGCAAAGCGGCTGTCGCGGTGAATGGGTGCGTCGGCGATCGCAGCGACAAACTCCGCGAAACTCTCCTCATCCGCCTTGCGCTGCCCGCTGCGATCCAGCCGGAAGGAAAGCGTCCGGCCGAAAAGCTTCATTTGCAGGCGCCAGGCATGCAACGCCAGAGCTCCGGCGCCGAACAGCGCGAGCGCCATTATTATATGTCGGCCGGCCGAAGATCGTTCGTGCGTCATGGCATCAACTCCTGCCAAAGTGGGCGATAATTTTCGTACTGCAATTCGGATTCCCACTGGAGAAACAGAAACGATACAGAAGCTCTTCAATAACCGCCGCCCGGCCTCCGCGGATGTGATAGCGTAAACTTCAACAAAATTTGGCGCACCGATTCTTGGACCGCGCGGGGAGGCGCTTTATGTTGCTCAAGCCGGCCAGGCCAGAGATCGATCACCGTACGATGAAGCTGATTGTCGGCGTAATCGCTTTGAGTTTGGGAAATCTCACCAGCTTCTTCACACATTCCCAGATCACTTCAATCAGCGAGTCGTATTGGGAGGGCGGCTGGGCGCAGAGCATTTTCGTTGGATTTCTCTTCGCGATTGCGGCTTTCCTTCTCGCTTACAATGGTCTCTCTCCGGTTGAAATGATATTGAGCAAGGTCGCTTCTGCGGCCGGTCTCGCCGTCGCACTTTTCCCGTGCGGTTGCGACGGCCATACTGAAACAATCCCGCACGTCCACTATGCATCCGCGGCTGTGATGTTTCTGATCCTCGCCTACTTTTGCGATGTGTTCTACAAGCGGGCACGGGGAAAGGGTCACACCGAGGCGAATCGCCGCGCTTTTCTTTATGCGGTCTGTGGAGTGGCCATCATTGCTTCCATCTTGATCTTGGTCATCGACACCATTTCGGATGGCGCGCTCAGCAGGGCGATCCCCCGCCTGGTCTTCCAATGCGAACGTGCGGCCCTGGTTGCCTTCGGAATATCCTGGCTCACCGCCAGCCACATACTCCCAGTCTTGACGAGAAAGGACGAGCGGCTCTCGCTTTTGGGTCCGCTGCCTTCCCGTTGAGCTCTGGGAACCGACGGGACGCGACGCACATTCATTGGCAGTTTCTCGCAAGTGCCGAAGAGTATTTGGCAACCTCGGCGATAAGTGTATTCCTAATCACTGAGATGGATCTCGGACTGACGTTTGCCAAGAATACGCTCGAACACCTCGCCAAGAGAAACCGATAGGATCCTGCGGAACAGATCGACCCAAGGAAGCCGCTATCGGGAGTTCCGCAATCCAAAATCGGCGAGTGGCGGAGGAAGAGGGATTCGAACCCCCGAGCGAGTCACCCCGCTAACGGTTTTCAAGACCGCCGGTTTCAACCACTCACCCATTCCTCCAAGCCCAAAGTAGCACACGCTGTACAATTGAATCTCATGCCGGTCGATACAGCCGCTGTGCGCAGAGGCGAGGAACTCGATCTCGATTCGCTCTCCGCGTATCTCGCCGGAAAGATCCCCCAGAGTGGGCCCATCGAGCTCGAACAGTTCCCCGGCGGGCACTCGAATCTCACCTATCTGCTGCGCATCGGCACGCGCGAGTATGTGCTGCGGCGCGCGCCGCTGGGTCCTGTGGCGCCCAAGGCGCACGACATGGTGCGTGAAGCGCGCGTGTTGCAGGCGGTTCATCCGCACTTTCCGCCCGCGCCCGAAGTTTACCTGATATGCGAAGACTCAGCCGTAATCGGCGCACCGTTTTTTCTGATGGAGCGCCGCCGCGGCATTGTTCTGCGCACCAGCGTTCCTCCCGAAGTGACGCGCCACCAGAACTACGCCGCGCGCATCAGCCGCGCCTTTATCGATTGCATCGTCCAACTGCACGCGGTGGATATCGAGAAGCACGGCCTGCGCTCGCTGGGGAAGCCCGAGGGGTTCGTGGAACGGCAGGTCAAGGGCTGGAGCGAGCGCTGGGAGCGCGCGCGCACCGAGCCCAGCCCCGAAATGGATCGCGTGCTCGCCTGGTTCGCCCGAACGATTCCGCCGGCGAGCGCGCCGACACTGGTTCACAACGATTTCAAACTCGACAACGTCATGCTCGATGCCGCGACACCGGACCGCATCGAAGCCGTCCTCGACTGGGAAATGACCACCGTCGGCGATCCGCTGAGCGATCTCGGCCTGACGCTGTGCTACTGGAGCTCGACTCTGGTTCCGGGCACGACTTTGCAATCGGTCAACACCGGCCCGGGCTGGTTTTCGCGCGACGAATTCGTCGAGCGCTACGCCGCGCAAACCGGGCGCGATGTCTCGGCGCTCCCATGGTATGAGGCGTTCGGTGTCGCCAAGCTGGCCGTCATCCTGCAACAGATCTACTTCCGGTACTGGCGCGGGCAGACCGCGGACGATCGCTTCGCGCACTTCGACCAGCGCGTGAAGGCGCTGGTGACGCGCGCCGCTGAAATGGTGGATCGCATCGCGTGAGCGTGGTTTATCTGGTCCGCCACGGGCAGGGCGGGACGCGCGAAAATTACGATTCGCTTTCAGATCTGGGCCGCGAGCAGGCGCGGCGGCTGGGCGAGTATTTCGAGTCGCAGAAGATCGGGTTTGACGCAATATATTCCGGCGCGCTCCAGCGCCAGCGGGCGACGGCGGACGCCGCACTGCCGGGCGCAGACGTGATCGTCGATCCGGGCTGGAACGAGTTCGATCTGGCGCAGGTGTACGCGGAAATGGCGCCGCACCTTGCCGCCGAAGACGACGATTTTTGCCGCGAATACGAACAGATGCAGGCGGCGCTCGCGTTAAGCCGCGGCGCGCACGAGGCTCCCGTGCATCGCCGCTGGAACGATTGCGACCGCAAGATCGTCTGGGCGTGGGTCGAAAGCCGCTTTGATTATTCGGGCGAGTCGTGGCCGGTGTTTGTGGCGCGCGTCCACGCGGCTTTGGCGCGACTGAATGCCGCCGGGCATGAAGGCAACGTCATCGTGTTCACTTCGGCCACTCCGATCGGGGTGTGCGCGGCGGCTGCGCTCGATCTTCAGGACGGTCGCGCGATGTCTCTGGCGGCAGTTTTGCTGAACGGCTCGTTCACCACGCTGCGCATTCGCCAAACCGAGATTCGACTGTTCAGCTTGAACAACGCTCCGCACCTGGACGACGAATCGCTGCGGACGTTCCGCTAAAGTAGAGCCACTCGCTGACGCGCGGCGGCTGGTGACGCATCGAGGAGGGTTGGCTAGCCGCCAGCCGTGAGGCTGCGGCTCATCCGGTCTTCAAACACGACATCTAAACGGCGGACTTCACGTCGCGCGACGCTCGAAGAACTTGGCGCCCAGCGCGCCGCCGAAGGCCGGCAGCACGGAAAACAGCAGCAGGATCATGGACAGGATCGCCGCGATCTTTTCCGGGCTGTGAAACGCGTCGAGCATGGTGTTGAAATCGGCCTCCGACCGCCCCGTGTTGCTCCACTGCGCGCGTAGCGTCTCCACCGCGGTGGGCTGCGAAAGCGCGACCGCGATCAGCGTCAGGATTAGCGTCATCATCAGAAATGCGAAGATGCCGGAAAGCCAACCCAGGTGCGCTCCGCTCATGGGGGTCAGCCGCTGTCCCGTTTTGCGGCAATACAGGTACACGGCGAAAAATCCGCCGCCGCCCAGCCACAGCGGGAACAGAAGCTGAAGCACCGTGATCTGCCCGCTGATCATCAAAACGAGAATCGAAAGAATTCCGGCAAGCAGCGCGACCCGCACCGCGGTGCGGTTGTGAAATCCGATCGGCGCGGGAGCGGGAGCCGCCGGAATCGGCGGCGGGACGGCCACCGGCTCGAGTTCCGGCTCGAAGCCCGCAATCTCACGCTGAGGCTTGCCGCAGCGATGGCAGAACAACGCGTCTTCGGGGAGCGCAGCCCCGCATGTGCACCGGTCAGGCACACTTTTAGTTTGCCATGCCGGGGCGGCTCACGCGTCCGGACTCCACCGCCACCACAAAATATCCATTGCCCTCGGTCAAGGATTGCGCACGCGCGATCCTCGCATACCGCGCTGGTGTTCCGTCGTCACTCGTCGGCGAAATTTCGCAGCTCGCCGAATTCGCGCCCGCGTGCCCGCTTTGCGGCGTATCCTCGATTTGTATGAGTCCCTCGATCTCACGGAACGGTGCCGAATTCGAGCGCCGCCTGGCGGTTACCGGTCCGGTGACCCTGGACATCAGTGTCCGCACCGGGCGCGTTCGCGTGCGCCGCGGTGACGCGGATTCCGTTGTGATCCGCGGCGCGGTCCGGGTCCATTCTTTCCTGCTGAGCTTCGGCGACCCGCAACGCCAGGCGCAGGAGATGGCCACCGATCCGCCCATTTTTCAGGAGGGCAATCATATCCGGATGGGCGACCTCGAAGACCGCTGGCTGCTGAGCCACACGGAACTGCAACTGGAAATCCTGACGCCGGCCGACACGCGAGTTCGCGCCTTCGGCGACTCGGCCGATCTTCGCGTGGAGGCCGTGCACGGCCCGGTGTACTGCGAGACCGATTCGGGCCATATCCAGATCGCGCAAATCGAGTCCGAAGTCAGCGCCGCGTGCGATTCCGGAGCCATTTCTATCTCGAACGTCGCCGGCCCAGTGGACGCGGCTACCGATTCCGGAGCAATCGAGGCGCTCGAGATCGCCGGCCGGGTCGACGCGCGTTGCGATTCGGGCGAGATTTCGATCTCCCAGACCATGGCCGCTCCCATTCACGGGCGCACCGACTCCGGATCCATCCGCGTGAAGCTCGCCGAGGGCGGCTATCGCCTGAGGCTGCTCACCGATTCGGGCCGCGTGGAGATCCCGGAGGCCGCGCAAGCGCAAGCGTGGGGAAAGGAAATCGAGGTTTCCATTCGCGGCGGCGGACCCATCGTGGATCTGGCCACCGATTCGGGCAATATCGACGTTGCCTGGGATTAACCCTTCGGCACGGCCACCAGGGCTGTCGTGGAATCGATCGCTTCGGACAGCCCTGCCGGTCAGGTCGGGGTTTCTGATAAAGGCTGCCTACAGCCGGTCAGGCAGGCGGATCCTTTTCCGGACGCGGCCGTCCGCGCCGGATGCGCCGCAGGATCTGCGGAACCTTCGACCCCAGGGCCGGCGACAGGGCCGCTTCAAACTGGAGATCGGGAGTGCGGAAAAGCTGCAGGCGCTCGGCGATCTGATGGCGCAGGAATTGCCGCGCGTGACCGAGCGCTTCGAGCGTCACCGTCTGTTCCTCCTGCGTGCCGGACAGGATCAGGCTGACGTGCGCGTGGCGGAAATCGGGCGAAAGATGCACCTCTGCCACGGTCACCGAGCCGATGCGCGGGTCCGCCATCTCGTAGCCGATCAGCTCCTCGAGTTCCTCGCGAATGCTTTCCGAGACGCGCTCGGCGCGGTGGGGGTCCAAACTTCAGGATAACGCGGCGTCCTAAAACAGTCGCCTGCGCCATTGCCCGAGCTTCTGCCGCCAGCTCAAGACGCGCGCCGGAGGGGGCGCGAGCGGCTCGAAGTCGCGCGTCGCGTGAACCACCGGCAGCGGCGGCGGAGCAACGTAGGGAGTCTTTGAGACCATGCGAACGCGATAACCGCTGAACGCGTAGATGCGCTTGTAGAGCTTTCCGTCTTTATCCTGGAGCACCACGGAAAACGCCTTTTCATCATCTCCGGGGAGATCCTCCGTGGTCACCGGATAATACCCTTTCACGTTGCGCTCGATGTACGCCGTCTCGTAGCGGTGCCGGCGTACGCTCCAAACGAAGACGCGGAAGCTGTCGAATTCGTAGGGAAATGATCCGGAAGAAATGGTGGTCCACAGCCAGTTCGATTTAATCGCGCCGTTCTCCTTGTCCTTCACTTCGCCCAACGGAAGATACGCGGTGATGCGATGACCTTCGGCATACTGCGCGACCTCGTCGGGAACGGACATGCTGAGCATTCGCGAAAGGACCCAGCCGGTGTTGCCGTCCTTGGTGCGGACCAGGCTCCAGTCGTCTACGGGCACGGGTTTCTCTTCGGGCGGCCGATAGTCGGGAAGATCGGGCGCGCGCGGGCGCGAAAGCGCCTGCCAGTCGAGCGGAAGCGGAGGGGGCAGAGGCGGCGGCAAGACCGGCTTCTTCGGTTCCTTCGTCCTGGTCTTGCGCGGCGCGGCGCGATGCACCGGAACTGCGGGAAGCGCGGAGATGCGCGGCGCGATCTGGTGACCGATCACTTCAAGCGGAGTCGATTCGGCGATCTGGAAAAAACTCGGCGACTGGCGGTTGGGATCGGTGTGAATATTCAGCGTGTCAAACGCCGTCGCGGCGCCTTGCGAGGGAAGTTTCGCGGCGCTCGCCGCCAGGCGCCGCAGATCGTCCATCTGTTGCGGAGTCAGCAGCAGGTTCGCATCGGTCCAGCCTTCGACCCCCTGTCCCGTCCGCACCCTGACAAAGCGCCGCCGCGTTTCGAGCACGTCGAGCCTCTCGCCGTGATGGACCGTTCCCACCACCGGCGACCTCGACGCCAGGTCCTTGTGAAGAGTGACCGACGGAGGTCCCGGATAGGCGACGCCAGTGGCAGCCGGTTGAACGCGTTGCGAAGCACATGCCGCAAGAAACAGGGCGCAGCAAAAGACGGCGGCGCCAAGCCCGCGCACGGCTACCCGATGCCCAGATCGTCCACCCGTTCGAGCGGCGTGCCGCACTTCCGGCAGATGATCGACGCGCAATCGCCGCACACCAGCGGATCGGAAACCGGCTGCCGGCACCGCGGACAATAAAATTCGCTCTGGGAATCCTGCGTGGTCACGAGGTTCGAGGGGCACCGCTACCGCTTGTTCACCATCTGGGGATTATCCGCCTGCGCGGCGACATCCGCCCGCGCCTTCAGGAAAATATCGTACTGGCTCATCAGGTCGCGAAACACGGCGTCGCCCAGGACTTTGTAGCCCGTGCCGGTGAAGTGCACGTGATCGTACTGCGCCATTCCCGCGGTCACCCACTGCTGCATCGACCCTTTGCCGCCCATCTTCGCGCGCAGGTCCCAGAACGCGCAGCCCGACGCGATGGCCGCCTGGCGCTGCGCCTCGATGATCAGGTCCACCTTGTCCATCTCGCGCCATCCCTTGCGCGTGTGCAGGTACCGGTCCGGCGGCCCGATCACCAGGATGGTCGCCGCCGGCGCAGCTTCGCGAATCCGCCCGATCAGCCCCCTGAACATCTCTTCGTACGATTCGACCGTCAGGTCCCTGCGCCCGGCTTCATTGGTCCCATAGGCGAGCACGATCAGCGCCGGGTTGCGCCGCTCGATGTTCGACTTGAGCACCGGCTCATTCCAATCCAGCATGATAGACGCCTGCGCGCCGTTGATTCCCAGGGTTTCGTACGTGACGCCGGTGGAATTCTCGGCGGTCCACCCGAACAGGCGTACCGGCGCGCGGCCGAGCGTCTCGGCTTCCAACCGATGCTGGCCCGGTGTGGTTTCGTAATGATAATAGCCGGGCTGCTCTTGGCCGTCGGTTGAAACGATCTCGATCGGCGTGCCGTTGTCGTAAATCTGGAGCGACCCTCCGCCGGGCTGCTGCAGGTAGAACAGCTCGAACTGCTCGCCATCGGCGAGCAGGTACACGGCTTCGTGCGGCGAGCGCGTGGTCATGCTGACGCCACCCAGCCCGTAAACCCCGTCGCCCGGACGGCCCACCAGCCCGTCGGTGTGCCAGCCGCGGGTCGATCCGGTGCGCACGTCCTCGCGCCTGTAACCGTTCCATGGACGCCCGGCAAACGAATATCCGCTGCCTCCATCGCCGAATTTCTCCTGGAACTTCTCGCGCAGGTCGCCGGTCCATTCGTCGGCCGCGGTGTGCGAATCGCCGTAATGCAGGATGCGAACCGGCCCCGGGATCTCCCCCTTCTGATGGCGATACAACAACTCGAAGAACGGCACCAGCGCCGCCGCGTTTTCCACCGGAATTTCGGCGCCGCTCGCGACCTTCATGTACACGCCTTCGTGCGCCTCGGCCCGCGCGCTCGCGCTGACCTTCGGGCCTCGCGGAATCACGCGCCGGTGCGCGCTGCGAACCGCTTTAGCCGGCGCGTGGGCCGCATTTTTAGCTGCCGTGTGCGTGCGCGAAGATTTGTGAGCCGCCGCGGCGGGATCGGGCTTGCCCGTGCCCGAGCGATATCTTTTCTTCTTCTTTGATTTTGAGGGAGATGCAGGCTTGGCCGGCACGTCGGCGAACGCGACCGATGCTACCGCGAGCACGGCGATCCCGAGCTTGAACATCTGCCTCATCGGTGCGCTTCGCTCTGAACTTCTTTCTGCACGTGACCCGGCGTTTTCGCCTGCTGATTGAGCCGGCGCAGCTTGTACTGACCGTAGCCGTCCCTCAAAGCATTGTACAAAAGCTCGCCCACGATTTTGGCTCCCGCCGGCATGGGATGGATAAAATCGGCGCTCACCAGGCGAGGTTCGGCGGTGTACCATCGCCCCATCGTCCCCGCCCCGCCCATCGCCTGGAACGTATTGAAAAACGCCGCGCCGCTCTCCGATGCAACCCCCGCTTCGATTTCAATCAGCTTCGGCAGCTGTGGCACCGTCTCGATCTCGCCGCCGATCTTGCGCTCTCCACGATCCATGGGGCTCATCAATAGCACGGAGGTATCAGGGAGGGCGGCGTGCAGCCGCCGCACCACTTCTTTCATCTCCGGCGCCCAGGTCTTGTTGACGAAATCGGGATAGCCGCTCTCATTGGTCCCGTAATTCACGATCACCAGGTCGGGCCTGTAATGGCGCAACTCGGCCGCCCAATGGCGCTCGTTGAAAGCGCGCGAAAGCAGCGTTACGTTGGCGCCGTTGATGCCCAGGGCGCTGTAGATCACTCCGCTCGATTTGCGGAATTCGGCGCCATACAGCCGCACCGTGCCGCTCGTGACGCGCAACGTGAAATTCGATGTGCCCGGCGGGATCTTGAACGGGGCGTAAGCCGCCGATCTCGCGTCTTCCGCGGTGCGGACGGTCCCCAGCGGTTTGTCCTCCGCGTCCAGCTCGAAATCGCCGCCGTCCGGCAGCGCGAGGTACGAGATCTCGACATGCGACTGTCCGCGCACGCGCCAGTGAGCGGTCGCGCCGGACGAGCCGATGAAACTGACCCCTCCCAGCCCGTGCATTCCGTCTTTCAAATCCGCGATTCCGGCGATCTGGATGTTCCAGTCCGAGGACGCGTCCATTTCGACGCCGCGATGGTTGTACCACGCCCACGGCTTCGCGATGAGAATGAATCCCGCCCCCGCGTCGCCGAATTCGCGTTGCAGCGCCGCCCGCGCGTCAGCCGTGATCAGATCGCCGGTGGTGGGCGAATCGCCGTAGTGCAGAATGCGCACCGTCCCCCCGTTGACGAGTGCCTGGTAGAAATGATCCAGCGCGTGGGCGGGGTCTGAGAGATTGCTCGGTGCCCTGGCCTGGAGCCTGCTGATGTGGATTCCCGGCGTCTCCGCCTCGATGCCCGCAATGCTCGGAATGGGCAGATCGAAGATGGAGCTGATGTCGTGCGGATCGAGCGACTGATAATTCTTGAGCGCCGGCGCGACCTGCGGCAACAGGATCAGCGCGATGAAAGTGAGCACCGTAAGTGTGGTCTTCACCGGCATTTAAAACCTGTTATAGATAAACGGCGTCGCGCCCGTCTGCGCGACGTACTGTAATCCGATCACCAGCATCGCCAGCGCCGCCGCCTGCGCGTAGAACGGCGCCCGCACGAACGTCTCGACGCTGAAGTCGTACCATTTTTTCGGGACGTAATGCGCCAGAATTCCGATCGCCAGAATCAGCAAAAACGGAGCGGAAAGATTCGCCGCCGAAACCGTCAGCGAACCGATGCGCGCAAGAATCTGCATCGCGTTCTCCACGCTCGACGCGCGGAAGAAAATCCAGGTGAAGGTGACGAAGTGGAACGTCAGGACGATCGACGCATATTGCCACCACCCAGGCAGCGTCGCTTTCCTCATTTTCATTTGCCAGAATCGCACCACGGCCAAACCGAGCCCGTGCAGCGCGCCCCAGATGACGAAGGTCCACGCCGCGCCGTGCCACAACCCGCCGATCGCAAACGTGATGAACAGGTTGAAATACGGCATCACCTTCGACCGCTTGCCCGGCAGCGAAAAATACAAATAATCGCGCAGCCAGTTGGACAGCGTGATGTGCCACCGCCGCCAGAAATCGGCGACACTCTCCGCCGCATAGGGGCGGTTGAAATTCACCGGAAGCCGGATTCCCAGCAGCATCGCGGAGCCGATGGCAATATCCGTGTAGCCCGAAAAATCGTAATAAATTTGCAGCGCGTAGGCGTACACGGCAATCAGCGTCTCGGTTCCGCTGTACAGATTGGGAAAATCAAACACGCGATTCACCAGCGTCGCACCCAGATAATCGGCGATCAGCAGCTTCTTCATCAGTCCCATGCCGATCAGAAACAGCGCCCGCCCGCCATCGGCCGGGTCGAGCTTCTTGGGTTTCTCAAACTGATCGATCAGCGAGGAAACGCGCGTGATCGGGCCCGCGAGCGTGGTGGGAAAAAACGAAACCGCGGACAGGTGAGCCAGGTAACTGCGCGTTCCTTTGGAATCGCGCCGGTACAGGTCGATCGTATACGTGAGCGCCTGAAAAACGTAAAACGACAGGCTTACCGGCAGCACGAAATTCCACGCCGGAGCCGAACGCCCGCTCACCACCGACCAATTCGAAAGAAAGAACGGCACGTACTTGATGGAGGCCAGCAGGCCGACGTTCATCACGATGCTGAGCGTCACCAGAATGCGCCGGACGAGCCGGTTTTCCGAATCCTGGAGACCCAGCCCGATGACGTAATCGCAGCTCGAAACGGCGGGAATCAGGGCCAGGTAGAACAGGTCCCACTTGGCATAGAAAAAGTAGTTCGCAAACAGCACCACGCCGAGCGTCAGCGTGCGGAAGCGCGACACCGGCCAGTACAGCGCGAAAACGGCAAACAGAAAGATGAAATAAGCCGACGACGACAGCAGCAAACAACCAGCATAACTTGCCGCCATTTCGCGAGGAAACCGGGCAACAGCCGGCACGTTAAATGCTGCGCTAGACTAAGACCATGCGAGCTTTTCTCAACGCGCCGGCCCTCGCCGCCGTTTCGCTGTCACTGGCGGCCGTCACTTTCGCCCAAACGCCGCCTGTCCTGCGGCCCAGTCCCGAGGTCAACGTGGTCGAGCCCTCCGGCAAACAGGTGACCCTTTCGAGCCAGAAAGGCAAAGTCGTGGTGCTCGATTTTATCTTCACCACCTGTGTTCATTGCCAGGCCGAAACGGTCATGCTGGAAAAGCTTTACAAGGAAATGGCGCCCAAGGGCCTGCAGATACTGTCGGTGGCGATCAACGACAACGCCATGATGCTGATCCCCGGTTTCGTGCAGCAGTACAACGTCCCCTGGCCGGTGGGTTACGCGCCCAGCGACACCATGCTCAAGTACATGGGATTCTCCATGATGGACCGCTGGGTGGTGCCGCAAGTCGTCGTGATCGACCGCAAGGGAATGATCCGCGCGCAGACTCCGGTGCCGGGCGACATCAACCTGCAAAGTGAAACCTACATGCGCGGCCTGCTCGGCACACTGCTCGCTGAAAAGGCGCCCGCGCACACCTCGCACGCGCGCGGAACGGTGAAGACCGCCAGCAATCATTAGTACCCATGTGCACCACGGCTGCTCTAGCTCTGCTCGCCGCAGCGCTTCCGGTTTTCGCAACCGAACCGCCGGAAACGCGCAAATCTCCCGAATTCACGCTCACCGACGCCAACGGCAAAGAGTCCTTGCTTTCGAGTTATCGCGGCAAAGTGGTGGTGATCGGATTCGTTTTCACCACCTGCGTGCATTGCCAGGCGTTTTCCGCGATGGTCGAAAAGCTGTACAAGGAGCTCGGTCCGCGCGGTTTCGAGCCCATCGACATCGCCTGGAACGATAACGCGAAATTCCTCATCACCAACTTCGCGCAGCAGTTCGGCGTCACCTTCCCCATGTACTACACCGATTACGACCACGTCATGGCCTACATGGGATTCTCCATCATGGACCGTCCGGTGGTTCCGCTCGTTGTCGTGATCGACCGCAAGGGCATGATCCGCGCGCAAAGTCCGCCGCAGGGCGACCCCAATCTTCAGGATGAGACCAAGCTACGCGACATGATCGAGACGCTGCTCAAAGAGCCTGCGACCACGGTGTCACGCAAACACCGGTAGCTAGCTCAGCGCCGCCTTGCAATAGTCGAAGCACTTCCGCACTTCCGTGATCGTGTCCCCGCCCTTGTATTCGTACTCGATATTGGCGGGAATCGGATAGCGCTTGTTCTTGAGAATCTGCAACACCGCCTTGATGGGAGTGTCGCCCTCGCCGAACGGCACCGCGGGACCCTGGTTCTTCTTGCGATCCTTGATGTGCAGCGTCACGATGCGATCGTGATGCTGGTCGAGAAAGCTGACCGGGTCGAATCCCGCCGCGACAAAGTGGCCGATATCCAGATTGATACCGATGAACTTCGATAGCGCGATTGCCTGCTCGAAATCCGATGGCCGCGCGAATTCGTCGGGCGCCATGTTGGAGTGATTGTGGAACGCGACAATGATCCGATGCTTTTCCGCCATCGGCGCCAGCCGCTTCGCCGTCGACACGTTCGATGACGCGGTGATGTACTTCACCCCCATTGCCCGGGCGATCGCGAACCCGGATTCCAACTCCTGGTCGCTCCAGTCTTGGCGAAAGCTGTAATTCAGCGCGTAAAGCCGAATGCCCGCATCGTCGAACTTGCGTCGCACCTCGCGCATCTGTTCGAGCGGCGGCTCATTCCGGAAGGCCGCGAGCGCCTGTTTGTCCTTCGGCTCGATGTGGCCGTTGTACAGCTCGGCTTCCCCCAGCCCGATCTCCTTCATCGCCGCGATGCAGCCGTCGAGCGGACGGTCGCGAAAGCTGTAAGTCTGCGCGCCGATGGTCACGCCGTTGATGGTCGAATCAATCATCTTCGGCTTCGCCCATCCGGCTCCCGCGATGGCGAGCCCCGCGATCGGAAAAAAATCCCGTCGAGTCATGAAACCTCTTTCGCAATCGCCTCTGCGATCGCTTTGCCGTGAAATCTTCCGTTCTCGATGAAAATCTCGTTGGTGTGCATCCCCGCCACCAGCACTCCCGCAAGATACATCCCCTTGCGATCGCTTTCAAGCGTCTCCGGATGCATATGCGGCCGCGCGGTTTTCGGGTCGAAGCGGATGCCGTGCTGCTCCAGAAATTCGAGATCCGGACGGTAGCCGATCAGCGCGAACACGAAATCGTTGCGCAGCGTCTCGCGACCGCTGGGCGTGTTCAGGATCACCCATTTTTCCTCGATCTGCTCCACCGTCGAATGGAAAAACGCGCGAATCTCCCCGCTCTTGATGCGATTCTCGATGTTCGGTTTGATCCAGTACTTCACTTTCGAGGAGATCCCCTCGCCGCGATGCACCAGCGTCACCCTCGCGCCCGACCAGTGTAGCTCCAGCGCCGCGATCGCCGCCGAGTTCTTCGCCCCGATCACCAGCACGTCGTGATTGTAGTAAGGATGCGGCTCCTTATAATAATGCGTCACCTTGGGCAGGTCCTCACCCGGAACCTTCAGCTTGTTGGGAACATCGTAATATCCCATCGCCAGGATCGCTTTCTTCGATTCATAGGAATGCGGGCATCCGTGCATGTCGAGCGAGTGCGTCACGAACGCGCCATCCTCGCCCGCGATTTTTTCCACGCGCTCGTACTGCCGGATATCGAGCTGGTAATGATCCGCCACGCGCCGGTAATATTTGAGCGCTTCGGCGCGCACCGGCTTCTCATTCAGCGAAGTCATCGGAATGTCGCCGATCTCCAGCAGTTCCGGCGTGGTGAAAAACACCATGTTGGTGGGATAGTTGTACAGCGAGTTCACCACGCAGCCCTTGTCGATGAGCACCGCGCTCACGCCGCGCCGCTTGAGCTCGATCCCGCACGCAAGCCCCGTAGGTCCCGCTCCCACCACCACCACGTCGAAATTTTCCATCGCTACTGAAGCATTCCTTCAACCGAGGCGTACACGCTCGCCAGCGCACCGGGCAAAGCCGCGGCGTCTTTTCCTCCCGCCTCCGCCATGTCCGGACGCCCGCCGCCCTTCCCGCCGACCGCCTGCGCTACGGATCCCGCTAGCTTGCCAGCGTGCACCCTCGCCGTCAAATCCTTGGTCACGCCGCTGACGATCGATACGTTCGAATCCTCGGCCGTCGCCAGCACCACCACCGCCGTTTTCCAGCGATTGCGTAGTGAATCCACCAGCACGCGAAGCTGCGCGCGATCCATTCCGTGCACCTGCGCGGCCAGAATTTTGACTCCCTTCACCTCCCGCGCCTGCGATTCCAGATCGCGAGCCTGCGCCTGCGCAAGCTGCGTCTTGGCCTGCTGCAACTCGTGCTCCAGCGATTTCTCCCGCGCGAGCGACCGCTCCAGGTGATCCATCAGCTCCGCTTCCGGCGCCCGCAACGCTCCCGCGATCCGCGCCAGGTCCCCCTGCACCTGCTGGAAGCGTTTCAGCGCGCCCTCGCCCGTAATCGCCTCAATCCGCCGCACTCCCGCCGAAATCGAGCCTTCATACACGATCTTGCAGATCCCGATATCCCCCGTCCGCGCCACGTGCGTGCCGCCGCACAATTCTTTGCTGAATGAATCGATCGACACCACGCGCACCCGCTCGCCGTATTTTTCGCCGAACAGCGCCATCGCGCCGGTTGAAAGCGCGTGATCGAGATCCATCACGTCCGTATGCACCTCGATATTTTTGAGAATCTCCTCATTTATGAGCCGCTCGACTTCCGCGATCTCGTCCGCATCCATCGCCGCGTAATGCGTGAAATCGAAGCGCAGCCGCGACGGCTCCACCACGCTGCCGGCCTGTTTCACATGCGTCCCCAGCACCGCGCGCAGCGCGGCGTGCAGCAGATGGGTCCCGGTATGATTGCGCATGGTCGCATGGCGGGCCTCGGAATCGACGCGCGCGATCACGACGTCGTGCTGGCTGATCCGCCCGAGGACGGCGACCTTGTGGACCGGCACCCCGAGCACGCGTGTAACATTGAGCACGTCCGCCAGCTTGTCGCCACCTGGCGAATAGAGCGCGCCTTTATCGCCCACCTGACCGCCGGCCTCAGCGTAGAAGGGTGTTCGATCAAGCACGACCTCGGCCTGTGAGCCCACCGTGGTAGACGTCGCCCACGTTGCGCTGTCCAGAACTATCCGCTGAACGCGTGCGTCAGGGATCTCGAGACGGTCGCGTCCTTCAAACTGGGAACTGACGCCCTCAAGCGCGTGATGGTACACCTCCGGCACTCGGGCCTTCTCCGCGCCCTTCCAACTCGCGCGGGCGCGTATGCGCTCTTCCTCCCTCCTTTTCCGGTATCCATCCCAGTCGAACCGCAGCCCGTACTCCCGCGCCATGTCCTCCTGCTCCTCGGGCGCGATACCGTAGGTCTCGTAGATCCGAAATGCGCTGGCACCGCGCCACACACCGCCCGTGACGCCCTTGGCCTCATCGTGGAACATGCGCTCGCCGATTAGGAACGTCGTCGCGTAGCGATGTTCCTCGTCCTGGATAACCCGCCTCGCGTTCCTCATCGCCCGGCGCATGATTTTGCGCAGCACGTAGCCCCGCCCTTCATTGGACGGAATCACCCCATCGTTGACGAGAAACGCAGCGGCGCGCGCGTGATCCGCGTTGATTCGCAGGGCGACGTTTGCGCGCTTCGCCTCAGCAGTGAGTTGTTCCTCGTGCTCGTCGTCGTATGCCCTGCCGAACAGATCGCCCGCCTTGTCGATAATGGGGCGAATAAGATCGGTGTCGTAATTCGACAGCTTGCCCTGCAAAACGCACGCGATGCGTTCCAGGCCCATCCCCGTATCGATCGACGGACGCGGCAGCGGCGTCAGCTTGCCCGACGCATCGCGATCGAACTGCATGAACACCAGGTTCCAGATCTCGATGAAGCGCTCGCCCGGATCGTCCGGAAAGGTCCCCGGCCCCGCGTCCGGCCCGAAATCATAATGAATCTCCGAGCACGGCCCGCACGGACCCGTGTCGCCCATCTGCCAGAAATTATCTTTTTCATCCAGCCGGAAAATTCGCGAAAGCGGCACGCCCGTCACTTCCTGCCACAGCTTTTCCGCGTCGTCATCCTCGCGAAAAACGGTGAAGTACAGCCGGTCCTTGGGCAATCCGTAATCTTTGGTGATCAGATCCCACGCGTACGCGATCGCCTCGCGCTTGAAATAATCGCCAAAGGAAAAATTGCCCAGCATCTCGAAAAACGTGTGATGCCGCCGCGTGTAGCCGACGTTATCGAGATCGTTGTGCTTCCCGCCCGCGCGCACGCACTTCTGCGAAGTCGTCGCGCGCGAATAATCGCGTTTTTCCTGGCCGAGGAACACGTCCTTGAACTGGTTCATCCCCGCGTTGGTGAACAGCAGCGTCGGATCGTTGGCCGGCACCAGTGACGAGCTTCGCACCACGCGATGCCCGCGCCGCGCGAAAAAATCCAGAAAGGTCTGGCGTGTTTGGGACCCTGTCATCGTGTAATTTTATTGTTGCACGCCGACTTCCCACTCCCCACTCCCCAC
>Ga0335081_10006858_pt1 | contig 18164 bp, 11 predicted proteins | sample Lox_Sample_35_FD_206713 | JGI IMG/M metagenome (GOLD analysis project Ga0335081, IMG submission 206713) | Soil microbial communities from Loxahatchee National Wildlife Refuge, Florida, United States - Lox_Sample_3.5 | ecosystem: Environmental > Terrestrial > Soil > Wetlands | place: USA... | reverse complement strand
CGACGTCATCGAGACCACGTAGTTTGACCTGGTCACGGCGGCCGCCGATGTCTCGGTCGACAGGGCCGCGTTGAAAGCGGCGGCATGCGAGACCGCGGCGTTCTGCAGCGTCGGCTGTACAGTACCGCCGGGTCCCAGCTGCGGCTGCAGCTTGATCATGTCCTCGGACAACGCCCGCCAGGCAGCGTACACCGGCATGCCGATGGCTCCGGCCGACGCCGCGTTCGCGCGCACACGCATCATGGCCATCTCGTACTGGTCGAATTGCGCCTCGTACGAAGCGTGCTTGCGCTGCTCGTTCAGGCTGCTGACCGCCATCGCGTTGGAGGTGGCCGTCTTGCTTTCCGGGGTATTGGATCCCGCGCGGTTGGGCAGGCCGCTTCTGATCTGGAAGTCGAAGGATTTCTCCCCGCCGACCGCGGTGCCGACAACGCGGACCGTATGGTCGCGATCACGTTCCGGCATATCCGTGCCGTTCCAGGACGGGCTGGTCAGCGCGTCATACAGGCGGAGATCGGCCTTGCCGTCACCGTCGAGGTCGAAGCCCAGCGATACGGGAGTGATCTCGACAATCTGGAAGCGCAGGATCCCGCTCGCCGCGATTTCCACGCCGTATCCGCCGTGGGGGGCGCCACCGTAGAGCGGGGACAGGCCGAGAAGGGCTCGGCTGCCGCTCCGCCACTGCAAGGTCAGGCGGAATCGGTCATCGTACGCGCCGAGGGTGACGTCGTTGTAGATAATTCCGCCGCTCAGGCCCGCCTCCCGGACGCCCCCGATCTTCCCGCGCGCGCCCGTGGCGGGCACGAGTATGTGGAAACCGGCGAAGTTGACACCGTACGCAGGCGTCGTGTCGGCCGTCTTCGGTGGCTCGATGGTCAGCCACTGGGTGTCCCTCGGCAGCACCAGGGAGATTCGGGTGGGCTTATCCCCGTCGGTGATGCTCTCAACCACCGGCCAGAGATCGCCGGCTGCAGCCGGGGCAGCCAGGTCCCCCGCAACGTCGAGGAGGGTCTCACCCGTGATCGTCCGTATGCCGAGCCGGATGCGCCTCTGGCCGGCCGATGGCGGACTCCCGGATGTGCCACGGGAGTCCGGGCCTAGTCTGAGGACCAGCTCCGGGTGCTGGTCGCCGTCCCCGTCGATGCGCATTTCCATTGTGCGCACGTCGCCCCGGACGGACGTCGCCCGGGGGATCGAGCCCGGGCGGTCCTCCGGCGCCAGCGCAGGCAGGTCGCTCGCCTTTGCCTTCGGATCCCGGACCCAGACCGTGCCATACGACCCGCCGCCGATGCTCAGCGAGACGCCGAGATGGTGCCGGCGCTCAGGCGTGGCCGAGCCGGGATCGACCACGGGCTCGTCGGCGATGCGCAGGAACAACGAGGAGTCGCCATAGAGGTCCAGCTGAACGAAGGTCGGGCCTTGACGGCGTACGCGCGCGGAGAGCACTCGCGGGCCGACGTTGACGCCCGCCACCCAGGTCCTGTCCTTGACGCCCACACCGCCGAAGGGCTGCGAACCCTCGTACCGGAGCCTGATCATGAGCACGTCACCCGGTGCACCGCCCAGGCCAGACAGGTCGTCGCCTGGGGAGGCGCGGGCGAAGGAGACCAGGAACGGGTCAGGCCCCCAGTTGACCAAGAGGGGCGGGGGGAGCACATCACCGATCACAGTGGCACCCACCGCAGCGCCGGGATCGTTAGCCGGGCCTTGCCGCCGGATTACGTCAGGGCTGGCCGGGCCTTGCTGCTGCACCACATGAGCCAGCTCATGGGCAAGGAGTCGGCGTCCTTCGCCGACGTCAGGCCTGAATTCCGCACGAGCAAAGGCGATGTCCTGGCCGACCGTGAACGCGCGGGCACCTAGCTGAAGAGCGGCCCCCGCCGCATGCGTGTCGGTGTGGACGCGCACTGAACTGAGGTCCACGCCCAGCCGCCGTTCAAAAAACCCGCGGTGCTCCGCGGCGAGCGGCTGGCCTGCCCCGAACGCCACCCCGGAAGCCACGCTGCCGGCCCGGTTATGGCCGCCACCCTCCATCCGACGCTGGACTTGTGCCATCGGTGTATGCCTCGCACAACGGGAGCACGTCGCACCGCTGGACGGATCGCAGCCGCATACGGCGTTGTCGCTGAGCATCCCAGCGATTTGGTCTGCTTCACGCTCGAGAGGGTCATCCGTGCTGCCGACCTCCAACTCAGTCTGCACTCGGCCACGTGGATACAGATCCGCCGGACCGGGCCGGTCTGAGTCAGGAGGTATCAGAACATGCGAGAGCTCGAAGGCGAGCCGACCGCCATCGCGCGGGGCGCGCTGCCGTTCGCCCAGCCTCGCCGTCGGCGGCCCGGCAGCATGCGCTGGCTGGGCAGCAGAGCCCTGGATCCTGCCGTCCAGGCTCGGGGCCGCCGGCGAAGGGCGCGATGAGGCGTGCTGATGGGTGCCACCGGACGCCGACACGAAAACGGTCCTTGTATAGGACTAGACGCCAAAGGTGCTAACGGGCTGAGGTGGCCACACCTCGCCGGTTCGCAGTTTCGCAACGGGAAACGATCGGCCGCCCGAAGGAGGGTCCGGGTTGTGATGCTCTTGCCGTTCGTAGCCAGCAGGTGCGGACATGGATGCTCCCTTCAGCAATCGCGAAAGAAGCATTGACCATCGACTGTCACCACTACGTTGCCGACGTCCGGCAGCGGCTACGCTTTACCTGCAGCTCCAGATTTAGAAAGTCGGGCCTCGGCTTCGGACAACGGCACAGGCGTCGCGACTGCGTTCCTAATATGCGCCCGTTGGCAGTTCAGTGGTCGTCGGGCGACGGTTTTAGACGCGTGTGGCGGCGCGAATCGGCGTCGCCCGTTCCTGTCGTTGTCGTGCGTACTCGATCAGGCAGACCAGCTCCCGGGACGGCGCGACGCCGAGTTCGCGGTCGAGCAGCGCACTGTAGGCGTGCAGGATTCGCTGGGCTTCCGCCCAGTTGTCCTCCGCCAGGTGGGCCTCGATGAGGGCGCGCTGGGCGCTCTCGCGTAGCGGCTCAGCGCAGACAGCGGCCAGGGCCGCGCCGATGGCGTCGGCGTTCCGGCCCTGCTCTGAGAGCAGCTGGCTCTGTGCCTCCAGCGCATGCAGAACCCGCTGCCGGAGTCGCTCTCGCTCCAGGATGGTCCAGTCGTCGTACCACCCGGGAAGCAGGTCAAGGGCTTCGGTCTCCAACCGCACCGGGTCGAGGTCGGCGGCGCGGGGAGAGCCCGCGATGATCCGGTCCGCCCAGGCCTGCAGCTCGTGGACGTCGACCAGGACCTGGTCGAGCAGGCTCAGTGACCATTTGTCATGGTGGAGGACGTCGATCCCCGCCGCCCGCAGCCGCCACAAGGCCGAGCGGAGGTTGCCGGCGGCCCGGCCGTCGTCGCCGACCGGCCACAGCGTGCCGGCCACGTACCGGCGTTCGACGCGACCGCGGCGCAGGGCCACGAACGCGAGCAGCCGCTTGCTCCCCTCGGGAACCGGGCACCGCCGGCCGTCGACTGACACATACGGGCCGCCGAAGAGGTGCACCCTGAGGTCGCCTGGCGCCGCGACGATCGCTGTCATCGCACGCCTCCCTTCATACCGGGGGGGGACGAGGTGCCGCTACTAGCTGAGAGGGCAGCGGCGCCCCGGCTGATACACCGACGGCCGATATATACCGAGGAAGTTTCACGGAGCGCAGCGGCCGGGTCCAGGCCGAGGCGCCGTCCCGGACCAGCGCGACCAGGTCGGCGGACGGCGACACCCCGAGCTCGCCGGCGAGCAGGTCGCGATAGGCGTCCAGGGCGCGCCGAGCGTCGTACCAGTTTCGCTCGGCCAGGTACGCCTTGATCAGCACCCGCTGGGCGCTCTCGCGCAACGGCTCCGCGCAGACAGCGGCCAGCGCCGATTCCACGGCGTCGGCGTGGCGGCCGACGCCGCTGAGCAGCGCGCTGAGCGACTCCAGGGCGTGCAACAGGCGCTGCCGCAGGCGCTCTCGTTCCAGGATGGTCCAGTCGTCGTACCAGCCGGGCAGCAGGTCCAGGGCGTCGGTGTCCAAGTGGATCCTGGCCAGGTCCTCGGGCCGTGGCCGCCCGGCGATCACCCGGTCCGCCCACACGCCGAGGTCGCGGGTGTCCACTCGTACTCCGGCGACAAGGCTGACTGACCACTTGTCGCAGCACAGAACGTCGATCCCTGCCCGGCGCAGGCGCCAGAGCGCCGAACGCAGGTTCCCCGCGGCACGGCCGTCGTCCCTTACTGACCACAACGTGCCGGCCACGTACCGCCGCTCCACCCGCCCCTGGCGTAGCGCCACGAAGGCGAGCAGCCGCTTGCTCCCCTCTGGAACCGATCGCCGGTGTCCGTCGAGGGTCACGTAGGGTCCGCCGAACAGATGGACCACGGCCCGGCCCGGCTCGTGATGTCGCACCGGGTCCCGGCACGAGGTGTCGTCGTCTGATCGCACCTCTTCCCCCCTGATTCGAGATGTCACGGTTGCTCGCGGATGACCGGTTCAGGAGGGCGGGCCGTGCGGCTGGTGCGAGCGGATGAAGTCCGCCACGGCGTCGATGGCCGCCTCTGGCTGTGCGAAGCGGAGGATCTTCGGCTGGCCGGCGATCGCAGGTCCCTGGTGCAGGGACCTCTCGATGGTCATCGTGATCAGCAGCCGGTCCGGCTCGGTCTCGATCCGCAGGATGCAGACGCTGGCCTGCCTGGCTCGCTTAGGCACCGTGCCACCTCACCGTGCACGGCGGATCATGAGGTATACAGCCTCAGGGCCGTCCAGGACGGCCGGGAATACCCCGACCGGCGACTCCGGCTCGGCCAGCCCCAGCCGCATAGCCAGTGCCCTGGCCCGGGCGGCCATCAGCGGTTCCCGATCGGCATCCGGGGTCGTGACCACTATGTCGACCAGGCGTCCGCCGTCCCTGGTCACGGCCTCGCGGATCGAATCCATCACCTCGTCGTCGGCCGCGGGTGCCCAGCCGGATCCGGGGAAGCTGAGTTCGGCGATCACGGGCTCGGCGGCCGCGGCGGCCACGCTGTTCGGGTACCGCCCCCGGAACGATGGTGCGGTCACTACGTGCAGGCCGACGGCCGAGGCCTCATCGGGCGCCTCGCCCGCCGCCGGCGCCTCGCCCGCCGCCGGCGCCTCGCCCGCCGCCGACGCCTCGCCCGCCGCAGCTGGTGCCTCGCCCTCCGCCGGTGACTGCCCTCCGGGGGCCGGTTCGAACTTACGCTGCCCGATTCGCGGCGATCGGACGAAGGCCACCCAGCCGTACCTGGCGGTGGTCACCGCGGGGAGATCCGCGGCGATGGCCGGTATGAGGATCTGCACAACGGGCCGGTTCTCGGTCTGGGCGACCAGCGGGATCCGGTCCAGGTGCTGCGCCAGCGCCACCGCGCTGAGCGCCACATCGGCGCTGCATTCCTCCAGGTGAAGCTGGACTGCGCTGCCGAATATGACGTGCAACCAGGGTCCCAGTTCCCGCGCCCCGTCGGCGAAGTCGGTCGGCAGCGGGAGGAAGCCGGCCGGCGGCAGCTCGACAAACCTCGACGGCAGCGGGTTCTTCAGGTCGAGGGTCTCATCGGCGAGCTGGGCGGTGAACTGGAGGACCTGGGCGGTAAACACCGGGCGGGCCCGCAGTCCGAGATGGTTCTGCCAGGCGGAATCGGGCGGGGTGAGCACTCGGTCACGCCGGGCGCTCCAGACGTCCAGAATCCACTGGCCCTCGATCCAGGCCAGAAGCCCGAGGGGTATCGCCGCGGGGCCGGGCGCGGCCTCCGGGGCCGCGCTCGCCCAGGGCCGGCTGGCGAGGCTGGCCACGGCGGCTCCCGGTGCGGTGGGCGTGAGCCACGGGTCGCCGTCCCGGCGCTCCTGATCGAAATAGGCGCTGACCAGCGCGCTGAGGAGTCGTCGGCTGGGACGGGTGTCGACCCAGCTGCCGTACAGCGTCTCGGCGCGGACCCGCAACTGTACGGCGTCGTCTCGCCACGGCTGGATCGAGGACTCCGGTCCGCACGGGGTCGCGCATACCGCGGAGTACATCGGCTCGTTCCCGGCCGGGATCGAGGCGGCAGTGAGCACCTCGACGATCCAGATCCGGCCGCGCTCCGATCGGGACAGCCCGCTCAGGTCTACCTCGAGGCGAGCCGGGCTTCGCAACGGGCGCCCCGAGGGATCGACGGCCAGCCCCGGGGTGGTCCCGACGACCTGCTTCTCGGGGTCGAGGTCGAGGGTGTAACCGTAGACCACGCCCGGGCCACCGGCGAGGCCGTTGACCAGAGACAGGTCGCGGGCATAGTCCTCAATCTGCTTCAGGTGCTCGGCCCGGAGGAACAGCCCGTCCGCCGGCTCGAACCTTCGGATACCGGAGGCGGCCGCGGGAGAGGACGCGCTTTCCAGGCTCGGCTCGGCGCCGGCCGCGGCGGGCCCGTTTCCGTCCAGGAGCTTGGCCATCATGACTCCTCCTGCTCGCGCGGCGCGCCGGTCAGCGTGATCACCGCGTCACGTCCGTCGTGGCGGCCGGCGGGCGGGCCGCCCCACACCCCGGCCAGAGGTGCCGCCGGTGCCACCCCGAACGCCGGCGTGGGACCGGTGCCCTTGACCACCATCCGAACCACGTCGTTTGCCGGGCTCGCCGCCAGCCGGACGACGAGGTGCGACTCCTCCTGGTCGAAGTGCACCGACTCGACGTCCTCCTCGACCCACCCCCGCGCCGATAGGGAGTGCACCGTCACGGCGCGCCGGACCGACCCGACGACGAGGGCCCCGGTGACCGGAACCCGGTAGCAGCGCTCCTCCTCGTCCCAGCCCACCTGGTCGGCGTGCACCCTAGGCCCCTCGACCGGCTCGTGGCCGGGCTGGGGCTCGTGGAGCCCGTGCTCGTAGTCCCGCTCCAGCACGCAGGCCGCCAAGGCGCAGAGCAGTTCGGTGATCGTCTGCGTGGACAGCAGGACGCAGCGGCAGCAGTCGTCGAGCCGGACGTCGTCGATCGTGGTGCAGCCGTCCTCATCCCGGACGTCGATCTCGACGCAGGCGAGGACGACGGCTGCGTCCTGCTCGGCGACGGGGAACCGGGTCGGCACGTCGGTCCCCTCCTGGCAAGCGGGGCGGATCCTGCCCGCATCGCGGGCTGCGAGGCAGCGCAGGCGGCGGCAGAACGCCGGGATGCGCTCGTGCCGGGGCAGTTCGGCGATCTCCGTGCGTGCCTCCGCGGCTGCCAGCCCGGCTGGGTCGTCGTCGCCTGCCTGGTCCAGGCCGAGCAGGATCCGGAGCCGGTGGTAGGGCGACTCGCCGCGGCATCCCGTCAGCGGCGGGCAGGGCGGGCACTCGCCGGGCACCAGGACCACCCGGGCCCCTTCGACGACCCGGGAGGCCGCGTCGTGGCTCCGGGTGACGTCGCACGGGTCGGCCAGGGTGGGCACCGGGCGTGCCGTCGAGCAGTCGAACTCGGCGACCAGGCAGGCGCTGATCGTGCGAGTGCGGCAGCCGTCCTGATTCTCGGGGTGATCGTGCCGAGCGCGCCAGTCCCGCAGGTCGATCCGGACCGTGGAGTCGAGGGCCAGCTCGCGGCCCATCCCGTCCACGGCCAGTCCGGGCTGGATCTCAAGGACCAGGTCGCCGTCCTTGCGCACCTGGTAGCCCCAGGCCACCCCGGTGCCGTGCAACCACGCCGAGTGCAGCATCTGCTTGCCGCGCGGGTTTCCCATCAGGGTGCCGAAGTCGTCCTCGCCGAGGAGCATGCCCTGACGGGCACGCAACGCCTCGAACGGGTTGACCGGCAGGTCAGCCGTCGTGCAGTCACCGCACGAGCAGTCGTGATCAGCGCTCATCTCGTCTCCTCGGTGGCTCGCCGGGGAAGGGCAACGCGGCCTTGGCGTACTCCCGCCGGACAGCGGCGATCAGGTGATGCTGATGGATGGCGTCGCCAGCGACGGCCGCGGCGAAGGCGGCGGTGAGCGCGGCGTTGCGGATCCATCCGCCGGGCACCGGGTACATCCGGGCCAGCACGTCGAGGTCCACCTCGTCGGCAACGTGGCCGACGGGCAGGTGCAGCCGCCACAGCTCCCGGCAAGCGGCCTGGTCGGGCAGCGGGACGTCGACGACGAAGTCCATCCGGCGCACGAACGCCGCGTCGATGTTGTGCCTGAGGTTCGTGGTCAGCACCAGCAGGCCCTCGAACGACTCCAGGCGCTGCAGCAGGTAGGCGGTTTCCAGGTTGGCGTACCGGTCGTGGGCGTCGGAGATCTCGGTGCGGGTGCCGAACAGCGCGTCGGCCTCGTCGAGCACCAGCACCGCCTGGGTGCGTTCGGCGGCGTCAAAGACCTCGGCGAGGTTTTTTTCCGTCTCTCCCAGCCACTTCGAGACGATCTGGGACAGGTCCACCCGCAGCAGGTCGGTCTGCGCGGCCGTGGCCAGGACCTCAGCGGCGAGGGACTTGCCGGTGCCCGGCCGCCCAGTCAGCAGCAGCCGGGCGCCTCGCCGTGCCCGCGCCGTCCGGGCCATCTCCCAGTCCTCGAGCACCGTGCCCTGGTGCACGAGCCGGGCCACCGCGTCCCGCAGCTGGAAGCCCGCTTCCTCCGGCAGCACCAGACATTTCCAGGGCACGGCGGGGGTGATCAGCTCCGCGCCGAGCGGCAGCACCGCGCCGGTGCGACGGCGCAAGGCCGCCGATGCCGTCGCCACACTCGGCTCCTGCCCGGCGACCAGGATGTCGCGCGCCACAGTGGCGACCCAGGCTGGGTCCAGGGGCAGGCGGGTAGCGAGGGCCTGCGCGGTGGGGTCGTCGAGGCCCGGCAGAACGGCTCGCCACGCCAGCTGCCGCTGCTCCGCCGGGACCGGTCCGGCGGGCAGGACGATCACCGGGCGGGCGCTGTCCAGATGGACCGAACCCGCCGTCGCGCACAGGACCAGCGGCCCGGGCAGGCCGCCCATCCAGTCACTGCGGACCAGCCCGTGCTCCCGGTCACCGGCCGCCGGCCGGGGCAGCAACAGGACCGGGATCGCATCCCTGGCCGCGGCGTGCACAGCGGATTGACGGGCCGTCTCAAGAGTGGCGTCGGCGGTGTCGACGCGGACCGTGAACGCCTGCCCGCCCACCGCCGCCAGCAAGGCGGCGCAGCGGCCCATCGCGATCGGTTCCTCGGTCGCGGAGCAGATCACGGTGGCCGCCCCGCCGTCCCGGATGACCCGCCCAGCCCGGTGGACCAACTCGTCACCCAGCCAGGCGTCGAGCCCAGCCGGCGCCGGTCCGAGCTCGATCCGCTGGAGCCCTGGGGGGGTCGAGTCCACCCCGTGCAGGGCCACCCAGAGCTGGTCGGCCAGGGTCAGCGACCGCTCGAATAGACCGCTTGAGCCGGTGATCCGCAAGACGCCCAGGCGGGCCGCGGACCCTTCGCCGAGCAGGCGGCGCACCTCGGTCCGGTCGACGCCAGACTCGGCGAGGACCAGGGCCGACAGGCCCACGGTGGGCCTCGGCTCGCCGAGGGGATGGAGGCTGCGCAGGGTACCGGCCAGGCCTTCGTGCTCCTCGGCCAGGCCTGCCAGCACCACCATCCGTCGCTCGGTGCCGGTCAGGCCGAGGCGTACGGTGAGAGAGTCCAGCGGTGAGCGCGGTCCCGGCACCGGGCCCATGGTCAGGCCGTGCCGGGCCTGGTCGACCCAGCTGCGCAGGAAGGAGACCGTGGCCGCGGCGGCATGGTCGGCGCTGTCCAGCCGCTCGATAACGGTGGCCAGCGCCTCGGCGACCGCCCCGGCCTCGGCCGTCAGCGACATGCTGTGCGCCTGGGACGTGGACCGAGCCAGCACGGTGCGGTCACTCATAGCGGATCACCACCACGGCGCCTAGCCACGACACGAAGCCCGGGTCCAGGTCCAGGCCGGCACGGCGCACGTCGAGGTCGACGTCGGCCAGCCGCAACCGGAACTCGATCCAGCCGGGCTCGTGAACTACCACCCCGGCCCGCCCGCAGATCCGGGCGACCAGGGCCCGTGGATCCTCGTCGCTGCCCATCGCGTCGGCAGTGGCGCCGGCCCACGCGTCCGCCAGGATGCCGAGCCGGACGCGTTGCTCCGCAGTCGGCTCTGGACCGGGTGCCGCGGCATGCGGCGGCAGGCCGGCGACCGCGCGGACGGCCGGGTCCTCCCGAACAGCGGGGTCGGAGCCGGCGAGAATCTGGGCCAGCTGGAACAGCAGCCAGCTGGCTGGCTGCTGTTCCAGCGCGTCGTCGGCGAACGCAGCGTCGGGGATCCCGGCGGCGTCCGCCGTTGCGAACAGGTAGACCAGGCCGCCGCAGCGGGTGGGGGCGCCGTCGAAGGCAAACGCTGGGTCCGGTCCCAGGTCGGCGGCTGTCCAGGCCGGCGTCTCCGCCTGGCCACCCGGTGTGGTGGCGCCGGATGCCTGCGCAGGGCCAGGCCTGGGCCCCCGGGCGGCTGCGGCTGAGGGCGGCCGTCCCGGTGCGGCCGGGGGATTCCCGGACGACTCCCGGATGCTGGTGGCGCGGCGCGGCTCGATCGCGGCGGCCTGGATCTCGTCGCGTTGCCTATGACGCGCCGGGCCCGTACCATCCGCCGGCCAGGCGGCACTCCGGCCATCGCCAGCGTCGCCGCGGCGGCCGGGGCCGTCGCCCGGGGACGGGGCATCAGGACGCGCGGCGGCGGGCGCCGGGATGGCGGCACCGGATCCGGCGCCGTCGACGACGGAGGGCAGCAGGGCCAGCACCGTGGCCGCTCCGGGGCGACGGAGCACGGCTGGTTCCGCCTCGGCCGCGGCTAGCGCCGCCCAGGCCCGCTGGACCTCAGGATCTGGCCGGAGCCGGCTCCGGCGCCATGCCCCGGCGAGCGGCGATCTGGCGGCGATGTCGCGCACTAGTAGCCGCACCCGGTGCGCCGCGGCGGGATCCGGCGCGGCAGTGCCGGTATCGCCCAGCCAGTCGGTCGCGCGCTGCCCCGAGGCAGCCAGCACGATGCTGGCGACCTGACGCCAGCCAGACGTGCCGAGCAGCCGGTGGACGGCCGGCAGGCCGGCCCGGGTCACCGCGAGACTCAGGGCATGGACGGCGCGGCCCGGGTCGCGGGCCAGGATGGCGATCACCGTCTCGGCCGGCCGGCTCACCGGGTCGGGATCGGCGTCGGTGAGGACGCCGGCGGCACGCCAGGCCCACTCCCGGCCGGGCCGGGCCAGGGCGAGCGTCGCGACCAGGTCGGCGATGGCGTCCAGCCGGCCGCGGAACCGGACGACATCGGGACCAGCGTCGGCCAGGGCCGTGCACAGGGCGACGGTGACGGCGCGCGCCCAATCCCGGGTGATGGCGACGTCCGGCCGGGTCGGGTCGAGGTCGAGTGAGACCTCCAGCCGGCGCAGGTACCAGTCACCGGCTGGCACCAAGGACGCGCTCAGCACCTCGTCCAGCCGGCGGGTGGTCAGGTCGGCGAGCAGGCCGCGAACGCGCGCCCCGTCGTCCGGGTCCGCCACCGCGGCCCGGGCGTGCAGGCAGTCCACGATCAGGTCGGTCATCCGACTCTCACCCGCCCCACGAGGCTGTCGGCGTCGAGCCGGCTGCCGGGCGCCGCGGCGCCGAACCCGGTGTCCACCCCGAGCCCGGTGCGGCCGACCACGGCCGCGGTCTGGTCTGGCGCCGCCGGCCCGACGTAGGCGGTCAGGCTCAGCCGGGTGCTGCGGCCGATCCGCATCCCCTCACCCAGCTCGCAGACCTCGACCAGGGTGTGGGCAGGCCGGTGGTCGGCGAGGATGTCGTCGAGCACGTGGCGCCGCTCGTCACCGAGGTGCCCCGGGATCAGCAGCGTGAAGCGGTGAGCGGTGGCGTCGTAGGCGGTGCTGAGGCGCTCGCCCGGGGCGGCCGCAAGCACGCCCCGTGCCGTAGCGTCGTTCCGGCCGCCGATCGCGAACCGGCCGAGGCTCGCCGTGCGCGATCCGGCGCCGCCGACGATCTCGTCTGGTTGCGCCAGGGGCCGGGCACCGAGCACCGGGCCGACCAGGCCGCGCAGGCGCCAGGTCTCGATCAGGGCCGGGCGGACGCCGAGGTAGATCTCCATCAGGCGGAGCAGGCAGGCGATGGTGCCGCGGCGGCGGAACAATGGATAGACCTCGGCGATCAGCGTCCGGCGGGCGGATTCCGGCCATCGCTGGTCCAGCGTCAAGGCGGCGAAGGAGGCCAGCCAGGCGAGGGCCTCGGACGGCGTGGCCTGGGGGTCGATCAAGGCCGCCCGTTCCGCTGCCCGCTGGTCCAGCTCGTGCAGCAGGCCCTCGGCCGGGGCGAGCAGGCGCTGCAGGAAGTCCGCGTCCGGCTCCTGCCGGGACCAGGCCTTGGGAAGGGCCCGCAGCAGCGGGTGCCCAGGCCGCTCCACCCGAAGCGGCCCGACCGTGGGCGACACCCGCTCGGTCCCGGAGAGCAGCAGCTCGATCCAGAGGTAGCGGCCGGGAGGTGCATGCACGGGCAGCTCGTAGGTCTCCAGCCGGTCGTCGAGACCGGGCCGTGGCCAGGGAAGCTCGGAGCCGTCCGGACGCCGGTACGGGACGTGCGGTTTGGTCTGACCGGCCGCCTCGAGCAGGTGGGCGGGCGCCTGGGCCGGGGTGGCGCCGGGGGTGGAGATCTCCACGGTGCCCCGTTCCGGCGGCGTCGCCGGGATCGGGTCAAGCACGTCGTCGGCATCGGTGGTGAGGAACCGCAGGGCGATCGAGGCACCGGGCGGCAGGCAGGCGCCGACGAAGACCCTGCCCCACCGGGTGCGGTAGGCCCCGCTGTCCAGCCGGTAGGTCACCACCCGGCCCGACGGATGGTGTCGCGCGGCCGACCCGGCGGTCCACGCGTACCCGTCCGCGGTGGTGAACGCCACCCGGCCGTTCGGTGCGATCGCGACCGCCTGCCCGTCGAAGCCCGGTGCCAGCAAGGGCTCTCGCTCCACCAGGGCGTCGCCGTCGAGGAGGTAGTCCCGGATCGACAGGCCCGCCCCGAAGGCCACCACCAGGCGTCCCCCGCCGTCGAGATCGAGATCAACGGCGCCATCCAGTTGCCGCAGCACGGTCCCGTCGGGGCGAGCCACCACCGCCTGGTCGTCCGGTGCGCGCCAGAGCACGAGCGGGCCGAGCTGGGTACCGGCGTCCCGGGCCACGGTCAGCCGCCACGGTGTCATCCGGCCCGGGTAGCAGGGGCGGACCAGCTCGCGGCCGGACCGCGGGCCGTGCCGTCCGGCCAGGACGACAAGCCGCCCACTCCCTCCGGCGCGCACTAGGACCAGGGCACGGCCGCAGTCGGGGGCGACGTCGACGGGATGGCCGCCCGGGATGGCGACCCGGCGCAGCAGCCGGCCGGTACGGAGATCCACCACACGCACCGAGTCCGCGCCGGTCTCGGCGATGTAGAGCCGGTGGCGGCGGTCGACAGCAAGGCCGGCGGGGTGGTCGAGCGGGCCGCGCGCGGGGCGGTGGCCACGGGCTCCGCCATCCGCCCGGGTGGCGGCGGGTGCGGCCGGCGTGCGGCGGCGCTGTCCGCCGGCGCCCGACGGCAGCACCTCGACCCGCCCCTGGCCCGGGTGGCTGCGGTACGCGCGGCACCAGTCGTCGAAGACCAGCGAACCTTGAATCCGACCAGGGCGGCAGTCCCGGCGGCCGGCCGCCGACGCCGGGCCCCCCGGCGTGGTGTCCCCGTCGTCGTACCAGGTCAGCTCGATGGTTCCGTCCGGCAGCAGCGCTGTCCCCTGGTGCGCGCACCGGGCCCACTGGTCGGCGTTGACCAGCTGGGAGTAGCTGCGCCCGGCGCCCGAGTCGCTCATCAGCACACGTCCGGAGGCAGCGGGACCAGGGTGCCGTCCGGTGGCGCCGGCTGCTGGGGCGTACCGATCGGCAGCGGATCGCCGACGACCACCGACAGGCCGACCAGCTGGGGGACCTCCCAGCGCTCCAGAGCGAGCAGGTCGACCGCCGTGTAACCGCCGCTGCCGTCGGGGACGCCGAGAGCCGATCCGGTGACGTACTCAACGCCCTCGACCTGGACGGCGACCGCTTCCAGCTCGGCGATCCGTACCGTCCGCCCGAGCGGCCAGCCGGCGCCGTCCGGACCGAGCGGCGGCAGCACGGCGAGGTACTGCCGCAGAATCGTCTCCACCCACCTCCGGACGGCATCCACCTGGTAGCCCGTACGGACCGCCAGCCCGATCGACACGGCGATCTGCCGGTAGGTCGGCGGGACGACGTACAGCTCGGTGGTGACGAGCCGGCGTGCGTCCAGGTACCGGGCGACGCGGCGGAGCAGGCCGAGGCCGGGCAGCGGCGCGTTCGGTGCGGTGAGGTCCTCGGTAGGGAAGACCACTACGCTGACCACGCCCGCCGCGGGCACCGAGGGCGTGTCCGGGTGCAGCAGGGGCAGGGTCTCGGCCCGTCCCACGCCGGTGACCTGCAGTGCGAGCTCGCGGAAATCGCCGGCCACGACCGCACGGTCGCCCCGGTGGATGTCGGCCGGGATCGCGTCGAGCGCCTCGGTCAGGGAGGCGGCGTCGGCGCCGCCGGCGGCCGCCAGGGGGTTGGTCACCTTGACCCCGCCGACCCCGATCGAGCTCAGTGAGCCGGCCGGGACGTTGCCGGCCAGGCCGCCGCCGTAGCGGTAGGCCTGCACCCGGATCCGCTCGCCGAGCTGGGGCACCCGTGGCCCGCCGAAGTGGACGGCGCCCGCCTCGTGATCGACGGTGTAGTAGCGGTCGTCGGCGCCGCCGGCGACGTACGTGTCGACCTCGGTCCAGTCCTGCCAGGTGCCGTTCTCCTCGACCTGGAGCCGTACGGAGCCCGGCAGCACCGGGTGCTGGGTCAGCGGATATACCTGGCCGGCGTCCCCGGTGCCGGTCCCCAGCTGTTCGAGGGCTGCCGTGCGCGCGTGCTCGGCCAGGCAGGCGTTCAGCCCTACCCAGCTGATCCGGGCGATGCCGTCGTTGATGTGGTCGCTGGCCGGCCTGCTGACCTGCAGCCAGGCGATGACGTTTTGCGCCTGAGCGGGGTCGTCCAGCGGCGGTGGGCTGTCCTGGTCGCCGGGCGAGACGACGGCGGGATCGATCACCGGAAGCGTCTGCGGCAGAAGGACTTCGACGACGCCGGTGGTGACCAGGCCGCGCGTGGTGTCGTCGCCGACACTGAGTACGGTGAAGCCACGGCCCAGGCCCATCCACAGCCGCCACAGCATGGCTGGCGGTTCGACGATCAGGCCCGGTGAGCCGAACGCCTCAGCCTCGGCGGCGTCCAGGTTCTGCAGGGCGAACGGACGGGGAATGGTCTCGTCGAAGGCCATCCCGACGAACAGGCTGCGCCCGCCGAGCACGGTGGGATCCGTCGCCTTCTTGCGCAGGACGGCGATCCACAGGCTGTGGTCGAGCGTGGCGTCGACGTCGAGCGGTATCGCCTCCGCCGAGGTGGGATCGGCGGGGACGGCGGTGGTGACGTAGAAGGTGGCGGGATCGCTGTCTGCCAGTCCGGCCCGGGCCCTGGCGTCGGCGCGGCGGTCGGCCTCGGCACGGTCACCGCTCGCAGCGGGCGGCGCCGGCGTCTTGCCTACCCCGACCGCGTCCAGCGGCCAGACCTGGTTAAAGCCGGTGGTCGAGAACACGACCGATCCGGCTCGGACGTCGGTGTCCCGCGAGACCGGCACCCCCGCAGCGAGTTCCGTGGTCGCAGCGAGCAGTGCCGTCGCCGGCATGGCCGGTCTCGGCCGGACTCCCAGCAACCGCAGGAACGCGATCTTCGTGGTGTCCGGGATCTGGTTGAACTGGTAGAGGACCGACTCGCCGAGGTAGGCGAAGAGCTCCAGGAGGGCGATCCCCGGGTCGGATTCGTTATGGTCGGTCCATTCCGGCGTGTAGACCGGGATCCTGCGCAGCAGCTCCTGTTTCAGCTGTTCATAGCTGCGGTTGTCGAGGGTCGGGGTGATCAGGGCCATCGCTCACCCCCGGAAGTAGAAGGGGTAGACCAGGTTGTCCTGGCGCAGGTCCGACAGCCGCTGGTACGAAATCGACACCCAGGCCAGCTCCGGCTCGTCGCCCGCGGTCACCGACACGTCGGTCAGCTGGATCCTCGGCTCCCAGCGGGTCAGCGCCGTCTCGATGTCCTTGGCGATCACCGTCCGGGTGGTCAGCGTGTTCGGCTCCATGAGATAGCGGCGGAGCCCGCAGCCGAACTCCGGCAGCATGATCCGCTCGCCGGGTTCGGTGTCCAGGATCTGCTCGATCGACTGGCGGATCCGGTCCATGCCCGACACCCGCGGCAGCCCGCCGGTGAGCTGGTCCGGCTGGATCGGGAACCGCAGCCCGCTGCCCAGCCACTGATCGGCGATGGTCTGCACCGTCGGCTGGCTCATGCCCTCGATCCTCGGCAGCGTGCGTCACCGACGCGTTACGAGCAAGCGCAAGGCAGGACCAGAGCGAGCCATGGCGCCGGGCGCCCGAGCGGCCATACTCTCGAAGGATGAGGACGATGAAGGGGCCGGTGCCGTCGCGGCGGCGGTTGCGGCTGGACGACAGCGGCGGGACGGCCGAGCGGTCGGCCGACCGGAATGCGGCCGACGTGCTCACCCGGCGACCGGGAACGCTGTCCCGTAGCGTCGCGGGACTAGACCAGGCATCGACCGAAGCCGCACCAGCGAGCGTGCGCACCGCGCTGGCCGAGCCCGGTCGCTCCCCCGGCGCCGCTGCGCGCGACGACCTAGAGCGTCGCTACGGCCACGACTTCGGCGCCGTCCGGGTGCACACCGACGCTGGCGCCGCGCGATCCGCGCGCGACGTGGACGCTCTCGCGTACACCGTAGGCCAGCACATCGTGTTCGGCGAAGGATCCTACTCTCCGGATACCCCGCTCGGCCGGCACGTGCTAGCTCACGAGCTGGCCCACGTCGTTCAGGGCGGCCCGGCGGACGTAGTCCGTCGCTACCGCGCCCCCACCAGCACGGCGTTCGGCGAGCTCGACACCGCCACCCTAGTCGAGCAGTCCTTCGACCCGAAGACGGACAAGGGCTCCAAGCCGTGGATCGAGCTGGTGACCGTGCAGTTCACGGGCGCCGCGACCGACACCGACGGCAACACCTACTGGACCGGCATCGCCACGGCGAAGTACCACGCCAACCCAGCCAAGCTCGCCGACCTCACCTTCATCGTGGCGGGCGGCACCGACCCGGGGTCCTTCACCGTATTCCGGATCGAGGGGTACGGCTACAACAGCGGCACGCACTCCGGAATACCCGACATGACGACCCGAGAGCCGGGAGCGAACTGGCACTACACGAAGAAGAACGCGACGGGCGGGCGGTCCGCCAACATGAGCCTCGCCGTCTTCTACAACAAGGGCGAGGCGCTGCACGTCGGGCCGATCGACTACAGCTCCCACGGATGCGTCCACGTCGACTGGAATGCGATGCGGCAGGTGAACTACCACAGTGTCGTCGGCCTGACCAGGGTCAAGGTCAGTTATCCCACGAAGCCGTGAGGCCGGACCCGATCACGGTGACGGACACAGGGGATCGGGTGGAAGCGATTCCCGCGGAGGGAGTTTCGCGGGAGCGGCCTGGGCCGGGTCGGTGCTGACCACCGCCGCATGGAGCAGCCCGGGATCCTTGTCGAACACCGGTTTGCCACTGGCGTCATTGGCGTCATGCAGCTGGTCGAGCCACTTGGCCGGTGTCGCCAGCAGGGAGCTGTCCGTGCCGAAGATCTGGTCGAAGGCCTCGTCGACCGTCGGGTGATTCGGCTCCGGGGTCAACGCGTCCAGGTTGGCCTTGAGGGTGGCACTGGCGTGGACGGTGGCGCTTACGCCGCCGCTGAAATCGATCGAGGCGTCGGCCAGGAATGCGGCCGTGACGTCCAGCCCGATGCTCGGCGGGATGCAGAACCGCAGCGCGAGCAGGAACCAGAGCTGGAACATGAAGACCACGATCGGCAGGAACGCCAGGAACAGGAAGAACGCGACCAGGAAGAACAGCTCCAAGGCGAAGGTGCAGACGCCGCCGTTGCCGATCGCGCCCGCATTGGCGGTGTCGAGCGGTTTGAACGGGTTGAACACCAGGGCGGATTTCGGCGGGGTGGTGATCGCTACCCCGCCGGGACCCATCGGCTTGCCGGCTCGGGCGGCCAGGCGGCGCAGGTCCGGCAGGGTGATCGAGATGAGCCGCTTGGCCGT
>Ga0335081_10006857_pt1 | contig 18164 bp, 13 predicted proteins | sample Lox_Sample_35_FD_206713 | JGI IMG/M metagenome (GOLD analysis project Ga0335081, IMG submission 206713) | Soil microbial communities from Loxahatchee National Wildlife Refuge, Florida, United States - Lox_Sample_3.5 | ecosystem: Environmental > Terrestrial > Soil > Wetlands | place: USA... | reverse complement strand
TGGATCCGGCTCAGCGTTCGCCCTACCAGTTCCTGATGCGCAACAAGCTGGTCGGGCTCGATGCTCTGGCGCGCGCGCCCAAGAGCGGCCGGTTCGATTACGACGCGCGCATTCCTGGCTTGGACGCACTCGGTCGGTACACCGTCCGCTTCCGACTCGTCGCGTCCGACTATCGCTTCGGATACCTCCTTGCGCACACGGCCGCCGGCATCGTGGCCCGGGAAGTCGTCGAGGCCTACGGCGTCGACATCGGCCGCCACCCGGTCGGAACGGGACCGTACATGCTGACGAGCTGGACGCCGGGAACGCGTGCTGTCCTCGACGCGAATCCCGACTACCGCGGCTTCACGTGGGATTTTGCTCCAGGCTCGGACCCGCGCGACCGGGAAATCGTGGCGCAGATGCAGGGCAAGCGCATGCCCCAGATCGGCCACATCGAGCTCTCGATCATCGAGGAGGATACGACCTACTGGCTCACTTTCCTGCGCGGCGATCTCGAGGTGGTGAACCTGCTGCCCCGATTCCAGGCCAAGGCGCTGGTCGGCGGCAAGCTCGCACCCGACCTCGCCGCGAAAGGGCTTTCGACGTACAGCGCCACGCCGCCCGCCGCCGGCTTCACCGCCTTCAATTTTCGTGACCCGGTCGTCGGAGGATTTGCGCCGGAGAAGAACGCACTGCGGCGGGCGATCGCGCTCGCCTACGATGGCCAGGAGCTCGTGCACGTCGTCTACAACGACAAGGCGGAGCGCGCGCAAATGCCGATCCCGCCGGGCGTCACCGGATACGACCCGGCGTACCGCAGCAACAACGGCTACGATCCGGAGCTCGCCGACCGACTTCTCGACCGCTTTGGCTACAGGCGCGGCGCCGACGGCTTCCGGAGCCTTCCCGATGGAAGGCCGCTGGTACTGGTGCGCAACACCTACACGGGCGGAACGGGCCGGGACGAAGATCTGATCTGGCAGAAGTCCATGGAGCGCATCGGTCTGCGCATCCGGATGGAGACGCTCACGGGCGCCGAGACCGCGAAGCGCTCGACGACGTGCACGACGATGCTGTTCAGCTGGAACTGGTTCGCAGACTACCCCGACGGCGAAAATTTCATGCAGCTCCTCTACGGGCCCAACAGCTTCGAGAGCAATCCCGGCTGTTACCAGTCCGCAGCGTACGATCGTCTGTACCGGCAGGCCGAAGCCCTTCCCGACGGCGAGGAGCGCAATCGCCTGTTCGCGGCGATGACCCGGCAGATGGAGGCCGACACCGCCTGGGTCCTCGGCGCCTATCCCCAGCGCATCGTCGTTTTGCAGCCGTGGGTGCTGGGCCACAAGGTGCACCCTTTCCTGTATTCGGTCCTGCCGTACGTGGACCTGAAGCCGCATTGAGAACCCGGTCGATCTCGGTAGCGTCGCTCCTGATGGCCCACGACAGTTGCAAGGCTCACGCGCCGGCTTCGGAACCAAGTCTTCGCGATCTCCTCGTGCATGCCTGGGATCGCTCGCGGTTCTACCATGAGGTCTACTCGGCCCACGGGATCGGGCGCAGGGACCTGTACCGCATCGCACTCGAAGATCTGCCTGTCGTGTCCAAGGCTGATCTCATGGTGCGGTTCGACGAGGCCGTCACCGATCCACGGCTGCGCAAATCCGATCTGGAGCAGTGGTTGCGCAACGATGTCGACCCACTGAATCTGTACCTGGACGACTACATCATCGTTCACGGTTCCGGCGGAACGAAGATCTACAGCTACGTGCCGTACACGCGTGAAGCGTGGAACCAAGCCATGACCGCAGCCGCTCCCCTGTTGCTGCCGCTGGACCGGAGCACGCCCAAGCCGCTGCGAAGTGCCTTTTATTTCTGGACAGCGGGCCACTACGTTGGCGCCACCAGCGCCCGGTTCGCCTCGTCGTCGGCGCACGAAGTGCTAAGCCTGTCTGTCTTCGATCCGGCAGAGGAGGTCTGCGCGCGGCTCAATGCCTTTCGCCCGGAGCGCCTGACGAGCTACGCGAGCGGACTGAGCTGGCTTGCCGAGTGGGCGCTGCAAGGCAAGCTGCGAGTCGCCCCGCGCTCGGTGCTATCGAGCGGCGACCGGCTCACCCCTGCCATCCGGGCGCAGGTCAAGGCGGCCTGGAATGCCGACGTCTACGACCTGTACGGCGCCTGCGAGTCGATCTGCATGGCGGTGCAGTGTCCGGGGGAGGACGAGTATGCGGTGCTTACGGCATCGAACGTGGTGGAGGTCGTGGACTCTGCCAACCGCATGGTACAGCCAGGCACACGCGGACGCGTGCTCATGACCAGCCTAGTCAATTACACGCTGCCCATGATTCGCTTCGATTTGCACGACTTCGCGATTCTGGGCAGGGCGCGCATGGGCGCCGAAAGCCTGCGCAGACTGGAAGGCAAGACCCACCATGCCCTGCCCATTCGACTTGCCGACGGCAGCACGAGCGCGATCGAAGTCTACGAATTGGCGCAGCTGGAAATCCCCGCCATCGAGAAGATCCAGTTCGTCGCACATAGTCCCTTCCACGTGGAAATTCGCTACCAGTCAGCCCACGAGCTCGACTCGTGGATCGACGCGGCCTTCCGCCGCTTGCTGACGCAGAAGTCGGCGATGGTCGACAGGATAACCATAAAGCGGGTCGATCGAATCGCCAACAGCCTGCCGGCGTTCAAGCTGGAGTGCGTGGTAGGACCGGAGCAGAGGACGTTCGCCCCGGCATCACTGGACCACGACGGTCGCGGCAGCGTCCAGCAACCAATTGCGCGCATGGAGCTCGCCGTTCCCTGCTACGAAGCGCACTCGGACGAGTCGATCGGCCACCGCCTGAGTTATGTTGCACGCGAGCGTTCGATGGAACCGGCCGCGCTCGACGGGAACCGTTCGCTGACCTACGGTCGACTCGACCAGCTCGCCGCACAGGTTGCCGGAGAGCTGCTTCGCCGCGGTTTCGACGCGTCACGTCCGGTGGCGGTCCTGTGCGGCCACCGGTTCGAAGTTCTTCCTCTCCTCATCGGCATCATCCGCGCCGGCGGATTCTATCTGCCGTTGGATCCGTATCTGCAGCCTGCGAGGCTGCAGAGCATCATCGCGGCAATGGGTGCGAATCTCGTGCTGACGACGGTCGAGGAGCGGCACCGGGCTCGAGCGCTGGCGGGCCATTCCGCCAGCGTGATCTGCCTCGAGGAGATCGAGGTGCTGCCTGGCCGGCAGTGCCCGGCGCGCCCGCCTGCCGATCTCGCCTGTGTGCTGTTTACATCGGGCTCGACCGGCGAGCCGAAAGGAGTTGCTCTCACCAACGCTACCATTCGTGAGCGATCGGGGCGCTACGCCACGGACTACGGTCTCGGACCGACCGACCGCGTCGCCCTATTGCAGTCCTACGCGGTCAGCGCCGGGGTGCGCGAGATCTTCGGCGCGCTGCTGGCCGGCGCCACGCTCGCTTTCTACGACGTTCGCAGGAGCGGACTCGCTGCCATGGCGAGCTGGTTGAACGCACATCGGATCAGCGTTCTCTACGCCGTTCCCACACTGTTCCGTGCCTTCATCGAAACCTTGACCGCGGAAACCTTTCCCACGGTGCGAGTCCTCCGCCTCGGCGGAGAGCCGGTACAACCGGAGGACCTAACCGGCTTCCGCAGGCACTTTGCGTCCGATTGCCTGCTGGCCAACGGCTACGCCGCTACGGAGACCGATACGATCTGCCAGTATGTCATGGATCGCGATACGCCGATCGTCGCGGGCCGCATTCCCGTCGGCGTAGCGGTGAGGGGAGTCGATGTGACGCTGTGCGACGAACAAGGCATCCCAGTCACCGATGCGCTCGGCGAAGTCCGGGTGACGAGCCCGATGATCGCCTCCGGTTACTGGGATCCGCGCAGTGGCAAGGCACAGCCGTTCGACCGTCCCTTCGCTACGGGCGACCTCGGCTATCGGCTTCCCGACGGGCGCGTGTTTCTTGTCGGACGCCGCGACCTCGTTGTCAAGGTGCACGGAAAGCGCATCGATCTTCGCGAGATCGATCGAGCGGTCGCTGCTGTGCCTGGCGTCGCCGAGGCGGTCGCCGTCCATCAGCCAATGTCGCGAGACACTGCGAGAATCGTGGTCTATTACGTGCCGCGTGTGGCCGAACCGGCCTCCGCTGCGGCGCTCCGCCAAGCCGTCTCCTCGGTTGTGCCGGAGCGAGTCGTGTCCAGTAGGTTCGTGCGGGTGCCGACGCTACCGCGGCTCCCCGGTGGGAAGGTCAACCGCGCGAACCTCATGGCGCAATGCGGTGTCGCCGTAGAGCGACCCGGCGAGCACCCCAGCTATGCGACCGAGACGGAAACCGCTTTGGCGTGCATATGGCGAGAGGTGTTGAAGGTGGCTTCGGTCGCTCGCTCGGCGCACTTCTTCGATCTGGGCGGCGATTCCATCGCGGTCTTTCACGCCCTCAGCCGCATTGCTAAGACGTTTGGCGTCGATCTGCCGATCGAAGAGTTCTTTGCCCACCTCGAGTTGTCGGATCTCGCACGGATTATCGACAGGCGACGGTCGCGGCTTGTCCAGCGGGCGTTGCATAAGAGGTGAGACGTTGGAACACAGGCCCATGCTCGACGAATTTCGCCGAATGTCGTGGGTCGAGCTTTTGAGGCGCGATCAACTTCAAGGCCGCCAAGGCGCCCCCGATGTCGGCGGTCCGCTGTCGACGCTCCTGCGTGCCGACGAGTTGCCTGGAGTAACGACCAGCCGCAAAGCCCAGTAAATCGCAACTCTGGCAGACGCAATGAAGCATATTGAAGCCTGGAAGCATCGCAAGCGCAAGGCGGATCGAGTCGCCGATCGTCACCTGGGGCGGCGTGTCGTTGCCGATTTGGTCGCAGCGATACACGAAGCTCTTACCGGAGCCGCAGACTACGACGCGAAGGCACCGGACGCGACCGTCCGAGAGACAATCGCCGGCGCGAAGGCTGGCGATTGCCGCTGGCGCGAGTGCGCGTTCCATCCTCCTGTCAAATTTGGCTCTGAATCGATGCCCAATCGAGGCTGGCGATTGCGCCAATCGATGGAACGGTGCGGGTCGCTTTGGCAACGTCGGAGTGAGGTGGGCGCTTGGTAGGGAAGCTGGAAATGACGGGAAAAGGCATCACGCCTCAGGAGCCGGTCGCCGCCCACACGCCCATGATGCAGCAGTACCTCCGCATCAAGTCGGAGCATCCGGACAAGCTCGTGCTCTACCGCATGGGCGACTTCTACGAGCTCTTCTACGACGACGCCGAGCGCGGGGCGAAGCTCCTCGACATCACCCTCACGGCGCGCGGCGCCTCCGCCGGAGCGCCGATCCCGATGGCCGGCGTGCCCTATCACGCCGTCGAGCAGTACCTGGCGCGGCTGGTGAGACTCGGCGAATCGGTGGCGATCTGCGAGCAGATCGGCGATCCGGAGACCGCCAAGGGCCCGGTCGAGCGCAAGGTCACGCGCATCGTCACGCCCGGGACGCTGACCGAGGCGGGCCTTCTCGAGGCGAAGCGCGATTGCCTGCTGGTCGCCGTGCAGCGCGAGCGCCAGCGTGCCGGCGTGGCATGGCTCGATCTCGCGGCGGGCCGGATGCGGCTTCGCGACGTCGCCGCGAGCGAGCTCGGCGCCGAGCTGGAGCGGCTCGATCCCGCCGAGCTGCTCTACCCGGAAGGCTCGCCCCCGATCGTGCTCGACGGCGCGCCGGCGCACACCCTGCCTCTTTGGCAGTTCGATGCCGACACCGCCACCCGGCGGCTCGCAGCGCAGCTGGGGACCCACGATCTGGCCGCGTTCGGCGTCGGCGACGCGCCGCTCGCGGTGCAGGCCGCCGGCGCCCTGCTGTCCTACGCGTCGGCCACGCAGCAGGTCCCCGGATCGCTCGCGCACGTGCGCTCGCTCGCCGTCGAGCATGACGGCGAGCACATCGCTCTCGACGCGGCGACGCGCCGCAACCTGGAGATCGTCGAGACGCTGCGCGGCGAAGCCGCGCCGACGCTGCTCTCGCTGCTCGATCAGTGCACGACCGCCGCCGGGAGCCGGCAGCTCCGCCAGTGGCTGACCCAGCCGCTGCGCGGTCGGACAACGGCGATCGGCCGACACGAAGCGATCGAGGCGCTCGCCGCAGCGCCCGCGGCAGGCCGGCGTCTCGTCGAATCGCTCAAGCGCACCGTCGACGTCGAGCGCGTCGCGTCCCGGATCGCGCTGGGCAACGCCCGGCCCCGTGATCTCTCGGGATTGCGCGACACGCTCTCGCGGCTCCCCGTGCTTCGCGGCGCGATCGCCGGGCTTGGCGCGGCACTGCTCGCGGATGCTGCCGAAGCGCTCGCCGTGGACCCGCGTTGGCAGGCGCTGCTCGAGCGCGCGATCGCCGCGGAGCCGGCCGCGGTGCTGCGGGAAGGCAAGGTGATCGCTCCGGGCTACGACGCCGAGCTCGACGAGCTGCGCGGGATCGAGGAGAGCTGCGGCGCTTTCTTGGTCGATCTCGAGGCGCGCGAGCGGGCGCGCACGGGCATCTCGAGCCTCAAAGTCGAGTTCAACCGCGTGCACGGCTTCTACATCGAGGTCACGCACGCCCACGTCGCGCGCATCCCGGACGACTATCGCCGCCGCCAGACGCTCAAGAACGCCGAGCGCTACATCACCCCGGAGCTCAAGACCTTCGAGGACAAGGCGCTCTCGGCGCAGGAGCGGGCACTCGGGCGCGAGAAAATGCTCTACGAGCAGCTCCTCGCCGAGCTGGCCACCGCGATCCCGGCGCTGCAACGCGCCGCGCTCGCTCTCGCCGGCCTCGACGTGCTCGCGACGCATGCCGCCCAGGCCGAGGCGCTCGCCTGGGCGCGTCCGACCTTCGCGGAGAAGCCGGGCATTCGTATCCACGGCGGCCGCCATCCGGTGGTCGAGACGCAGGTCGAGACGTTCATTCCCAACGATCTCGCGCTCGACCCGGCGCGGCGGCTGCTGATCGTCACCGGGCCGAACATGGGTGGCAAATCGACCTACATGCGCCAGACCGCCATCATCGCGCTCTTCGCGAGCTGCGGCTTCTTCGTGCCGGCGAAGAGCGCCGAGATCGGGCCGCTCGACGCCATCTTCACGCGTATCGGCGCCGCCGACGATCTCGCCGGTGGCCGCTCGACGTTCATGGTCGAGATGACCGAAGCGGCGACGATCCTCCATCGCGCCACGTCGCGAAGCCTGGTACTGATCGACGAGATCGGCCGGGGAACATCGACCTACGACGGCCTGGCGCTCGCCTGGGCGATCGCCCGCGCGCTGGCGCTCGCCAACCGCAGCCTGACGCTGTTCGCGACCCACTACTTCGAGCTGACCGCGCTCGCCTCGGAGCTGGACGGCTGTGCCAACGTGCACTTCGACGCGGTCGAGCACAAGGACGGCATCGCCTTCCTGCACGAGGTCGCGGAGGGACCCGCGGACCGAAGCTACGGGCTGCAGGTGGCCAAGCTCGCCGGCGTGCCGGCCGATGCGATCCGGCAGGCGCGCTCGTATCTTTCGCGCATCGACCGCTTCAGCGTTCGCCGCGACGCGCACGGCGATTTGTTCGCCGGGGACGCCGCGACCGAGTCCGCGAGTGGGTCCGCTATTTCGCCGGCGCTCGAGCGCCTCGCCGCCCTTGATCCCGATGCGCTCACCCCGCGGGACGCGCACGCTGCGCTCTACGACCTCAAGCGGCTGCTTGGCAAGTAGCCGGTTCGGTGGGTCGCATGGGTCCGCCGCGTTGACCGGCGCGCAGCGTCCGGTCCAACGCGGCGAATTAGTGCGTCACGCGCCAGCGTGGCGCACTAATGGTGGTGCGCGCCTGGTCCGTGCACGTGGCCGTGCGCGAGCTCCTCCGCGGTCGCGGGCCGCACGTCGACCACCGTGCAGTCGAAGCGCAGGCGCTGGCCGGCGAGCGGATGGTTGCCGTCGACGATGACTTTGCCCGATGCGATGTCCGTCACCGTGAAGACGCGGGTCTCGTCGCCGTCGGCGCTCTCCTCGAACTGCATCCCGACCTTGACGTCGTCCGGGAAGCGTTCCTGCGCTTCGACGCGCACCAGCTCCGAGTCGTATTCGCCGAAAGCGTCGTCCGGTTCGAGCGTGACCGAGCAGGAATCTCCGGGATACTTTTCGTCGAGCGCGGTCTCGATCTTCGGGAAGATGCCGTGATGTCCGCCGTGCAGGTAGACGATGGGCTCGCTGGTCTCCTCGATCAGCTCGCCCGAAGCGGCGTAGAGCCGGTAAGTCAGCGTCACGACGGTATCGTCCTCGATGCGCACCATCTTTCTCCGATCGACCGGGCGGTCGCTCATTCGTCCTGCGGTCGATCCGGCCATTGTACTCCGCGCTTCCGGCGGCGCGGCCGGCGAGGAATCGGCACTCTATAATCACCCGCATGCGACGTGCGCTCTTCGGTGGCGCGGCCGCGGCGCGCTTCCTCTCGGGCTACTGGCAGAAGCGCCCGCTGCTCGTTCGCCAGGCGATTCCCGGCTTCCGCGGTCTTCTGTCCTGGGAGGACCTGGTCGCGCTCGCGGTGCGCGACGACGTGGAGTCGCGCCTCGTGCGGCGCGAGCGCGGCCGCTGGACGCTCGTGCACGGCCCGTTCCGCCGGGGCGATCTCGCAGCGCTTCCCGCGCGCAACTGGACGCTGCTCGTGCAAGGCGTCAACCTGCACGTGGCGGCCGCCGACGCGCTGCTCAGGCGCTTCTCCTTCGTGCCCTGGGCGCGGCTGGACGACGTGATGGTGAGCTACGCCGCTCCCGGCGGCGGCGTCGGCCCGCACGTCGATTCCTACGACGTCTTTCTGCTCCAGGGCGATGGACGGAGGCGCTGGCGCATCGGCCGGCAGCGCGATCTCGCGCTCCGGCCGGGGCTGCCGCTCAGGATCCTCGAGCGCTTCCACCCGCAGCACGACTGCGTCCTCGAGTCGGGAGACATGCTCTACCTGCCGCCGGACATGGCCCACGACGGCGTGGCGCTGGACGCCTGCAGCACGTACTCGATCGGCTTTCGCGCGCCGTCCGCGCAGGATCTCGCGACCGCGTTCCTCGACTGGCTGCGCGACACGCTCGCCCTCGACGGCCGCTATCGCGATCCCGATCTGGCGGTGACGCGCGAGCCGGCGCGCATCGGGCGCGATCTCATCGACTATGCGAGCGCCACGCTGGCGCGGATCGACTGGGACCGCCGCTCGCTCGGCCGTTTCCTCGGCGTGACACTCACCGAGCCCAAGCCGGCGATCGCCTTCTCGCCGCCGCGCCGGGCGCTGTCGCGGCGCGCGTTCGTCTCGCGCGGAGCGCGCGCGGGGCTGCGCTTGGACAGCCGCACGCAACTGCTCTACGATGCGTCACATCTGTTCGTGAACGGGCAGGTGCTCGTGCCGCCGGCCGGCGCATGGACCGGGTTGCGGCGGCTCGCCAATGCGCGCGAGCTCGCGCCCGGAACGATCGCGGCGCCGGCCGCCGATCTTCTCTACCGCTGGTATCGCGATGGTTTCCTCCACGTCCGATGATCCAAACACGCCGGCGCCGCGCACGGTCACGCTGACCACGATCGCCGAGCAGATCGCGGCGATCGACGAGTTGATCGGGCTGGCGCAGCGGCGCATCCGCGTCTTCGATCGCGATCTGTCGGAGACCGGATGGAACGACGCCGAGCGCATGGCGCGGCTCGGCGCCTTCCTGCGCGGCTTGCGCGGTCGTCGCCTCGACATCATCGTGCACGACACCGGCTACCTCGAGCGATCCTGCGCGCGCCTTGTCGCATTGCTGCGCGCCCATAGCGACGCCGTGACGATCTACCGCACCGGCCCCGAGGCGAGACATGCCAGCGACCCGCTGGTCATCGTGGACGACGCGCACTACCTGCATCGCTATCACTTCGAGCAGCCGCGCGCGACGATGGCCGTCCATCACCCGGAGCGGACGCGTCCGCTCGCAATGCGCTACGAGGAGATCTGGGCGACCGGCGAGCCGGGCGTCAACGCCACCGTGCTCGGTTTGTAGCGCGTTCGCTCTGCCGAGCCCGAGTCGCGTTCGTGCTAGAATCGACACCGGTCGGCTGCCGATCCGCAGCCGACGGAGAAGTCGCCCACTTTCAATCCGTCCATCCGCTTCGATCGATGGACCATTCATCCAAGGGAACGACAATGACCAAGTCTCTGATCGCCGCTGCGGTGGTGTCCCTGGCGCTCGTCGCCTGCAGCGAGAACAAAGCCCCCGCGCCCGCCCCCGCGCCCGCCCCGGCGCCGGCCCCCGCTCCCGCGCCGGCTCCGGCCCCTGCGCCGGCACCGGCTCCTGAAGCGAGCAAGGACGCGACGCAAGCACCTGCCCCCGAGGCAGGCAAGATGGAAGAGAAGAAGGACGAAAAGAAGGAGTAGCGCGGTCGCGTCGCGACCGGTCGCACCGCGTGTAACGTCACGCGTTACACGCGGGGTCGCGTTGCCGAGGCCACGAAGTCGTTCGACCGCGGCGAGCGCCGCCAGGACGTAGACTCACTCGTCAGCAAGACGAAAGCCGGCCTGCGGGCCGGCTTTTTTCTCGCCGCGTTCGGCCCGGCGCTACAGCGGCGCGCCGATGCGCTCCGCCACCTCGCGGTACTTCTCGATCACGTCGCCCAGATCGCGCCGGAACCGGTCCTTGTCCATCTTGTCGTGGGTGGCATGGTCCCACAGGCGGCAGCCGTCGGGCGTGAACTCGTCGCCGAGCACGAGCGCTCCCTTCGGGTCGTCCTTGGGGTGGCCGAACTCGAGCTTGTAATCGACCAGATCCAGCCCGCCTTTCGAGAACAACGGCTTGAGCACGGCGTTCACCTTGTGGGTGAGTGCGCGCATCTGGTCGATCTCCGAGGCCGTGGCCCAGCCGAGCACGCGGATGTGGTCGTCATTCACCAGCGGATCGTGCAGGGGATCGCTCTTGAGGAAGAACTCGAAGATCGGCTCCGGCAGCCGCTTCCCTTCCTCGATGCCGTAGCGCTTGGCCATCGACCCCGCGACGATGTTGCGCACCACGCATTCCACCGGAATCATCTTCATCGCCTTGACCAGCGACTCGCGCTCGTTGAGCACGCGGATGAAATGCGTCGGCACGCCCGCGGCGGCGAGCTTCTCCATGATGAAGGCGTTGAACTTGTTGTTGGTCTCGCCTTTCAGCGCGAGCTGCGCGAGCTTCGCGCCGTCGAACGCCGACACGTCGTCGCGGTAATGCATGATAAGCAGGTTCGAGTCGTCGGTCGTGTACACCGTCTTGGCCTTGCCGCGGTAGAGCTCCTGCCGTTTCTCCATGGTCTCCTCGGAAGTTCCTTAGACAAATTCCCGCCAGGCGAATCCGTTCTCCTGGTCGGCGACGCCTACCCACTCGCTCTCGCAGTGGAGCGCTCCGGCGAGCGCCGCGCGCGCGAGCTCCGGACGGTTGTTCTCGCGGGAGAGGTGCGCCGCGATGAGATGCTTCAAGTGCGAGGCGTCGATCCGGGCGAGCAGCCCCGCTGCCGTGGCGTTGTCGAGATGGCCGAAGCGGCTCGCGATGCGCCGCTTGAGCGGCTCCGGATAATCCCCGTTGGCGAGCATGTCGATGTCGTGGTTGCACTCGAGCACCAGCGCGTCGCAACCGGACAGGCTCGCTTCGACGTGCTGCGTGGAGCTTCCGAGGTCGGTAAGGACACCCAGCCGCCAGCGCCCGTCCGAGCAGACGACCTGGACCGGCTCGCGCGCGTCGTGCGGCACCGGGAAGGGACGGATCTCGATGTCGTCGATCGCGAACGCGTCGTGGCTGTCGAAACCCTTCACGCACGGCAGCTCGGCGAAGCGTTCCGCGACGCAGGCGAGGGTGCCGAACGTCAGCCAGACCGGCGTCGCGTAGCGCAGCGCGAACGCGGCCACTCCGCCGATGTGGTCGCCGTGCTCGTGCGTGACGACGATCGCCGAGACGCTCTGCGCCTCCACGCCGAGGCGTGCGAGGCGCTCGACCGCGTCGCGCAGCGCGAACCCGCAATCGATCAGCACGCGCGTGCCATCGACTTCGACCAGCAGGGCGTTGCCTTCGCTCCCGCTGCCGAGCGACGCGAAGCGCATGTCGAACGAGAGCCTGTCGACGCTAGGGGCGAGAATCGAGGCGCGTGCCGTCGATCACTTGAGCTGGTCCTGCAGCAGCGCGAGGATCTTGTCGCTGTTGGGCGACTTGTCCGTCGCGCCTTTCGGGTCCTGCACGGTGACCACGCTGTTCGGATCCGCCTGGGTCACGACCACGCGGTACTGCTCGGGCTTCTCCTTGTCGTCCTTCTTCCAGAACGCGAGCTTGTCCAGCCAGCCCTTCTGCTTGCTGGCTTCGAGGTCGGGATTGGCGTAGCGCACGTAGTAGAGGCCCTGCGAGCGGTCGCGGTCGACGACCGTGAACCCGGTCCGATCGAGCGCGAGACCGACGCGCCGCCAGGCGCGATCGAAGGCATCGTCGACCACCAGCCGGGTCGTGCCGTCGCTCCCGCGCTCGATGCGCGCGCGCGGCGCCGCGGGCGCCACGGCCACCGCGGCGTTGGCGACCTGGGTGGGCGCGCCGAAGCGCACCATGATCCGCGACAGGAACTCGGCTTCGAGCTCGGGATTGGGCGGGGTGGGCTGCCAGACCCAGTCTTCGGGCGAGGCTTGCTTGGTCTTGGTGGGCAGCTGCGCGGCGCCGTAATGGGTGACGTAGATCTCCACGGTGCCCGCCTCGCTGCCGCGCTCGATGCGCGTGCGGAATTTGTCGCGACGGTACGTGTCGGTGAGGAAATCGAGATATTTGCTGCTGTACTGCTGGAGCCAGGTCTGCGGCGCGTCGGCGCGATTCTCGGCCCAGTCGGTCTCCATGATGCCGAGTGCGGGCTGCTCGACCGCGATCGCGAACCCGGTCTGGGTCCAGAAATCCCTGAGTGTCTTCCAGGCGGTATCGGGATCGGTCTTCACCACCAGCCAGCGCTCGGATCCGGCGCGCATCAGCCGCGCCTCGGTGTTGATCGGCAGCACCTCGCTCGACTTGCCCGTGGCCTTCGCCGCGGCGGCCGCCGAAGCGGTCTGCGCCGCGTAGCGGTCGTCGTACGCGGGCGTGGTGAGGTCGGGCGGAACTTCGAGCGGCGGCGCCGAGCTCGCGGACTTGTAGTCGATCTTCTTGCCGACCGAGAAGGTCATCGATTCGCAGCCGGCGAGCGTCAGCGCGAGCGAGAAAGCGGCGAGCGTGCAGACAAAACCCGGGCCGCGGCGCGGCAGCGAGGGAGCGAAAAGCTGCGGCATGCGTGCAAATCTCCGTCAGATGCAGCCGGCTTCGCGCAGCGCGGCGCGAAGGGCCTCGTGATGTTGAGCGGCCAGCGCCGTGAGCGGCAGTCGCAGGTCCCCCTGGATCAGCCCCATCGCGGCCAGCGCCCACTTCACCGGAATCGGGTTCGCCTCGACGAAGAGCTTCCGGTGCAGCGGCAACAGCCGGTCGTTGATGGCGCGCGCCTTGGCCGCGTCGCCGGAGACCGCCGCCGCGCACATCTCGCTCATGAGCTTGGGGGCGATGTTGGCGGTGACCGAGATCACGCCGTGGCCGCCCAGCAGCATCAGCGGCAGCCCGGTCAGATCGTCGCCACTGTAGACGGCGAAATCGTTCCTTCCGGCGGCGCGCAGCCCGCGCAGCAGCTCCGCCCCGCGCGCGAGATCGGAGGTCGCGTCCTTGAGGCCGACGATACCGGGCACCTCGGAAAGGCGAAGCACCGTGTCGGTGGCGAGATCGGCAACCGTTCGCGACGGCACGTTGTAGAGCAGGAGCGGCAGATCGACCTTGTCCACGATCGTGCGGAAGTGCCGGTAGAGCCCCTCCTGCGTGGGCTTGTTGTAGTACGGGACCACCGAGAGGCAGGCGCTGGCGCCGACTTTCTTGGCGTAGGCGGTGAGCTCGATCGCCTCCGAGGTGGCGTTGGCGCCGGTGCCGGCGATCACCGGGATGCGGCCCGCCGCGTGCTCGACCGCGGTGCGGATGACGAGGCAGTGCTCCTCGACGCTCACCGTCGGCGACTCGCCGGTGGTGCCGACGGCGACGATGGCCGCGGTGCCGCTCGCGACGTGCCGATCGATGAGGCGCCTGAACGCGGGCAGATCCAGCGCGCCGCCGTCCTGCATCGGCGTCACGATCGCAACCAGGCTTCCCTTCAACATCCGCCAGCTCGCCGGAAAATGGCGCATTCTACTCCAATCCCTCCGCGGATAAGAGCGGGGGCCATGCTCTTTGCCGCCCCACCGCCGCGAGCCGCTGGATCACCGCCGGTCTATTGCCGCCCATCCTTCCCTGCTCGAAGGCGACCACGGTGAGCCGCTCGCGCGCAAGCACGAGCAACTCGTCGGGCTCGAGGAGGAATGCCGGATTCGAGGGCTTGCCGTACGCCTCGTTGCCGCGCGCGAACGTCTCGTAGAGCAGCACGCCATCGTCGGCGAGCGCGGCGAGCAGGTGCGCGAGCAGCGGGCGGTGCAGGTAGCGCACGACGACGATCGCGTCGAAGCGCTCTGCGGCAAGGGGCCACGGGTCGCGCTCGACGTCGGCGACCCGCGTCTCGACACCGCTCGTGCCGGCGAAGGTGACGAGTGCGGCCGGGTCGCGGTCCAGCGCGACCACTCTCGCGCCGCGCCGCGCGAAATGAAGCGCGTGCCGGCCGCGCCCGGCGGCCAGATCGAGCACGCGCGCGCCCGGCGAGACGAGCGGCGCGAAGCGCACGATCCACGGCGACGGCGCGAGCGCGGCATGCGGATCGGCGCTCACCGGGCGCGCTTCGTCGACGGCCGCGCCAGCGCCGCGGCGTCCCCCGCGACATCGGCTCGTGCCTCTTCCTGCAGCCACTCGCCGAAGGCCTGCGCCTCGGGCCGCAGCGCGGCGTGCGTCGAGCGCACGATGTAGTAGGCGCGCGGCGTCGCGTAGCGGTCCGGGAACGGCGCCACGAGCTTGCGCTGGCGCAGCAGCCGGTCGATCAGCGGCTCGCGCCCGAGCGCGACACCCTGTCCGTCGACGGCGGCCTGGATCACCTGATCGAAATGGTTGAACCGTAGCGAGCCCGCCGGCGTGAGCCGGCCGATGCCGATGGCGGCGAGCCACGCCGACCAGTTGAGCCAGGGAAAGCGCCCCCGTTCGTCGTCGATGTGGAGGAGCACGTGGTGCCTGAGGTCCTCGGGACGCTTGAGCGGCCTTGCGCGGTCGCTCGCGAGCACCGGGCTGCACACGGGGACCAGCCGTTCGCCGAACAGCCGCACCGACCCCGGCGGCGCGCTCGCCTCGCCGCAATAGCGCACGGCGAGGTCGATGTTCTCGCGCTCCAGATCGACGATGCGGTTGTCGGCGGAGATATAGACGTCGACGTCGGGATGGCGCTCGCGGAAGCGGGCGAGGCGAGGGATGAGCCACAGCGACGCGAACGGCTGGTTGGTCGATACGGTCAAGGGCGTGGCGGCGCGGTCGCGCCGGATCGTCGCCACCGTCTGACCGATCTCGTCGAGCACGCTCTTGGCGGCGGCATGCAGCACCTGGCCCGCCTCCGTCAGCAGCAGTTGCCGGTGCCGGCGCTCGAACAGCGGCAATCCGAGCTGCTCCTCCAGCGCCTGCATCTGCCGCGACAGCGCCGACTGGGTCAGGAACAGCTCCTCCGCCGCACGGGTGAAGGACAGGTGCCGTGCAGCGGCCTCGAAACCTTTCAGCAGGTCGAGCGACGGCAGACGCTGGCGCGCCTTCGGGGCCGGTTTAGGCATTCCGTTTTCGCATGCTTCTCATGCGGCGATTTCGTTTGCGCCGGGCCGGCTCGGACTCAATACTTCGCTCCACAGCTCCGGCCCACAGGCGCAATCAGCCGGCGTCGGAGCTGCATGAAGTATACGCATTCATGAGGAAGATCACCATGGCCAGGACCACCGTGCTCCACACCCAGCGCTCCGCGTTGCAACGGCGGCAATCGCTTGTGCTTGCCGATGCCGTAGGGACTGTCGTCGCCGTCGACCGGGGTAGCGTCTGGATCACCCAGGAGCGCGATCCGCGCGACATCGTGCTTTCCCGCGGCATGCGCTTCGCGATCGATCGCCCCGGCCGCACCATCGTCGCCGCCGAGGCGCCGAGCGTGCTGCGCCTGCTGGTGCCGGAAGACTGGAAGGAGCGCGTCGCGCGGGCGGTCCAGCGCGCGGTCGGCCGCTGGAGCGCACGGCTCGCCCGGCGCCGCGCGCCGTACTACTGATCGGGGGCCTGGCTCGTGCCGAGCGCCGGCTACGCTTCGCTCTTCGGACTCGCGCCGGGCTACGCCTGGTTCGTCACGCCGCCGGCGCCGCCCTCGAGCGGCGAGGCGCTCTCGCCCGACGCCGCGCCCGCGTTCTCCGGCGCGGGCGGGCGCGCTACGCGGCGACTTTGGCTTCCTTCTTGGCGAAGCCGATTTTGCCGGCGCTGGCGGCGACGCTGACCGTATCGCCGGCGGCGAACTTGCCGGTCAAGAGTTCCCTCGCGAGCGGATTCTCGATCTCCTGCTGAATCGCGCGCTTGAGCGGCCGGGCCCCGTACACCGGATCGAAGCCCGCCTTGGCGACCTCGGCGATCGCGGAGGCCGCGACGTCGAGCTTGATGTCCATTCTGGCGAGCCGCGCTTCGAGCGCCTTGAGCTGGATCCGAGCGATCGCCTCGATGTTCTTCTCGGAGAGCGCGTGGAACACCACGATCTCGTCGATGCGGTTGACGAACTCGGGCCGGAACGCGTTCTTCACTTCCGCCATGACGGCGACCTTGATCACGCCGTAGTCGCTGCCGGCCATCTGCTGGATCATCTGCGAGCCCAAGTTGGAGGTCATCACGATCACCGTGTTCTTGAAGTCCACGGTGCGGCCCTGGCCGTCGGTCATGCGGCCGTCGTCGAGCACCTGCAGGAGCACGTTGAACACGTCCGGATGCGCCTTCTCGATCTCGTCCAGTAGGATCACGCTGTAGGGCTTGCGCCGCACCGCCTCGGTGAGGTACCCGCCTTCCTCGTAGCCGACGTAGCCCGGCGGCGCGCCGATCAGCCGCGCGACCGAGTGCTTCTCCATGAACTCGCTCATGTCGATGCGGATCATGTGCTGCTCGGAATCGAACAGGAATTCGGCGAGCGCTTTGCACAGCTCGGTCTTGCCCACGCCGGTGGGGCCGAGAAAGAGGAACGAGCCGTAGGGGCGATTCGGATCGGAGAGGCCCGAGCGCGAGCGACGGATCGCATCGGAGACCAGCCGTACCGCCTCGTCCTGGCCGACGATGCGCTTGTGCAACGCCTCTTCCATGTGCATGAGCTTGTCACGCTCGCCCTGCATCATCTTCGAGACCGGGATGCCCGTGGCGCGCGAGACGACCTCGGCGATCTCCTCGGCGCCGACCTGGGTGCGCAAGAGCGTCGGCTTCTTCGCCGCTTCCTTGGCGAGCTTGGAGTCGGCCTTCTTGAGCTGCGCCTCGAGCTGCGGGAGCTTCCCGTACTGCAGCTCGCTCATCCGCTGCCAGTCGCCCTTGCGGCGGGCGTCCTCCATCTGGAGCTTGATCTTGTCGATCTCCTCCTTGATGTGCTGCGCGCCCTGCACCTGCGCCTTCTCGGCCTGCCAGATCTCGTCGAGATCGGCGTATTCCCGTTCGAGGCGCGTGATCTCCTCCTCGATGGCGCCGAGCCGCTTCTGTGAGGCTTCGTCCTTTTCCTTCTTGACCGCCTCGCGCTCGATCTTGAGCTGGATCAGGCGCCGGTCGAGCCGGTCCATCGCCTCGGGCTTGGAGTCGATCTCCATCTTGATCCGCGCCCCGGCCTCGTCGATCAGGTCGATCGCCTTGTCGGGAAGGAAGCGGTCGGTGATGTAACGGTGCGAGAGCTCCGCCGCGGCGACGATCGCCGGGTCGGTGATCTCCACACCGTGGTGGATCTCGTAGCGCTCCTGCAGTCCGCGCAGGATGGCGATGGTCGCCTCGACCGACGGCTCGTCGACCAGCACCTTCTGGAAGCGCCGCTCGAGCGCGGCGTCCTTCTCGACGTACTTGCGGTATTCGTCGAGCGTGGTCGCGCCCACGCAGTGCAGCTCGCCGCGCGCGAGCGCGGGCTTGAGCATGTTGCCGGCGTCGATCGCGCCTTCGGCCGTGCCGGCGCCGACCATCGTGTGCAGCTCGTCGATGAAGACGATCGTCCGGCCCTCGTCGGC
>Ga0335081_10006853_pt1 | contig 18166 bp, 20 predicted proteins | sample Lox_Sample_35_FD_206713 | JGI IMG/M metagenome (GOLD analysis project Ga0335081, IMG submission 206713) | Soil microbial communities from Loxahatchee National Wildlife Refuge, Florida, United States - Lox_Sample_3.5 | ecosystem: Environmental > Terrestrial > Soil > Wetlands | place: USA... | reverse complement strand
CGGCACCAAATCGCTCCCAGACAATGCAGGAAAAGCCAGGCCAGTTTGATGCTTTGAATTTCGCCGATGTCCTCCAGCCCGCGGGAAAATCGCGCATTGACGTGATAGCACTCAATGCCGAAAGGATCCGATCCTTTGCATTTCCCTCCACGCCGGTCGCCCCCGAAACCATCGAGCATCAGTTGAACCATGTAGCTCTGGCCGTGATGCGGCGGCGGCACGTGGGCGAATACAAGCAGCTTCATACAAACGGGTGATTGCGCGTCAGAGTTGAATTTGGACCAAAATCCGGGCTGAAGGAAGAATTTTTGTGCGCGGGGCATTTGACGGACAGGAACGGAGCTCAATCAGAATGCTTGACCTGCCTGACGCAGGCGTTAATTTTCGCCCCCGATGAATCAGATTAGAACTGTTCCGGTTTGCGGCCTGGAAAAACTGGACGCCTGTATGGTGGCAACCTTCGCGACACGGGTTATTCAGGCAGTGGGCGTGGACGCTGTTCCGGAACAAGTGCGTAAAAGCAACGAAGGGCTGCCTCCAGTGGTTGAGACGCTCCTGGCTGAAACTATCCGGATGTGGTATCCGGAGCAAATATGAAAATATTCACGCCGTGGCAGCTCTAATTCAAATCCAACCGGTCAGTTTTCGCCCAATTCTTCACCATTCCGGTCGGCCCCATTAAACAAATGCCTCTGGATTCAATCAACATTCTGGGAATCCCTGTGGCGTGTGCGACGTACGATTCCGCGTTGGAGGAATTCAAAGCACTGGCGCGCTTATCGCGCCCGACGGCGGTATGTCCCGCCAACACCCATATTCTGGCTGAAGCGCGACACGACCCCGACTTTGCGCAGGTCCTGGCAAAATTCGACCTCGTGTTGCCGGACGGGATGCCGGTCGTATGGGCACTCAATCGTCTCGGAGCGGGCTTGCGTGATCGCGTTTACGGGCCGTACTTGATGCGGCACACTTTGCGAAACACGCCGCGACCGTGGCGCCACTTTTTTTGGGGCGACACCGCGGAATGTCTTGCCGAGCTGCGCCAAGTAGCGGCCCGATTACAGCCCGAAATTGAAATTGTCGGGGCCGTCAGCCCGCCGTTCCGGCCTTTGACAGAGGAAGAGGAGGCGTCATTTGCGGAAACGATAAACCGTACCGCGCCGGACTTCGTTTGGGTTGCACTGCCGGGCGTGCGGATGGAACGCTGGATTATCGGCAATCAGGCGCGTTATAAGCGAGGCGTGTTTCTGGCGGTGGGCGACGCGTTCACCCTGTTGAGTGGCCGTCGGCCATTCGCCCCTGCCTGGATGCAGCGGATGGGTTTGACGTGGCTGTTCCGGCTTTGGTCAGAGCCGCTACGATTGGGGCCGCGCTATCTGCGGTATAATTCTTCATTTCTTTTTTATCTGGTTTGGGACGGGCTGCGCGGACGAATGTTCAAAAATCCCGGCAGCACAACCTGACGGCACAATTTGCAGTTCACGCAGGCGGCGTAGCGTTACGTCAACTGACGTACGACTCTTCTCCAGTGGGTGCGCAACGTGTATCGCTTCGTGTAAAGCAGAACGCATTGGGAGGACCGCTTGGTTTACATCCTGCCAAAGCGTATTTGAAACGTCGCGCTTCGGCTGTACCGCGGAACGTCCCCTCGGAGAATTCGGCGGGGTGGCTCGTGCCGTTGCGCAAGCAAATCAGGCTCAAGAACCACGCCGACTGGCTGGGCTTTATTTCCGAAACAAACCGCTGTTCGCCGCCAAAATCGCCGCGCGACTTTGAGGGCTGAGAAAGTATTTGCTCGAATTAATGGGTTCCCGGCGAATTTGATTGAGCAAACACGAGGTTTTTGCTATCTCAAGACTGGCCATACACGGAAATGAATCGAACCAAATGAACGAGATGCCCCGATCTTTTTGGCAGGATACAGCGGACTGCTGGCGGCGATTGCCTAACAAAACTTTTTTTTTCGTGTTATTGGCCGCGTGGCTGGCCCTGTTTCAATTCCTGGGCAACTCCATCCTGGGCTACATCCACACACCTTCGTTGTTCTCGTGGATGCGTGAGGCATACAACGGTCACAACCCTGCCGCCGACGATGGGCATGGCAATTTCATTCCGTTCCTGGTCATCGGGTTGCTCTGGTGGAAGCGCAAGGAATTGCTCGCGCAGCCGTTGAGCCTGTGGTGGCCGGGATTATTGCTGCTGGTTTTAGCGATGGTGTTACACGTCATGGGCTATGTCCTGCAGCAGCCGCGCATTTCTATCGTGGCGTTGTTCACGGGGATTTATGGATTGATGGGCTTGAGCTGGGGCCGCGAATGGTTGCGGAGAAGTTTTTTCCCGTTTTTCCTGTTTGTCTTTTCGATTCCACTGGGTGACCAGGCTAAATTCATCACCTTCCCGCTGCGTTTGCTGGTCAGCCAATTGGTGGAGATGGTGTCACATTGGATTCTGGGCATTGATGTGATCCGGGTGGGCACGCAGTTGTATGATCCGTCGGGCAGCTATGGTTTTGATGTTGAGGCGCCATGCAGCGGCATCCGCAGTCTGGTCGCAATTTTTCTGCTCGCCACTATTTACGGGTTTATCGCGTTTCGATCCACCTGGAAACGCGTTTTTCTCATGGCGCTGGCCTTTCCGTTTGCGGTTTTGGGGAACCTGCTACGAATGCTTTGCATCATCATCGCTGCGGAACTGGGCGGTCAGGGCGCCGGCAATTACGTACATGAAAGCACCCTGATCAGTTTGGTCCCCTATATTCCCGCGATTGTCGGGCTGCTGTGGGTCGGGCGCTGGATGGAGAACCGCTGGAAGCCGGCTGAAAAGGAGCACCCATGAGAAAAAACCAAAAGTGGTTGATCCTTTGCAGCGTGCTGGTACTGATTGCCGCCACTGGTGGCGCGCTGACGTGGCTTAAAAAGCACCAGAAACTCGGCCAGCCCGGGATCACCGCCACACCAATTCCCGGGAGTGTGGCCATGAAGATTGAGCTGCCGGCAAAGGTGCTTGACTTCACCTCCACCAATGTGCCGGAGTCGGAAATTGAACTGGGTTACTTCCCTAAAGACACCAGCTTCGTAGAACGCATGTACACATCATCGGACGACCCATTCGGAATCTCCGGCACTATCATTTTAATGGGCGCGGATCGCACCAGCATTCACCGTCCGGAATACTGTTTGGCGGGCCAGGGTTTCACTTGTGATGACAAAGAAGTGGTGAAAATTCCCGTGGAAGGCCCGCGGCCTTATCAATTGCCGGTTGCCAAATGGAAAGTCAGCCGGCTGGTCCAGCAGCCGGACGGACACAACGTCAAAATATCCGGCGTTTATGTGTTCTGGTTTGTCGCGGAAAATGAACAGACCACGGGCATCGTCCAGTTTCAATGTTATCTGGTCAGGGACCTTTTGCTCAAAGGGGTTTTGCAACGCTGGGCGTATATTTCTTATTTCGCCCCCTGCCTGCCCGGGCAGGAAGAGGTCACTTTTGCGCGCATGAAGAAGTTGATTGCGGCCTCGGTTCCGGAGTTTCAGTTGCCACCCGAATCCGCAAACAACACCCCCCGCCAGAAGTAATACCATTGCGCCACGTGAAAAAATTTGCTCATGTAATTGCTTGCTTCAATTAAATTAAACTATGCTCCAGCGTGATCGTCAGATGCGGGCGCAAGTCAACCAATTGGTTGACGCCTTTCTCTTTGCCGCCAGCTTCTGGCTCATGTTGACTGTGCGCGCCGATCCGCAGGTCATTGAATGGTTGGGACTCAAACCCCTGCCGCCAGACGCGTTTGTAAATGTCGGCTGGCTTTACTTTGTGCTCATCCCGGGCGCACCCTTCGTGCTGGAATTGCAGGGCTTTTATAACCGGCCCATTTTGGGTCCGCGCCGCGCAATTTTGTGGCCGCTCTTCAAAGGCTGCGTGCTTATTGCCATCGGCCTGGTGCTCGCCCTGTACGCCTTGCACCTGAATGTCCCACGCATCGTGATCGCGTGGTTCGGTTGCCTGAGTTTCGCCCTGGTGTATCTCAAGGAAGAAATTTTGTGTTCCGTTTACAAAAGCAAGCTCGCTCAGGCGCAATATAAACGCCGTTTCATTCTGGTCGGCGCCAGCAACGAAATTGCCCGACTGCGCCAGGAATTGGAAAAGCAGGCCGACGAAAGCATCGCCATCGCGGGCCAGTTCGACTTTATTGAAGCCCCGCTCCAACAACTCATCGAGCTGCTCCATGAGCATTCCGCCAGCGGCGTCATCGTCAGCGCCAAACAGGCGTATTTCGAACGGGTCGAAAGCGTCATCAAAGTTTGTGAACTCGAGGGTGTTGAGGCCTGGCTGGTGGCTGACTTTTTCGGGACGCAAATCGCGCGCGCGAGTCTGGACGAATTGTTTGGCCATCCTTTGCTGGTCTTTCGCACGGCGCCGGAAACCTCCTGGCAAAGCCTGGCCAAGATGCTCATGGATTTCTTCGGCGCGCTGGCGCTGCTCCTCGTGTCGGCGATCCCGATGCTGGCCATCGCGCTGTTGATCAAGCTGACTTCGCCCGGTCCCGCCCTCTTCCGGCAACAACGCTCCGGTCTCAATGGCGCGCCGTTCACACTTTACAAATTCCGCACCATGGTATCCAACGCCGAACAATTCAAACATGAGCTGGAGGCGATGAACGAAATGCGCGGCCCGGTTTTCAAGGTGACCAACGACCCGCGTATCACCCTCATCGGCAAATGGCTTCGCCGTTACAGCCTCGACGAACTGCCGCAACTCTTCAACGTTCTGCGCGGTGAAATGAGCCTCGTGGGACCGCGTCCTTTGCCGGTGGATGAGGTCAAACGTTTCAACGACCTGGCCCACCGCCGACGCCTGAGCGTGAAGCCCGGCATCACCTGCCTCTGGCAAATCAGCGGACGTAACCAGATCGCCGACTTCAAGGAGTGGGTACGGCTCGATCTCGAATACATTGACAACTGGTCGCTCTGGCTCGATCTGAAAATTTTGCTGCGTACCCTCCCCGCGGTGTTCGCCGCCACCGGCGCGAAGTGAGCGGTCGTATCGTTTAATCGTTGAATCGCTGAATCGTGTTTCAATATGCTGAGCCAGGTTTAACGAATCAAAGATTTGACATGATGAAAAAAACGTCCGTCGTCACCGGTGTTGCCGGATTTCTCGGTTCCCATCTGACCGACTTATTGCTGGCACGCGGCCACAAAGTCATCGGCATTGACAATTTCATCACCGGTACCGTGGACAACATCGCCCATCTTGGGGGGAACTCTGACTTCAAATTCATCGAGCAGGACGTAACCGAATTTCTCTTTCTGGATGCCCCGGTGGATTACGTCTGGCACTTTGCATCGCCGGCCAGCCCGTTCGATTATTTGAATTTCCCAATCCAGACCCTCAAGGTCGGGTCGCTCGGCACGCACAAGGCGCTGGGCCTGGCCAAAGAAAAGAAGGCGCGCTTTCTTCTCGCTTCCACTTCCGAAATCTACGGCGACCCGCTCGTCCATCCACAAACGGAGAATTACTGGGGAAACGTCAACGCTATCGGCCCGCGCGGCTGTTACGACGAGGCCAAACGATTTGCCGAAGCACTGACGATGGCCTACCATCGCGAGCACAAGGTCGAAACCCGCATCGCCCGTATCTTCAACACCTACGGACCACGCATGAGACTCAACGATGGGCGGGTCGTTCCCTCCTTTATCAGTCAGGCGTTAAAGAACAAACCGGTCACCGTCTTTGGCGAAGGCAAACAGACCCGCAGCTTCTGTTACGTGTCCGACCTGGTTCAAGGCATCTACCGCCTGATGATCAGCCGCTACCATTTGCCGATGAACATCGGCAATCCGGCCGAACTGACCGTGCTCGAATTTGCCGGGGAGATCATTCGCGCCACCCGGTCCCGCAGCAAAATCGTCTTCAAACCGCTGCCGCAGGACGACCCCAAGCAACGCCAGCCCGACATCCGGCGCGCCCGAAAGATTCTCCGGTGGGAGCCAAAGGTGCCGTTGGACGAGGGTTTGACCAGGACAATCCGGTATTTTCGCAGGAAAGTCTGACTTCGGGACCTTCTGCCTTTGAGCTTGAACTACCTGTAGCGGTGTGGTTTACTCTTGGCACCTTCCCGCGCAAGCGGTTTCCAGATTCTTCGGAAGACAAAACTCATTGTTTTATGAAGCCTGTCTCTTTGCTGCGCAAAGTGGTTCGGGGCTTGCCGTACTTGAAAAAGGAAATTCGCGCCATCATCTCCGATCGCACCCCCTTTCTTATCGCTGTGCCCAGGACGGTCCACTTATGGCGCGAGGCGCCGTGCAACGCCAGATGCATCATGTGCACTTACGGCTTTCTCAAGGGCGAAGTTCTGAAGAAACGATGGCGTTCGCCATTCACCGACGACATGATGCCGCGCGCACTGAATGAAATTCACGAACTGTGCGGACGCGGGACGCTGGTGTCCTACATGGGCGGCGAGCCGACCACCAGCCGCCGCCGCCGATTGGATTGAGCAGGCGGGACGGTTGGGGTTGGATTTTCGCTTCACCACCAACGGCTACCTCATGAACGAGGAGATGGCGCGGCGCTTTGTCGCCGCCGGACTTTTCAATATTGGTGTTCCCATCGAATCGCTTGATCCCCGCATCAATGAAACGATTCGCCCTTTTCCCGGGGGGACCGCCAAAACCCTCCGGTGTATAACCCTGCTGTTGCGAGAGCGGGAACGCCAGAAAAAGCACACCAGCCTCAACATCAAAACCGTCCTGACGGACATCAATCTGGAATCATTTATTGAGATTGCCAGACGTTTCGGGAAGATAGCGGGTGTGATGTGTACTCCGCAGATGTTCGAGCGGATGGAGGATATGCCGGAGGCGACGTACGAACTGTTGCGCATCAAGGATCCCCGCCGGCTGGAGCGGCTGACCGACCGGATTCGCGAGTTGAAAGCACAAGGTTACACCATCCATGCCACAGAACAGGCGTTGAAAGAAATGGTGAAACAATGCCGGACGGCTGATCGCAACGCCACGATGCACCAAAAGAATCTGGAGATGGATCCTTCCGAACCGGCGTGCAACATTGCCACGGACAACCTCTTTATTGAGAACGGCTTCGTCAAAATTTGTCCCTATTTCCCGCCCATCGGCAACATGGTGACCGATGCAAAAACCAGTCTGAAGGAGTTGTGGCACAATGCAGCGGCGCGGCAGATTCGGTCGCAGACCCGCGCCTGCCGCCGCCTTTGCACGATTTCCTGCCTGCGCCGGACGCCACTCTCGCACAAAATTTCGACCTTCTTGAAAATTGCTTGAGCTTCCGGCGTCCGGGTCACAAGTCAAAATCTCAGCAGAAATTGTTGTGCTTTAAAAATCCGCTGGAAACGCGCACCATCCGTTCGTGTCCGCCGCCGGCAAAATCATTTTCCGCGCGCGCCGGTTTGAATTTGTGTTTCCACAACCGGCGCTCGTTATGGGTGTGGTCAACGTCACGCCGGACTCGTTTTCGGATGGTGGCAAGTTTTTAAGGCCGGACGCCGCCGCCACCCACGCGCTCGAACTCGTCGGTCAGGGAGCAGACATCCTCGATCTCGGAGGAGAATCCACGCGGCCCGGCGCCCAACCCGTCAGCGAGGCCGAAGAATTACACCGCGTAATCCCGGTCCTGGAAACGCTCGCGGCACAGGTCAAAATTCCGCTGTCGATTGACACAAAGAAACCCGCTGTCGCGCGCGCGGCGTTGCAGGCCGGCGCGAGCATCGTCAATGACGTAGCCGCCAACCGCGAAGATGAAGCGATGTGGAAGATTGCGGCGGAATTTGGCGCCGGTTACATTTGCCTGCACGCGCAGGGCACGCCCCAAACGATGCAGGATAATCCGGTCTATGCGGATGTGGTGCGTGAAGTCAGCGGGTTTTTTGGTGAACGGCTGGAACGATTGCACGCCTGTGGGGTCGCCGCCGACCGGGTCGTGCTGGATGTCGGGATCGGTTTTGGCAAGACGCTCGAGCACAATTTGCAGTTGCTCGCAAACTTGCGGAGCTTTACAACGATGGCACGTCCGCTGCTGATTGGCGTTTCACGCAAGTCGTTCATCGGACAATTGCTCGGCGGAAAGCTGAACGAACGCTTGCCCGCTTCGCTCGCCTGCGCGAGTCTGGCCGTTGCCTCGGGCGTGCAAATCGTTCGCGCGCATGACGTGACGGAGACGGTCCAGGCCGTGCGCATGACGGAAGCGGTGCTGGCACGAAAGAGAGATTGATGCCCGACCAGATTCACATTCAGGATTTATGGCGGCCGGCGTTGGAGATTTTAATCCTCGCGGTGTTGATTTATTACGCTTTCCGCTTTTTACGCGGCACGCGCGGCTGGCCCGTCGTCATCGGTTTCGTGGTCGTGCTCGTGACGCTGGCCCTGGTGACCACAGCCTTGGATTTGAAGGTGCTGCGTTGGCTGCTTGTCACCGCGTCAACGTTTTTCGCCGTGGGGGTGTTGATCATATTCCAACCGGAACTGCGCCGGATGCTGGCCGAACTGGGCAATCTACCGTTGTTTCCCAGCGCGCACGAGCAGCGTGAAAACATCGAAGTGATTATTCAGACCGTTGAGCGACTGGCCGACGTGAAAATTGGCGCGCTCATTGCCATCGAACAGTCCATTCAATTGCAGGAGGTGGTTGAACCGGGGGTCAAGGTGAATTGCGAGGCGACCCCGGAAATGTTGGAGACGATCTTCTTCCCGAACAACGCAATCCACGATGGCGGCGTGATCATCAAGGGAGACCGCATCGCCTACGCGGCGTGCATTTTTCCACTGACGCAACGGCAGGACCTGAACAAATCGCTCGGCACACGCCATCGCGCCGCGATCGGTCTGAGCGAGGAAACCGACGCTGTCATTGTCGTGGTGTCCGAGGAAACGGGCATGATTTCGCACGCGTACAAAGGTCAGCTCGTGCGCGGTGTATCTCTGGAGGAACTGCGCGCATTTTTGACCTCCGTGCTGGTCCAACCGGTGAAATCCCGCCGCGGCGTCGACTGGCTGCGTAGTCGGTTCGGCGAACTGGCTAAACCCGGTCCCGCCGTCATCACCAAAAGCGAGGCGCGCCCGGCGCTCAAACAGGCGGAACACTGAATTCTTATGTCGTTGCGTGACTGGTTTATAAAAGATTTGGGCTGGAAATTGTTTTCCGTCGTCCTGGCCGTCGCCATCTGGCTGACGGTCAACAAAATCCTGGGGGAGACCGGAAGTTCCGCCGAGCCGGCGATCGGCGACAAGCAGACCACCTATGATGACTTGCCGGTGCTCATTGTTTCCGCAGCATCGGACGTGCGCAATTTCCGCGTCAAGCCGGATGCAGTGACCGTTACCGTCAGTGGCGCGCCCAACGTCATGGCGGTTCTCCAGGCCAATCAAATCCGTGCGGTGGTGGACCTGACGGGCATCGAGTCCGCCAAGAAATTGCGCCGACGCGTGGACATTGCTTTGCCGCCCGGAGTGAAACTGGTAAGTGTCAACCCGTCCAATGTGGAAGTGCTTGTCCCGCCGCCGGCTGAAGGAAAACCATGAGTTCCCCCGGAAAAATCTTTGGCACCGATGGCGTCCGCGGCACGGCCAATATCGAACCGGTCACCGCTGAAACTGCCCTCAAACTCGGCCGCGCTGCCGCCCACGTTTTCAAAAATCTCGAACGCCAGCCCCGGGGGCGCGGCCGCCACAAAATCGTCATCGGCAAGGACACGCGGCTCTCCGGCTACATGCTCGAAAACGCCATCTCCTCGGGCATTCTTTCGATGGGCGTGGACGTGCTGTTCATCGGTCCGCTGCCGACCCCCGGCGTCGCCTACGTCACCCGCAGCCTGCGCGCCGACGCCGGCATCGTCATCACCGCCTCGCACAATCCCTATGCCGACAACGGCATCAAATTCTTCCGCGCCGACGGCTACAAGCTCGACGACAAGATTGAGGCCGAAATCGAACATCTCGTTTTCAGCGGCAAGATCGAAAACATCCGCCCGACCGCCGATGAAATCGGAAAAGCCGTGCGCATCGACGACGCCCTGGGACGGTATATTGAATTTGCCAAAACCTCGTTTCCCCGCGGACTGACACTCGAAGGCCTGCGCGTGGTGGTGGATTGCGCGCACGGTGCGGCCTATAAATCCACGCCCTGCGTCCTGCGCGAACTTGGCGCGGAAGCCATGGTTTATGGCAACCAACCCGACGGCATGAACATCAACCGGGATTGCGGCTCAATGCATCCGGAAAATCTTTGCCGCAAAGTCGTCGAACACAAAGCCTGCGTCGGCATCGCTCACGACGGCGACGCCGACCGTGTTTTGCTCTGCGACGAAAGAGGCACGTTGATTGATGGTGACGATATCATGGCTATCGCCGGGCTTGACCTGCTCGCGCAAGGAGTGCTCGCCCAAAAGACGCTCGTCGCCACCGTGATGAGCAACGCCGGTCTGGACGCCGCGATCAAATCCGCCGGGGGAAAAATCATCCGCACCGCCGTCGGCGACAAGAATGTGATAGATGAAATGCTGCGCAGCGGCTTCAACTTCGGCGGCGAACAAAGCGGGCATTTGATTTTCCGCGATTACGGCACCACCGGCGACGGCCTCGTCGCCGTCCTGCAAACGCTCCGGATCATGAAGGCGAAACGAACGACGCTGTCGAAACTGGCGAAATGCTGGACACGCTTTCCACAACTCATCACCAACATTCGCGTGCGTGAAAAAATACCGTTCGAGCAACTCGACGGCCTGACGAAGCTGGTCGGCGAAGCCGGGAAGGCCTTGAAGGCACAGGGCGGGCGCGTGTTTCTGCGTTATTCCGGCACAGAACCCAAGGCCCGCCTGCTTCTGGAAGGCCGCGACGCCGCAGCGCTGAAAAAATGGTCGGATAAAATCTGCGGTGCGATTGAAAGACAGATTGGCGAATAATTTGCTGCCACGCCGGATCTCCGACGAGGATTTCATTGCGGTCAGATTTGCCTTCGCAATGGCGCTTATTTCTGGGAATACCCCACCGTCTGGGCGAGGATGATTTTTTGCTCGGGGCGTAATTTCATCGCCTTCGCCAAAGCCGGCCGGTCCACCGACCCGCGCACCACCGTTGCCAGTCCCTCAGAGGCACAAAACAGATAAACGTTCTGACCGATGAAGCCCGTGTCGGCCGCGGAATAGAGGGTTTTTTCTTCATCCGCCCCTGGGCCCATCCGTGAATAATCGGCCACATAGACAAGTTCCACCGGCGCGTCTTTCACAAAGGGTTGCATGCCCGTTGCCGCCCGAATGTCCCGGGCCAGCACCGGCCGCAATCGGTGTCCCTTTGCCTCGTAAAGAAAAAGGCCATCCGCGGTGGCAACGTAGATGTCAATTTCCTGCCAGTTCATCGCCGACGGCGCGGTCCGCTGTCCTGAATCCGGACGGTTTATCCCGAAGGCGGCCCACAGCAGGTTGCCGAGCATTTGCGCCGGCAGCTTTTCCGGGCTGAAAGAGCGTGAAGATTTGCGGTCTTTTAACGCCTGCATGAGCGGTTTGCCGCCGTCCATTTGTGGCTGCGGCAGTTGAAGCGGTTTGATCTCCTGTGCGGAAGCCAGCATCGGGAAGGCGAGCAACGCGGCCAATCCCCAACGCGTGGCACGAGATAATTTTGTATTCATAATGGTTTTCCGGTGAGTTTGCGGTAATTCATCTAGAAATTAGCCACACTAACACGACTGGTTGAAAGCATAAACAACCCTCGTCAATAACTCAATGGCAAAGCCGCCGCCGGAAAGATGGTCAGCAGTCAGGCAATGTTTTCGCTAGCAGTCGCCATTGCAAAGGCTTTTCTATACAGTTGGCGATTGTCGAGGTCTGGTGGATTGGACTGGCGCGCTGGGAGCGGTGTGAAACCGGTGCAACAACCTTTCAACCTTTGAAACCAGTTGATCCGGGTTGAAGGGTTTCAGGAGGAAGTCGTTGGCGCCGGACTCAAGACCGGCAAACCTGCCGAACTGGGTGCGCATCCCCGTCAGTATGATAATCGGCACGGAAGCCGTGGCGGGGTCCCGCCGCAAACTTTCGCAAACGTCAAAGCCGTTCAATCCGGGTAACATCAGGTCCAGGATAATCAAGTCGGGTGATATCGAGCGGGTCTTTACGAGCGCGTCAGTGCCGTTCGCCGCGGTGCCGATGGCAAAACCCGCTGCTTTCAAACTTAAACTGATGACTTCGAGCTGATCGGGATCGTCTTCTACAACCAGAATTTTTCTTCGCATACGCCTTTATTCGGCTTATGCGCCGGCAGGTAACGTTATCTTTCATGCGCATAAATCCACGCCGCATAAAGCAGGAATGATGCCGATACCTGCAAGTCCAGTCGCGACGGCGGAACTCGCAACCCGGGCGTGAAGGCGGGCGCGGACGGTGGGACTTCGATTCCGACGACGCGACGTTCAAATTCTTTGACGATGTGCCGTCGGAAGTTACAATTGTCACCCAGTAGATTCATTCACTTGAGATTTGATGGACTGATCCCGGCCGGTCCAAATGAAGAATATGTCATCGCCAAAAATTAAGGCACCGCTTGATCCCGGCTTTCAACCCGCCGTTCTCGTCAACCGCAACTACGTCGCCGCCGTGAAGAAATCCGGCCACGCCCTGCCACTCGTCATCGGCCTCGAACGCGAAGGCGGCCTGGTCTCGCGCTTTGCGACCGTTGTCCGCCCCGAGGCCGACGCCGAAACACTGCGCCATATCGAGCGTATTGTGAAATTCCTTCTCTGGGCGCGCGGCGGCTGGAAGTTGTTTATCGGCGGCCCGAAGGCCATTGGCGAATTCGTTCGCCAGACCTACTCGAGGCACGGCGCCCGCAAGTTTGATTGCGAGATGATGGAAACCGCCTACGGCAAAAAATTCCAGGTCGTCATCACCACACCCGGGAAAGTTCCCGGCAACCGGGAAATGCGAGTCGCAGCGGGCGGCCATCTCAAGGGCTGTCGGATCGGTTTTGATCTCGGCGCGAGTGACTACAAGGTCTCGGCGGTGATGGACGGCAAGGCGGTGTTCACCGAGGAAGCGCCGTGGGACCCGAAAAACCAGCCCAATCCCGAATATCATTACCACCACGTTTCCGCCGCGTTGCACCGGGCCGCCGCGCACCTGCCGCGCGTGGACGCCATCGGCGGCAGCTCCGCCGGCATTATCGTGGACAACGAGATCCGTGTCGCGTCGTTGCTGCGCGCAATTCCCAGGAAGGATTTTCCGAAGGCGGCGAAAATCTTTAAACGCATCCAGAAGGAATGGAATGTGCCGTTGGTCGTGATGAACGACGGCGACGTTACGGCGCTGGCCGGCGCGCTGTCGCTCCGCAAAAAGGGAATGCTCGGCATCGCCATGGGTTCGAGCGAGGCGGCAGGCTTCATGGACAAGCACGGCCGCATCCTCGGCTGGTTGAATGAACTCGCGTTCGCACCGGTGGATTACAATCCCCAGGCCGCCGCCGATGAATGGTCGGGCGACCGCGGCGCGGGTGTCATGTATTTTTCGCAGCAGGCGGTCAACAAACTTTTGCCCGCCGCCGGTATTTCGCTGCCGGAGAGCCCGGGTTTGCCGGAACGGCTTAAGGAAGTCCAGGGGCTGATGGCCAGGGACGACCCACGCGCGGCGAAAATCTACGAGACTATCGGCGTGTATCTCGGCTACGCCATGGCACACTACGCGGACTTTTACGATTTCAAGGACGCGCTGATTCTGGGCCGCGTCACCACCGGCCGGGGCGGCGATATCGTTCTTGAAAAGGCGCACGAGGTTTTGCGGCTGGAATTTCCGGCAGTCGCGGCGAAAATCCGGTTGCACGTGCCGGACGAGAAATCCCGGCGCGTAGGTCAGGCCGTGGCGGCTGCAAGCCTGCCGGAAGTGAAGAAATGATTTTATGAAACTGCACAATTCATCGGTCGAAATCTTCGTTCCCGACGGCCGGCCCGTCGCGGACGCGCTCAAACGCGTCACGCATCTCGGCATCGGCGCGCATCAGGACGACCTGGAATTCATGGCGTTCCACGGCATCCTTGAATGCTTCGCCAGCGACGCAAACTGGTTCGGCGGCGTCACCTGCACCAACGGCGCGGGCAGCGCCCGCTCCGGCGCGTATGCACAATTCACCGACGCACAGATGATGGCCGTGCGCCGCACCGAGCAAAACCACGCTGCCATCGTCGGCCAATACGGCGTGATGATACAATTGGATTATCCCAGCAGCGCGATCAAAAGCGCGACCGACCCATCGCTGAAAAACGATTTGAAGGAAATCCTCGCCGCCACCCGGCCGGGAATCGTCTATACGCACAATCCGGCGGATAAACACGACACGCACATCGGGGTCGTCGTGGCGGCATTGCAGGCCATGCGCGAACTGCCGCGCGAGCAGCGCCCCAGAAAAGTTATCGGCTGCGAAATCTGGCGCAACCTCGACTGGCTGCCCGACGCCGACAAGGTGCTAATGGATGTCAGCGGCCACGACAATCTGGCGGCGGCGCTCAACGGGGTGTTTGACTCGCAGATCGCGGGCGGCAAGCGTTACGACCTCGCCACGCTGGGCCGCCGCGCGGCCAATGCCACGTTTTTTGAGTCGCACGCCACCGACAAAACCACGCAGCTCGTCTTCGGCATGGATCTCACGCCGGTGGTGGCGGATGAATCAAAAGACATTGTGGATTACGTCGGCGCGTATATCAGGGCGTTTGAAAGCGACGTCCGCAAAAAGTTGTCCAGCCGGTTGGGCGGTTGACCCTGCGGGCGAACAAAGATGAAAGTCAGGTCCCGTAGTCACCTTCGGCCGGGTTCAACGAATCGAACTGGTAAATGCCAATAATTCTTGCGTTCGCCGCCGTTGTCCGCAATTTAACGGGCAAAAATGAGTTCGGAGCAGAAAATTTTCGTCGGCACGGACAGCGGCGCGACCACTTCCAAAATCGCGGCGGTCTGGGAAAATGGCGAGGCCGTCTCCACCCGGCTCCTCCAACGCCCGACCAACGCGCAAAACGGACGTGACGCCGTCATCGCCGGCTGGATTGCGGGCATCGGCGAATTTCTCGCGCAAAACCATCTGCAATGGCCGCAAGTCCGCGGCGTCGGCCTGGCGATTCCCGGGCCATATCTGCGATTCGGCGTGCTGGGCAAATCGCCGAACCTGCCGGCAGACTTCAACGGCTGGGACGTGCATGCGGACTTCAGCGCGGCGCTGGCCAAAGCGGCCAGCCGCAGGTTGCCGCTGGCCTTCGACAATGACGGCAGGTGCGGCGGCGTGGCCGAGGCGCGGATTGCGCGCGCCGGACGCAAGTTGTCGGTGCTGATGCTCATGCCCGGCTCCGGCCTGGGCAGCGCGTTCGTGGACGAGAACGGCTTGCCGCTCACTGGCCACACGTTTACTGCCACGGAAACCGCGCACATGGCCGCGCCGCTGCACTTGTTCGGGCTCGACGCCCCGCCGTTCCCGTGCGGCTGCGGGAAAAATTGGGGATGCATTGAGCCTTACACGACCATCTCCGGCCTGCCGCTGCTGCTGGCGGAAAAACTTAAGAAAAATCCGGATCACGAACTGGCCAAATCGAGCGAACCGATGAAGGAAAAGGTCCTTTCCCTCCGCAGCCGGGCGCAAAAGGGCGACGCGCTGGCGCTGGAAATTTTCGATTTTCAGGCGCGCGCATTGGGCTTCCACGTCGCGAACCTGATGATGGCGTTCGATCCGGGCATCGTCATTATCGGCGGCGGGCTGATGGACCGCGAGGTGACCACGCCGGAATTCCGCGAGCGTTATCTGCGCATCCTCCGCGAGACAGCCAGCCCGAATATCTGGCCGGTGCAACGCGAGTCGCTGGAAATTGTGCCGGCGGCCCTGGGCGAATTGTCGCAGGCCATCGGCGCGGCGCTGGTCGCACTTTACCAAAGCCGAGGTTGATCCGACAGCAGCGGTCGCACAAAGGATCAAGGGTTCCAGTGTTCCGCCATAAATTCAGGCAATCAGGAAACCGCTGCGGCTTCGGCATTCAACGGCAAGGTCAACGATTCCAGCGTCATCGGTCGGTCGTGATTTAGAAAGTGCTCACAGACGCGGAAGAAATCGGCGGCCATTGTCACGCGACGGATTTCGTGCAGGAATTTTTCACCAACGCCCTCGCCGATAAAGTTCATGAATTTCTTCATCCGTTGCACTTGTGCTGATTCCTTCACGCCGGGTGTGATTTCGTTTTCCCAAAGTTCGTGCACATAAGCCAACACGTCGTGGCCGGACGGCAACTGAATTGGTTCACCACGCAGCTTTGCGCGGATTTGGTCGAACAACCACGGGTTCCGAATCGCGCCGCGCCCGATCATCAGTCCGCGCGCTCCTGTCTCAGCCAGCACCGCCGTTGCGTGCGCTGCACTGTGGATGTTGCCGTTGGCGAACACCGGACAATGTAATTCGCGCACTGCCAGCGCAATCAAATCGTAGCGCACACCGGGACGGTACATTTGCCTGACCGTTCGCGCGTGGACGGTGAGCAGGTCAATCGGATGTTTCGCGAACAGTGGCAGCAGCTCATCGAATTCGGCCGGCGACTCGAAACCGATGCGCGTCTTGACGGTAAACGGAATTGTGACCGCTTCGCGTAGCGCGCCGAGAATGGCGTCAATTTTTTGCGGTTCGCGCAACAGCCCGCCGCCTGCGCATTTGCGATAAACTACGGGCGCGGGACAACCGAGATTTAACTCGATCGCGGCGATGGGATATTTCTGCAGCTCCTTTGCCGTGCGGATGAGTGCGGGAATGGCGTTGCCGATGAGTTGCGCGACGACGGGTTTGCCGGTTGGATTTTTTGTGATGGAGTCGAGAATCCACTTTTCCGGCCGCGAATCGCCGTGGACGCGGAAGTATTCCGTCCAATAAGCGTCCGCACCACCGTAGCGCGCCAGCACGCGCCAGAATTCGAGCGTGGTCACGTCCTGCATCGGCGCGAGGGCCAGCAGAGGCTTATCGCAGCGGAGCAGGTCGGAAAATGTTTCGGAAGGAGCCAATCAGGGTACGTTTCGAGTGCAGTGGATTTCAGGCAGCCGATTGACCACGGAATTTGTTGTAATCCTCATGGCTGCCAATCCAAACCCACGTGAACTCATTTGAACCGGAGAAATAACCGACCACCCGATAATGCTCACCAACCCGTGCAGAATACAAACGACCATGAAACGGTTTGAATTGGACGGACGGATGGCGCGGATTTTTCAGCCAGAGCAAGTAATTTTTGTAAGCCAGCTCCTGGACGGGTTGCGGGAGTTCGTAGAATTGTTTCCAAAACCGCACCGAGGCCTTGGAAGTCATGTCTTGTAAGGTTTGGGAAATTCACGCAACGTCCCGGCCCGGCGCTCAGCCTCCGCTTCCTCAATGAGTCCGGCAAACTTGCCCGCTGCCGCGTCCGCGCGCATCTCACGATCCCAATCATCATCAGGACTGAGCAACGCCATCAGTTCGCACCGCTCCTCAAAGGAAAGGCGGTCAATAGCTTCTTTGATTTCCGCAACTGTGCTCATGGAAGAAAGGTAGCAAGGAAAAGGATTTCGGGCAACGTTCGTGCAAATGTTTAAAAGTTGATTGCTTGCATGAGCCGAATTTCGTTTGAAAAATGTCGTATCGCCCGAAAAACATCGTAATGTAATTGCAAAAAAGCTTGAAATGAATGTGAAAGAGCTTCTTCGCCGTGAGCAATTTTATTTCGGTCCTTGCGCATTTTTGAATTCTTAAGTTCCAATCCGCTTTAACATCGGCATCAACGTAATATCCATCAAGCACGAACATTTCACAACGCTTTGTTACAGTTGAACTCCGCGCGTTTGTCAGCTATTTTGTGACCCTATGACATTGACGGAAAAATTGCTCGCGCGGGCGGCGGGCAAGGCAAAAGTCCAGGCGGGCGACAACATCTGGGTGAACGCCGACGTGCTCATGACCCATGACGTTTGCGGCCCCGGCACCATCGGTGTGTTTAAACGTGAGTTCGGCAAAACCGCGAAGGTCTGGGACAAAAATAGAATCGTTATCATCCCCGACCATTACATTTTTACCGCCGACTCGCTGTCGAACCGCAACGTGGACATCCTCCGCGATTTTGTGAAGGAGCAGAGCATTCCGTATTTTTACGACGTGATTGACAACCC
>Ga0335081_10006852_pt1 | contig 18167 bp, 8 predicted proteins | sample Lox_Sample_35_FD_206713 | JGI IMG/M metagenome (GOLD analysis project Ga0335081, IMG submission 206713) | Soil microbial communities from Loxahatchee National Wildlife Refuge, Florida, United States - Lox_Sample_3.5 | ecosystem: Environmental > Terrestrial > Soil > Wetlands | place: USA: Florida... | reverse complement strand
CTTTCGCTTGAGCAAGACCTTCGGATTTGGAAGAGAGGTCGGGGCAAGCTCCGGGGTTGAAGGCGGCCCGAGAGGAGGGCCCGGTGGCGGACACGGCGGCCCTCCGGGTGGCGGATTGGGCGGCCGCGGCTTGAGCGGCGGCGGGGGGGGCGGATTTTTCGGCGCCGCGAATACGAATCGCCGCTACAACCTCACTTTCAGTGTGTTCGTGCGGAACGCGCTCAATCGGCTGAATCTGGCTCCGCCCGTCGCCGACGTCAATTCTCCTCTCGCCGGCAAATACAATTCGCTGGCCAGCGGCATTTTCGCTTCCGGCACCGCCAATCGCCGGCTCGATCTGCAGGTGATCTTTTCCTTTTAACTTCGGTTCGGATTGCTCAGCCGGCAAAACTCCCTGCAAGCAATCGAGGGTATGATGGCTGGCTTGATGCCATTCCACACCGGAGAATCATCCATGAACTCAGGCCTGCCATATATCGCGCTCGCGGTTGTTGTTCTCTGCTCGAGTCTCGTCGCAGGCCAAAACCGCGATGTCGATCAGCGCCGCGCCCGGTTGCAGGCAGCCCTGCAGGACGAATGGGAGTATCAACTTCGCAGCCATCCGGAGATGGCGACTCAAATCGGCGATCATCGCTACAACGACCGCCTCAGCGATTACTCGCCCAAGTTTTTCGCTGCCGATCTGGAGCACGCGAAACAAAGCCTGGCAAAGTTCGAGGGGATTGACAGTGCCAGCTTTTCAACGCAGGAGCAGCTCAACAAGGCGCTGATGCTGCGTTCGTTGCGCGAGCACATCGAGGAAGCCGGCTTCAGGCCCTGGGAAATGCCGGTGGATCAAATGAACGGAGTGCAGGTGGATCTGGCGGGCCTGGTTTCTGATACGACTTTCAACACAGTCAAAGACTATGAGGACTACGTCGCACGTCTGCGGCAGATACCGCGAGTTTTCGCGCAGGTAACGGCGAACATCGAGCTGGGAATCAAAGACAAATTGCTTCCGCCGCGTTATTTGCTGGAGAAAGTTGCGGCCCAGGCACAAACCATCGCCGATGATTCGGTCGAGGCCAGTCCGTTCACGCGGCCCGCTTTGAAATTTCCCGCCGGCATTTCCACCGACGAGCAAAAGCGGCTTAAAGACCAAATTCTTCTCGCGGTAAAGAGTGAGGTTGCGCCCGCCTATGCGAAATTCGCCGCCTTTGTGCGCACCGACTATGCCCCCAAAGGCCGTGCGGAATACGGCATCTGGGCGCTTCCCGATGGGGAGGCGCGATATCGCTTTGCCATACGCAAGATGACGACCACGAATCTCGGCCCGGAAGAGATTCATCAGCTCGGCCTAAAGCAGGTGAGCGAAATCGAGAGCGAAATGCAGGCACTCGCCCGTCAGCAAGGCTTTCCCGACCTCAAGGGCTTCAACGAGCACATTCGCAAAGATCGGGAGTTGTATGGGAGATCGTCTCAGCAAATTTTCGACCTTTATCAGCACTACACCGACCAGATGTACGCCAAGCTTCCGCAACTGTTCGGTCATTTGCCGAAGACGAAACTGATCATTGTTCCCATGGAGGCCTATCGCGCCCCCAACGAGGTCCCCGCTGATTACTCCGAGGGCGCAGCGGATGGCTCGCGCCCGGGGCGCATCAATGTCAACGAATATGATCCCCAGCACCGTCTGCTGTTGAATGTGGAAGCCATTGCTTATCACGAAGGCATTCCGGGACATCATCTTCAGATTTCGATCGCCCAGGAATTGACCGACATTCCTCCCTTCCGCAAATTCGCCGATTACACGGGGTTTATTGAAGGATGGGCGTTCTATGCGGAAAAGCTGGGCCGGGATGTGGGCTTCTACCAGGATCCCTACAGCGAATACGGAAGGCTGGAAAACGAAATGTGGCGGAGCGTGCGGCTCGTTGTGGACACCGGCGTGCATTCCAAGCACTGGTCGCGGCAGCAAATGGTTGAATTCTTTCGCGAGCATACGGCGATGGATGAACCAAACATCCAAACCGAAGTGGACCGTTACATCGCGTGGCCGGCCCAGGCACTGGCTTACAAGCTGGGTCAGATGAAGTTTCTGGAGCTTCGCGAACAAGCCAGAAAGCAGTTGGCAGGCCGCTTCGACGTGCGCACATTTCACGATGCGGTGCTTTCCGAAGGGCCCCTGCCGCTCGATGTATTGGAAATGAATGTGGATAACTGGATTGCCGGCCAGAAATCAGGCCCTGCCGCGCCCGAGGGCAGGTAACAAGTCCAGAACCGAGGCATCCGAAGCGAAATTTTACAAACTAGAACCCTCATCGGATCACACGTCCGCGCTGCTAATCTTTTTCTACTAGCTTTTTGCTTGACAACGCCGACAAACGTGTTCTATCTTTCGCCCGCTCACTTCATGTACACGTTTACATTGAGGCCGGCGGTAAACGATTCCCAGATCGCAGATGCAAACTTCTGCGTGTAAAGACATTTCAGTGAGGAGAACGTCGCTCATGAACGCCTTCCAGAATACTCCCAAGCTCACCCGCTTGCTGTCTTGCACAACCGCGGCCTTCCTTTGTCTTCTGCTGTTTCTGGTGCAGTCTGCGTTTGCGCAGGTGGATCAGGGGGCAATCACTGGCATCGTCACCGATTCCACCGGCGCCGTGGTCGCCAATGCGAGAGTTACCCTCACCAGCAAGGACACGGGTTTGACCTTGCAGACGACCACCAGCAGCGGCGGCGAATATACGTTTTCACCGCTGAGGATTGGGCACTATAGCGTTTCCGTGAGCGCTCCGGGCTTCTCCACCACCACAGAAAACGACCTCCAGGTTAACGTGCAACAGCAATTGGCCGTGAACCTGCAACTCAAGCCTGGAACTACCAGCGAAAACGTGGAAGTGACGGCAGTAGCGCCACTCATGCAGACTGAAGAGGCTTCCGTAGGGCAAGTCGTTAACACGCAAGGTGTCAATGATCTTCCGCTCAACGGCCGCAATTTCACTTTCCTGGCCCAGCTCGCCGCCGGCGTCAATACCCCGCAAGCGGACACGCGCGGCAATGCCTCCAGCGGTGCTTTCTCGGCCAACGGACTGCGGCCGGCACAGAACAACTACATGCTGGATGGCATTGATAACAACTCCGATACGGTGGACTTCCTCAACGGCACAAACTTCGTCGTTCTGCCACCGGTTGACGCGATCCAGGAGTTCAAGGTCCAGACCTCCGATTTCAGCGCCGAATTCGGCCGCTCCGGCGCCGCAGTGCTCAATGCCACGATCAAATCGGGCACCAACAGTATTCACGGCACGGCCTGGGAGTTCTTCCGCAATGACGCTCTCGACGCTGCCGATTATTTCGAAGACTTTGACCACATCAAGAAGGGCGAGCTTCGCCTGAACCAGTTCGGCGCCTCCATCGGCGGTCCCATCATCAAGAACAAGATTTTCTTTTTTGGCGACTACGAGCAACTGCAGAGATTTCAAGGAACGGTTTCGACCGGCACAGTCCCAACGCTGATGGAACGAAATTCGGGATATACGAACTTAACTGACCTGCTGCAATCCTCCTCGAGAACAGACCTATTGGGGAGGAGCATTCCTGTCGGCGCCATCATGGATCCAGCCACGACGCGACCCGTAACAGCGGGCCAGGTTGACCCCGTCTCGGGGCTGGTGGCCAGCGGCACCGGTTTTGCTCGCGATCCCTTTGGCACCTGCCCGGCAAGCACAACCACGTTTTCCTCTGCGTGCGGACTGAACATGATAGGTTCGGGTCGCCTCGATGCGAACGCCATCAAGCTGTTGAATCTGTATCCTCAGCCGACTACGTCTTCGGTGTTCAACAATTTCGCCAGTTCTCCGGTGCTGACGGAGCGCCGCAAGTCGTTTGATACCCGTGTGGACGTCAATTTCAGCCAAAAGGACCAAGTGTTTTACCGCTTCAGCTATGTGGATGACCCGCAGTTCATTCCGGGCATTTTCGGAGGCATCCCGGACGGCGGAGGATTCCAGGAGGGAAACCAGACCGCCCTGGCGCAGCAGAGCGCGCTGGCCTGGACGCATGTGATCTCCCCAACAGCGGTCAACGTGGCACGCGCCGGATTGAATTATCTGCACACGACCCGCGTTTCGCCTGAGGCCAACAATCTGACAGATATCCCATCCCAGTTCGGCATCATGGACATTCCGCAAACCAAGGAGAACGGCGGGTTGCCGGCCTTCGCCATCAACGGCCTGTCAACCCTGGGCAGCAACGCTTTCCTGCCTTCCGACGAGGTCAGCTCCACCATCCAGGTGACCGATGATTTCACCAAGATTTACGGCAAGCATACGTTCAAGATGGGTTTTGAGTACCAGCGTGTTAAGTTTTCCACGCTGCAACCCCCGTGGTCGCGCGGAGAATACGATTACAACGGCGACTACAGCGATGTGCCCAACTCGAACGTCGGAAACACGGGCCGCGCGCAATTCCTGCTGACGCCGGAAGCCACCACCGTAGCCAACGGGATAAATGACGTCGGCGGTTCGACCCAAGTTTACGCCTCGAACATTTCCGAGACCGACAACGGGAAGAACTATGTCGGTGCCTACGTCCAGGATGACTTCAAGGTCACGCCCAAACTGACCTTGAATCTGGGCGTTCGTTGGGACTATTTCGGTTTGGTCTTTGAGCACCACGGTGAGCAAGCCAACTTTGTTCCCAGCGGCCCACCTTCGGGTTCGCCGTTATATCTGATTCCGGCCGGAACCAATCCCTCCGAGCTTTCCTCCAGCTTCACTACATTGCTTGCGCAGGACGGCATTGGACTCAAGATCGGAAACTCTTACGGAACGGGACTGGGCAACGCACAGAAGGATAATTTTGCCCCCCGCGTCGGCTTTGCCTATCAAGTGAGCTCGAAACTTGTCGCGCGCGGAGGATTTGGAATCTTCTACAACGGCTTCGAGAATCGCGGTTACTCGCCGAACTTGGGCGAAAACTATCCCTTCCAGTTCAATTTCAGTTACCCCGAACCGAATACGGGTCATCCCATCAGCGCCGGAACCCCCTTCGCTGGGTGCGCCACGGCGGGTCCCGGTGGAACTGCAGTTTTTGAGTCTGGATTTTCGTGTATCCCGCTCACCCCCACCGCCGTGGACGCCACTGGTCTGCAGTTGCGCGGAATTCAATTCGACTACGTGACGCCTTATTCGATGAGCGGTAATTTCACGCTCCAATATGCGCTCACCCCGACACTATCCGCTCAAATCGGGTACGTCACTTCCATGGGACGCCATCTGGAGGTGTTCCCCAACTCCAACAACCCCACGGCGATTTTGCCCGAGAACCTGCCGAACGGGTTGACTCTCAACGACACAGGCCCAACCACTACCCTGCCAGCTTCCCAGGGAGGTCTTCCCTTCCCGGACTTCGGCCAAGCAGCGAGCTACGCCATCACCGAGGGCAGCAGCGTTTATCACAGCTTACAGACCAAGCTGGAGAAGCAGTTTACGAATGGCGTCAGCTTTCTCGCCACCTACACGTGGTCGAAAGCGCTCACTGATGCTCACGATTTACTGAACGACGGTAGTATCGGTAACCCCAATTCTGGAAACGTAAACGGATACCGCGCCCCCAGCGTTCCTGGCATGGGAATTCAAGGCGACTACGGTCTGGCTCCGTTTGATATTCGCAACGTTTTCCATTTCAGCGGCAGCTATGCTCTGCCCTTTGGCAAGGGCAAGCGATTCATGTCCGACGCCACGGGTGCGGCCAATGCTCTGGCCGGCGGCTGGAGCATAAACTGGATCACCACTCTACAGGGCGGGCAGCCGATTACGGTGCCGTGCCCGCAGCAAACGGCTGATTCGGTGGCTTGCGACGCATTGCTCGTGGGCGATCCACAAACCGGGTTGCACATTGACTCCAACGGTCAACTGAGCTGGTTCGGAAATCGCTCCGCCTGGGCTCAGCCCTGCGTTTTGGGAGGGACGGTGGCATCGCCGACGCCCATCGCCAACTCGCCGGCAGGCTGTATGCCGCTCACCAGCATCGCGGCGCTCGGCGGGGGACCAACGCAGGTCCCGGGCCCGGGCTTTCACCGGCTCGACTTTTCGACTTTCAAAGACTTCCAGGTGACGGAGCGCTTTGCTTTGCAGTTCCGGGCAGAGTTCTTCAACATCTTCAACCATCCGAACTTCAATGCTCCCGGATTTGGCGGCAACGGCGTGGTCGCCATTTCCAATTCACTGAACTTCACCAGTTCCAACTTCGGCGAAGTTGGCGCTACGCGCGATGCTCCCTATGATCCGCGACAGATTCAATTCGCTTTGAAGTTGCTTTTCTAGGTTGAGCCAGGGCTCGGAGAAAGCGCAGTGTGCGTCTTCTCCGGCCCGGCCCGAGCCACTCACGCCGCTTCGCGGTGGTACCATACGGAGGCTGTGAGCATCCGAACGCGGGCGATCTGGTTTGTATTCGTAGCCTTGCAAACGTGTTTATTCGCCAACGCTAGCGATAACGCCGCGCAGGATCGCCGGCTGGATCGCGACTTCCAGACAGCCCTATCTGACTACGGCTCAGGGCGCTACACAGAAGCTGTGTCGCGATTAGAGGGCCTGCTGCGCGAAGTGCCGGAGAGTTTTGAACTCCACGAGCTCTTGGGCTTGGCCTATTCCGCGCAATCGCAGGACGTCAAAGCCAATCCGCATTTTGAAAAAGCTGTGCGTCTTGAGCCGAATTCGCCGGCCGCTCGAGCCAACCTCGCCGCCAACCTTTCACGCCTGGGCAAGCTCGATCGGGCAGAACGGGAATTCAAGGTGGCCGTAAAGCTCGAACCACACAATTTTGACGCTAACCACAATCTCGGCGAGCTTTACGTGCAACAGGGCAAGCTCAGCGCCGCAATGCCGTTTCTGGAGCAGGCCCAGCACATTGATTCTTCTTCTTACGACAACGGCTACGATCTTTCCCTGGTTTATGTTTTGACCGGCCGTGCCGGCGATGCGCGGGTGCTGATTCGCGAGCTTCTCAAACAGAAAGACACGGCTGAATTGCATAATCTGCTGGGCCAGGCCGATGAAAGAGATGGAGACTTTGTCGCGGCGGCCAATGAGTACGAACTGGCGGCGCACGCCGATCCGAGTGAGAGCAATCTTTTTGATTGGGGCAGCGAACTTCTTCTTCACCGCACGCTGGATCCGGCGGTTGAGGTGTTTCAGCAGGCAACAGAGCGCTATCCCAAGTCGGCGCGATTGATGATCGGGCTGGGAATGGCCCTTTATTCCCGCGGTAATTACGATGACGCGGTAAAGGCGCTGCTCAAAGCCGCTGATCTGAGCCCCTCCGACCCCGGCTGCTATTTGTTTCTCTCCAAAGCTTACGATAGTTCTCCCGGTCAGGCAGAGGACGTCATCGAGCGTTTTCGGCGCTTTACCGTGCTTCAACCGAAAAATGCGCGGGCTGTGTACTATTACGCGATGAGTCTGTGGAAGGGCAAGCGAGCGGAAGACCCGACTTTGGATCCGCATCAGGTGGAGTCTCTGCTGCAGCGTGCGATTTCGCTGGAGCCATCGTTTGCTGAGGCCCATTTGCAATTGGGCAATCTTTATTCGGATGAACGTCAGTTTGCCATTGCCGTTCCGGAGTATGTGAGAGCGCTGGCGCACAACGCCGACCTTGCCGACGCCCACTACCGGTTGGGACAGGCTTATGTTCACACCGGCCAAAAAGATCGTGCCCAGGAACAGTTCGAGATTTATCAAAAGCTTCGTGCCCAGCATCTGGCGGACCTCGACAAGCAACGCGCTGAGATTCGCCAGTTTGTTTATTCGGCCAGAACTGCGCGGGGCGCCAAACCTTGACCGAAGAGCCGTTCGCAGGCAGTTACAATGTGCCCTGAACGCATTTAGCCACCATGGAACGATCGCTCTCAAGTTGCGGGACAGCTCTTTCTCCGGAAGAATTCGCGCGCACTCTTGCGCGCAGCCGCCGCGAGTTCTTGCGTGCGGCCGCCGGGGCAGCGCTGGGAACCACACTATCCGGCTTTGTCTCGCGCGCCCGCGCCCAGATTCCCGCGAAAAAACGCAAAGTCATCGTCATTACCTTCGGAGGCGGCGCGCGCGACCAGGAAACATTCGCTCCTGAAGGCCAGGAAAATATCCCCAACATGCTGCGCGAGTTGATTCCGCAGGCCAGCTTCTTCACTCAGGTGGTGAATCGCGGAATTCTGGGTCACTACGTCGCGACCGCGAGCCTGGCCACTGGCGTATATGAAACGATCAACAATTTCTCGGCACTGCCGCCACAATATCCGACCGTGTTCGAATATTTCCGCCGCGACCTGAAGCGGCCATCTTCCGACGCCTGGGTGGTGGCGCCCAGCAACGGTTTCAATCGAATCGGGGAAAGCAACAACCGGTCCTACGGCGCAGGTCTTGGCGCTCGCGTGATTCTGCCAAAACATCTGCTGACCGCCGCGCTCTCCCGCAGAGACGCCGATTACGATCATTTGCTGCGGGACAATTACGAAACTCCTTTTTACGCGCCAGAACTCGGAGGCAGCGAATTTGAGCTGCAACAGCTAGAGATGCTTTTGAAGCTCTCAGTGGACGACTTTAAAGCCCATGCGCGAACACTTTCGAGCCCTGACGAGCTCTCGGTGTACATTGCGCGGCAGTTGATGCGGCAACTCGCGCCCAGCCTCCTCTGGATCACAATGCATGACATTGACATTGCGCATGCCGGCGCTTACTCGCTTTACATCGAGGGCATTCGCCGTACCGATCGCCTTTGCGCTGAATTGTGGAAAGCCGCCCAAGCCGAGCCGGAATACGCGGGGAAAACAACTCTGTTCGTCTTGCCCGATTTCGGTCGCGATTCGGACGAAGATTCCGGGGGAAATGGATTTCAGCATCACCGCACCGGTGATGCGCTCTCTCGCACCACCTGGATGATGGTGCTTGGTCCCGGAATTCGCCAGGGGGTGGTCCATGATCGCCCGCTCCAGTCAACAGACCTTGTTCCGACTCTCGGCTCGATGATGGGTTTTTCGCCATCGCTTGCCCAGGGCAAACCGGTGGCAGAGGTCTTATAACGCAGATGCTTCCACGCGACCTCAAAGCGGAACACTTTGCCGGCTATCCTCCGGAGGCTAGAAAACTTGCCACCGATTATCTGGCGGCGTTACAGGCACTTCCGCTGAGCTTCTTGCCGAGCCTGCTGCGCGAAGTGATTGACTACGATTTCAAGTTTCCCGCTGAGAGAAGAGCGTTGGACAAAGAACTCTCCAACCTGATTTCTCTATCGGGCGAACAGAAGAAAGACTGGTTTCGCGAATTCAATGCGATTTCTCTCTCGCCACAACTTGAACAATTTGATTGGCTGAACCAACCCGGCCAGTTCGTCGAACAGCTCTCGGCTCATCTATGGACTACCCATCAACTGGATGCATTCCGCACGGCGGCTACCGACTATGCGGATCGTTTGCGCGCAGCGATGCCTCCTGAACCACCACGCATTCCGCGTCTCGGAATCACTGTCATTGGCCAGGGTGTTGTCACGTACGACGCACCAGTCTTTCGCAAGCTGCGTCCGCACGGCGCATACTTCAACCGCGTGGTGCCTGAAAATGGCCTGCAACTCCTCTTCGAAGCGGTCGCCGCTCGCGCCAAAGCAAACTCTGTTCCTTACGGCCACTGGTACGTTGACGGTGGCCGCGCCGCTGACCACGACTCAACACTGACCTGTATCTCCTATGACGCACTCGATCCAGTTCGCGCCAGTTTGCTGCGAAAGATACAAGCTGAAACAGCCCGGCCGGGAATGGGGCCTGAAGCTTTGCGCACTCTGCTGGCTCAGCTGCGTCCTCCTGATCTCGGGCTCGATCAGCCCGGAGATTCTGTGCTCGATCACTTTCAGCTCAAGCTGCTCACCGAAGGCTCCGGCACGCAGATCTTCAGCACAAGCTTCGCCCAATGGGCTGCGCGCGAGGCGCTGCGCCGCGCGCAACCTCTCACGCTCGTGGTTCGCTTCGCGCCGAGGCAAAGGCAGAAACCGATGAACGAAATGCTCTCCTCCATCAACAACGCCGTCGAACTGGATCCCATCGGCTCGCTCGTTGATGGCGATATGGGCGCCTATTACAACTGGCTCAACCAGCAACGCTTGCCGGGGGCCGAGCAATCTTCGTTCTTAGCCTGGTTCGAGGACCATCACGAGGCGCTGATCATAGCTCCATCTATTCCCCAAGCGACCGAGTCATCCAAAGCCGCCGACCTCCGTGAGTTGCTCTCCTGGATCACTTGACAGGTTCAACATCGCGCTACATCGTAAGGTGCCCTGAGTAAGACCTGCAGTTCGGATGAAAGCGTATACATTGCAGTAATTTCAGCCTGACGGGAGAGATATTCATGAATGTGGCATTCAGGAAGACCCTGCTGGCGCTGCCTATACTTTTGATCTCCGCTTTTTCGCCGGCCCAGATGAGCTACGACTTGAAATCGCCCAATGGCCGAATCGAACTGAGAATTCGCACGGTTGATGCCTTCCACTACGACGTGCTCCTCGATGGCCGCGCCTTGCTTCAGGACTGCACATTCTCTCTCGACATTGAGCACAACGTGCTCGGGAAATCTCCCAGGATCACCTCTGCTAAAGAGAGCACGCACGACGAAATTATTGAGCCCGTGGTCCGCCAGAAATTCGCCAAGATCCGCGACAACTACAATGAACTCCGGCTCGAGACCGCCGGCAACTATGCGATCGTCTTTCGTGCTTACAACGAAGGTGTCGCTTACCGCTGGGAAACCTCACTGCCGCAGCAGCAGGTAAGAATTTATCGCGAAGAAGCGGGCTGGAATTTCCCTTCGAACTTCATCGTTTATTATGCGCAGGAAGACAGTTTCTTTTCGCACAACGAGCGGCGCTATACTCCCCAGCATCTTTCCGAAATCATTCCTGACTTCATTGCCAGCCTGCCTGCGGTTGTGGACGTAGGCGAGGGCGCCAAAGTCGCCATCGCCGAATCAGGCCTTGAAGATTATCCCGGCCTGTGGCTGCGCGGCACACGTGGCTACGGCCTGGCAGCAACGTTTCCACCTTATCCGCTCAAAGAAAAACTCGACGGCGATCGCAACTTCAGGGTGACCGAAGCCGCCGACTACATCGCGGTGACCTCGGGCACACGCGCATTTCCCTGGCGCGTGATTGGCGTTGCAGAAAAGGACGGCGATCTTCTTACCAATCAGTTAGTCTGGCTGCTCGAAAACCCTTCTCAACTGCAAGACACTTCTTGGATCAAGCCCGGTAAAGTCGCCTGGGACTGGTGGAATGCCAATAATGTTTACGGCGTAGATTTCAAGGCCGGAATCAACACGGAAACTTACAAGTACTACATTGACTTCGCCGCGAAATACGGTTTGCAGTACATCATTCTCGATGAAGGCTGGTACAAACTTGGCAATGTGCTCGATGTGGTCCCGGAAATCAACATCGAAGAACTGACCGCATATGGACGGCAGAAAAATGTCGGCGTGATTCTTTGGGTGGTCTGGAAGACACTCGATGACCAGCTCGAACCTGCGCTCGACCAATATCAAAAATGGGGAGTCAAAGGCGTCAAAGTGGATTTTATGCAACGCAGCGATCAGCCCATGATCAAATTTTACGAACGTATTTGCCGTGAGACGGCGAAACGCCACATGCTGCTTGACCTGCACGGCGACCAGAAGCCGGCCGTCATGACCCGCACGTGGCCCAATTTGATCAGCGCCGAAGGGGTTCGCGGGCTCGAATGGAGCAAGTGGAGCGCCGAAGCCGAGCCCAGGCACAACATCACTCTGCCCTTCACGCGAATGTTTCTCGGGCCCATGGACTACACTCCCGGCGCAATGCGCAACGCTTCCCGCAACAATTTCGCGCCCATCAATGGACAGCCCATGGCGTTGGGCACTCGCTGCCACCAGCTCGGGATGTACGTTGTTTTCGAAAGTCCTCTGGAAATGCTCGCCGACAGCCCGTCAAATTATTTGCGCGAGCCCGAGATCATGGAGTTCCTGGGGCCCATTCCTTCTGTGTGGGACGACAGCAAAGTCCTTGACGCACGCATCGCAGAGTACGCACTCGTGGCGCGCCGAAGTGGCAAAGACTGGTACGTGGGCGCCATGACGGACTGGACGCCGCGGGAACTGGAAGTGGATTTTTCCTTTCTGCCTGAAGGCAACTTCGCGTTGCAGGCTTACGAAGACGGAGTAAACGCGGATCGCTATGGCAGCGACTATAAAATGCTGAAGCAATCCGTAAATCGCGCGACCAAACTGAAAATCAAATTGGCTCCGGGCGGCGGATGGGCGGCAAGATTGACTCCGCAATAAAGATGACGCGAATCACGAGTTTGCTTTTGGCTTGGCAGTCGCCACAAGCCCGCTGCCTTCGCGGATGGTCACAATCTGGTTCGCCTTCAACTGACTGAATCGTTCAATCTTTTGCGTAGTCGGCCACTTCACTTCGATCATATCTGCGAACTGCGCTTTCCCCAAACCGAAGTGCAGGCGCAGATCGGACTGTGACATAACGCTTGATCCGCTATGAACCTCATCCATCTGGATATGTTTTCCCGTCGCCACCCGCACCCGCGCGCCGATCGCAGTGCGATTGCAGTGCGTTCCGATCAGTTTGATCTTGATCCAGTTCCGCAGGTTGCCGCCGTCGTTTCGCAGTAGCGATGGCAGGTCATTCAGGTTCAAAATCAGCGCGTCAACATCTCCGTCGTTGTCGTAATCGCCAAAAGCCGCGCCCCGGCTGGAAAAGCGCTCGCTGATGCCTGGCCCCATCAACTCGGAAACATCTTTGAATCTTCCGTTGCCAAGGTTTCTGTACACCAGCCGCGGATTCTTGAACTCCTGCCCGATGCCACGCCCGGCAATCTCGGGATACACATGGCCATTCACTTGCAGAATGTCCGGCCAGCCGTCATTATCGAAATCAACAAACCCGCATCCCCATGCCACATACCGATTGTTGATTCCAATTCCCGACGCGAACGTAACATCGGTGAAGGTTCCATCGCCGTTGTTGTGGTAAAGGTTGCAGGTGTCGTCGGCAAAGTTTGTCTTGAAGATATCGAACCATCCGTCGCAGTCGTAATCGCCCACTGCCACGCCCATTCCGGCCTGCTCGTGGCCGTTGTCGCTGTAGGCGCAACCCGCAATCACGGCGATATCCGTGAAAGTTCCGTCATGATTGTTGCGAAACAAAATGCTTGGCTCCGAATCCACCGCCACGTAGATATCCGGCCAACCGTCGTTGTCAAAGTCATACGAGACCGCGGTAATCGAATATCGCGGCCCCGGTTTCAGGATTCCCGATTTTTCGGAAACATCGGTAAACGTGCCGTCGCCATTGTTCTGATACAGAAGGTTGGTGTCGCCGTCAAGCCCGCGCGGGCCGCACATCACGGGGATTCCCTTCCACTGGCAATAAGTCGGATTGGGCGCTGCAACCTGCTCCCGATCGAGCTTCAGATAATTGCATACAAAAAGATCAAGGTGGCCGTCGCGATCGTAATCGAGAAAAGTGCAACCCGCGCCCCAGCGAACGCGCTCGCCCGAAAGGCCCGCTTTACGAGTTACATCGCTGAATGTCCCATCGCCGTTGTTGTGAAACAGAATGTTGTGTCCCCAGAAACAGCAGAACAGGTCGTCCCAGCCGTCGTTGTCGTAGTCCCCAATGCACACGCCGGTTTGCCAGCCGGTACACGCCAGTCCGGATTTTTCCGTCACGTCCGTGAACGTGCCATCGCGATTGTTTTTATAGAGATGTGAAGTGGGGGCCTGCCCCGCCGGCCACTGCGCGTCCAGCCGCGTGCCGTTGGTCAGGTAAATGTCCAGCCAGCCGTCATTGTCGTAGTCGAAAAATGCCAGCCCGCTGCCCTTTGCTTCAATAATGGATCGCTTATGCTCAACTCCGCCCCAAACGTTGGGCGTATTCAAGCCGGCCTCTTTCGCCACATCAACGAACTGGACGGCAGATGGCGCAGCGCCCGCTGTAGAAGGCACCGTACCGCCCCTCCATTTCCAAAGTGGAGTGGTAAGCGCATCCATCAACGTGCTGCCGAGAAGAACCAGAGAAGAACCCAGGAAACGCCGGCGCAGCAGATTCATAGCCTAGGATTTGCCGTCTTGAAATCTTCGTGAGGAGGACTCATCATCTGCTCGTCACTTTCGGAAATCGTCGCGCAACAACACCGATCCCTTCTTTGACCGCGATGATCTGATCAATCGGCACGTTCGGCAGCCGGTCCACTTGCCCGCTGGGCCAGGTAACATCCAGAAAATCAATTCTCGTACGTTTCCCCAGGCCAAAGTGGATTCTCGGGTCACTCGCCGACATGTAGCTCATACCACCCTTTGCCTGCTCTACATGCACAAATCCCTCTGACGTCAGCTTCAGCGACGCTCCAATTCCGTCGCGGTTCGAACGCGTGCCGATCAACTGCACCTCCAGCCAATGGTTGGCATTTCCGCCATCGTTGCGCAAAAGTTCCGGATAATCGCCGCGAACATTGACCGCGACGTCTATGTCGCCATCGTTATCAAAATCCGCTGTCGCCAGCCCGCGCCCGGCGATCGGCCGCGTGAAATCCGCTCCCAACGAATCGGAAACTTTATCGAAGTGCCCCTTGCCCACGTTCCGATACATGAGCGGAGGTTCTTTGTATGAAACCTCGCTGTGATAAAGATGAATATTATCCAGCATGGCGCCATTCGCCTGCAGAATATCCACCCAGCCGTCGTTGTCATAGTCGAGAAACTTCATCGCCACGCCGCTCAGCAGCACGGCTTTATTGCCGATGCCGCAGCCAAAAGTGTCGTCGGTGAAAGTGCCGTCTTGGTTGTTGTGATAAAGGCGGCTCAATTCAAAATCGAGATGCGTAATGTAGATGTCCTGCCTGCCGTCGCCGTCCACATCGGCCGCGTCAATGCCCATGCCCGCTTCGTAGCGCCCGTCCTCGCTGGCCGCCATGCCGGAAACCAGCGCAACCTCTTCAAACGTCCCATCGTGCTTGTTGACGAACAAGAAATTCGGCCATGAATCGTTGGCCATGGCGATGTCCGTCCAACCGTCATTGTTGAGGTCCGCCAGCACTACGCCCATTCCCTTGGCTTCCGGCTTGCCCACCCCCGAAGCGTCGCTCACGTCGGTGAAGGTGCCGTCATGATTGTTGTGGTAGAGCTTGATTCGCTGTCCCTTGTAGTTGCCGGGATGACAATAAGAACGATAGCCCGGCCGGTGCTCACCGCACCAGATGTTGTTCTTTGGACTCCACTCGATGTAATTCGCGACGACCAGATCGAGCCAGCCATCTTTGTCATAATCAAACCAGCCCGCGCTGGTGGACCATCCGCCCTCATCCGCAACGCCGGCCTTGGTCGTCACATCGCTAAACGTACCGTCGCCGTTGTTGTGATAGAGAATCGCGCGTTCGTATCCCGTCACATACAAATCGGGATAGCCGTCGTTGTCATAATCGCCCACCGCCACGCCCTGCCCGTAATGCCCCTCGCCACCCACGCGGGCTTTTTCCGTAACGTCAGTGAAGGTTCCATCTCCATTGTTGTGATAGAGTGCCGAGCGCAGCGGTTTCGGGGGCTGGTAAATGTCGGTTGCTGCGGACTGGACGAAATAAAGATCCATCAAGCCATCCTGATCATAATCAATCCAGCCTACCCCGGTTCCCATCGTCTCAAGGTAGTATTTTTCCTCAGTTTGGGTGGAATCCTGAATGAACGTGATTCCCGCCGGCTTGCGAATATCTCTATATCTTATAGCTATTGGATTGTCGCGGATGCTTGGGCCTGGCCCGGCGAAAATCATGCAACGGAAGCCCAGGAACACCGGAATCGCAGCCACAATCAGGACGCCCGGAAAGCCCAGCCCCGCGCCGCTTTTCAACGCTCTCCTCATTCTGGGATCTTGGTCTTCTACAGAGTCCGGTCCGCCAGCATCAATGCTAACTGCAACAGTTGCTGCCGTGCCGCTACCGAGAGTGCACCGGTTTCCGAAGAGTTTCCCTCGGGCGTTCGCGACAGCACTTCTTCGATCCGGTCTACATCGAGCCCGCCCACATTGCTGCCCTTGAAGCGGTTCAGAACCTCGCGCGCTTTCACGATCTGCCCGGTCTGGAAATAAAAAACACCCAGCGTCGAATAACTCCCCGGCCACTCCGGCAGCAGTTCGACCGCTCGCTCCAGATTATTTGCCGCCTGTGCCGTCTTGCCTTGCACGACTGCCACCACGCCTAAACCCCAAGCAATTTTTCCCGAGGCCGGAATTCGTCGCTCTCCTCGCAGCAATGTCTGCTCTGCCCCCGCCACATCACTCTGCCGAAGCTGGACCAGCGCCAGGGAAACATAGTATTGGTCACTGTCAGGATTGCGGCTGATCGCATCGCGCAAAACGCCCACCGCCTGTTCCGTGTCGCCGAGGTGGGCATAAATATCGGCCATCAACGATAGGTACGCGTCATCCCGCCTGCCCTGCGCGGAAACCTGCTGCGCCGCATCCAGCGCCTGAGCATACAATCCTTTGCGAAAGTACGTGTCCGCGAGGTCGAACTTCACGTCGTCAGAGCCCGGGTTCGCCCGCAATGCCGCTTGGAAATGTTCAATAGCCTCATCGTACAGACGATAGCGCGCCAGCAGCACGCCGACTCCGGTCTGCGTTCGGTAGTCCCCTGGACTCAGTTGATCCAGCTGAGCCAGGGTTTCTTGCGCGGCTTCAGTTTTGCCAACCTTGAGGTAAGCTTCCGACAGCAAATAGAGATTTTGCGGTTGGTCGGGATGCAGGCGCAACTGTTCTGTCAGTTCTGCGAGATCCAGTTGAGTGCGCGCCTGTGCCGTGAGACTCGAGCGGTTCTCAAGATAGTCAAACAGGTGTTGATAGGGATACGGCCCCGTGGCCGCATCCTTCGACAGCGTCTGAAACACGCTCAAGTCTCTTTGAGCGGCCGCGGTCTGGTGCAGACTTCGCTCCACCATCGCCAGCTTGTAATATCCCGGAGCCGGTTCGCGGCTCAGGCGCACGAAGCGCCGGAGCAGTTCTTCCGCCGCCTCAAATTTCTTGTCGGCAATGCGTAGGTTCGCCAGTTCCAGCAGCGCATCGGCGCGATCAGGATTCGCTCGCAGCGCCGCTTCAAATGATCTTTCGGCCTCCGCGTGGTTGCCCTGCCGCTCCTCGATATACCCCATATTGAACAGGCAGGAAGCATTATGTGGATCCTTTTCAAGTCCCTGCTGAAAATACTTGCGCGCCTCATCAAAGCGACCCAGGTGCCGGTAAGCGAGTCCCATAAATGCATAGGAACGGGCCGAGGGATCAAGTTCGATCAGCGTTTGAAACTCCGCAATCGCCTTCTCGGTCTTCCCCGCCATGAAGTAACTTTCGCCCAGGGCGGCGTACAGATCGGCCCGCCTGGGCGCGATTTTCACGCCCGATTCGAGCAGCGGAATCGCGTCTTCGAAATAGTTCTGCGTCATGCTGACCCGCGCCAGAAGAAAAATTACATCTGTATTTTCGGGCGCGAGTTTGTGCGCCCGTACCAGCAGGTCGAGCGCATCCATCACCCTTTTCTGTTCGGAATAGACTTGCGCCAGCTGATAAAGGGCTTCCGGCGACTCCGGTTTCAGCTTCAGCGCGCGGTCAAGTGCCAGCTCCGCTTTCTTGTACTCCCGGGCGCCGGCATAGGTCTCACCCAGCTTATAGAGAGTTTCCCAGTTTTCCGGTTGCAGCGCGCTCGCTCGTTCAAGCTCCAACTCGGCCGCGCGATATTGCTTCTCCGACTCAAGCAAAGTTCCCAGCGTAAACTGGAGCTTCACGTCATTTTTGTTGGTCGCCGCCAGCGCATTCGCCGCTCGCAGCCCCTCCGCCGTCCTGCCTGCCCGAAGATACGCGCGGATCAGGTTAAATCGAGTCTCAGCTTCCGCCGGATGCACCCGCTCGAGGTGAACAATGGCCTCCTTCACTGAGCCTTCGCCCATCAAGACGAGCCCCAGGTTGTAGTTCGCTTCTCGGTTTGCGGGTTGCAGGCGCAAGGTGTCGCGGAACTCTTTGTCAGCCAGATTCAGCTTCCCTTCTGCAACATACATTTTGCCGAGATTGTTGTGGGACTTGGTGGAGTTCGGATCAAGCGCCAGCGCGCGCTGAAAAGCAGC
>Ga0335081_10006851_pt1 | contig 18169 bp, 13 predicted proteins | sample Lox_Sample_35_FD_206713 | JGI IMG/M metagenome (GOLD analysis project Ga0335081, IMG submission 206713) | Soil microbial communities from Loxahatchee National Wildlife Refuge, Florida, United States - Lox_Sample_3.5 | ecosystem: Environmental > Terrestrial > Soil > Wetlands | place: USA... | reverse complement strand
ACGCCGCCCATGGTGGGTGTGCCCGCCTTGGCATGGTGCGATTGCGGGCCCTCCTCGCGAATGAACTGGCCGATCTGAAACTCTTTGAGCTTCCGGATGGTGCCCGGGCCCAGAAGCAGAGAGAGCAGCAGGGCCGTAAGACTGGCGAAGGCGGTCCGCAACGTGATATAGCGGAACAGATTGAAAAGATGGAACTGAGTGTGAAATTTCAGGTAAAAAAAATAGAACATTGCGATGTGCTTTCGCGCGCGGGGACTCGATGGCCTTCAGCGCGCCCGGTGGTCCATCCGCGAGGCGGGATTTCAGGCCCGCCGCATCCCCCGTAGACTCGACGACAATCGCTCCCGGCTCTAGACCCGCGTCAACTGCTCAACTGCCTTCTCCAAGTGAACTCCGCGCGAGCCCTTCACCAGCACCACGTCGCCGGCGCGGAGTATCGATCGGCAAAAGCTTCCGGCTTCCTCGGCTCCGGCGAAGAAACGTGCCTGGCCGGGCGGAAAGCCAGCCGCCCGCGCGCCCTCCAGCAGCATTCGGGCGTCCCCCTGCACGGCCAGCAGCCAGTCCACGCGGTTGGCCACCATCTTCATCCCGGCGCCGCGATGCCACTCTGGCGAAGTGGGACCGAGTTCCAGCATCTCGCCCGCCACCACGATTCTGCGCGCCGCCCGGGGCCAGTCGCGCAGGAGTTCGAGCATCTGCTCGAGGGCGCGCGGGTTGGAGTTGTAGCAGTCGTTGATCAGCGTGGCGCTCATCCACAGGCTGCTGACTTCGGTGCGACGGCGCAAGGGAGCGAAGCCCGAGAGCGCGGCGGCGATCGAGCCCGGAGGCACTCCGAGGAGCCGCCCCAGGACGACGGAGGGCAGCGCGTTTTCCACGTTGTGGCGACCGGGCAGCGGAAGCCTGAACTCAGCCTCGCAGTCCGGGCCCCGCGCGCGAAATACGCTGCTCACCGCGCCGCCCGCTTCCGCAATAAGGCGGAAACCCGTGGCCCGATAGGCTGCACCAGGCTCAAAACCAAATGTGGCAACTCGTCCCGGAAAGCCTTCGCGAAAGTTACGAACGCGCTCATCATCGTAGTTCAGAACCGCCGTGGACGGCGAGACGAGGTTCTCGATTAATTCGTGCTTGGCGGCCGCGATGCCGTCAAGTGAGTCGAAGAACTCGAGGTGCACGGGCGCCACGTTCGTCACCACGCCGATGGCCGGCGCGGCGATGCGCGCGAGCTGAGCAATCTCACCCGCGTGTGACATGCCGAACTCCAGCACGGCCACTTCGTGCGCGGGGCTGAGGGCGAGAAGTGCGAGCGGCACTCCGAGGTGATTGTTGAGGTTTTCCGAAGTCTTGTGGACCTGGTAGCGGGTAGCCAGGACCGTGGCCAGCAACTCCTTGGTGGTCGTCTTGCCTGTGCTCCCCGTCACGGCAATCACCGGCCGGCTCCACTTGCGCCGCACCGCCCGGGCCAGGTTCTGAAGTGCAACCACGGTCCCTGAAACCGGAATCAGGGAGGGCGCAAAGCTGGCGGGGGCCGCTGCGGCCCAGTCGCGATCCACCACCGCACCCACTGCGCCGCCGCGCTCGAGCGCGTCGGGAACGAACGTATGGCCGTCAAAATTGGGGCCCTTGATGGCAAAGAAGAGCGCGTCAGCCGGAAGCGTGCGCGAGTCGATCGAGTAGTTTCGAGCCAGGCGCCCGGGCGCCTGGGAGGTTGACCCGAGATGGGCGGCGACTTCGCCGAGAGACAGGTCCATGGAGTTCGCGCCAATCTTGGAAGCGTCAGCTCCGCTCGTCCGCCGCGCCAGGGGCATAACCCAGGTCATTGAGTACGCGCCGCGCCACCTCGCGGTCGTCGAAGGGAACGGTCCGGGCCTCGAAAATCTGGTGCGTCTCATGTCCCTTGCCCGCAATCACCACGACGTCGCCGGGGTGGGCCTGCGACAGGGCCCGGCGGATCGCCGATTCGCGCTCGACCTCGAGGATGCAGGGCTTGCCGGTCCGCTGGATGCCCACCAGAGCGTCGTTCATGATGGTGAGCGGGTCCTCGCTGCGCGGGTTGTCGGAGGTCAATATCACGGAATCGGCCAGCGAGCCCGCCGCCTCGCCCATGAGTGCGCGCTTGGATCGGTCGCGGTCGCCGCCGCATCCGAAAACCACGGTCAGCCGGTTGCGCGTGATTTCCCGCGCCGTGGTCAGCACGCTGCGGATGGCTTCATCGGTGTGGGCGTAGTCGACCAGCACGAGGAACGGCTGGCGCTGTTCGATGCGCTCGAAACGGCCGGGTACCGTGGCCAGCTCCTCCACTCCCACTCGGATCTGATCGTTGGCAATTCCAAGGCCCTGCGCCGCAGCCACCGCCGCCATGATGTTCATCAGGTTGGACCGGCCGAGCATCGGTGAGGCAATTTCGAACGCCCCCGCGGGCGTAACCAGTGCTGCCTTGAGACCCGCGGCATCCTGACTGAAGCGCTTGACCCGCACCGACGCTTCGGCGCCGGTCCCGTAAGTGATAAGCCGCGCAAAGGGAAGCTCCAGCAGCCTTCTTCCCCAGGCGTCGTCAACATTGATCGCAGCCACCTCGGGCGGCGACGTGCCCAGGCCCTCGAAGAGCCTGCGCTTGGCCCGGAAATACTCCTCCATGGTGTGGTGGTAATCGAGGTGATCGCGGGTGAGATTGGTGAACACGGCCACGGCAAAGGGAAAACCCCACACGCGCTCCTGCGCCAGGGCATGGGAGGACACCTCCATGACGGCAGCCGAACCGCCGCCACGTTCGAGCTCAGCAAGATAAATCGCGAGGTCGAGCGACTCCGGCGTGGTATTACAGGCGGGCAGACTTCTGGCCGCAACATGGTATTCGATGGTGCCGAACAGACCGGTGACAAGGCCCGCGGCGCGAAGAATGCTTTCCAGCAGAAAAGCTGTCGTCGTCTTGCCGTTGGTTCCGGTAATGCCAGCCAGCCTCAGGGAGCGCTCGGGATGGCCGCAAAACGAGCGACCGGCAGTGGAGAGCGCGCGGCGGATGGCGGCGACTCGCACCCAGCGCGCCTCAAATTCCGCTGGAGCGCTGCGCTCACTGACGATGGCCGCAGCACCGCGCTCGAGGGCCTGCGGGATGAAGCGATGGCCGTCCGCGTCTTCACCCTCGATGGCAAAGAAGAGGCCGCCCGGCGTCACGCGGCGAGAATCGTAGGCCAAAGACTGGATGTCCAGGCCTGGATCGGCTCCGAGCTCGAGGCCGGGAAGGCCGTGTAGCAGGTCGGACAGCTTCATCGTTCCGCCTCATTATAACGCCTGGAAGGAACGCCCAGAAGAGCGGAAAGTCATCCACGGGCCCGCCCGGCCCGGCTGCCGCCTGGGCTTAGCGTTTAAGTCCCCGGGGACCGCGCCGTATCCCGGAAGCGGCTAGCGCACAAAGCGTACCTTAACCGTGGTTCCCGCCGACACCTGCGACCCAGCAGGCGGGTCCTGCTCTGAGGCAAGGCCAGAACCGACCATCAGGAGTTCGACGCCCAGAGCCTCGCACTTGTCGGCGACCGGACGCGCGGCCAAGCCGGTGAAATCAGGCACCGTCACCAGTGGCCCCTTGGTAAGCGTCACGGTGCCTGGGGCGGGCGCCCGTGGATTGCCGGTGAGCGCCACCGGCTTCACCTCAGGCAACGTGTCGGGACTGTCCGATAACATGCGCTTGGACGCCAGTGACGCCAACTGGCGTTCTTCCGCATCGTTCGTTGCTTTGGCTGGAATCCCAGGCTGGCCGCCGTGGGCTAGAAGCGACGCAGGCCGGTCCTTCGGCACGTTGAGGTAGGCCAGCGTCTGGTCTGCGATCACTTTGAAGAGAGGCGCCGCGACCTCGGCCGCGTAATAGACACCCACGGGCGAATCGAGCGAGACGAGCACCGCAACTGCGGGGTGCTCGACCGGGGCGAAACCCACGAACGAGGAGACGTGCCGGCTGTGCGAGTACACCCCGTTCACCACCTTCTGCCCCGTTCCCGTCTTGCCGGCGGCCGAGTAACCGTCAAGCTGCGCGGCCTTGCCGGTGCCGTCGCTCACAACCATCGCAAACATTTGCCGCATCAACTCCGCCGTGCGCGGGCTGACCACACGCCGCGGTTGGGCCCGCCGCGGAACGGCGTCCGCGTCGCCGGCGACCTGCTCGAGGATGCGCGGCGGCATCAGCACGCCGCCGTTGGCGATCGCCGAATAGGCCGAGATCAACTGCAGCGCCGTCACGGCAACTTCCTGGCCCATGGGAATGGCGCCGATCGAAATCGCGGACCAGCGGCTGGGAGGCTCGAGCAGGCCCGCTTCCTCGCCCGGAAGGTCGATGCCGGTGCGCGAGCCGAACCCGAATTTGCGAATGTAACGGTAGAGGCCTTCGTCCCCCAGCCGCATGCCGAGCTTGATAGCCGCCACGTTGCTCGAATGAGCCAGCGCCTGCTCCACCGTCATGGTGCCGAAACGCTCGTCGTCGTGAATCACGTGGCCGGCGATCGTGATAGACCCCATCTGGCAGTCGATCATCTCGTCGGGCGAGGCCAGGCCCTCTTCCAGCACGCCGGAGTAGGTGACGATCTTGAACATCGATCCGGGCTCATAAACCCACTGGATGGCCCGATCCATCCTTTCGCCGGGCTGCGCCTGTTCGTAGTGATTGGGATCAAAAGTCGGCTGGCTGACCATCGCCAGGATTTCCCCCGTCAAGGGGTTCTCCACGACGGCCACTCCGCCCGCGGCGTGATGTTGCTCAATCGCGTCCGCCAGCGCTTTCTCCGCGATGTATTGGATGTTCTCATCCAGCGTCAGAGTCACGTCGGCGCCGGCGTGGCCCTGCTGCTCAGTGGAGTGAAAGCTCTGACGTCGCGCATCGCGCTCCACCAGCATCTTGCTGGGGCGCCCCGCAATCAGCGTGTTCAGGCCGGACTCGATTCCCGCCAGGCCCTGGTCATCCACTCCGGTGAAGCCCATCACCGCGGCGGCCAGAGCGCCATGCGGGTAGAATCGCTTCGAGTCCTTCTCCGTGTAGATCCCCTTCAAGTCGAGGTCGCGCACGCGGCCCGCCAGTCCCCTGGAGATCCCTCGCGAGACCCACTGGAAAGATTGAGAATGACTGAAGCGTTCTTCAACGTCGGCTGCGCTCACGCCCAGCACCGGCGCCAGGAGGCTCGCCTCCATGCGGCGATCAGAGATCTCGCGCGGTCGCGCGTAGACCGAATCGACGGGCAGCGTGATGGCCAGAGGGCGGTGGTGGCGATCATAGATGGTGCCGCGCAAGGGCATTACCGTAACGGTGTGTTGCTCCTGACCCTTCTGAACGGAGACCCACCTTACGTACTCGATAATCTGCAGGCCATAGAGCCTGCCGACGATCACCAGAATCCATGCCGCCAGAAAACCGCCGAAGGCCAGCAAGCGCCGGGGGGAGATCGATGGGGTGCGGATCTGCGGGCGGGGCGAGAGCGACGACCGGCGCATCGCGATTCCTGCTCAAGAACCATTCGCCGCCGCCCTCGGGGGCGCGGCGCAGAAGTTTTTAGCCGACGGGCGGCTGGCGCGGCCGCGAGCGGCGCCCGGCCGAGTCGCCCGATTCACTACCACCGAAACCGGCCGAGTCCGCCGGAGGGAGGCCTGGGGGCCGGCCGGATTTCGGCAAGCTGGGTCTCGCCATCGGGTGCCGGGCCTGCTCCCGCCGCGTTTACGTTCACCACCCGGCGCGGGTCCGGCGCGGCCAGTCCGAGCTCGCTGGCCGCCAGGGCTCCGATGCGCTGAGGATCGGCCAGGGCCGCCTCCTGCACCTTCAACTCGTGGTTGTGCTCCACCAGGGCCCTCTGCTCCTGGCGCACCTGCTCGATCAGGTAGCCGTAGCGCACGCACTGAAAGTGCTGCCACGCGTACAACGAGAGGAGTGCGAAGGCCGCCAGCAGCGGGGCCGCCAGCATGAGGCAGTCGCGGCGCTTGGTGCTGTCCACCTCGCGCACGATGCGGGAGTTGTCGATGTGCTTTGTGAAATAAACCTCGCGCACCGGTGCGCGGCCCGCGGTCAGGGTTTGGCGTAAACGTCGTCGCGTTGCAGGCAGTGCTTGAGCGGCAGTCGCCATCAGAGCATCTCCTTGCGTGCCCTTTTGAGGGGCAGGGACAGCGCGAAGCGCGAGCGAGGGAGTGCCGGCCTCACCCTTCTGCCTCGCTGCCATCCCCAAGATTGTTTCTGTCGGCCTTCTCCGCCGCCCGCAGCTTGGCGCTGCGCGCTCGCGGATTCCTCCCAACCTCGTCCTCGCCGGCCCGCACCACTTTGCGCGTCAGCACCCGCGCCCGCCCGTCGCGACCCCAGGCGGCGAAAGCCTGCTTCACCATGCGGTCCTCAAGCGAGTGGAAGCTGATCACCACCACCCGGCCACCCACGGCAACCACCGTCAGCACCCGGGCCAGAAACTCTTCCAGGTTGTCGAGTTCGCGGTTCACCGCCAGCCGCAGCGCCATGAAAGTGCGGGTGGCGGGATGGATCTGGTGAAGGCCCGGCCGGGAGGGGATCGCTCGCGTCACCACCTGCGCCAGTTCGGTGGATGTTCGAATCGGCCGGGCCTTCATAAGGGCTCGCGCAATACGTCGCGAGAGGCGCTCTTCCCCAAACTTGAAAATCAGGTCGGCGAGCTCCCGCTCGCTCGTGTAGTTCACCAGGTCCGCCGCCGAGGTCTCGCTCTCGGGGTCCATCCGCATGTCGAGCGGACCTTCGATGTTGAAACTGAAGCCGCGCCCGCTATCGGCAAGCTGCATCGAGCTGAGCCCGAGGTCCGCCACCACCCCGTCCACGGGCGGGAAGCCTGTGTTGGCGTGCAGCGTGTCGATCTCCGCAAAGTTGCCGCGCATCAGCGTTACCTTGTCCCCGAACGGCGCCATGACGCCCCGCGCCGTGGCCAGCGCCAGCGGATCGCGGTCGAGGGCGAGTAGGCGGCCGGAGCCGAGACGGCCGGCGATGGCCTCCGCGTGGCCCCCGGCGCCGAGCGTGGCGTCAATGTAAAACCCATTGGGACGGACATTCAAAAACTCCGTAACCTCGCGGATCAGCACCGGCGCGTGCGCCCTTTTTCCCTGCTCCGTCTCGCCGGATTGCGGCCGCTCGTCACCGGTCACTCTTCACTGCTTCTCAGAGCCCAAAATTGCTCCAGGCCTGTTCGTCGGCCGCAGTGATGGGCTCCTCTTCCATGCGCTTAGCGAAGCTCTCGCGTTTGCAAACGTCGAGCCGCTCGGGATAACCCACCACCACCACCTCGCCCGTCACGCTCGCGGATTCGCGCAGTTGCGCGGGAATCAGGATGCGGCCTTGCGCGTCCATCTGCGTCTGCTGGCCCCAGAAGTTGACGCGGTCCAAAAACTTGTTGCGGGCGGGGTCAGTCGTCGGCAACTCAGCCAGCCTATTTTCGATACGCTCCCACTTGCTAAACGGGTATACTGAGGCCTTGTCGCCGCGAAGGGAGGTGACGTAAAAATTGGGTCCGTATTCGCGATCGATGATCTCCTTGAACTCCGCCGGGATTTTGAGCCGTCCCTTGGGATCAACCGTCGCCTTGTGCATGCCTCGAAACACGGGGTAAATTTGGACTCTCGATCCATTTAATTCTGTTTTCATCTACAACGGACCACTTTGTACCACGCGGGCGACGGACGTGTCAAGCTGTTTTTTCGACCGAATTGTATGATTCTTTAAGATTTAGCCCCGCGGCCTCCGGCTACCCCTCAGGTTGGGCTTCAGGCCCCCTCAGACCACTAGGGGTGGGAGATCGACTCCGGGCCTTGCCACTGGGTTTTTCGACGAATTGCCGGAGACTGAGAGCGTAACCCTCGCGCCGGCGGCGTCGCGAGCGATCCCGCCGGCCGGCCGCGCAGGCGCTGGCTGGCCTCGCTGCCTAGCCTACTACGCATCCCGACCCTTTGGAGCGACCCATGTACAACCTCACGCTCACCGACAATTTCGGCCTTCTCCTTGACGTCTCGCCCGGCATCGGCACGGCGTTGATGAAATATCTGCGCAACCCCGGCGACATCGCCGCCGCCCTTCGCAACCCGAAGCCCATCCAGAACGCCGCCATTGGCGACGACCCCTTCGGCTCGCAGTCCGTTGGCCTCTCCTTCACCCAGCCCGTCAACCTCGGTGCCGCCGGCGTGGAGCTCACGCTCAGCCCCCAGTTGCTCGGTACGGTGACGATCACGAAGGGCGAGTGGCTCTTCGACCCGGAGAGCGACCCTTGCGGCGAGAGCGTCCCCAATCCCGACCCGGCCCACCAGGCGTTCGTCTCCGTGGGCCTGAACGCGCAACTCAGCTCCACCGTCGCCGCCGCGCCCGGCAGTTTGCAGTTCAGCTTCACCGCTGGAAGCGGGGTGACGCTCACCAACTACCGCGCCTTCCCCCTGGCCAGCCCGATCACCGAAGCCCTTCGAACTCTGGTTCAGAACTTCGTGATTCCGCGCGAACTGAACGATGTGGAGCTCATGGCGCCCGGCAGTGTGGCCACCGTAGAGGGCAGCGGCACCGTCACGTTTTCCGCCACCGCCAACCTGTTGAGCTCGGTGAACCCGCTGGCCTCCCTGGGCGCCGGAGCCGCGCAGGGTCTGCTCAACATTCAAGAAGGCGCGGCCGTGAAGGTGGGCGCGGCGGTCACACTCACCGGCGCTTACCAGCTTCGCGTGCACCGGCTGGACGGGCGCAAATTCAGGCTGAGCTACGAGAAGAAACGCAGCACCGAATTCGGCGTGAACGTTGCCGCCCAGATCGGCGTTACCGCCACCGCGGGCCAGTTCGAGATCATCCACACCGTGTTGCAGGCCGTCAGCGGCGACCCGGTGCCCGACCAGGACACGTTCCGCCAGGCCGGCCTCAGCGACGAGCAGATCGGCGCCATCGCCGCCGCCCTGCAGTGCGGCATCGAGCGCAGCATTCAGCTTGCGATTGCCGGCGAACTGGACGCTCTCGACGAATCGTCCACCGGATTCAGCTACGAAATCGACCTCGACGCCCTGGACGACGCGGGGCGCAAGGCGGCGAGCGACGCCCTGGCCGGCGTCCTCACCGGGCTCGAAGGCCCGCCCCTCGGCGGCGTGCGGCCCTTGCAGAGCGCGTTTACCTCCCTTCGTCAAGGGAATAAAATCCTCAAGGTCAACCTGCTCGGCATCTTCAATCACGCCTCGGTCTCCGACCTGTTCCAAGCCGGCACGATGATCGTCGATCGTGAATCGGGCGACATCACGGTGACGGATAAAGCGGGCGCCGATCGCATCGGGTTCGGCGCCGACAACTTCGCCCCCGACGCCGCCAAACTGCGCAAAGTGCTGGCCGAGAGCTTCCTGCTCACCGCGGCCTACCGTTCGAGCGCGACCGTGCGGCAGACGCCGCAACTGAGCAGCAACTATTGGTTCTTCGAACTGCAACAGAAGACCCATTTGAAGAACCTCCTGCACTACCTCAACATCGCCCAAAGCCTGCGCGTGATTTCGCCGCCCGTGGCGAGCGCCAAACTCGCGGCGGCGGCCGCGGCGGGCGCGCTCGGCCGGTCCACGTTTTACGCGGAGGGGCGCTATAACGACGCTCTGGCCACCCGCATGTTTCTGGATTCGGGCGGCCGACCGCGGCCGCAGAGTGAATACGAGAACCTGGGACGCACCGCTATGCTCCTGCTGCTGCCCCCGGGCGACACCATCAACGACGCACGGCGCCTGCCCCTCACCGACAACGCCACCTGGCACGCCATGACCGTGAACGGTCAGCCGAACGGCTTCGGCGGCCTCTTCGACGAAAGCGTCGTCGGCGCCAATCAACTCGGCGACATCACCTCCGATTACACCCTCATCGAATGGTGGGCCGGCGCCATGAGCTCGATGGGCGTGGCCCTCGCCGCGCTCACGGCTTACGTGGCGCGCAACCCCAAGTGGGACCCGCAAGACAGCACCTTCAAGAAACTGCGCTCGGACCTCGACAGCGCCATGGCCAAGGTGGCCGCCAACACCCAGAACCAGTTCGCCGAGCCCTGGGGCCTGCTGGCCATGGACCTCGCCGCAGGTCAGAAAGCGGATACCACGGTCCGCATTCGATGCCCGCAGTTGAACCTTGACGGAGTGCGGCACGAAAGCTAAATTGCTGGCCTCTGTCAGCCCCACCGCGCCGGAGCGGTGGTCGGAGCATGCCCTGGAAGGGACCGCCGGCGAAAGGAACCTGCCCCCAGAGGCGGCAACGCAGGGCGACGAAAAGCCGGCCCAACCGGCTCAGAAAGCCGTTGCCGACCGTATTCGGATCTAAAGGACTTAGGGCCGAAGAATATGCGCCTCGGCTGAACCAACTTTCAACAACTTACAGACCCAACATGGGCGGCTCGCCAGGAACGAACTTTCAATCACTTACAAGAATCTTCCAAAAATGGGAAGTGTGCGGATATTGGACATTTGGCCTCGAAAAAGGGCCTGTTTTTGGGCGTCAAACGAGCAAAATTACTTGACACATCTGACCGCATCGGATGCCCCCCAGACGCCCTAAAAAAGTGCACGATTCTTGGACGTTCGCGAGCGAGAAAGAAACCGTCCGACCCCCGATTTCGAGCGAATCTTGGAATCGACTCGAAGTCGGACGGCCCGCACTACTCCGGCTCCCCGCCGAGACTTGAAATCAAAGACGCCGTTGCCCACCGCACGGCTAAGCGAACTTGAAATCAAACGAGGTGTTTTTCGCTGCGCGCATCGACGACCCGCAGGGTCGATGTGCAATCCAAGGTGCAACTTCGGACAGCGGCCGCCGGTACCGGTCTCCGGCCGTATCTCACTCAGGCCGGCCAGGTACGCTCGGATGGGGCACGCCAAGTGAGTCGTTGGCCTGCGCCGGGTGCTAGTGCTGTGTTAGCGTGCGAAAAGGAGAACACAATGGCCACGCTATACGTTCAGAACGTCCCAACCGAGCTTTACAAGGCACTGCGCAGCCAGGCGCAGGATCACCGAAAATCGATCGCGGCGGAGGTCGTGTCGCTTCTGGAAGCCAATGTGCCCACCGCTCAGGAGCTCAAGTCGCGGCGGGAGTTTCTGCTACGCGTGCGGCGGCTCCAGTCGCGCAAGCCCGGCGAGGCTGGTCCCTTTCCATCAAGCGAGGAGATGCAGCGCGAGGACCGGTTGCGATGACCCGGTTCGTGATCGATGCGAGCGTGGCGGCGAAGTGGTTTCTGCCGTCGTCCGGGGAACCGCTGGCGCGCGAAGCGTTGCGGCTGCTCGATGCCTATGCAGAAGGCAGGGTACAGTTTGCGGTGCCGGACCTGTTCTGGGCCGAATGCGCCAACATTTGCTGGAAAGCTGTAGGGCGGGGCCGATGGACCGGTACCGCGGCGCAGGAAGCGATTTCGGCTCTTGAGCGCCGCCGCCTGCCCACCACGCCTTCCCTCGAACTGCTTGAAGACGCGCTCAGCATTGCCGCCACCTTCAACCGCACGGTTTACGACAGCCTTTACGTTGCGCTGGCGCTCCATCTCAAAGCCGAGCTCGTGACCGCCGACGACCGGCTTGCCCAGGCCCTGGCCGCTCATCTGCCCGTCAAGTGGCTGGGCTCAGTGTAGATAGGAAGTTCAGCGCCCACACCGTCGCAGCCCCGAGCCCGCCCGCCGAAGGAACCTTCAGAAAACAAGCCTAAGAAAACTCTTGACAAGCTTTCAAACAGCATGATAAATATTCGCCCGTTGGTAGTGGTCAATCGGCCCGTTGCGACCGGCCGGCTGCGGTAGTCACGCTCAGCAAAAGTAATCGAGGAAGTGGAAGAGGCTAGGGGCAGTGTAGGGCCCAGCTAGTTCCCGAAGCCATACCTGAACTATTTCTTGATCATACGCTTGAGCCGGAGCCATAACATCGGCCCCGCACGTCGGGGAGCTGCGGCGGCGAGCGTTGGTGTGTGCCTGGACGCCCCGGCGAGGCAGCAAATGGGAATCCTTGTAGCCTTGCCGGCTTTACCGACGATTGGAAGCCGAGTCGTTAGGATTGGAAGCATACTCCAGCTCTTGTGAGTGCAAGGGGGATTTATGCGGCAAATGTTGACTGAAACGAGACGGCTGGTCTACAGCTTTGTGCTTGCCATTTTGATTGTCGGGATGGCTGTCGGTGGTGGTCCGCCAGCGTTTGCCGGCCAGGTCGCTACCCAGGACACGCCACCCATACCGTCAGGACTCAAGACGATCTGGCTGAGCAAATCGAGTGAGATACAGGGGAAGGAATTCGACTTAACGGTCCTATGGTTGCTGCCCTGCTCAGGCCCAGACAGCGATACGACAGGGCTTACATTCTTGGGCGCTTCTTCGAGCCCACCGACTCCCGCTCCGTCCAATTCCCTGCCACCTGGCGCGAACTTGATTTCGGACGGCCGTGGTATCGCGATAACGGTCACGGAACGCCACAAATGCAGCCTGGTTGCGCACGTCGTTGTTGCCGGAGACGCGCCGCCTGGTACCGCCCTATTGAGGTTGCTAGACAGCAGCGGAAAGCCGGCAGGGATGGCCGCCTTCGACGTGAAATCTGCCCAGGAGGGCCCACTGCCGCCCGGACTCGATCATCCAGCAGTGGACGTCATGTGGAAGGTCCTTCCTAAGGGTTCGGTCGAGGACAATTTTGGTCACCGGGTTGCGACCTTGTTCTACTGCGTGGAAGTGCTCATTGGTAACAACTCAGGTTTTGAGCTTCAGATCGCGGGTATTGGCTTCCGATTACGGTCCTCGAACGGCCCGCCAATTCCCAGCGATGGCTTCCAGAGCGTCAAGGGGTCAATGCTGTGGGGTCAGCTATTAACTCCTCGCAAGTTCTTTACCGGCAGCTTCACGGCTCTTGATACTGTTATCACCGGGGGTATTCCGTTCATCCGGAACAAACAGCATTTGGCTGTTTGGGCTTCTTTCGGGGCATTTGCTGGCGGTCCGCTCGATAATGCGCTTAGCGTCTTATGGCCTGACCAGACCGTGGGCGAACTTGATCGGCTCAGTGAACAATCGCTTCGCGATAGTCTTATCGTTCCAAACAACACGCAAGTTCGGACGCTAACATTCATTTCCAAGCAGTCCCTCGAAGCGAACTTCAAGAGACTGAGTAAGGAAGAAAAAGACGATCCCGTCCTGGCAAAGCAGAAGCTCGGCGGCCTAGTGATGGTAGGCGACGAGATTCAGCACGTGAACCGGATACACCTGACCACGGCGGGAACGCCGTCGGCCACGTCCGTGAAGCCGGACACGGTCACCGCAGACGGGAAGCCGGTGCCGTTAACCATAGCTGGCGTGCACCTGGATAACGCGACGGTAAGCGGCCCACCGGGCTTTGCCATATCTGATACCAAGGCGAGCGCCGATGGCACCAGCGTAGCGCTGTCCCTCGCCGTTGCCGCCTCCGTCCCGCCCGACAGCTACCGGCTCACCGTCGCAACCTCAGGTGGATCTACGCCGGTAACGCTTAAGGTGGTTGCGGCGCCGGCCCCCTTGGTGACCTTTAGCCCAACCAGTCTGACCTTTACTGCAGTCGTCGTCAAGTCCACATCTCAATCCCAAAAGGTGACCCTGCAGAATACCGGTAATGCCGATCTGACGGGGATCAGCGTCACAATCGCTGGCGACAACAAGGCCGATTTCAGCCAGACTCCGTCTTGTGGAGCAACACTAACGGCGGGAAAGAGTTGCGACATTTCAGTGACATTTACGCCAACGGCAGCGGGGGCCCGAAAGGGGACATTGACCGTTACCGACAACGCCGCCGGGTCACCGCAATCAGTTGGACTGACCGGGACCGGCGGGGCGGCTGGCCCGTAGCCACCTCTTAGGAAGCAGCATTGATCAAGGTGCAGCAAATTGCGTTGGGGGACACACATCAGGAACCCGAAGCTTGGACCGCGGGTGGCGCACAGACTGAATTCTATATGTGCGCCACCCGGAGCATCCGGCGTAGGGTGTATTGTGCATACCTAAGATAGCCGCAGTGGTCCACGTGAATACTGTACACTCTTGGCATGCCGGAGCACGCGTTTAAGCCGAAGCCGATTACTGCGATCTCAGAGTACCTGGACCAGATCAACGCGGTCTCGCACCGATAGCGAAAGCATCGAAAGCACCCCTCCGAGTGGGTGCCCTGGTTCCGGGGAGAACCAGACGCGGCGGCCCGAACTTCGCTCCAGCCGAGGCTGTACCGGGAGCGCGGCAAACTCAAGGACATACTTTACGAGGAACGAGAGCTCCGGCTTGAGTTCTGGCGCAGGGGAGTTCAGCTTATCGCCGAACAACGCCCGGCCGACAAATGGGAACGTTACTTTTTGATGCAGCACTACGGTGTACCCAGCCGACTCTTGGACTGGTCCGACGGGTCCCTTGTAGCGTTGTATTTTGCGGTTTGCGAGGACAAGAATGACCGAACAGACGCGCAGCAGGCAGCCGTTTACATCCTCGATCCCCGGTGGCTGAGCGAGCGGGCATTCGAGCAGTGGCCCACGCGGGCGAAGGACCGACCTCACGGCGTGGCGCTCCCGGACTGGGACGAAGCGAAGGAGTATCTGCCTGAGGAGCTTGACAACAAGAGGCTTGGCCCCGAACTACCGCTCTGCATTGACCCCACGCACGTTGCACGCCGTGTTGCGGCACAGCGCAGCCGATTCGTCGTATTCGGGAGAAAGAGGGACGGTTTGAGGACCCTGTGTGGTGACGGCCGGGACAAGACCACAGGGCTGGCTTGCATTCGTATTCGACGGTCGTCGGCCCGCAGCATTCGCCGCGAGCTTGCTATGGCGGGCATCTCAGAATCGACAATTTTCCCGCACTTGGAGGGGCTCGGCCGGGAACTGCATGACTGGTGGAAAGATCGACACCGCAACACATCCGGATAATCGTCGGCAACCCGCCACGCCCGGCTTGCCTTCCTGAATATTTGCAGTGATTTCTGTTCCTCTGCGCAGTGAGGAGGGCGGCGTGGCGCTCTCAAGGACGCTGCATCGACCCTGCGGATGCGCCTTTGGGCCTTGACTTCGGCGGGGCAGGGTGGTACCCTGTAAGTCAATGATCTCTCAACAGTTAAAGCCGTTTTTCTGGGATACGAACGTCGATATTTTTGAGCCCGCCGCCTATCCCGCCTACACCATCGCTCGCCTACTCGAATTTGGTGACCCGGCGGCTGTCGAGTGGCTGAGAGCGACCTTCCCGGAGGATCAAATTGTCGGCGTACTTCGGACGGACCGGAGACTCTCGCCGCGAACGGCGAACTTCTGGGCCCTCGTCTATCACATCCCGCCCGGCGACGTGGCGTCCTTGAAGTTTGCCCGCTAATCCTCGCTCGCGTATCCCGCAAACAGCATGGGAGACTGTCGCCATGGGAAGCGAAAACGGTCACGTGTGGCATCGGGAAGCGGTGGGCGCGCCGGTGGAGGAAGGGATGCGCCACCTGCAGCGCATCCAGGCGCTCGAAGGCTGTTACCTGGCGGGGGGCACCGGCCTGGCGCTTCACCTCGGCCATCGCCGCTCGATGGACCTCTATTTTTTCTCGAGCGCGGCGATTGACGAAGACGGGCTGATCCAGAAGCTTCAGAATCTCGCTGATTTTGCCGTGCTCGCCAAGGCGCCGGGGACGGTGCACGCTCAGATCGGGGGCGTCAAGGTAAGCTTCCTGGCCTACGCTTATGAGCTGTTGTTCGCGCTCGACACGTTTATGGGCGTGCCGGTGGCCGACCCGCGCAAGATCGCTTGCATGAAGGTGAGCGCGATCGCCAGCCGGGGCACGAGGCGCGATTTTATCGATCTCCATGCCGTCTCGGTGCGGTACGGTCTGGAGCAGGTGCTCCGGTGGTTTACCCTCAAATTTTCACACGCCCATTACAACAGGTTGCACATCTTGAAATCGCTGACATATTTTGAGGACGCCAAGCAAGACCCCATGCCCGACATGCTGGTTCCACTCTCCTGGCAGGAGGTCGAGGAATACTTCCTGCGCGAAGCGCCTGCACTGCTGTGAGCTCCAACGGGCCAGAGCACCCGCTGTCACCACACCCCGGCCGTCTCCTTCGCCTCAGAACAGGAATCATCGCTTCCCGCACTACCCGGCTTGCCTTCTTAGATATTTGTGGTAATCTCTGTTCCTCATTTCATTGAGGAGGGCGGCGTGGCGCTCGAAAAACCCGGGAATGACGGCAAGGGGCGGATGGATTCCCGCTTTCGCGGGAATGACAGTGGACGGCCGGCGGTCGTGGCTGCGGCGGTGACGCTGTCGGTGGTGGCGATGCTGGCTTCGTGCGGCAAGGCGCCTCACGAGGGCGAGAGCTACTACCTGGTGGCCAACAACAAGAACCTGCCCTACTGGCAGGAGGCCAACGCCGGCTTTCAGGACGCCGTCCGCCAGCTCGGCTTCGGCGTGAAGGCCCAACTGGTGGGGCCGGACAGCTTCTCCCCCAGCGACGAGCTCGCCGCCTTCAACCAAGCGGTGGCGGCAAACGCCAGCGGCATTCTGGTGTCGGGCTCCGGCGCCAACCTCTTCAAAGACGCCATCGACCAGGCCGTCAAGAAGGGCATTCCGGTCATCTGCATCGACTCGGACGTGCCAGACTCCGCCCGGCTGATGTTCATCGGCACAGACAATTATCGCGCCGGGGTGCAAAGCGGCACCCGCCTGGCCGAGGCGCTAAAGGGTGAAGGCAGCGTGGTGGTGATCTCGGTGCTGGGCCAGCTCAACCTGGACGAGCGCCTGCGCGGCGCCAAGGACGCCTTCGCGCGCTACCCCAAGATCCGCATCGAGCAGACGCTGGACGATCAGGGCGACCCGCGCAAGGCCAACGACCTGGTGTCGGCATTAATTGCCAAGAAGGCCAAGATGGACGGCATCCTCTGCCTCGAAGCTTCGGGCGGGCCAGGCGCGGCCGAGGCGCTGCACCGGCTGAACTTCGACGGCAAGATCACCATTGTGGCCATGGATAAAGACCAGGAGACGCTCGACTACATCGCGTCGGGCACCATCGTGGCCTCCATGGCGCAGAAGCCTTACACCATGGCCTTTAACGGGCTGCGCTTCCTCGACGACCTGCACCACAACGTGGTGCATGAGTTCAACAACTGGCGCACCGCGCCGGCCTCGCCCCTGCCCACCCTGGTGGACACGGGCATCGGCGTGGTCACCAAAGAGAACGTCCAGGCCTACGAAGACGCCGCCAAGGGCTACACCAAGCCGGCGGGCGGGCTCTAGCGCCCAGCCTGCCGCTACGCAAAACAAGCCTACACAGCTAGCCTCGTTTGAAACCGAATGGGTGCGCGTCTCAGATGGCGTCGAGGGCGCGCCGCAGCGTCTCAGGCGGCCCGGCGCCGCGCGTGCAGCCGGTTTTCAGCCAGTGCACGGCGCGCGTGTAATGAGGAAACTTGCGCTCGGCCTCGCGGAAGGCCCGGGTGTGGACCACGCGCCGGTGAGCGCGGCGTTCCACGGGAAAGCGGGCGTGCAGCATTTCGTGATACACGAGGTATTCCACCACGTAGCGCGGGACGCGGCGCGCGTCGAGCCACCGGGTGATGGTGATGGTGCAATGCGAGGCGTCGTAGTGGCCGAGCATGGTGCGCGAGCGCACGGGACTCCAGCCGATGCGCACCTGCCCGAGCTCGCCACCGAAAAAGCGGCGATTGAGATCGTCGAAGATCGAGTGCAGATTGAAGTAATTCCCCTGCGGCGCTCGCAGGATCTTGCGGCCGCGCTGGCGGCGAACCTCCTCGATACGGTGCGCGACTGCGGGGCTGTGCGCCCAGGCCTGGTAGCACTCGTCCGCCTCGCGCGAGGTGGCCACGCGGAAGAGCCTCGTGATGAGAATCTCGGCGATCGCCTCCAGCACCACCGGCGAGGCATCCTCAAGAAGGTCGGAAAGGTAGGCCTCAATAAGCTCCTGGTTACGGGACCGGATGGTGCTGCGCAGACCGGTGAACCGGCGGAAGGCCACGCGGAACAGCGGCGCCGGCGGGCGGAAGCCGAGGCGGCGATGGACGCGCGCGAACAGCTCGTCCAGGCCGTGGTGAGCGCCGTCGGGATGCGCGGCAGCCGGGTGATGATGAACGGTTGTGGGCGGAGCCGATGAGCGCGAGCCGTCGCCCGGCGCGGGGTGCGCCGGCGCGGAGCGGAAGTCGTCCCAAAGGCTCAGTTGCGAGCTGTGCGGCGGCGCGCCGGCGCGTGGCGC
>Ga0335081_10006849_pt1 | contig 18171 bp, 17 predicted proteins | sample Lox_Sample_35_FD_206713 | JGI IMG/M metagenome (GOLD analysis project Ga0335081, IMG submission 206713) | Soil microbial communities from Loxahatchee National Wildlife Refuge, Florida, United States - Lox_Sample_3.5 | ecosystem: Environmental > Terrestrial > Soil > Wetlands | place: USA... | reverse complement strand
CATGATCCGAATTCCAGTGAGGACGCAGCCAAAAAGGATCCACATGTATCCATCCACTTGTTGGTAGGTCCAGCGATCGCCGAAGCAGTTTGCGGCAATCGAGCTGCACATCAGCGCCACGAAGCCCAGGCCCAAGCCAGACCAGAAGGGGGTCTGGCCCCTGATAAACAAATTCAGCCCGATGCGGACCATCTTCCAAAGTAAGATCAAAAAGAGAAACGCGCCCAGGACCCCGGTTTCAACGAGAACCTTTACAAAGTAATTGTGGGTGTCGCGAAACGGACCGACCCTATGCATATCCTGATACGTCTCAAGGCCCGTTCCAGTAACGGGATTGCGCATAAAAAGCTTCATCGCGTCTTCCCAGATGACAAACCTCAATTCTGCCGACCTATCGGTAATCTCGCCGGTCCCATCCGTGGTCATCTTGATGCGCTCTTGAACTGATTCTGGAAGAAGCGTTTGCCACGCAAGGAAGATGACGACTGCTACGATCAAGAGTTTTCGAGATTTCAGGAATCCGACCGCAATCAATCCTGCCAGAGCCGCTACGTAAGCCCCACGCGAGAAAGAGTACAGGAGACAATAAACGGATGTCGCCGCCAGGACTCCAAGTCCGACCTTCAGCCAGATCCGACGAGTATTCACATAAGCTGCGAGAAGGACAGAAATCACCATCGCTTCAAATGCTCCGAGTCCGTTCACTCCAGCGTATCCCAGGAGCCCTTCTTCCCGCGACTCATAAGAAAAATGGGACAGATTTTCGCCGCTGAGAAGTGTCATGTAGTTCCGATTCAGAGCAAGCACGGAAAGGGCCATGATCAGCAAGAGCGTGCGCACATGTTTTTCTTCTCTGATGGCGCTGGTCACAACCAAGGCAAGAAAGAACATCTCCACATAGTTCTTCCAATCCGAGAACCTGGGATCCGTAATCCACAGCGGAACAGGCACGTCTATGAAAAAGGCTCCTTGCCATAGCGACAGGTAATAAAACACCACCAGCAGCAAGAGGAATTTTGTTATGGGGCTTTTGGGGATGATCCTTTCTCCTCTGAACGCTAGGCCCAGAACCACGCCGAGCAATAAGATATCCACGAATTCTGCTCCCAGAAGCATGCCGTGGAGCCTATAGCGCACAGTTTGCAGGGGAAGTGTGAACGCCAGCACATAGATTCCAAGCTGAGGCTTCCAAGCCACGGACAATAGAAATGTCACCCACATGGTGATGTAAAGAGCGGTCGCGACTAAACCCTCTAGCCCGAGATGGATATGAAATGGCAGCATGCAAGCTTCTACCGATCAGTCGTGTTTTCGTTCTGGAGTAGAGATTTGTTGCGAGACAGCCTGAGCGGGTCCAACAGATGAACTACCTTCCCATAAAAGCTTGCAGGATTTCGAATCAGATTGATAGTTTTCCTCTGACTTAAGGTGTCGAATTACCCATTGAGAAAGATTGGCATAGCAGCCGTTTTCGAAACGGTGTGTGCCCATGAAGTGGACAAAGCAGGACTGTTTGTAATCGACGTTAGGGAGGGCGTAATACGAAGTATATCTAGGATGTTGCAAAATGCGCGCGTTGGCGGTGTTCGCAATGATTAGATTCGAGGTCACCTGTTCGCTGCCCCATTCGTGCCATTTGTTGTGTCCGCAGAGGAGCTCCATATTCTTCGAATAAAACTCCACATCTTTTCTCGTAAAGGAATCCCGAGCGAAACCAGCAAAAGCAGCGTTTCCCCGAACATACCTCAGATGGGCGGAGTCCGGAAAGCGGTCCAGTGATCTCTCGCCGACACCCTGTGGCTCCATGCTATGCTGGTTATTACGTTGTGCACGATTGCATGCATCGGACATCGATTCGATCGCGGGGAACGAGCCTGCACCCAGCAGGGTAAAACTGCAATTTTCAACGACGAAACTAAACACTTCGGTTACCGCGTCGAGTGTTAAAGAATCCGAGTCAACCTGGATTACATAGCTATTGCGGACTAAGTCTGAAATCAGCAAGAGCCGTTCCCAACAACCTCCCTTGGGTGTGCTGGCGGGAAGTATCTCCTCGGCAGAAGTGATGCGGACAAACGGAAGGTGTCGAGTCAAAGTGACGCAATCATTCAATGTGAGAGATCCATCACTCAAAACCACAATTTTACCAGCATTGAAAAAGCGATAAATGGATTTGATTGCAATCAGATACATCAACAGATCTTGATGGGAAACCTGGCTCACAAAGGTAACGTTTGCGTCCTCCATCTGTAATGGAGGGGTACGCAAGATGTTGCGGCACAAGAAGTTAAAACGAATTCTATGGAATCGATCTTTCATTCTGAAAAACATACGTGTTGTTGTCCTCTCGGCTTCCGGCCGGAAGCTCACTAATCTCGAGGCACCAACCAAAATTTGAAACGAACTGTACAAGCCAAACCACCCGCATTAGGAGGCGAGTGTCCACCGGCACTCCGTGAGAAGGGCGTGGGCTGGTCAGTCCGGTCAGCACTCCTTACTTCATTTCCAACGATATCTCCGTACAAGTCCTCTACCTACTGCGTACTGCCTGAAGGGAGTCGGCCGGATTGCCTCGGCGACTGTGTAGATTCTGGTATCCCAGCAGACTGATTGCCCGCGATATTCCATACACCAGAAACAAGATGAACATTAGGTGAAAGTCTCTCCACCCTCTGCCCCGGGCGTTCCGCATGGCGAGCACCAGCGGTGCAAGTAACAGCATGGCGATGGAAGGCAATATCAGTGATAGGTGGCCACCGAAAATTGAGATTACAGCCGCTGCGGCTATCATCGCCAGGCAGAGCAGGGTGTATGTTGCAAAGAGCACCGGCCTTCCGTTTTGGAAGCTCCTAGAATGAAGAAGGAATACCCGGAAGACGCTCGAACCATGCCACATCTCACGCCGGAAAAACGCCATAAGCGTCTGTGGAGATCCCAAGTGAATTACTGAAATATCGTCATAAATGGCCATGGTCAACCCCATCGCGCCTGCCCGAAAGCAAAAATCGCAGTCTTCACTGGTTCGTAGGCGTTCATCGAATCCGCCGATGGAGTCAAAATGAGATCGTCTAACCATGAGATTTCCCGAGGGCACATAGGACGGAGAGAGTGTGACCACTTTAGTCTTTCTCCCGAACCAAACACGCGCGACCCAGGACGAGTTTTTGGGAACATCGAAGGAGCCCCCAAGAATGTCCGCCTTCGACGAAATGAATAATGCTTCTGCTCTCTGGAGCCAATCCTTCGGGACAATCATGTCTGCATCCAAGAAAATCAGGAACTTACCAGATGAAGCTGATGCGCCGGCGTTCCGTAAAGCAGAAATGTTGACTTTGGGTTGAAGCAATACCGTTAGTCGCACGGCCTCGCGGTAGGAATTGGCAATCTCCCGCGTTTGATCGGACGATCCGTTGTCTACAACAATGACCTCGAAATTGCTGGATGGGAACTCAAGATGGGCGATTGAGTCCAGGCACCGGCCGATCACATTTTCTTCATTAAGTGCCGGAATCACGATTGTGAATAATGGCGATGCGCGATTGGACTCGACCGCCGCAGAGCGGGCGCACTCTCCAGGATGAGGATCGTTCAGTTTCGGCATGGGGCTCCATCGGTTGCGGGCGCGCGACGCTTCAAAACGTTTCGATAAAGCCGGTGGTAGCGCTCCGCCATCAATTCCGAGGAGAATCGCGCTTCCATTCTGGCGCGGGCGGCCTCGCCAAGTCTCTCGCAGGTAGCGGGATCTCCTAACAGCTCACAGATAGTCGCGCTTATTGCCGCAGGGTCTCTCGGTTCAATCAGCCGACCAGTCACGCCCTCGAGGACAAGCCTTGGGACGGCCGCCACACGAGTTGCGACTACCGGTTTGCCTATAGCCATGGCCTCAATCAGCGCAAGAGGCATTCCCTCGTCCACCGAGGAAAGCACGAACAAATCAAAGGAGGAATAGACGCTTGGCATGTCGTCACACGCGCCCGTGAAGCGCACGGAATCTGTGATTTTAAGCTCCGATGCAAGGGCTTCCAGCTTCGCGCGTTTCGGTCCCTCGCCAACTATGAGGAGAACTGTCTCCGGGAATTGTTTCAATACTGAAGGGATGGCATGTAACAGGTAGTCAAATCCCTTTTGGTCAACCAGCCGTCCTACGGCTCCGACTATTCGCTTGCCACGAGCACGAAGTTCCACATCAAAACTCTGAGAAGGTCTCTGAAGTGCTGCCAGATCGATTCCATTATCAATTACGGACACCAGTTTGCTGGACACCCCGCCTGCAAGAATCTCAGCAGCAATCTTGTCGGAAACGGCGACGACATGGTCAAATTGGCGGAGCACAAACTGATCCAGACGTGCGTAGATTCGCAGAGCCATGGTCCTGCGCGTCCAAAAATGCGAGGTGGCAACAACGGGCAATCGCGTGTTCCGGGCAGCGACATAACCGTACAAATCCGCTTTATAACCGTGACTATGTAACAGACTGATTTCGTAGACGTTAATGCAGCGGCGAATTTCTTCTGCAGCGGTCATATCTATTTTCCCATTGCAAGGAATAACGACTGTATTTAATCCCTGTTCCCGCATATAAGTTGCGACGCCCGAAGACCCTACGTGCAGGTTATCAAATATACCCAGAATGCTTTCGCAGCCCAGCTGCCGGAGCCCCTTGGCGAGGCTCACAACCATCTTCTCGGCGCCGTAGACGCCACTGCTACTGAGGAGGTGAAGCACGCGCATTCCGAATTCCGATTTGTTACCGAAGTCCATATGAGGGAGTTCTAGGTGGCTCTTCGCGATTCGCAAAAGCATGCCAGATTCGGTGGTACATACGGTCGCCGATGCACACTTTCAATGCTTGTTTCATTTTGAAGGGCATTTGTAGCCGCGCCTTAACCAAACCCTGGGCAGTCAACAAATGCCGGAGCCGGTTCACATCCATAGAGTTCCGGATTGTCAGCCTGCCTATCACGTCAACCCCCTCCCGCACGGCAGCAGAGAGCCAGGGATCCGATGTGAATACTCTCGAATAACCGGTTGTCGTGCAGGCACGAAGTACTCGTCGATCCCAACTTCCATAAGGTATCGATATCGTCGTTATAGAGCAGCCAAGAAGGTCTTCGAGTCGCTTTCGAGAAGTTAGCAGCTCATTGTGCAGCTGATGGTCAGAACACTCGCTAAGAAACGCATGCGTACAGCTATGGGATCCGATCTGATGCCCCATTCGGAACAACTCTCTTACCTGTGCCTCCGACATGCGGTTCTCCGCTCCCATCCAATCCGTCGTTATGAAGAAGATCGCTCGAATCCCAAGCCCCTCCATGAGGGGCAACGCGAGGTCATAGTTTGATATATGGCCGTCATCGAATGTCACGCGATGTCCAACGTAGCTAAGATTGAGTTCACGGAGCATGATAAAATGGTTCTCTAACTCAACGCGGCTAACTCTATAAATATCGCTGCTGCTCTCTTCTGTGATTTCGTGATAGGTAATGAAATGCAACTCAGTATTTGGGGGGCTATCGGATGTCATTCTAGTTGTAACCTCCCACTGAGAGTTGTGCTTGTACTTTGAGAGGATTGCGAAATCAAATCTTCACCCCTCTCGACTGCCAAAAGATCGCGAAAACATTGAAAGGAGTAAAGCCTCAATAAGGACTCTAATTTCTTCTTCATCCCTGCCAGGTTTGTGTAATGGCGCAGTCTCGATTTCAGTTTTCCGCTAATGCGCGGCTGCTCTGGATCTAATTCCCAAGGGTGGAGATATGTCACAACACCACCGCCATAGCGTCGCTCAAAATGCCGGAAAACCCAGTGCGTGTAAGTCGAGGGAAGAATTCGCAGATAGCCGCCCCCCGCTGCTGGTAGATTGAGTCCCAGAAAATGGACTGTTGCGGGTGGATACTCTCGCAGAGAAGATCCATTCGGACTAATGAGGGTATATGGAAACCTCTGGGCGCCTGGAAATCCATAAAGGTCGTGGTGAATTGGATAGATGCTTGAATCGTACGAGAATCCTTCCTCGGCAAGGATGTCTAGGGCCCATAAGCATTCTTTGGTAATGGACCAGCTGGGAGCCCGATAACCATCAACCCTTAGTCCCGAGGCATCTTCAATGGTTTGCAATGCCAACTTCGTATCCTCACGAAATTGTGCCGGAGTAAGCGAGTATACTGGTCGGTGCCAAAAGCTGTGGCATCCTAGCTCGTGGCCATGAGCGATGACATCACGCACCAGATGGGGGAATTTGTTTGCAACCCAGCCCACAAAGAAAAAAGTGCCTTTTGCATTGTATTTATCAAGCAGTTCCAACGTGCGCTTTGTGCTCTCTACTACTCTTGAAGGCCAGCTTGGCCAGCTGCTTTTTGTAATGCTCCCTGCGAATGCCTCCACCATGAAATAGTCCTCCACGTCTACGCTCATGATGTGCTTGGGGCGGACTGCGAAAGGACCGCCGTGTTTCTCGCGTGCCATTAGATCCATACTCATTTATGACCAGCCTCGTCCTTTTTTCACGGGAGTGCCTTCTCTAGGTAGGGGACAAAGTTTGTCCGAAATTCTTGAATCCTAGCCTCACTGGCGGATTCCCCACCTGCATCGAGAGGCGTTTCCAATCTGACCATGGACCCGTCAGTCCTTCCGGTGAACGCGGACAGCACAAGCATTGCATACACATAACGTATGCGTGTCTCAATCGGCTTTGAGCCGGAGAGATACCACCACATAACTAGGCGCTTAGCACCGTATTTGTCTGCTACGATTTCCTTGGCGGTAATAAGTGCACCACGAAAGGAACCTGATTGTAGTCGACGGATCGGCGAGATTTTCCAACCTTGTGCAGGGTAACAAAGCTCAGGCGTGTGGACGTCCAGAATGGCTGCAAGATCTCCATAGAAACCAACATACACCATTACAGGAGGCTGGCCGTCGTTGCTGTAGACACGGAGGAAGCTTGAGTCGGCAGGATCACTACCATAAACGGGTTCAAAGGAGGCTTCAACGCCGTGCCACCCGTCGAAAGTGTAAGGAATCGCTTCCCAATTGGGATACCTTTTTTCATGCCCTCGCTGCTTGGCTCCCGCATGAACCCCAACCAAGGTTAAACCAAAGATTACGATGAGCAGAATTAAACGCTTTTGCATGCTGCCCGCCTCAACAAATTCTGAATCCCTAACAAGCTCAACGCAGCAATCAAGAAAACTGTAACGCCCAAGACGGCATGCAACGATTCATTGGCCGCCAGGTTGCCCCATTCGCTCGCGATAAGTCCCGTTCCAACAATTCGGATAACGTTTGCTCCCAATGCCAGAATCGGCGTGATTAATATGAGAAGAAACCGAACCCAATACTTTGAATCCATGCCTATTCCAAGTACCCATGCGAGGGTCAGCAACGCTAGAATTGATCGGGAGCCGCTGCAAGCCTGCTTAACCTCTAGCACGTAGTGAGAAAGCTTTAATAGATTGCCGTCCTGGTAGACGGGGACTCCGAGTAGACCAAGAACCGCCCCGGAGGCGGTACTGGCAGCGGATTGCAAGTACCAAGAGAACTGGCCGACTACATACGAAGGAAGCGGAACCATCAGGATCAAAAGCGCAAGCGGACCCACAATGACGGCCAAACATTTTTCGCCGAACAGATATCCCACAAGACCAGCAATCGTCATCACAAAAGATATCCCGGACACCAGCAACGTCCCACCTCGGCTAGCAAACATGTGCAGACAGCATCCCGCCAGTACTAGGATCAAACCAACGAGCCAACTCGACTTCTCTACGTTCTGGATCTTCTTCCTTCTGGCCCATACCAGATATGCCACAATCACGGGAATCAAGATCCCGAAAGAGTATTCCTCATTATGGATCCACGCTTGTAAAAGCTGTGAGAGGAACGACAGGTATGTGAGGGCCCCCAAGACCCCAAGGAAGCCCCAAGAGAGATGGGACAGTCTCTTATGACCCTCGATCGACCACATAACACGCTCTTGTCAAGCAAGACGATTGCCTTTGCTAACCAAATAATCTTTTGTTTTCATAACGTTGCGATGTACCATTAGGTCCTGAAGACGAGCACCGGGAATGTTTTGGCCCTTTTGGGTAACCATTTGCCAAAATTGCTCTGAACTCCTAAGATCAACCTGACATGCAATTGAACCCAGGGTCGTCTGGGCCGATGGTCTCCTAACCCCTTATTGTACAATCTGATACCGCCAATGGCGCGAGGTTCTTCACCAGCTCACTTTCGGGAGACGGATTTGCTTACCCTAATGACTGGCGACCATGAGGGCCATCCTGTTTTTGTTTCGCTGTCTGGCAGCAGGTTCTTGGATTCAGCCAAACACGGGCTAGGCTGGCGCGCAAATTGCGAGTGCTGTTCAATCAGAAGTCTGTTTTGTTACGAAATTCCCAGGGCGTGTTTCTAAAAGGTCGGCCACTTCGTTTTGAAACTGATCGAGATAGTACAGGGGACATAATGCGGAAGAAAGTCGGTAATGCTGGGTCTCCACACCGTGGACGAGCTATCACCTGCCTCTTGTGACCCGGAGTGGCTACCGCTCTAACTCATTCACAAATCAAGGGTTAGTTTGAGTTGCAGCATTTGCTGGAATTTGATACTAGAAAAGAACAAAACTACGCTGCGACATTTGGAATTGACTCAGTACCCATGGCTACCAGCCCAGTAGACGTGGATCTTTAGGGGGCCGACAGTGTCTGGGCGGTACTCTCTTTTGGAGCAGGGTTGGCTCTGTTGACATCCTCAAGAAATGGTAGCGATGCCTCAAGCGATACAGATTGGAGCTCAGTCCAAGCAGCAGAGCCTGCCGCTTCTGCATGCACAGCGAACGACCCGGCGCACGAGCCGAGAGTTTGCGCTTTACCGAACTGAACAGACTCTCGATCAGAGCGCGACGCCGATAGAGCTGCCGCGGAAACGACCGCCGCATCTCGGCACGAACTCCGCGTATGCGCCAGGTCTTCATGCCACGCTTGGCGGGGATCACACTCTGCGCCCCGAGCTGCTTCCGGATATAGGTATGATTCCTCTCGCTGTCGAATTCGGCGTCGGCCAGCACCAGGCCGATGCTCGTTTGCTCGGAAGCCGCTTCGACCGCGGCGGGCAAATTCGCGCAATCGTTCCACGGACCACGTCGCGCGATCTGCGACAGCAGGAACTGCTGATCCAGATCCGCCACGACCACCCATTTCAACCAATGTCTCCAGGGCAGTGGTTTTTGCCCGTGATGATGCATCCGCCGCACGAAAAACGTGCTGACCGCTCCCTGTGCCAAGCCCGTGGCATCGACCGCGACGCAGGCTCGTCGCCGGCTTTTCTTGTGTGCCCCGCGCAACCGGCGCACCGTTTCGCCCACGGCGTGATCGATGGTCACATCGTCCAGACGTTGCAGAAAGCGATACAGGGTCGTGAAGTCGGGCACGCTCCTCAGCCCCAGCGCTTGGCGCAATTCGCGATGCTCGCCCAGCCGCACTTCGGCTTCGCGAAAGGTCCAGTCTTCGTAGCGCATCAGGCAGAGAATGGCCAGCAACTGGGGTTGGTTGAACTGGTGCTTGCTGAAACGGCTTCGGTAACGCGGGAGCCCTGCCTTCGCGACCTGCAAGGCGATCCGAGCAAAAGGCAGGAGCCGACTTCGGCCATCGTGCCTCCTGCCGAGGTAGCAAACAACAATTTCGAACGACCGACTATCTCCAATTTTCATTGTCGTGACGAGGATGTCAACAGCGCCAGCAGGGTTCAAGAAGCTCTAGCACTGATTATTTTTTTCCAGGCTGGAAGGAATCAATGCGGCTTCAGTCTGCTGACGCTCGATTGGCACGGAATTGGCTGGAAAATGGACGGTCGACTTGGGTCTGCCCCGAGGATCATAATCTTGGCGCCATCCCCATCTCCAAAGCGAGATCGTCTCGAGAATGAAATGTGCCTTTATCATGGAATGTGGCGGAACGTGGAGAATAGCCTCTTTTCAATTTCCAATACTTGCGCTCATTCACATCCGGGCCGGAGCTGAGTTAAGAGATGTCCGCTGAGATCAGTGTCATCGTACCCTCATATAACCGCGGAAAACTGATTAGGCCCACGCTCGATTCGATTTTGGGCCAATCGCATAGGCCATTTGAAGTTATAGTGGTGGATGATGGATCGACCGATGATACTGAGATCGTCGTCGCTCAATATGGGGCAAGCGTCAAGTACATTCGAATCGAAAACTCTGGACCGCCTCGTGCCCGGAATAGAGGGGCTGCTGCATCGACAGCGCCTTGGCTTGCATTCTGTGATAGTGACGATTTGTGGCATCCCGAAAAACTTCGCCTTCAAGTCCGTCTCTTTGACGAAGTGCCTGATCTTGAGTATGGTTTTACCAACTGTAGAACGGTTGTTGGAGAGGAATGGGCGGAAAGCACAAAGTTTGATTCTCTTCCTTTCGGTTACTGGGACCTCAAGCAGCGCAGCGTGGACACTGACCTTTTCGTAGTCGAGGAATCCATGTTTGGTCGACTTCTGATACGCCAGCCGGTATTCCCCTCTACAGTGATGATGAAGCGTGCCTTCTTTGAAAAGGTCGGTGGTTGGCAGGAATCATTGGGAAGAAATCCAGCAGAAGATGTCGAATTTCATTTGCGCTGCGTAGACCAGACAAGAATCGGAGTAGTAAGTAGAGCAGTTGTAGGTATACGCAAGCACGATCGCAATTTCTCAGGAGATTCTCTTCGGACTCGGATTGGGGATATTGAGATGTTGAATTTTGTCCGGAGTCACAATCCCGCTGCGAGCAAATATTCCTCTGTCATCGAGGAGAGAATCATCGCCGCCAGCGGTTCTGCGGCTGAAGAAGCGTTTGCGATCGGCGATATTCAAACTATGAAGAGGCTGTTAAAGGGTGTTCCATTTCACAAACGCACATGGAAGCTGCATGTCAAGAGCCTGGCAGCCTATTGCCCAGAGAGTGTGACACAGTTCTTGCTGGGCAAGTCGTCAAGTCGTCGCTGAGCAATTCGAACGCGACTCGATCCATCGAACCGCAGCTACAGATTCACAAGGGTCACATAACAAGACGTTGTTTATATGTGGCCTCGGGCTGTCCGTAGATCACCCGGAATACTTGAGATTAATCTCTTAAACCTCGATTCACCGCGTAAACACCCTTGGGCGGCTGCCAGATGTCGCGGCTCTTCGAAGTGTCGGCCGATGCAAGAGCATGAGAACCAGGGTCCTAACGACATCGTTCGATTCTGGCTTGCCATAAGTCTTGGGAATATAATAACTTAATAGGCGCTCTCGACGTGCCAAGAGTGCACGCTCCCAGCCGAGTACCGCAAATATCAAAAACTCTTCCACCTTGTGGAAAGTCGCTGGAGCAATACTCCCCCAACGTCTCTCAGACGACGCGTTTGGCGAAACTTTGAACCATGTTTGTATGGCTAAAGTATTTAGAATCAGTTGGCTGGGCGAAACGCATCCCTTCGCCGTGAAAACTTCGATTGGCACAAATCTTGCCCTTATCCGTCCTGGAAGTCGGATAGCCACTCCTAGATCCGAAGAGGTAGGCGCCTTGGTCCACATAGGAATCATCGGAGCGGGGTATTGGGGTCCAAACCTCATCCGTAATTTCAGTGATTTAGATGAGGCGCAGGTAATAGCTTGCGCGGACCTGTCTCAAGACCGCTTGAAGAAAATTGCCAGGCGCTATCCTGGTGTCAAGTGCACGAGGGACTTCAAGGAGTTGCTACTCGACCCCGCCGTTGACGCGGTTGTTATCGCCACGCCTGTCTCCACGCACTATCCCATTGCAATGGCTGCCCTTGAGCATGGGAAGCACGTCATGATTGAAAAACCCTTGGCAGATTCGCCCGAAAACGCTCTTGCGCTGGTTGAACTTGCCAGGCGCGTTCAACGAATTCTAATGGTGGATCACACCTTCATCTACACGAGCGCAGTTCGAAAAATCCATGACCTGATTAATTCTGGTGAACTTGGCGAGGTGCTTTACTTCGATTCCGTCAGGATAAATCTCGGACTTTTCCAGAACGACATCAATGTCATTTGGGATTTGGCCCCGCATGACCTTTCCATAATGGATTATTTGCTACGCACAGAACCTATCGCCATCTCTGCCACCGGAGCAAGTCATGCGGGCAACGGCATAGCAAACATTGCGTACATGACCCTGCGGTTTCCGGACAATCTCATAGCCCATTTCCACGTGAACTGGCTTGCCCCAGTAAAAATCCGGCAAACGCTCATCGGTTGCTCAAAGAAAATGGTGGTCTATGACGACCTTGAGCCGACGGACAAGGTCCGCGTCTATGACAAGGGCATTATAGTCAACGGCTCGCCGGAGAAGCGCTATCAAACGCTGGTCGGATATCGTACGGGAGATGTTTTGATCCCCAGAATTGATGCAACGGAAGCACTACAGCGCGTTGCACAGGAGTTCGTGACTTCGATAAAGGAAAAGCGGGCGCCGCTAACCGATGGAGTCGCCGGGTACCGAGTTGTGTGTCTTCTTGAAGCAGCACAGAGATCGCTCGATGCTGGCGGCCAAGAGGTTCTTCTCAACGAGATGAATGCCGCTCGTCATCTGCCTGAAACAATCGAGAATGTGAGGAACTAGGCAGTGGACTTTTGCCGAATCGCGCCAGACGTGAAACTTGGCAAGGACGTGAGCATATTTGCCTTCGTTAACCTATACGGTTGCAGTATCGGAGATGGGTCAAAAATCGGCACATTTGTCGAGATTCAGAAAAACGCAGTCATTGGACGAAATGTGAAGGTGTCCAGCCATACATTCATTTGTGAAGGTGTCAAAATCGAAGACGACGTGTTCGTCGGCCACAACGTTTCCTTCATCAATGACAAATACCCCCGCTCGACCACTCTGAGCGGGTCGCTCCAGACCGAAGCAGATTGGAATGTCGTTCCGACGTTAGTGAAGAAGGGCGCTTCTATCGGCACGAGCGCCACGATTCTTTGTGGCGTCACAATCGGTGAGAATGCCATCGTCGGAGCCGGCAGTGTGATTACTAAGGATGTCCCGGATAATTCTGTTGTTGCTGGAAACCCTGCGAGGATATTGCGGAAATTGGAGGCAGCGTGAAAGTTCGCTTTGTAGATTTGTCGGCACAACATAAGCCGCTTGAAGAAGAATTAAGAGCCGTATTTGATCGAGTCATTACCAACTGCAGTTTCGTGCTAGGACCCGAAGTCGAGGAGTTTGAAAAGATGTTCGCAGGGTATTGCGGCGTCGATCATTGCGTTGCGGTCTCCAACGGGACCGCCGCTCTCCAACTCGCTCTTCAAGCACTGGGAATTGGGCCCGGGGACGAAGTGATTACCGTCGCTCATACATTCATTGCGACAGCAGAAGCCATTAGTGCTACGGGAGCGCGACCGGTTTTTGTGGACATTGATCCATTATCCTACACGATGGATCCGGCAAAGGCTGAAAGAGCTATTACAACCAAGACAAAAGGGATTATCCCCGTCCACCTTTACGGGCAACCCGCAGACATGGATGCTATCAACGCTGTTGCCGGGAAGCGCGGCATCCACGTTATTGAAGACGCTTGTCAAGCACACGGCGCCAGGTACAAAGGGAGGCGAACAGGTTCTCTGGGTATGGCGGCGTGTTTCAGTTTCTATCCCAGCAAGAATCTCGGAGCCTGTGGCGAGGGAGGTGCAGTAACCACGAACGACCCTAGCCTTGCCAAGAAGGTGCGGATGCTCCGTGATCACGGGTCCGTAAAGAAGTACGAGCACGAGTTCCCAGCATACAATCTTCGACTGGAAGGAATTCAAGGTGGTGTCCTTACCGCAAAATTGCCCCATCTTGACGGGTGGAATGAGAAGCGTCGTGCGCTCGCGAAGCGCTATACCCAATTATTTGCAGGCAGCAAAGTCGTTGCACCCCAACAGATGTCCTATGCCGAGCATGTCTATCATCTCTATGTTGCAGTCGTCGAGGACCGCGAATTCTTGAGGAAAGCTTTGTCTGAACAGGGAATTGAGAACTCACTTCATTATCCCGTTCCGCTCCATATGCAAATGGCCTATTCGAATCTTGGTTATAAGCAGGGAGATTTACCCATCAGCGAATACGTTGCAGCAAATCATATTTCTTTGCCAATTTACGCAGAACTACCTGTCGAGCACGTCGAATATGTAGCGAAGACCGTGCGGGAGATCGTCGAATGCCAGCCAGCCTTGGCACCGGGCGACCGAGCGTAAAGGTTCGCAAGGTACCTGCTACCTTCGGCCGGAGAGAGACGAAGCCCGATCCGGCCTGGGAGATTGAATTCGCCGCTTGGCTTAAGGGAGAGAATTCCCTCGAGCAATTACACGCGCTTTACGCACGTCACCGCCAAGGGGAAGAGGCGTTCGATTATTTGATGCGTCGCATTCTTGTCCACGCGATGTGTAGAAGTGTCGGAAGCGGAATCGAGATCGGTCCCGGCGTTGTATTCAAACACCCGGAAACCATGGAGTTTGGTAATGAGGTCTTTATCGGCGCGCAAGCGATGATCCAAGGACAGTGCGATGGAACTTGTAGTATAGGAAGTCATGTTTGGATCGGTCCTCAAGCCTATCTTGATGCTCGCGCATTAGAGCTTGAGGACTATGTCGGTTGGGGTCCCAGCGCAAGAGTCCTTGGTTCCAAACATAGCGGAGTACCTTTTGAGGGACCGATCATTGCGGGGGAGATTTTGATCAAGCCAGTCGTCGTGAGTTTCGGGGCAGACATCGGTATGAATGCAAGCGCATTGCCAGGTGCGTGCGTAGGCGCAAACGCAATCGTGGGCGCCGGCGCGGTCGTCACCAGAGACGTGCCGGAGTATGCGGTTGGTGCGGGCGTCCCAGCAGGGATTTTGCGGTCTCGCGAGACATTAAATTTGGGGAATGAAGGGTGAATCGTGACCTCTGCATTTGAGTTGGTGATCAAGCCCCGGAAGGGGTGGCAACCGATCGAACTGCGCGAGATTTGGCTTTATCGCGAACTCCTCGGGTTTCTAGTTTGGCGCGATATTAAGATTCGCTATAAACAGACCGCGCTAGGAGGGCTTTGGGCAATCTTACAGCCGCTCATCGCAATGTTGATTTTCGGTACGCTGTTCAACCGCGTTGCTCGCATCCCCAGCGAGCATGTGCCCTATCTCCTGTTTGTGTATGCTGGATTAGTTCCGTGGACCTTTTTTCAGAACGCCGTTAGTTTCTCCAGTAACAGCCTGCTGGGAAGCGAGCAACTGATCCGCAAGATTTATTTTCCGCGCGTTCTCGTCCCTCTGGGCGCAATTGGAGCATTTGGACTTGACGTGCTGGTGAGTCTCGGCTTCATGGTGGTCATGATGGCGTTCTACCATTGGCATGCGTCCTTCGCCCTGATTTCGCTGCCTCTCTTTATGATTGGAAGTTTTCTCGCGGCCAGCGCATTGGGCCTGTTTCTTTCGGCCCTAAACGTTCGGTACCGAGATGTCAAATACGTTGTTCCATTCTTCGTTCAAATGGCGTTTTTCCTTACGCCAGTTCTGTATCCGATGAATTACATTTCCGGCAAGTTGAAATTCATTTTGCTGATAAACCCCATGTCCGGCGTAGAAGAGGGTTTTCGCTATGCGCTTCTTGGCACACCCATTTCTTGGTCACTCGTTTGGATGTCCATGGGTTTAAGCCTTGTGCTGTTTACAGGTGCCCTGATCTTTTTCCGCAGAACGGAACGCAATTTCGCAGATGTAATTTAGAAACTGATATGACACCGATTATTCAAGTTGAAAATATCTCGAAACAGTATTTCTTGGGTGAGAGCTCTCCAGCTTACGCGAGCCTGAGAGAGGCACTTCTTCTAGCGATTCGCAAACCTTGGGATGTTCTTCGCCACGCCTCAGGGAACAGCCGTGAAAGAAATGTCCAAAACAGCTTTTGGGCCCTCAAGAATGTCAATTTGGAGGTGCAAAAGGGGGACACCGTAGGCATCATAGGCTCAAACGGCGCTGGTAAGAGCACTCTTCTCAAGATTCTCTCTCGGATCACAGACCCTACGGAAGGACGAGTGAGGTTACGCGGCCGCTTGGCGAGTCTTTTGGAGGTCGGGACAGGATTCCATCCTGAACTAACTGGCAGAGAAAATATATACCTGAACGGGGCGATTCTGGGTATGCAGAAGGCTGAGATAAACAATAAGTTTGATGAGATCGTCAGTTTTGCAGGAATCGGCAATTTCCTGGACACGCCAGTGAAGCGTTACTCGAGCGGAATGTATGTACGCCTTGCATTTTCGATTGCGGCCCATCTTGATCCTGAGATTCTAATTGTTGACGAGGTGCTGGCGGTCGGTGATGTCGCGTTTCAAAAGAAATGCCTGGGCAAAATGGCAGAGGCGTGTGCTAGGGAGCGAACCGTATTGTTTGTGTCCCACAATTTGGCAGCGGTCGAAGCTCTTTGTAACCGTGGAATCGTATTGCAACAAGGCGTCGTTGCCTTTAGCGGCACTGCGAAAGAAGCGGTCGAGTACTATCTCCACTCTTCGTCCGGCGAGGACTTGCCACCGGATTCCCACATTATAGATTTGACCTCCGCCCCCAGCAGATTGCAGAAATATCAGCCATCGCTGAAGAGTCTAGAGCTTTATACACAGGATGACAGACCTGTTCGCGGCAGCCTTCCGGTTGGGGCGCCGCTTAAAGCAATTATCCGCTTCCATTTGGAAGATCCGTGCATGAATTTCGATGGCTGCATCGCCTTCGATACACCTTCAGGCCAGCGCGTTTGCACCGCCCATTCCGCGTATGAACCGGACCGCGTGCATGAACAGCGCATCGGGGATCAAGTTTTCATATGTGATATTCCGAATCTTCCGCTCGTGCCAGGCGAATATAAAGTCGCCGTAGGGTTGGACATCGCCCGGCGTGAAGTCGATTGGGTTGAAGAAGCTACTCGCTTGAATATAATGTATTTGGACTACTACGGAACCGGCATCGTGCCGACTAAAGGCACATTCCTGCTGCAGAATCGATGGACCTTGCAGGGAAAAGCGGTAGAGGTGGACGCTTGAGTCCCAAAGTCACATTCGTTGTGCCTTGTTATCAATTGGCGCATTTCCTTCCTGATTGCATTGATTCGATACTTTCCCAGACCTATCAAGACTTTGAAATTCTGATCCTGGACGACTTCTCACTGGATAACACTCCCGAGGTGGCCAGCTCCTATCAGGATCCTAGAGTTCGGTACGTACGTAATGAATGCAACATGGGACATTTGCGGAATTACAACAAGGGGATCGGACTGGCGAGAGGCAAGTACATATGGCTGATCTCTGCGGATGATTGCATTCGACGAAAATACGCCCTGGAGCGATATGTAAATCTGATGGAGCAGCAGCCGAAGGTGGGTTACGTTTTCTGTCCCGCAGTAGGGCTCGTAGATGGCAAAGAAACCGGACTGCTGAGGTACTCGTCGGTAGGGAAACGTGATGCCGTATTTAATGGAAGACAATTCCTATTGTCGAAGCTTCTAGGGACAGGCTGCATTGCTGCTCCAACAGCCATGGCACGAAAAGAATGCTATGAGAAAATTAGCCTATTTCCATTGGACATGCCGCATCAGGGCGATATCTATCTGTGGAGTTTATTCGCACTCAGGCATGATGTCGGGTATTTCTCCGATCCAATGGTCTACTATCGCCGACATAATGCCGGCATGGAAGTCACTCTAAAGCGTAAGGATCCGGGTATTTTATTTTCCGATAACCTCGCTGTTTTGTGGCGAACCAAGCGGGAAGCGAAAAATGCTGGATGGGATGCAGTTGCCTCAAAGTGTATCGATCGAGTGACTGACTTCTACAGGCACAGACTGGAGGCCAAGAGCTTTGATCCTTCGACCTTTGGCATAACGCTCGACGATTTTGAGAGTTCTCTCCGGAGCAACGCTAGCAGTCCCGAGGAGGTTAGGAAAATTCGCTCCAAAGTTTATGCTGGGCTTGGCGACGCGTATTACGGGCGTAAGCGATTTGATGAGGCTCTCCATTTCTACAAGCAAGCAATGTCAGATTCTAGACGGATGCCGAAGGTCTTTGCAAAATATTGGTTGTTGCGATTCGGGGCATTGGGCATTCGTCTACGCGACATCGCATTTGTCTATCGCAATCGGACTGCGGGAAGAAAATCTGATCCCTAG
>Ga0335081_10006848_pt1 | contig 18172 bp, 21 predicted proteins | sample Lox_Sample_35_FD_206713 | JGI IMG/M metagenome (GOLD analysis project Ga0335081, IMG submission 206713) | Soil microbial communities from Loxahatchee National Wildlife Refuge, Florida, United States - Lox_Sample_3.5 | ecosystem: Environmental > Terrestrial > Soil > Wetlands | place: USA... | reverse complement strand
CTTGCGAAAACATTCGGGTCAATCGACCCATGGGCTTCTTTTCTTCCTTTGGCCGCTCCTTGACGCTGGCGGGTGACGCTTTGTCGATGGATGGCTGGGGACTGGCAACGCCATTCGATGGCACATGGTCGACATCCTTGGGTTCCTTTCCAACGCCACCGTTGCAAAGGGAACCCGAAGGCGAGGAGGGAGCGGGCGTGTTTGTTGAGGTAGGCTTTGGTTCTTGAGGGGAAATAATCGGCGTGATAGAACCGTTTGAAGAGGCTTTCGAAGCAAGCTGACTCGTTGATCCCTGCTGTGGCCTAGAGAGGGCGGACCCATTGGTATTGGAATTCTTGCGTGACAGACCCATTTTTTCGGCTCTTGGACTTGAGGATTTTTGGCGTCTGAGGTTCGACAACGTGGGCGGAAGAGGGGGTCTCGAGACGGGGAGGAGGCGGGGGAAGAGGGAGGAAGGGAGGGATAGTGAACTGGGCCGATGCCCTGAACACCGGTGTTATGAGGGGGTGCTTCCGGTTGACTTCAACTTGGCGGCAGTATTATTGGTGCGCTGACCTCCTAAGGTCGGCGGCTGGCTGGGGGGTGTTTGGCCCAGCCCCTGCAGTGGTGTTTGTGGAGATGATGGGGGGACGAGTGGATTTGGGCAGATCGCAGGCGAGGGGGTTGCGAGACGCCGGGAAAGCCTGTGCGTAGGGGGATTGAGGTGTTGCGGAACGCAGTGGATTCGATAAACTGCGGGGGTGTGGTTCGGAGGAGGGGAGGCAAGCGAGAGTGTGGTTGAACTCTTTATATAATGTAGGCTATTTTGTGCGTATTATAATTATTCGTATGGCGGTGAGCTGGGCTCGAGAGCGGATGATGGCCTTTGCCGCAGACCTGTGCTATTGTAATTTGTGGTTGCGTGGATAATTTCATGCGGATAAACGAACCCTTTACCTTCGCCTTCCAGTATGGCCCAGCGTCCGCAGAGAATTTCAAATTCTAAATCCAACACTCCGATTTAAGCGGTCATAAATCAATGACGCGCACACAATTACGCCTTATTATTAAAGCATTAATTTTAAAGCGACCGGGTAGCATGTTCTTTTTTTTTGTGTGTGACAGAAACGCATTTCCCACCTCATCACGGATGGAAAAAGCAGTCATCGAGCAACAAAAGGAACCACGGAGAAACTTTTGGGTGACAGCGACCAGCCGTCAACTTTTACCTCTAAAGCCATCCACATATACATTACCCATTACTCTGAAAACTTTGTCATACGGCGAACAGTCCTTGGTTGCCCGTATCCCGAAGCCCCACCCTTACTTGTCTTACTTCCGCTTCCCCCGTCGACCTCAAAACAACAGGGGGGTTTACTACCGAGTTATATATTCTGTTTCGCTCTAATCCCAATCAAAGGATATATATATATATATATATATTATATTTCAATGGTTCGCTAGGATCACCGTCGGGGCGGCCCCGTTCTGCAGCGGCCGATAGAGTGGTAATTATCTATCGAACACGTGTGGCCATTTGCCCCACCGCCGCAAATCAAACTGCGGGGGTCCCGTAAATACCGCAGCTGATACGATCAAAATTTAAAGAAACCGCTCACAATCCCGAACCTTCGATCTCGTAGTAAATATCCGATACGATGCTGATTGGTTCATCTGAAATCCGCATCTGGCTTCCTTTCTCATCGTAATAATCAATTCTTAATCATAGTGTCATAACCGCGGGGCCCAAATTTTAATTTACAACTCGCGAATTTGATTCAACATGACGTTAACGGGGTGTAATTGTGGCCACCTCCCCCTTGAAACCGCCTCCAAATCAAGTTGCTACCTTAAATTCTTCGTTTCCCTCATTCTTTTCCGAGGGACCCAATTACATCCCGTTCTTGCATTTAACCTTTTGCTTTTTCGCAGCAACGAGTAGATCGACGCTCCACCGTTGCGCTCGCTTGCCTTTCCGTTTTCTTGTTTTGTGTTGCCGAGCGCTGCAGCCCCCACGCAAACTGGCATAATTAACCGCCGCAAACCTCAAATTCGAGATCCGTCATTTGCTGGGTGTGCCGATAGGGAATTCCGGGACCAGACTAAAACGAGCTGAAGATAGACGTATTAGCGCCATCCACTAAACAGATAAAAGCTTAACAAATTTCAATCACGAGCGGAATTCGGAATCTTCTTGAAAAATTCGAAAATTCAAATGAGGTGCATCCGACATAGTCCGTGTCCACGTGGTAAGCCGATATGCTGTATAATGTCTCGACAGGGATACATGATCGCAGGCTACGCGATAAGCACTGTTTTGTTAGCGCTTTCGTTGTTCCGCAATGATGGATCAACACAATCCGCCGCAACGATACTGGGATGAGCCTACAAGGATCAAGGAACAATGTCACAGACTTCGAAATGCAGGATTGCACTCGGGAGGTTCAGGTGCCCGAGAACATATCGTCTATCGCTCCGATAATACTTTATTGCGACTGTCAGGTAGCACAAGAATACGGGTCATTTTTGCCCATGCGCCATGGTCCAGGCTTTCGTTTGATCGGCAAAGATCAGATCACGAGAACGTCTATATTTCAAAGAGATTTGATTGGATTGTTGAGAAGTTTAATCCGTAACGGAAAGAAGTTGCCCGCGGATTTCCCCGGATATTCCGCGGTTATGAGCAACAGCCGTCAAAACCCCAGTAGCGGCAAACGCAACCCCATTAATATGTATTCGAATTGAAATCACGTATGCCCAATGAACCATGATGCTCTGCAAAGAACCAATTCCCCGCGTAGCGACGGGGACGCAAACCCTCTCTTTGTGATCGCCTGGTCGTTTAATCCCCACCAGACGTCAACCTCATCAACTCCTCACTCATCTCAATCAACTCCCTCTTCTCCCTTTTCTCCCTCTCCAATTCCTCCCGCAATCCCTCAACAACCCCCTCCAGCTCCCTAATCCGTTCCTCCAATCCCGAAATCTTCTTCTCATACTGCCGTTTATACGTCACCTTCAACGCTTCCACCTTGCGTGTATGCTTCTCCCGATATTGCGAGTGTAAATCGGCAGCGAGCGCTTCTAGGTCCGCCATATGTCGGACCTCGGCCTCTTTGATCCATTTCTCGCGCTCGGATTCGAGGGCTGCGGATATTTGAGAGGCGAGCTTTGCGTCGGTTTTGTTGGGAAGGGATTGGTGTGGGGTGGGCGCGGTGAGGAGATCGTCGAGGTCCAGGTCGAGGAGGGAGCGGGGACGAGCTGTTGCGGATGGAATAGGTTTTGTAGAGGAGTTTTGGAAGGGGGTTTCAAAAGATATCAGGAGGTCGTTGTTTGGGTGTTGGGGTTGTGGTGGTGGACGGATGGGTGTTTCAAGGGGATCTTGTGACGGAATGTTAAACATTTGTTGTACCCGTTGAATCGTGTTGGGCGGATTCGCTCGGACAGTCTACCGCAGCAGAATGAGCAATCCCATTTCTATACCGTTACAGAGGCGGGATTACCTTGCAGCTCGTTTCAGCCATGGAAATTGGACGTGGTCTGGGTGTTTTGGCTGTGTCATAGACATTCATACTTGCCCATTCTCGCGTCGGGGATTTCCCGGGCGACGAGGACTTGAGCGTGCTGGCTACGGACGTAGCAATCGTGGTCGTGCTATTTGTTTTTCGGATTGTCGCAGGGGTTTTTAGGGTTCGTTTGAGGATTGACGAAGACGAGTGGGGATTTGGTCTGTTGGGTGAACGGGTGGATAGCGCGGATGGTCGTTCCATCACTTTGATTTTGGGGGGAGTTGGTTGCTGTCGTTTCCGAAAATCTTCGCGGAGATGTAAACAAACGAACCCTAATCAGGGGGGCGACCAGGGTTAGGTTTCTTATCGGCTCGACCGCGAATGTCTGAGCCTCTGCCGTTACGTTGATTCCGTCCTGCCCTCAAACCGGCCGGTTCGTTTGCTTTCCCCTAATTTCTATGGAACTACCTGGAGCATACAATGGTTCCTGAACAATCGGTGACACTGGCCGTTCGCGCAGCGATCGCCTTCATTGTCTGCGTTGCCGTCCTCTTCCTTCTTCGCCTCCTCTGGATCCTACCATGCATCCGATCTCAACCGCGTCCTCCGCCAAGATCGTCTGCCAAACTCCTCATCGTCCTCGGTTCAGGAGGCCACACCACGGAAATGTTGCGGCTCCTGGAACCGCTGGATTTCACCAAGCGGTATAAACAGCGAACATACGTCGTCAGCAGCGGGGATACCCTAAGTGAGGGGAAAGCGCGGAGCTTTGAAGCCAAGAAAGGAGCGGATGAAACAGAGAATAATGTAAAGCTACCGTCTCTGTTGCTATGCCGACCTTAGCCGTTTACCATTTTGAGAGTTCCGCGAGCGAGAAAAGTAGGGCAATCCTGGCTGACATCCCCATTTTCGTCCCTGCAATGTCTCATTGGGAGTCTAAAAGCCATCAGCGTGAATCCCGACGCCGTATAAACATCTGTCAAATTCTTGTGGCTGATTCGGGTAGGTACTATGTAACGGACCTGGAACGTGCGTCATTATCTGTCTTGCCGCGCTGATACCCAGAGTACGGCCTCAGAGCCCACCCCAGCATGTCATTTCTAACTCCTAGTTCTTTGGGATAAAGTATGTCCGGATCATCTACATTGAATCCTTTGCGCGGGTTACGGCATTATCTTTATCCGGGAAGATCTTGATTTATTTGGCGGATAGATTCTTTGTACAGTGGCCAGAACTTGCTTTGCGATACCCGAGAGCTGAATATGTGGGCATACTAGTCTAGATGCCTTCAATAATAGAATATTGTCGAAGAATCGACATATCTAGATGCAGTGTAATTTGACATGTGTGGAGATTACGGATCTCCAGCCACAAAGCGCAAATCCAGGGTTCCCTTCAACAGCGGCACGGTCGACGTCATCAGCCGTCCCATACAACCCCTTCGGACCTCTCAGAACTCCGCTCATCATCATCTCCCCTATAGCCGTCCCAAACTTGCATTTTACTTCTCCAGGAATATTCCTTTCACAATGGCCGAAGCCGTCAACATCGCTGTCCGTCCTCCAGCGGAGGCCCCTGTCGACGTACCTCCACGTCTTCTTTGCAATCACACTAATGCAATGCAGTTAGCCGACCCGGTCAAAGCAGACTACATCATCCTCTTCCGGGCGCCAACCCAGAACGCACCCCAGGCATCCGAACAACTAGAACGCCTCATACGCTACCTCGACCGCGTCGGTCTCGAAGTCGAAACTCGTCCAGGCGGCCGGGGCACTGTCCTCGTCTTCGTTCGATGCCCCCTTGCAACGGCGAAAAGCGAAGCCTACAATTCAAGGTTCGTTCCCATCGTCTGTGATCAAGATACTGGGGGCTGACGGACAGAGTTAATGACTGGCTTCATGGCGTTCGACTCTCTGCACCGGATGACGAGACGAAAGCGGCGTTGGAGGGCGAACAACTTACAGACGCAGAGCGATTGAGGGTCGTACATTGCTTGATTACATCTCCTGAACGGGAGGGGGGAGCGGGGATTACACCTGGTCTCGATAGGTGGAATTACGTTGACTCGATCTTTCCTCTTCACGATTCCAAATTCAATCGAGTATCAACTGACCTAACTCTTGGATGACATTAGGAATGGGTTCAATCTTGGTCTCGCAAATGGACTGTTACGGACGCCGAGTTGGATACCGTCAAAGACCATTTCGGAGAAAAAGTCGCCTTTTACTTTGCTTTTACACAACACTATTTCCTGTCGCTCATCCCTATCTCCGTGCTTGGTTTCTTGTCCAATTTTCTCTTGCCGGCTTATAACCCAATTTATGCGGTCAGTCTGATTGTCTGGACATTGGCGTATAAACATTCATGGCAGAGGAGGGAACGGGATTTGGCTGTTCGATGGGGGACAAAGGGTTTTACGAAGCTTGTGGAGCAAAGGCGGGCTGCGTATGTCACTGAAGGGGAACGCACCGACCCTGTCACTGGGGAGAGACGTGGATGGTTTCCATTGTAGTTCCCGCCCCTTACATTGTGTTGATTTGTAGGTGGAAAAGACTCTTGCGTCAAAGCTTCCAAATCCCGTTTGCGCTTGCTGCGGGGATGGGACTTGTTGCAGTGCTGACCATGATATTTGCCGTCGAGGTATTTATGAGCGAAGTGTACTCTGGTCCATTCAAACAATTCCTGGTACCAGCTCCCTTAATCTTCTGGAAGCTGATGGGGCAGGTGTTTACTCCTACTGTCCTTTTTTCGACTTTGATCCCCACTTTTTCGGGGATTTATACACGCATTTCGAGATCTCTGACGAACTACGAGAATCATCGAACAGATCAGGCATACGAAAGTGCCATGACCCATAAAATATTCGTCCTCAATTTCTTTACAAGCTATATGAGCCTCTTCCTTACAGCCTATGTTTACGGTCTCCAACCACATTGCTTCAGGGGCTGACGGTTAGTCCCTTTTGGAAAGTATATTGTCCCCAAACTCGATTTCTTCAAAGGCGCGCTGCCCAAATCTGCAGCGGAAACGAAGGCCGCAACAACCTTCTCGATAAACTCGTTCCGCCTCAAGAGGCAACTCATTTACTTTGCCGTGACAGCTCAAATTGTCGGCTTCGCCATGGAGAACTTTCTGCCTTATGTTACCAGGAAGGTGTTTACCCAAGCACGAAGGATGACATCTGCAGATGACAAAGATCTCGGTGCTAGTGATCGAGAGGAGGAGAAACATTACCTTGAACGGGTGAGGGAGGAAAGTGAACTTCCAGAATATGACCTTTACGCCGACTACGCTGAAATGGTCGTCCAGGTACCCCCCCTTCGAAACACGCATGCACCCCAATTCACCAGCCCTGTATGTTTGGCGCTTATGATAGTTCGGATATGTGGCGCTTTGGTCGGTGATTTGGCCCATCACCCCTGTCTGCGCAGTCCTAAACAATTGGCTCGAACTCCGTTCCGACGCCGCAAAAATTTGCATGACCTTCCGTCGTCCTGTCCCGCAGAGAGCAGACTCGATCGGCCCCTGGCTCTCTAATCTCTCCTTCCTCTCCTGGCTAGCCTGTCTCACAACCTCGACCCTCGTCTTCCTTTTTGGAAATGGGGATTTCCACCTTGTCTGCGACCAAAAACTTGCGCTGCATTTGCTGATTGTGGTGCTGGTGGCGGAACATGGGTATTGGGTGGTTGACACGCTTTTGGCCGCACTCTCAGCTCGGGTGAGGACGACGGGGGAGATTGACACGCAGAGAGAGGAGTATACTATTCGGAGACGATATTTGGCGAATTTGGGGTCTGGTGGTGGGGCGGAAGTTTTGCGGACGGAGAAGAGGGAGCGGGTGGAGGAGGCGGGTCCCATTGGGTTTTGGGCGGTGGATGGGGGGCTTGAGAATTCCGTGGTCAATGGACGGGAAATTCTTGTCAAAAGTTGGGAGAGGAAGAAGAGCCAGTGAGCTCTCCTCATTTCGCTAATGCTATTGCGAACTTGCGGTTTGCTTTTTCGGTCGTTTGCTATCGATTTCGTTTTTCTTTTTCGCTTTTTTTATGGAACTGGGATTGCTTTCGGGATGTAAACTGGTGCTATTCTTGATAGTTAGGGGCAAAGTCGATTGTTTGGTTTTGAGGAGGCGGGGAATACTTTTTTTAGAATCAAATCAACCCGGTGATCGGCAAAACTGCCGAGGTGCGGCAGTGACATTTTCCGTTCTGCCCTTGAGAAAAGGGAACTGGAATGGCTAAGCACGACGGAGGCCGTAGCCTAGAGTTGCTACCAGGTTTCGAATAGCGTGAGTTGTAGGGCGTTCTACCATAGAATTCGTTGTTATTCATCGATTCCCCTGTCCGGGATGCTTGTCATTGGTTGCGCCAACCCCCGACCCTTCAAAGCAATGACAAACTGAAGACGTTGGAAAGTTTGCGCAGCTTTGTAACTTGGGTTATTCAGCGGGAACGAAGGCACCACCTGCCAGTGGCGAGCCGTGGAGATCCAGATTGCTTATCCGAATCCAGAAGCCTCACATAGACATTATTCTCCGGGCAGAAGCTCGTGACAGCCTGCGACCATAACTTACAATCTTCGCAGGCGGGAGTGAAATTGGTTGGGTGTGTCCTTATGCGGGAATGAATGCAGTCGCTAGATGATCTGAACGGCGCCACTTTATCACTTTGAGGCCCCCACCTTTTTCGTCTTGATGGGCCGGTCACACGTTTATGCTGAGTGTAGTTTCCGTGTGATCGACATCCGCATTTGATTGCGCATGATACTAGAAGCGGGACCGAATGCCTGCAGCAATAATTATTGCGGGCACGTAATGAAATTAAAATTGCGGATGAGGCAGTTTGCTAAAGGAGTCGGGGAAGCGTTTCTGTAACCGAACAAGCGAAAGATGAATCATCGATGAATGCAGCCTGTCGTTTTTTTTTTCTATACTTTTCAGACACAGATCTCCGGGCCTCAAGTGGTGATAGAGGCATCCTATCAAAAGTGAGGGATTCATTAGTATGACGCGCTCTGTGAGTCAAGCTGCCCTGGATCTCCAACAAGACTCATACCTTTGAATCTTATTTCCGTCGGGTGGACCTGGATGCTATCCCTGACTTCTCCCCGGTCTCCCCCCTTGAGGGACAACCGCAGCCAAAGCCACCCGGCAACCTCTAGTAATTATTTTTGCCCAGTCATTCAGAGTGGTGGCACCATCATTATCGCAATGGAGGCGCAACAATAATCTCAAATTTAACACCAACTCTCCACAGCCTCTTCATGACTTTTGTGCTCGACTTTGAGCCGGAGCATTCTATTTGCATCAGCTGACTTCGTAATTTTCTTCTTTTTTGTCGTTGTTGCCCTTTTCTTGTACCGCCAGAGGTGGGGTTTACGCACTTCGATAAACATCTTATAACCGCAGCCCCTGCCTTTCCCCCGCCGCACATCTCCTCCTCCCACTGCCCACCCTGCCACCCATCCTCGGTCACCACCACCCAACATCGCCAACCTCGCTATTCCAAGCCTGCACTCATCTTACGAGACCAGCGAATTTTGGCACCTTTCGGGACGTCGCTATAAATTTCCAGTCGAAGGTTACCAGGAGCGCGGAAATTATAAATAAGCTCAGCTGTAGCGGAGCCGTGCCCATTCCGAAATCAGATTATTTTACGCAACTATATTTACCCCCACTCATGGGAAAAGCACCCCTTTGCACCAACGGTCAGCCGCCCATCATCTTCATGCCCCCCAAACAGAGCAGAAAACCAAAATCTCATCGCGGTTGTACCGCATGCAGGTATCCCTTAGTCTCCTCCTGCAAACACTTACTAGAACACAGAGCGAGTAAAAGAAAATGCAGCGAAGGTACTTTCAAATTCCGCATTGTATAGCAAGAGATCAGAAAGCTTATTTGAGCAGAAAAGCCTGCATGCGAAAATTGCGTTCGTGATAGGAAGGCCTGCCAGGTATGTTTTCCCATGGCTAAACAATGTAAACTCACCATTGGAAGTATGACATGGATGGACTGATTCGAATACAGACGTATGATGGAACGCAACAGCCCAATCGTATGCACCTCAGAGAAATTGGATTCATAGCAGATTGCTAATACGCGTGCAGGTCGAATGCGCCAAATCATTACGCCGTTACCCAGGCTAGTGGAACCTTCAAGCTCGACACCCAGGACTTCTCCGAATCTAAATCTCTCCGTCCCTGCCTTGCCATCATCAAGCTCGGTCAATCTAGACACCGCAGTGTCATATCCGTTTGAGAGACGCCATTCTTCCCCAGCCATGTCAATCCCGCCCCGAAGGAGTCCTCCAAAATCACGCCGGCAGAGATCTAGTCGAGTGCCTTCCCGACCACAACCAACTCCCTACCCCATCGCAGATGCGTCAAGCAGCAGCTCGGCGAGGCCCGATTTCATACCGCCCCTCTTCGAACCCCTTTCCATCTTTAACGTCGGCCCGTCTATACCACAGAGCACTTCTTCATCCCCTGGCCCATCCAGGAATCGCTCGATTTCCATACCGGGCGATACCGTGGACCCCGCTTCACTAAATGTCACACCGCAACCTTCCACGTCCCCCGACGAGAGTATATACGTTGCCTTCTTTCTACGAGAAGTTTCTGCTCTACTGCCCTTCACAGAACTATTCCCCTCCATCTGCAGCGACATATTGGCACTATCGCTAGAGAGCAGTCCCTTGTTCCAAGCAATATTGGCCATCTCTTCACACCTTTCCGACCGCCGATCAGACATCCCTCCGGTAAGGGGGCTCTTATACCTCCAAAAGGCCTTATCACGAGTTAATGAGGCTATCTCCCTTGAAATCGTGGATGAAGGGCTCATCGCCTCTGTTTTCTTGCTTGCCCTACTGAGCACTCTGAGCGCTGATTACAAGGGCTCCAGACGACATCTTCAGGGCTTCTCGCAACTCATCCAATTCTATGAACAACGACGGACGGTCAGAGTCACATCCGGTACCTCAACATTTAGCACGGACAGTTATGCTTTGGTTATGATTTTATGGCGTATGGCAATTCGAATGGAATATCACGTCGCGTTTTACGATCACGGACAGGGGCCCCCCATCTTTCCCATGAACGACACATCTCAAGAGCGCACCCAGATCGAGTGGATCTTACAGATAATCAACAAGTCGATCCCCAACGGGATAAACTGGGCCCTGGCTTCCTTTGCCCTTGATGATCTCATGAACCGAGCCGGCCATCTCTCGCACAGACTCAACGAAGACGGCGTCGATATCATCAATCGATCCTTGCAAGTCCACGAATTAATCGAGGAACATCAGAGTTGGACACGACGGCCCATCATCAATCAGTTTATGATTGAAACACTTTCCCTTCCACCCGATAACACCATCAACCCCAGTTTAATGCACTCGACCCCCATCAGTTTCCTCCATTACCCTTCCGTACAGATCCCCAATCACCTTTTTGCCACGCTGTTGATCCGCCATTTCATGATTGGGATTTACCTTTCGTTAATCGGGGATCCGCGACCGGGTCCTATTTCGCGCACACGCTTTCAATACGCCGTCGATATTTGTCGGTATTTCGTGACGCTGTATGGGGACCCTCCTCGTCAGCGAAATGACATGGTGCTGAGACCTGTGGATAATTGCATGGCGATTATCACGGCTGGGTTTACCTTCCAGGAGGATGCATACCCTCAAGAATTTGAATATTGTACGAGGACATTAGCGGCGATTGCGCAGGAGACAGGGTTTGCCTCGCTCATGGATGTCGTTGAGATACTGAAGGCGACGCATCGGAAACAAGGTAACCAGGCAGACTGGGCCAGAGAATTCCAGTTGAAGATTGAGAGTCCTTCGCCCGGATCGAGATGGGCTGCACCTGCCCCTCACCTTGGTCCATATGTTGATCCGGTTTCAAATCTTGTATAGTGACAATTTGCAGTGGGAGTTGGCAAAAGTTTATTAGCGAGCATTTGGACCATCGGAGGATATTCGATAGGGGGTATTTGGGGATTTTGCTTGTTCATATATCCATATATATATATTTAGGGATTACCGGGAACTTTGGCAAGCGACGAACGATCTTTAGTTCAGAAATGAAGGGAGCAACCTCGGATGAAGAACGGCAAGTACTGAAATTTCCGTTTAAAATTGTGTATCGGTGGGCTCATGACATGCCTTCCCGCCTATTGAGAAGCCAAGGAATCTCGAGACTTCTCGATAAACGACCAAACGGACACGTCACACACTTTAGCCTCGGATCTCACGAGAATATCTCGGAAGGGTTGCCTTGTCTGTGGAATTGACTTATTCGTCTGGTGAATAATTATCTGCTAAATGTTGTTCGAGATGACCTGCGCCGCGCCCCGATGCGAAGATGCCTCGATCGACGACGGCGATTCTTATGGCACGCTCGTCATGACATGCCATTCTCGTTGCTAGTCGGCCGGTCACGACAGCGCCAAAGATGACTGTTGCCACAGACAAACTCAATGCTCTCAAAGCGCAGCTCTCCCACCTCACTGCCTCTGCCCTCCAATCCATTGAGCCCCATAGCGACAGCCTGTCCGTCCTGTCGTCCCCATACATCACCAAACTCCGGGCCTCCCTCGCAATTCTCTCTGTCCCAACACACGCTGCCCCATCCCTCGAACAAATAGCACGGCTCATCATCGAGGTGAACCAGGCCAAGCAGCAGGAGTCGTTAGAGAATGTGGAGATTGTTGTGAAAGGTGTCTACGCAACCGAGCTCCAGTGGCTGTTTCTCGCTAGATGTACGCTTGACGTATACGGCTGTCTTCTTGAACAATTATTCGAACAGACATTGCCATTGGCACAGGATATCTTTTACTGGGATGATGTACTGTCTAATCCGACGTGGCGCTTTCTCTTTCTTATTCAGAGTAACCCCAAACACCCGCCGACCTCAGAGTTGACTCTAGCTGCCCCCCATCGCCTCTTCCTATTCACAAAAGCAGCCTATCAAACCACCCACGCACGCCTACGAAACCCCCACACCCTCTTCACCTTCGGAACCCTCCGCGCAACTTTCCTCGACCGCAATCTCTTCCGCCGAATTGCTTTCCCCACGAGATTGCCCGCCCCACTCGTGGCCATCGATACCTCGCTGGATTCGCTCTGTCGTCATGAAATTGAAACAAATCTCCAGCGGCTGCGAGCATTGCGAGAGTTGCAGGCGACGGGATTGGGCGTCCTTGTTTCTGAGGGAGTTGAATTTGCACTGGAGAATGGTTGGAAGGAGCACGTTGTTAGGGGAGTTGATGTGATGAAGTCGACTATGGAATGGCTTTTGAATACGGATGTGCAATCTGACTCTATCGAGTCTGATGAAGGTTCTTAACCTCGGAAACGAAGGTATTCTGACGTGGAGATTTGCGTAGATTACGCTCTTCGGCGCCGACAATGGATACTGCAGTTGTCAGCACTAATCTCCTCAATTTAGCTCAAAACATCATCCCCAACCAACGAATCTATTCAGGCTCCCTTTCTGCCATCTACGGCCGCCCATTTTGGTTGGTACGCTACTGGCCCGCTGCTGTAACGTTGTTACTCAGTGGCTCCACAATCCTCCGCATCCTCGTCAATAAACGCGTTGAACTTACCACTTGGGCCCGAGACACGGCCACCACCATCGTCGACTTCTGGCGAAATTGGGTCGTTGTCCCCCTCACAGATATTATTTCTACAATCCGTCATGACGATGTGAATCAAATCGCCTTGATGGGCCGACAAAGTCTCAAATCGGACATGGACTCTCTCGAACGTATGGTCGTCGAATTCGCCGCCAAGAATCCGCAGTACATTCCCTTGGAATATCACGCGAATGCGGGAGGAGCGCCAGATGCCCTGGAGATTGTGGCGAGGGGAGTCAGGGAGGGAGACCTATCTCCCGTGTTACGAGCCTATGAAGCAGACCTGCAAACCCCTTTCAAATCCGCGTTGACAGGCACCCTAATCCAGACCCTCCTGATCCAAGTGCAAAAAACCAAAGTCGACGTCGAATTCGCCCTTTCCGGAATCGATCGCCTCCTCAAATCTCAACAACTCGTCTTTGCCTTTGTCGGCGTCACACCATCCCTCATCATCCTCTACACTACCTTGCGCTATTTATCCAGTCTCCCATCCCGTCGTCGCGGGCTACGTCAGGGCGTAGCAAAGTCCGACCTCGTGAAGACGTTGCGGAACATCGAGCGGATTTTGGTGCTGCATGATCCGAGGCAGGGTAACAAGTTGAGGTTTCGGGATCGTGGGTTGCTGCTTTGTGAGTGTTTTGTTGCCCGGGAATTGGCAGTGTTGCTGCCTAGAGGTGTGAGGGGGGAGTTTATGCAGGATTTGGCGGATTTGGAGAATGTGCAGTTGGGTGTTGAACAGCAGTTCCGTACTGTTACCAGGATTTGGAGGGTCTGGGGGAACTACCTTTATTGATAACTTTGCTGCTGTTTTAGATCTTTGTTGTTATCGATGTTGAGATTACAAACAGTGCTTAGAGTTCAATGCGACATTCTTGCTCTCATCCCACAGTGGCCGCACATCACATGAAGGATAATGGTCCTCCGCACTTGCAACTTAAATCGTAGGATGAGAATTTGCGCACGGACCGTTACTGCCATCACAACACATCCGCGCCACAACGACTGGCGACGCCGACATCAAATGCAAACAAGACTCATATGATGACTCACCTCTACGCACCGGCTGCATTTAAATACCCCCCAGCCGTCCGCCCCTGACCAACTCCTCCACAACCGAACATTAGTCATGGGCGGAAGCGCGTTCAACACCAAGAACCATGGCTTCGTGACCTCGCGGATGACGCCGGCGCAATACAGAGCCCTCTCGGAGTTGGTTCTCCCACTCGTCCGCCTCTACTTTTGCAATGTCGCTGTCCCTCCTGAGGGCCCCGAAAAACTCTCCCACGGCGACCTCGATATTATGGTTTCCAAGCCTCTCAACCTCACGCCCCACGACGCCCTATTGCAGCTCTGCACCAATGCCCTCGGGAACCGCTGCAAACGCTTGAACTACACCGCTGGCACGTCGAATATCGCGGTCATCCTTGAAGACGAGATTTTCCAGGTCGATATTCATGTTGTTGAGCGCGAGGAAATTTGGGATATCGATTTCTGGATGCATTCGTATGGGGACATGGGGATGATTGTGTCGAGTATCATCAAAGCTTGGAAGTTGAGGCTGAGTGCGTCTCGGGGACTCTGGGTTGAGATGCCCCAGTCGGGCAGGCCATTTGTGTTGAGTTTAGACATAAACCGAATCGGGACGTTCTTGGGCCTTGATTGGCAGAGGTATCAAGAAGGCTTCAATACCAAGACAGAAGTATTTGAGTGGATCGAAGGAGTCACAATTAATGGAAGACAAGTCGGAGTAAAAGCAAAAGGAAAACTTGAAAAGAGATTACAGGACGACAGGCCCATGTGGATCGCCTTCTGGGCTCGCGGGGAGGATGAAGCCTATGAACCCGCAGAGGAAGAGCAAAAGGCGGTGTTTGAACAAGCAGTGGATTACTTTGGAAAACGGGCGGAATTTGAAAAGGTTTTGTTTGAATGGGCCAGGGACAAGGATGCAAAGGAAAAGTTGAATGCCCGTCGGGTTATGGAATGGACAGGTGCAAATGGGAAGGCCTTGGGGGATCTGATGAAACAATTGAGGATTGATGCTCGCTTGAGCAAGGATGCGTTGACGCAGATGAATATAGACGAGGTGAAGGAGGTTGTTTTGGCAGTATCCAAGAAGAACACGTAGTCCCTAAGTCAATGATGTGGCTCGTATAACGGGGCAGACAGATTTGACTTTTCCCTGAACTGTCCAAATTGCCGCTGGATCTCACAGATCGCTGCTTGCTTTCCAGCCAATGACGACAGTGCGATGAGCACGCGTTGGTTGCGCAACACCAAACAACCCGATGGCGGCCGTCCTCCTGTCCGTCAACGCAGGGTCGTCCTCCGTCAAATACTCTGTCTACAAGCAAACGTCCAAAGACGATGTCTCTCTAATCGTCACTGCGGCCGTCTCCGGCCTCACAGCCCCGCCCTCCCAATTCTCATACTCCCTGTACGATCCGGCAACAAACAAGGAGACCGAATCCTCCAAGGCTAGTAATGTCGACACATCCAATCACGACGAGGCTTTCAAGTACTTCATCGCATTCCTTACCTCAGGCAAATGCCGCAAGGATGAGAAACAGGTGCTGGACTTGAAACGGGTGAGTGTGGTGTGTCACCGGATCGTGCACGGGGGACCTGAGCCGAAGCCACTTGTCATCACCCCAGACGAACTTCACCACCTCGATGCATTGAGCGATTTGGCTCCGTTGTATAGCCTCTCCGCAAGCCTGCTTATGTAGACATAACTATGCGGCTCTGTTGATCGTGCGATCTTGTCTGGAGCAACTACCCGGAGTCCAGAATGTCGCTTTCTTCGATTCGAGCTTTCACATGTCCCTGGAGAGGAAACGGTGGATGTACCCCATCGATCCCAAAGTTGCAGAGGTCAAGGGCATTCGGAAGTATGGATTTCATGGGTTGAGTTATGCATATATTACGAAGGCGGTCGCGTCGTTTCTGAGAAAGGCAAGTTCTCGGATATTCAACTCTAACGAACAGCCTATTGGGGAGATATCGATCATCGCATTGCATCTAGGCTCCGGTGCATCCGCTTGCGCAATTCGAAACGGAAAATCGGTTGACACGACGTACTATCTATCGTGCCTATTGTAGTGCTAATTCATAGGATGGGTCTGACACCTCTCGAAGGTCTTCCGGGAGCGACAAGATCCGGGAGTCTCGATCCGTCGCTAATCTTCCATTACGCCTCGAACGCGGCAAAGCTATCGTCCTCATCAACAGAAAAGATGCATATCACCGAGGCTGAAGAAATTCTTAACAAAAAGTCCGGATGGAAAGCTTTAACTGGGACCACGGACTTTGGTGCAATCACGAAAAGGGCGGCACAAGGGGATGAGATGGCTCGTTTGGCAGTAGATATCTTCGTCGACAGAGTGGTGGGATACATCGGCACCTACTGGGTCAAATTGGGAGGCAAAGTGGACGCCCTTGTTTTTGCCGGTGGGATTGGAGAGAAGGGGAAAGAATTCCGTGAGGCAGTTTGTGCTCAGGTCTCATGTTTGGGCATTGGCGTGGATAAGGCCAAAAATGATGGCGTTGGAAGTTCAAACGAAGACGTTATTGAGATTTCTGAGGGGAGTGGGGTCAAAACCTTGGTGGTTAAGACGGACGAACAGGTGAGGCATTTTATATTTGAACGCATGTTGACCGTGACTGCGCAGGTTGAGATGGCTCGAGAGTGTCTACAAATGGAAGAAATATGGAAACATTGATACACGCTTACTTTACGATGGCGAGGTCGATGAGAGGAATACATAATTATATCCGATTATCTGCGTGTCCGTTCCACCTTTCTCGGGCCGTCCCCCTGGAACACCCACGCTGTTCTCTCATTCCGTATTATGAAATCAGCAGAGTCGTGACCAGACTGTGACAAGTCGTCAAACGGAGAGACTTTTTCCATCGAAAATTGTCCAGATGATCTAAGGATCGTATTTATACATTTAGCAGGGATTTCGATCATCATATTCTAATCATAAACTCCACGTCTTTCCAACATGTCATTGCAACCCATTTGGGGAGTCTATTTATGCAGCCGCGAGGCGATCTGACCCGCTCCCTGTCGGGAGATGCTGACAACGACTACTATGTAGTCTCATTGGTTACGGCCGAGACTTCCTCAAGCTATTCCCGCCTTTTTAGGGAAACCTGGAAGTGGAGAGATAGTTCGACCATCACCTGGGGCCGTCACTTCAGTATTAGGGGGGAACTGTGGGGTTTGGCGCTAGGTCCGTGATGGTCGGGTCAGTGGCGTTCTCCGGGCTTGTGATTCGACTATTGCTGGTTCTTTATTTCCGGCAAAGCATTCTTGGACAAACACAACGTGTTGGTCAAGTCGTTCTGTGGAGTGAAAGTATTGCGAGGTACTCCGTGTGCGAGGCGCAGTTGAAGGGCTGGCTTCACGCTTCCGTTGGTGTTCTGACGAATTTATCGTTTCGAGCGGAAGCGATTTGAGGAAGTTTAAATTTTGGGTTGAAATGGCAGACTTACCGAAAAGTTGGACAGAAGAGACCCAGTTAGTAAACATTTGGTTAGGCGTGCTAGCGAGGGGACTTTCGGATATTGGATTCGAACATCTCTTGCATCATTGTTGATCGAGGGTTCCTTGGCCAACAATTTGCTTTGATTGGTCTCGTCGTGATCCACAGAATAGCCTGTAAATATTCAAAAGGACTGCAAATTCAGGTTATCCATCTGCCGCATCAAGATAAGCGACCCGTGAGAATTAAATTATTCAAACATTGCGGGTCTCGCATCTGACGCGGTGATTGACCGGCAGTGTTGCAATTGGGACTGGTTCCTGACTAATCGGACACACGCCAGCGAAATTCGATCATCAGAGTCTCGCTGTCAAATCCTGATTCTTCCATCGCCCCTTGCTGTGCGCTTTTGTCGCCCATCCACCCCAGGCAGACAAAGCAGACAGACACAAGCAGCAGCGCAAGTCGTTGGGAGCGACAACCCCCAACCCCCGTTTGCACAGAGGGCGCACAGCCATCCGCTGCTCTTTCTGTGTAACACGACCACACGCACAGACACA
>Ga0335081_10006847_pt1 | contig 18174 bp, 17 predicted proteins | sample Lox_Sample_35_FD_206713 | JGI IMG/M metagenome (GOLD analysis project Ga0335081, IMG submission 206713) | Soil microbial communities from Loxahatchee National Wildlife Refuge, Florida, United States - Lox_Sample_3.5 | ecosystem: Environmental > Terrestrial > Soil > Wetlands | place: USA... | reverse complement strand
GTATTGATGGCAGTGGTGTTCCGCCAACCAGTCGATTGGTTGTTCCACGGCGCATTCATGCTGAACCGAATTCCGCAAGGCTACGGTCATGGACTGCCATTCATTTACCTGATGTGGCTGACCGTGCTGGTCATTCTGTATTTCCCCTGCCGGTGGTTCATGGGATTGAAGCAGCGCCGCAGGGAGTGGTGGCTGAGTTACCTGTAGCCATGCAGCGCGGGATCACTCCAGCTCTTTGGCCACCTTCTGTGCCGTGTGCTCGAGTTTGATTGGGGCGCCGAAACCCGACTGGCAGAGGTTTGCGATCAGCTTCTCCAGCGCAGCGTCACCGGCCCTGTCATCGGATGCCGCATGGGCTGGCCGCTGGCCTGTGACTCCAGCCGCGCCTGTTTCAGCTCGAAGTACCATTTCGCCGGACGATCGGCGTCGTCAATCAGCATGAGGCTGGGGTTGTATTTCAGCCCTTCGGCCTGCTGGATCATGGTGAGCTGGTCCTGGCGGACGAAGCGCCGTCCGAAGAATTTCGCGATCGGGGTCAGAAACGGCACATTGAGGAAGATGTTCCATGCCGAGCAGACGTCGATCCGGCAGTTGTTTTCGTCCGTCGGCGTTACCGTTGTCAGACTGGCAAACCATTTGTCGCCGCAGCGGATGGTTTCATAGCGCCGGTTCGGCAGGACGAAATCGATGGTCGTCGTGATCGGCTGCCCATAAACTCCCAGCAGCTTGTAGGGCGCGCTGTTTGTCGAGGGCTGGTGCGCGGTCATGCGGAAACCGCCCTCGATGGGCTCGAAGCGTTTTTCTTTTTCGTGGATGCTGGCGCGCGAACGCCACCACCACGCCTGATGAACGAACGGCCCATGCGCCGGGTCCATCAACCCGATGATGCCGTGATCGATGTTGCACGGCAGGTTGGCCGTGAGATATGCGGCATGAAACCGCCGGCTGAACTTCGGCACCTCAGGCACCGGCGGCAGACCGTCAGATCTGCTTTCCTGATTGTCATCCCGAGCGGAGCAAAGCGAAGTCGAGGGACCTGCTTCTCTGCCAGGGCGGGATATTTTTCCTCTCCCACTCTGCGGCACATACACCCAAAGATGTCCATCGCGCTCCTCGCAGGGGAACGCCGTGGCATAGATGCGGCAGGGATCGAGCGAATCGCGCGACGTAAGAGAAGGAATGTCGCGGCACTGCCCTGAAACCGGCTCAAACGACCAGCCGTGATACTTGCACGTCACCTGCTCGCCGTCGAACCATCCGTACGAAAGCGGGATACCGCGATGGGGGCAGGAATCGCGCATCGCGAAGAAGCGGCCATCGGCGGTCCGGCCCAGGACCAGCGGTATGCCGAGCAGCATCGCCTTCGCCATCCGCTTGCCGCGAATCTCGGGCGCGCGGATCGCCGGATACCAGTCGTCATGGATCCACGTGGTGGTTGGGGCGGAGGCATTGACCGCAGCGCGCGTGACTTCGCCAATCATCTTCGAAGCCATACTATAGCGAAAGCGGCCTGAGGGCGCCTCGCCCGCCGGAAAAACGACAAAGGCCGGAGCTTTCGCTCCGGCCTTCCAGCCACTGGCCACCAGCCACTACTTCGTGATCTTCTCCCCGATCGACTTCGCCTGGCTGAACAGCAGCAGGTAATCCGGGCCACCCGCCTTGGAGTCCGTGCCTGACATGTTGAAGCCGCCGAAGGGATGCGCGCCCACCATCGCTCCCGTGCATTTGCGGTTGATGTACAGGTTGCCGACGTGGAAGTGCTCCCTGGCAGCGGCGATCCTGTCCTCCGAGGTGGTGTACACCGCGCCCGTCAGGCCGAACTCGGTGTTGTTGGCGATCTGCAGAGCGTGCTCGAAATTGTCCGATCGGATCACCGCCAGCACCGGCCCGAAGATCTCCTGCTGCGAGATCGTCGCCCTGGGATCGACGTCGGCGATGACCGTGGGCTGGATGAAGTAGCCTTCGCCGGCACTGGTGACGCGCCCGCCGCCGGTGATCAGCCGGCCTCCTTCGGCAACGCCCTTTTCGATGTAGCCGAGGATCGACTGCATGGATTTTTCGTTGACCACCGGCCCCATTGCCGGGTTCAGTGCCGGGTCGCCCACCGTGATCTTCTCCACCCGCTCCTTCAGGCGCTGCAGGAAGCGGTCGTAGATGCGGTCATCCACGATGGCACGCGAGCAGGCCGAGCACTTCTGGCCGCTGAAGCCGAATGCGGAAACGGCGACACCCTCCACTGCCGCATCAAAGTCCGCATCGGCATCGACGATAATCGAGTCCTTGCCGCCCATCTCCAGGATGGTGCGCTTGATCCAGATCTGTCCGGGCTGCTGCATTGCCGCGCGCTGGTTGATGTGCAGACCCACTTCCTTCGATCCGGTGAAGGCGATGTAGCGCGTCTTCGGATGCTCCACGATGGCGTTGCCGAAGCTCGAGCCGTGACCAGGGCAGAAGTTGACCACGCCATCCGGCATGCCTGCCTCTTCCAGAATCTCGAAGAACTTCGCCGCGATGGTCGGCGAGTCACCGGAAGGCTTGAGAATGACCGTGTTCCCGCACACGACGGATGCCAGCGTCATGCCGCCCATGATGGCGCCGGGAAAGTTCCACGGCGGAATCACCGCGCCCACGCCCAGCGGAATGTAGCGCGACGAGTCGCGCTCGCCGGGCAACTGAATGGGCGGTTGGGACTGCGACAGCCGCAGCGCCTCCATTGCGTAGAAATCGCTGAAGTCGATCAGCTCCGCGACATCGGCGTCCGCCTCGGCCCAGTTCTTGCCCACCTCGAAGACCATCCAGGCCATCATCTCGAAGCGGCGCTCGCGCAGCAGATGGCTGACGCGGAACAGCAGGTTCGTGCGCTCCTCAACCGGGGCGAATTTCCAGCTCTCAAAGGCGTTCAGGGCGGCCCGCATCGCGGGCTCAACTTCGGAGGCGCCCGCGGCCTGATGTACGCCCACCACTTCCGAGGGCTTGGCCGGATTCAGCGACTGCAGCTTCTCTTCGGTCTTGACGCGACGGCCGCCGATGACCAGGTCGTACTCGCGCCCAAGCTCGTTGCGGACCTTTTCGATGGCATTGCGCATGCGCCGGGTGTTTTCGGGATTGCTCCAGTCCGTCGAAGACTCGTTTCTGAACGTCGCCGGGATACGGGCAGTGTTGATGGTTGCGGGCGTGCGCGTTCCCTCGCGCGCGGGTGTGGTCGTGGTAGCCATAAATGCGTCCTCTCAGCAGGTGAAATCGGAGATGTTTAGTAGATGACGGCCGTTCCGAAGGGATGCGGGACCGGCCGAAGACTTCTATTTTACGCCGCTTTGCAGATCTACACTGCCCCGTCCTGCGGAACGGGACGTTGGTCAGGGCTGTTTCCGTTACGCTGCACTTGTGTATCGCCTGATTACAACAGTAATCTCCTACCGCAGCGCTCGTGACCCGCGTCATAGCGTCTGTTCGTTTTTCATGCTTTAATCTGCGGGTTCCAGGACGCTGTGTTCGGCGATATGAATCAACAGACGGTTGATGAGTTCAGGGCCGCAAGGCTGAAAAGAAAAAGACAACTTAGGTGGTGGCGCAAGCACATTCCACTTGCGTATGCGACGTTGATTGGAATGTTCGCATTACTCTACTTAGTGAGTCTTTTCATTTTCGGCAACCTCCCTACATTGCTGCGAAGGTTGGGTGTCACTCCATCGGGGGTCAGTCTGCTTTTGGGCACCGTTTCTCTGGGCCTTGGAATCTGGGGCCTGAGGCGCAACAGGGACTTCGGAATGGGATGGGTTTTTATTTACCTCCTGTGCGTGGCTGGCGGCATTCTCAACATGCTCAAGGCCTTTGGGTTCCTATGATTTCGCTTGAGTATCCGCCGGGTTCTATAAAAGGGGATGTCAAGAGAAAATGTTTTTCCCTCGCCGGAGGGCAGGGTAGTTTCCCAACCTCCGGCCCCTTGGGTCGAGCCTGAGCCCGCCTTCAGCAGCGCATTCTTGCGCGGATTACAGACCACCAGCTTGGCCACGCGCCCCACCAGCAGATCATGGATCCACGCCGAATGCGTGCCTTCTTCGAAGGTCACATGCAGCTCACCGCGTTGTCCGGCGAAGAAGTCGAGAATGGCGCTGCCATGCGTGGCCAGGATGGCTTGCTGCAGACCTGGGGCACCCAAACGACTTCTTACTTCTCCAGTATCCCGTGCAATCGCGTTGCCTGTCTCTCTAACGGTGTGATACCTTCCGCTTTCGTCCCTCTCGCGCGGGTCCGGGGCGCGGTGCGCCCGTGGGATTGGAGGCTTGAATGATTGGTCTCATCATCGTCATCGTCTTATTGGCGATCATTGCGTTCTCGCTGATCGGTATTTACAACAGCCTGGTGCAACTGCGGGTACGCGCCGACAACGCCTGGGCTGATATCGATGTGCAGCTCAAGCGGCGCTACGATCTCATCCCCAACCTGGTCGAGACCGTGAAGGGATATGCCGCGCACGAGAAGGGTACCTTCGAGAACGTGGCGAAGTTCCGCAGCGCTGCCATGGCCGCCACCACCCCGGCGGAAAAGAGCGAAGCTGAGGGACAGTTGACCTATGCCCTGCGCGGGCTGCTGGCGGTGGCGGAGGCGTATCCCCAGTTGCGCGCCTCCGAGCAGTTCCAGTCGCTGCAGGGATCGCTGAGCGGCCTGGAAGATGCCATCCAGAACGCCCGCCGCTATTACAACGCCGTGGTGCGCGACCTCAATACCAGGGTACAGACCTTCCCCAGCAACATCGTGGCGGGAATGTTCCACATCCAGGCGAAGCAGTTCTTCGACATCACCGAGCCGACGCAGCGCGAACCGGTGGCGGTGAAGTTCTGAGCACGACGCTGGACAACACGAAATTTTTTCTGACGATTTTCCGCCATCTCCGTCAATAAGGTGAACCGATCCGTGTGGGGTGGGTTCCTTTCCCATAATCCAGAACTTTCTGAATCCATGCAGCGCAGTCCGGAGGGAGTAACGCATGAGCAAGGTACGCGTACTGGTGGGCACGCGCAAGGGCGCATTCGTCCTCGAATCTGACGGCAAGCGGCAGAACTGGGACGTCGCCGGGCCGTTCTTTGCCGGCTGGGAGGTCTATCACATGAAAGGATCGCCGGTTGACCCGAACCGCATTTATGCATCGCAGACCAGCAGCTGGTTCGGACAGGTGATCCAGCGCTCCAGCGATGGGGGCAGGACGTGGGAAACTCCCGGTGGCGGGCCGCAGCAGTTGCCCGGCGGCTGGATGAAGGGCGAGAGCAACAAATTCGTTTACGACGAATCGAAGGAAACCGGCGCGCCGCTCAACACGCACCAGTGGTACGACGGCACACAGAAGCCCTGGGTCTTCAAACGCGTGTGGCATCTGGAACCCTCGCTGACCGATCCGGATTCCGTCTACGCCGGCGTGGAGGACGCGGCGCTGTTCCGCTCCACCGATGGCGCCGCGAGCTGGCAGGAGCTTCCCGGATTACGCGGTCACGGTACCGGCCCGAACTGGCAGCCGGGCGCCGGAGGGATGTGCCTGCACACGGTCATCCTCGACCCCAGCGATCCGGGCCGCATCTATATCGCCATCTCCGCCGCCGGCGCCTTCCGCACCGACGATGGCGGGAAGAGCTGGAAGCCCATCAACCACGGACTGCGTTCCAACCACATCCCTGACCCCAACGCCGAGATCGGCCATTGCGTCCACCACGTCGCCATGCACCCCTCGCGGCCGGGCGTGCTCTTCATGCAGAAGCATTGGGATGTGATGCGCAGCGACGATGCCGGCGAAAACTGGAAAGAGGTGAGCGGTAATCTTCCCACCGACTTCGGCTTCGTCATCGACGTTCACGCCCACGAGCCGGAGACCATCTACGTGGTGCCCATCAAGAGCGACGGCGAGCACTTTCCGCCCGAGGGCAAACTGCGGGTATATCGCAGCCGAAGCGGCGGCAATGAGTGGGAGCCGCTGACCAAGGGCCTGCCGCAAAGCAACTGTTACGTGAACGTGCTGCGCGACGCCATGGCCGTCGATGCGCTCGACTCCTGCGGCATCTATTTCGGCACCACCGGGGGGCAGGTGTACGCCTCGGCCGACGCCGGCGACAGCTGGGCGCCGATCGTTCGCGATCTCCCTGCCGTGCTCTCGGTCGAGGTGCAGACGCTGCCATGATCCGGGTCGTACTGCCGCCGCATCTGCGGACGCTGGCGAAGATCGCCGGCGAGGTGGAGCTGGAGGTGCCCGGCCCGGCCACGCAACGCTCGGTGCTCGATGCGCTGGAAGCCCGCTATCCCATGCTCCGCGGCACCATCCGCGATCACGTGACGCAACAGCGCCGGCCATTCCTGCGCTTCTTCGCCTGCGAGGAGGACCTGTCGCACGAGTCGCCGGATGCGGCGCTGCCCGAGGCCGTCGCCAGCGGAGCCGAGCCGCTGCTCATCATCGGCGCCATCGCCGGCGGGTAATCGCCGGGCTGCGCAATGCCGTTTGCAGCTTCTGGGCCTTCGCCTTACACCTCAGAAGGAAAACGTCATAAATTCAGGTACTCTGAAAGCAGGATCTCAGGCCTGCGACGGCAGGCACTTTCGAAACCGGGCGTCAGCTTCCGGGTACTGCAGCCCGGGCCTCCGTTTTGCCTTCATTCGCGGGGACAGCGATGCAGGGCGGCGACCGCGCACGTTGTCCGGAAGATTGACTGATACTGCGACACGTGAGGTACTACGTCTCTGCCCGTAGTTCCGCATCAGGCGCTTTGCCCGGTGCTCTTAAGGTTAAAACCCACCGCAAATTAGGCTCAACATCGGGTTTCTCCAGAGTTGATGCGTCCATAGTCTGCCACAGTGCAGCGGCACGGATATTTTCCTGAGGAGAAGAGGTTTTGAAATCATTCGCAATAGCACTAGCGGTATGTGCGCTGACGACGCTTTCGCTGGCCGGCACCCGGAACTACACCATGGTCCACGCCATGTCGCGCTGGCAGACCTGCAACAGTTGCGCCGGAAGCGGCCCCACCAATCATTCCATGACCCAGCACCGCAGCAATCCGTCGATGTCCGGCAACTCCACGCAGTATTCGCTCGGTGGCCACGCGCCTTACCATAATGCCATCTGGTGGAAACAACTGGGCGCCAATCCCTCCGCCACCCATTTCATTTACGACCTCTACTTCTACCTCACCACTCCGGCCGACGCGCAGGCGCTGGAGTTCGATATGAACCAGTCGGCTAACAGCCGCAAGTTCATCTTCGGCACCGAGTGCAACATCAAGGGCGGACACCAGTGGGACATCTGGGACACCGCAGGCGGGCGATGGGTACACAGCGGAGTTGGCTGCGCGCAGCCTCCAGCGTACAGGTGGAACCACCTCGTACTGGAGTTCCAGCGCGTCGGAAATCAGACCAAATTCGTCTCCGTGACTCTCAATGGCCACACGAGCTACTTCAACCGCAGCTTCAATACCTTCGGCGTTCATGCCTCCGAACTGAATGCTGCCGTGCAGCTCGACGGCGACTCCCGCCAGCACAACTACTCGATGTGGGTGGACCGGATGCAGGTCACCGCCTGGTAGAGTTCTCCCTCCCCGGAACAACCGAAAGGCGCCCGTCGGGGCGCCTTTTCTCACGCTGAAAACCGGCCTGGCGGATTCCCGCAGCCCGGAAACGTTACCAGGTCATGCAACAGCAGTTTCTGCCCTGCTGCTTGGCCCGATAAAGCTCCGCATCCACGCGGCCCAGCAGGCTGCTCCGGTCCGTGTCGCGGTTGACCAGCACCGCGCCGATGGAAACCGTCATTCGCACCAGCCGCTCCCCGGCGCTCACGGCGTTGCCGGCGATCAGGACGCGGGCGCGTTGCAGAATCTGCCTCGCTCCCTCCATCTCCGTCCTGGGAAGCAACAGCATGAATTCGTCGCCACCCCATCGGCCCACAATGTCGCGGGTGCGAATGCAGTTGAGCAGGGTCTGTCCGGCGGCCCGCAGGACGCGGTCGCCGGCATCGTGCCCGTGCTCATCGTTGGCCGACTTGAAGTGATCGACATCCAGCAGCGCCATGACGAACGGCTCGCCGGCGCCGTCGAGCTGTTGCAGCAGGCGGTCCGCTTCGCTTTCCACGAAACGGCGATTGGGAATGCCGGTGAGCGGATCGATGAACGCCAGCTGCTCCAGTTCCGCTATACGCGCCTTCCAGAATTCCGGCTCGCCGACAACGCGGAAAATTTCGATTGCCCCGGACACCTCGCCGCCGGCGCCGCGCAGGGGAAGGATTCGCATCGTGACCGGAAGGCGATAGCCGAACTTGTGCCGCAGGTAAACGGCAGCCTGCCGGGGCTTCCCATCGTCGAGTGTCTTCTGCAGCGGACAGCCAGACTTGCACAGTTCCGTTCCGCATTCATCGACGTGGACGAGAATGTTGTCCGAGCAGCAGCGCTCCACTACCTCGTCGGAGCGAAAGCCGGTCAGGAAGGATGCTCCCGCATTCCACTTCCGGATGCGCCGCTGGCGATCGACAACATAAGCTCCATCGAACAGGGCGTCCAGCACGGTCTCCAGGGCGATAGCTTCGTCCGCGTTCGGCATCTCTGATGTTCCATCACTGTCCGGCTGGACCAGCAGTTTTGTGGAGAGAAAGGAGGGTTCTTTGGCCATATCGGAGGTTTCTCCGCTTCAAGCTTCATCCCGCCTGCGGTTGTGCTGCCATCCGGGCAGCAGGTCCGGCAGGCCAGGTTCGTGGCGCACTCTGTCCGGGAGACATCAACCGCCCCCGGCATATTTCCGCATTGTCCCGCCAGGCGCTATCACGTTCCGGAGCGGGAGACCCCGACCGCCCGCGCCAGCACTAGGAAAATGTGTCCCTGCTCGCAGCGATAGCTGAGGCTGAGCGGCGCGTTGGAGACGAACGATTTCTCCGCGGAATGGCGGGAAATCCTGCAGCTTCCGCAGACCGGGCACCTGACGGGCACGGTCTCCGCTTCGGTGTCGTATGGCATGACAGGGAAGATGATAGGGTGGCAATCCAGCGTCCGGCAGGGGTCCAAGTCACCGCCGAGCGTGACGGCGGTCACCGGGGAGCGTGATTCGGGTGTGTCACGCGGCAATCGTGATCGGCGGTTTCCCTCCGGCAACCACTTCGCCAATTTCAGCGGCGCCGACCCCGGCATTCCGTAATTCCGCCAGTAGCGCCGCGGCATCGGATTCGGCAACCGAAATCAGCAGACCTCCCGCGGTCTGGGGATCGTACAGCAGGGTCAGAAGCTCCTGCCCCACCTCTGCGGCGGCATCCACACAGCTCCCTGCGAACTGCCGGTTCGCTTTCAGCCCGCCGGGAACATGTCCCGCTCGAACGCACTCCATCGCGCCCGGCAGCAGGGGCACGCGCGAGGCGTGAATACGCAGGCCGACACCGGAGCCGGCAGCCATCTCGCGCGCATGGCCGAGCAGACCAAAGCCGGTCACATCCGTCATGCTGTGCACCGCGAAGGCGCCGGAGGTCACCACCCCGGCCGCCGCCCTGTTCAGGGTGGTCATCGAATCCACGGCGGCGCTGACCCACGCCGGCTCCGCCACTCCACGCTTGATGGCAGTGGAGATGACACCGGTGCCGATAGCTTTCGTGAAGATCAGGCGGTCACCCGGCCGGGCCGCATTGTTCGTCAGAATCTTTTCCGGATGGACGGTGCCGGTAACGGCATAGCCCAGCTTGATCTCCTCATCGCGAATGCTGTGTCCGCCGATAACGGTGCAGTCGGCCTCCACCATCTTCGCCAGGCCGCCGGCCAGCATCTCCTGCAGCAGGCCGGGGTCGCCCTTCTCGGGGAAGCAGACCAGCGCCAGGGCACTCATGGGCCGGCCCCCCATGGCATACACATCGCTGAGGGCGTTGGTGGCGGCAATCTGGCCGAAGACATAGGGCTCGTCCACCACCGGCGTGAAGAAGTCCACCGTCTGCACCAGCGCCAGCTCCGGCGTCAGTCGATACACTCCCGCGTCGTCGGCGGTGTCGAAGCCGACCAGCACATTTGGATCGTGTTGCCGGGCTAATTTCCCAAGCACCGAGTCCAGCACCGCCGGACTTAGCTTGCTGGCTCAACCGGCGGCTTTCACCATCTCCGTGAGGCGCGTTGTCCTGACTTCAGCCATGCAGGCTCGATTGTAGAGCACATCGACCAGGGATGGTCAGGCGCGGCTAGCGGCCAGCCGGCTGGATGAACCGGTGCGCGCCTATAGCAGGGGATTGCCCGTGGAGCGCAGCGGGCGGCTCCCGCGCTTGGCAGCATACATGGCCTTATCGGCCGCCGCACAGAGTTCTGTCGGGTCGGTCGCGTCCTCCGGGTACATGGCATAGCCAATACTGACTCCGGTTTGCACCAGCCGGCCCTCGACTTTTATGGGGAGCACCAGCGCCGATTCCAGCGCCGAGACGAGGGTTTGCGCCCCTTGCGCGCTGCTCACCTCGCTGACGACGGTGAACTCGTCACCTCCCGTGCGGGCCAGGGTGTCAGAGGCGCGCATGCGCGCCGACAATCGCAGGACTACCTGCTGCAGCGCGGCGTCGCCGATGCGATGCCCGAAGTTGTCGTTGACTTCCTTGAAATCGTCGAGGTCGAGCAGCAGCACGGCCAGCTTGTGGCCGGCACGGTCAGCATGGGCAATGGCCTGCAGCAGGCGGTCCTGCAGCAGACGGCGATTGGGCAATCCGGTCAGCGCGTCGTGATAGGCGAGGTGCTCGCTCTGCCGGATCTGGTCCTCCAGCAGGGTAACAATCATGCCCACCGCAACCAGATATTTGGGAAGGTTCCACACCTCCGATTCCACGGGCAGCCCGGGAGCGATGGTCCTCTGCACCAGCGCGACGGGAAAGGTGGCGCCCCAGGTGACAAAGCCAACCACGGTCGCTATGACGCCGGCGGAGGCGCGCTGCAGCTTGTACCAGTAGAGCCCGGCGGCGAAGAAATTCATAGCCGCCAGGAAGAGATGCACGCCATAGTCGCTGTGCCCGGCGGCGATGCTCCATATCACCAGCGACGACAGCACGAGCCCGCCCGCGGCCACTGAAGCCACGTATGGCGTCACCGCCCTGTACCACTGCCAAAGCAGGTACAGGACCCCGCCAAATCCGATGGCCACGAGGGCATAATAAAAACCTGGGAACCTGACCTGCCAGATCATGCAGTCGGTATAGGCGAGGGCGGGCAGAGCCAGGGTGGAGGCGAGGAGCAACTGCCGGCGCCGCGTATCGGCCATCGGAGCCACCGAGACGACGAACGCGATGCTCGCCACCTCCAGGGCGACCAGCCCAATGGCCAGATCGAGACGCACCGACACCGCATTTCGCGGATGCAGGAATTGTGCGCCGGAGCGCACCAGCACTAGGAACCAGCCAGCCAGCCAGAGCTCGACCCGCTCTTTGGCGTAATGCCGCGCTATCGCGGCAAAGACCGCGACCAGGATCGCCAGTGCGACGAGACTCGGTAGCGCATTGAAGTTCGCATGCATTCGCACACAGACACAAAGGGTTTCTGAGAAGCCGGATGGGAGCGGGAACCCGACCTTTCCGGCAGTATAGCGCAAGGTAGCCGACTGGTCGGTGATGGGACGCAATTGATCGAAAACAGGCCCGTTTCGGGCTCGACCGGTGTTCCCGTGATCGCCAGTGCGGACAGGAGCGTTCAGGCAGGCCAGCAGCCGGGTATACCACCTTCAGGCCATTGATGCCAGCGAAGAGGCCTACACAATCCTCTAGTCTTTTTGGGCGGGAATTACGACAAGAAAATCCTACGGAATGTTCTGGCATTCGGCAGGGAGATGTGCATAATCTGCCGAGCTATAGGGCCCCCACAATCGGATTCGCGCAGCGGCAGCGCCGATGGCGCTTTCCGCTCCTCCGCGAAGGAAACCTCCAAACCAGCAGTTCCAAGCGTGAGTGCATTCTGCCTGCACCGAGGAGGGATATATGAATTCGCGCAAGCAAGTTTGGATCGCCGCATTGTGCCTGATCTCAGCCACCCTGGTCACAATCGCCCTGAGAACTCGGCCTGCCAGCGTTCAGGCCGCGAGCTCGGCAGTTCACATCGGTCAGGTCGCGGCCAGTCAATCTGCCTCTCGCCCCAGCAATGCGTCACTGCTCGTGGCCGCCGTCCGCAATCCGGCTATGGCGAATGGCCCGGCCGCTGTGGCCCGCGTCGTAGGCGGCCAGCAAAATCGCCAGCCGATACTGCCGGACGTGGAAGAGTTCGCTCTGACGCCGCCGAACCCGGCAGCTGGCGTCTACCAGTCGACTCTGTCGATCCGCTTCCCTGAATCACAGGCCGAAAGGCTGGCCTCACGCATACCAATGCAGATCGGTGGGCAGAATGTGGTTCTGCACCGCTCCGACGCCGATACCAGGGTATTTGTTACATTTCTGGATTTCGACTGGGCGAGGTTCGCCGAAGAACAGGCGTGGCGTAAGGAGCAGGTCAGCAGAGGGAAAATGATTTCAGTCTTCGACGGGCGCCGCTTCATGGGCACGGAGAAGATGCAATTCCTGGATCCCGCGGAAATCGAGGGTGCGCTGCAATCGCATCAGCCCATTCAATTCACGATGCAGATGCTGGCGGGACCCACCGGAGCGAGTGTCTACCCCGACCACGAGTTGATGATGGTCAATACAGCGATTGTCGAAGATATAGGGGATTCGCAGAACCAGACCGCCCGCACCTTCGATCAATGCCTGCCTCCCCAGCAGCAGGGAGATCCCAACGGTGTGTGGACGTTCAACACCCTGATGCAGGAAATCGCATGCAGCGTCAACAGCTGTACGCCGGGAACGCCTGCGGCCCAGCAAATCGCAGAGAACATGCTGCTCAGCATGCTCAACAACTGGAATAACCCGACTCTCACCATCAATGGTTTCCACGTGCTGCCTCGAGCCAACATGGGGCAGCTAAACGTCCCAGGTCAACAGACGGGCGTCGGGTTTTTGGGAAATTGGCCTGTGGATACTACAACGGGCTGCGGGCCGCAGGGGCAGCAAGCTTGTCCCTCGCTGCCCAATGCCCCGCTAAGGCTGGAGGCCATAGTAAACCGTCTTGATTTGGGGCAGGACCCGCAATTCCCAGCCGCCGGCCAGCTGAGGTTCGTCTTCAGCTCGACCACGAGCCTCTTTGTTCAGGCGAACGGGGTACAGCCCTGCGTCCTGGGTCAGCCGTTCAATATCATCCTTGAATACGGTATACCCAGCACCTACAGCGCACTGCAGTGGGCACAACAATGGAATGGGTTGACCGACGTGGCCTCCGGAACCTTTAGCGATGGCTATCTCGATGATTTGCAGAGCAAGATCACGGACAATGTGGTGAAGCCGACCTCTTGCGGCGGCGCAAGTTGCCTCTCCACCGTCCGGACAAATGAAATACTGGTGGAACCGGTCCCAGGACAGATAAACGCCAATCTCTGGGAGCAGAGGGAGTTCCAACTGCGGGGCAATCAACTGGTAGAGACAACGGTGGCCATGACGCCGGACCCTAGCTTCAATACCACCGGTCTTCCGGTTTGTGGCAGCGTGAATGGGAATACCCAAACACAGTGCACACACACAACGGGAACACTGGAGAGCTACATATCCGCAATATCCTCTAACCAGACGTTTCAGCTTACGAAGGGTGCTGCGCCTCCAGTTCCCATGAGTTGGATCAACGCCATGAACGGCCAAAATGAGCCATTTCTCGGAGGCTCAGCTTTGAATGGGAACGGTGCGCTAACCGGTAACGGGTTCTGGGACGACAACGTCCCACAGGGTTTGGAACAGGACAGAGTCTACTTTTCCTCGAATACCTGTAACGGGTGCCATGGCGCGGAGACGGCAACTACCTTTCAGCAGGTCACGCATCGTGCCATCCACCAGGCTTCGGCTCTTTCCAACTTCCTGCTGGGTTCGCCACAGTGCTCTTTGAGCACCGTGAATCTGGGGGTAGACCCCCCTGGTTCCTGCACAGAATCGGTGCCCGACCCGAAACGGGGCGCCGGGCCGGCAAACACTTTCGGCGACATTGCTCACCGTGTGCAGTACTTCCTTGCGGTTTGCGGTATCAGCAACACCTGCCAGGGTGGGCCAGGCAGCGACCTGCTGTTGTCGTTTACAAAGCGCCCCATCGGAGTCCACTAACGAGATTTTGATGCTGGTTCGAAGAATGTTGCAGTGACCCCTAACCTTGACCATCCACCAGGGTGCTTTCCTTGGTGGGTGGTCAAATTACAGCAGCCCACACTTCCGTTGGGGCACGCGTCGAGAAGAGAAGACGGATGTGGTCTCCAGATCGACGTCCCCGGACGTCAGAACTCTGGTTCGTCGATAGCCACTGGGCACGCGCGATTGAATGTGACTTGGTCATAGCTGCACACGCGCCGCATTTTTCTAGAACGCCCCTCCGCCTCCGCCGCCGAAGCCTCCGCCGCTGAAGCCGCCTCCGCTAAATCCGCCGCCGCCCCACCCCGAGCCGGTGCTGCTGGCTCGGGGCGCCGCCACAAACGCCTGGTGCGCATCCATGGCCATGGCGTGCATGGAGCCGGCGAAAAAGATGGGATTGAAGCCCACGTACGGCGTCGGCCCGACGTACCAGGTTGGCGGATTCTGCACAATCCCCTGGAATGCTTTGGCCCAGCGGTTCTCGATGCCCAGTGCCATCGCGTAGGGCAGGATTTTTTCGAAGGTGTCCGGCGGCATGCGTTTCAGCCGGTCAGCATCCACCCGGCTGATGAATTCCTGCAATCCCAGAATCTCGATCTTGGTGCGCACCCCCTTGGGAGACTTGGCGCTCATGATGCGTGCGAACAGAAACACAATGACCAGCGCAACCAGGCTGCACACGATCAGCAGTACCACCGAATCAAGCAGCTTTGCCCAGCCGGCCGCCTGCGCAATCACGAATGGCAGCGCCGTGAGGACCACGCCCGCCAGCACATAGGCGTGTGCCGAGTCCGGGTCCACGGTATACATCCCTTTGCCCTTCAGCTCGGCAAGGATGTCTTCCTTGATGGTGGGAATCGCCACGTAGAAATGATTCCGCAGCTCCGAAAGACGAATCTGGGTCGCGCCTCCCTCGAACATGTGGTTCAGCATCAGCCGCTCGTGAGCTTCCAGTTGGTCCGACGTGGTCTGCGGCTTCAGCAGGTGAAACGTGTAATCGCGATGCGAAAACACCAGGACCTTCGATTCTGTTTCCTCGATCTTCAGATAACCTCTCACGGCCAGGTCCACCAGGGTAGAGGTAATGTCGCGCGGATGGACACTATCGTCGAGCAGGCTGCCGACCTCTGCCGGTGTCATGTCTTTGGGGGGCTCGTACATGGGAGCAACCGAGAGGTCGGGCCTGGGATCGCGACCCTTCGTCCACCAGAAGAAAAACATCACCAGAAACGCCCATAACGGCAGGAGCACGATGGGATTGCTGCGCAGGAACCAGAGCGCAAACGTGAATCGGCTGGGTTGGGTCAGCACGCCTTTGCTGATGTAAATATCGGCTGTCAGTCCCTCGCGCATGGAGAGCGGCTGGTTGGCCTCGACCGTCACAGTGTTACCGTTGACTGCCACGGTCGCGTCCTGGGACACAGAGCCGTACGAGCCGGTGAAGGCCTGGGCGCGAAGGTTGTTCACCGCGCCGGGCGGGAACAGGATGGTGGTTACGGCATCGTCGATCGGCACCGGCCAGTCGTTGCCGGTCACGTTCCAGTACAACTCGTCGTGATCGTCGAACCAGCGGACCGCATTCCTGACGACATAGGTGATCTCGACCAGGCGGCTGGCATCCTCGGCTCCGGGGATGTAAATCTTCAGGTGACGATAGTCGCCCGTGACGCCGGACTCGTACTTCAGGCTGTGGCCATACCCGTCGGTGACGCCGGTGACAGCAAGCAGCAGGGTGTAGTTGGAGCCGCGCGGCCCCGGATACTGAATGGGTATGTCGCGGTAAATGCCGTGATAGGCGCCGTTGAAATAGATCATGAGGTGCTCGCGGACCGTGAGCGTCCCGTCCTGCGCCACCGTCATGTTGCTGGCAAAGCGCTGGATGTGCCATTCGCGCGCGGATGCGGAAAAGGGAAACGCAAGAACAAGCAGAAGCAGATACGCAGGTACACGCAATGGTCTTATGGCAGTCGGCATTTGTCACCCGGCACGGTGATCCAGGACCGCGCCTCGTATTGTGGTGCGAGGAACCGCTCCATGATAATCGAAGGGGGCAGGCCGGTCTCCTCCTGCGGCGGGCCTGATGCGACGAGCTTAGAAATGCGACTGAATGTGCTGAACGCCGATTACTTTTCCGGAGCGATCAAACCAGATCACCTCATACTGCGGCTGAAAGATGGAATACCAGTAGCGATAGACATATTCGTCGGCGCAGTCGTTGGGGACGGCGGTGAGCGAACCGCACGAGCCCTCGCGGCTGGGATCGCCCAACAGCTCCCGTACGACTTCGTTGGGATCGCCCAGATTTACCTGGGCAGCGTTCCTGTGCAGGGTATCGTCATGATGCCAGGCCCATATGGCTGCGACCACGAGCCCCAGCGCAAGGGCGATGAAAAATATACGAGCCATCATCACTTACAACTGACTACTGACTACTGACTACTGACTACTGGCCACCAACCACTGATTACTGCTCTTCCAGCACCAGTATCGCGCCTGCCGGCAGGTAACTTTTGCGGCGGAACCAGTCTTCCATGGAGGAGCGTAGCTGGTCCAGCGGCACACGGGCGCCGATCTCCATGGTGCCGTCGGCGGTCGGAAGAGTGTCGTCGAAGACCTGATCATTGGTGAAATTCCTCATGCTGAAGCTGTCCAGCCACTTCAGAGGACAGGGGTGATGTTGACCTGCCTGCCGGTACTGCACTCGAATCTTGCGCGCAAACATATTTGTGCCCAAAAACTGACCGCCGGGCGTCGGTCAGTAGATTAGTATCCCTGCCCGTCCTCCAGTCGCACCTTGCCGCGAAACATGCGGTAGACAAAGACGAAGTAGCCCGCAGCCAGCACCATGCCAACTCCCCACCAGACCAGACCCACTCGCAGTGCATAGGAACCGCTGGCGGCGTTGTAGATGGTGATGTCGCGGGCCGGGTCGCTGCTGGAGGGCAGCAGGCTGGGATAAAGCGCGGCGGCCGCGCCTGTCAACATGGCGACGAGATAGCCGCAGGATCCCAGGAACGCCGCCTTCTCATTGCCGCGCCGCCCGAACAGCCACATGGCGATAACACTGGCGCCCACGGCCACCGGAATCACATATGCCACCGGATGTGCCCTGAAATTATCGAGCGTACGGGGACGCACCACGGCCGTAAGCGGCACGCCGAGGGCCGTCAGAACCACCAGCAGCGGCAGCAGCCCACGAGCCATGTTGCGCGCCCGTTCGTGTACCGGGCCCTCGGTCTTCAGCGCGATGTACAGGGCGCCATGAAGCATGAGCGCGACCAGCGCCAGTACCGCCGCGCCGGTGGTGTACCAGTCGAGGATGCCGGCATCGCCACCGGGGCGAAAGTTGGTCCACAGCGGCTCAAAGAAAAAATGATCCTCGCCCAGCGGAACTCCGCGCACCACATTTCCCAGGGCAGCGCCGAAGAAGACCGCCAGAAGCAGGCTGGAGATGGCAAAAAAGCCGTCGAAGAGCGTGCGCCAGACCTCGTTCTCCTGGTGCATGCGGAATTCAATTCCGATGCCGCGCAGCACCAGCAGCCACAGCACGATGTTCAGGGGCAGGTAGAAGCCGCTGAAGGCGGAGGCGTAGAGCAGGGGAAAGGCGAAGTACAGCGTGCCGCCGCCGGCAAGGAGCCAGACTTCATTGCCGTCCCATACCGGACCGATGGTGCGAATCACGGTGCGGCGCTCCTGCTCCGTGCGCGCGATCAGCAGGAGCAACGCTCCTGCGCCGAGGTCGAAGCCGTCGAGCACGACGTAGGCGACAATCATGAGAGCGACGAGCGCAAACCACACCGATTGCATAAAGGACTTCCTAAGCGACCGTCAATGGCGCGGCGGAACGGATGTCGCCGGCCGGACCGTGCGCAATCTCGCGCTGGATAGTAAACAGAAACAGGATGCTGAGCACCGCATAGAGTCCCATGAAACCCAGCAGCGTGAACATGCTGTTGCCGGCGTGAACATTGCTGGAATATCCGCTGCTGGTGCGCATCAGGCCGTACACCAGCCAGGGC
>Ga0335081_10006845_pt1 | contig 18175 bp, 14 predicted proteins | sample Lox_Sample_35_FD_206713 | JGI IMG/M metagenome (GOLD analysis project Ga0335081, IMG submission 206713) | Soil microbial communities from Loxahatchee National Wildlife Refuge, Florida, United States - Lox_Sample_3.5 | ecosystem: Environmental > Terrestrial > Soil > Wetlands | place: USA... | reverse complement strand
AGAGAGCGACCCTTGGATCGCTTTTGTATTCCTTGTAGAATTTCTCCCATTGAGGCATGGATTTCCTGCAAGGATTGCAGTCAGTGCTCCAGAAATCGAGGATAACCACTTTACCTTCGAGACTGGAAGAGGAGATGCGTTGGCCCGCCAGCGTGATGAAGTTGAAACGCGGCGATACCTGAGGAGAGTCTTTTGCCGCGTGCATTTCTTGCGTATATGACTTTTGCAGAACGAAGAAGGTACAGAGGCAAACGAAGATGTATGTTTTCACGGCGAAGTTGCTCCTTGGGTGAAAAGACCGGGTCTTGTTGCCCATCCGGACACCGGGTTGTTGATATTCAATCCTTGGGTTCCCACAATTCAACTTTGTTCCCTTCAAGATCCATAATGTGGACAAACTTTCCGTAATCGGATGTTTCAATGGCATCTGTAATGGTAACTCCCTCTTTTTTCAGTTCTTCAACAAGTGCTTCCAGGTGTTCTACCCGGTAGTTTATCATGAAGTCCTTTGTTGAAGGTTCAAAATATTTTGTTGTCTCGGCAAAGGGACTCCACGTGGTAGAGCCTTTCTTTGTAGAATCCGCATCCTGGCGCCATTCAAAGGTTGCCCCGTAATCGTTGGTGGGTAAACCTAAATGCGTTTTATACCACGCTCTCATTTTGTTTGGGTCTTTGCACTTAAAAAAGATACCACCAATACCTGTTACTCTTTTCATTGTTGTTTGCTCCTTGGGTTGATTTGTAATTATAATATTAAATACGAAACCAAAACAGAATGATGTCGCAAGAAGAATAACGATTATTGCCGATGCCCGTAGAGATGGCCCTTGATGCCTCTCTGGCGAAGGTGTTTTCATCGTATTTCCTTTCAATTCATTGAAAAATCCCGATTGGTAAAACTACGCTGATAGAGAGCCCCGCCCGACCGAATGACCTCGGTCGTTCGGGCTGGTCCGTTCCCGCTACAATCCCTGGTTGTTTTGTTTGGAGAAACTTCGTCGGATACTAGGGGGAGAGCCCTCGAAGTCATAGACTCAATGTTATGTTGACTCTTCGCGTCCTCGATCATGAAGCGGTGAACGGCACGGCGCTGAAGCGCAGGTATCTGAATCTTTGAAACTGCTCGTATCCTTTCGGCATCCGCTTCAGCTTGTGCGACCCTTCTAATCTGGTGGGGTTTGAAAATTCCTCCGATAGCTTCCGAGATTTTCTCAACGAGAGTGTTCGCAGTTTTGGAAAAGTCGCCTCAATTGACATTAGATTTGCTTTCTTCCACAGGAGGTCTCATTTGAAGTTCAGTTCGCATCGTTGCGCATAACGGGGCGTTGTGTGCACCGCCCGCGGCCCGGTGTGGCGCACCTGTGAGTGCAGCGCTTATCGCTGCACGATTGCGCCACAACTACTGTGAGAACGCAGCACTGCATTTTTGTTTCCTGCTGGCTCGTTGTCACATCCCCCCCCTTAAAACGCCAAACCCGCAGCTCGGCTCTTTAAGCACGAATGTGCGGGTTTGTTCTTAAAAGCTTCCGTCTTCACAGGTCAGTCCCCCGGACAAACCCTCCGTCTATCGACTACAATGTAACATATTTTGAAAGTGTGGGCAACCCCCAGGCTGGCTCTGGCAGGGAGGTCCGCGCCCCTTGCAGACTTGGGCAGACACGGTTATTCAGGAGCAAAATCCTTCACAGCTTGGGAGGTATCGCGATACGTCTTTCCTATGAATTCGCCGTTTCGCCCGTCGATCAATTCGGCGAGCGGCAGAACAGACGCGGACGCGCTTTCCAATAACGCCCATCTACCTCAACAGCAGCAATTTCTTCGTCTCCGTGTACGAGCCGCAACGCAGCCTGTAGTAATACACTCCGCTCGGCAAGTCCGCCGCATTGAAAGTGACAGAATGGTCCCCGGCAATTTCACGCTGGCCCACCAGCGTTTTTACCTCTCTTCCCAGAACGTCATAGACCTTTAACGATACGAAACTGTTCTCCGCAAGGTCATACCGGATGGTTGTCGAAGGATTGAACGGATTGGGATAACTGTCGTATAGCTGGAAACGATGAACACCATCCTGCTGCTCGACGACCCGGGTTGCAGTAACACTGATCATGATTGGGTACGATTGCATCTCCACGGAGTCCGTTGTAATGACCTTGAGCCGATAATAACACGATGTCCCCCCGCTCGCCGTGCTGTCCGTGAACTGTGAAACCGTGGGCCCGACTTCCGCGAGATCGAGAAAGCTGCCGCTGTTGACCCTTCGTTGAATGATGATGCTGTCTTGTGCGGTGTCCCTGTTGGCCCACTGGAGCTCTATCGCCTTACCGACTTGACTTATCTGCAGACCGGTTGGAGATTGCGGATAGGTGTGAACGAGTATGTCTTTGATCTCGTTAGACGTGCCATTACCTCTATTGAATATGGTGAAGCTTCCTCCATCGTCCCAGGCAAATGGCGCGATGCCTTGTCGGAGAGCCTGATCCACAACAGTGGCGTATGCGAACATCCGTGGATTATAGTCGCACGTATTGATATAACCATACTCTCCGAGTACAACGGGAATGCCGGTCTTCTGCGACCAACCGGCGGCCTGTGCGAGCTCTGACCCAATGGTCGATGAGATGTTGGCATTTGAAGTAGTTCCACCATTGAGTCCAAACGGCCACGGATCGTACGAATGATAATATCCGAACAGGTATTTGTCCGAAGAGTCGGGAATTTCCGCGCTGAGGAGTTGTTGGTAGTTCGACCACATATAGCCGGAATACGAAACGATACGCGTCGGATTCGTGCGACGGATTATTCTGAGGACTTGTGCATTGAGTGCGTTCACGGCAGCCTGCGGCGCAGGATCGGGCTCGTTGAGGATTTCAAATATCAGGCTGTCGGACTTGTTCTGAAAATGCGCGGCTATCTGGCTCCAGATACTGCCGAAGCGGGCAATGCAAGATTGCACGCCGGCAGAGTCGGCTGGCTTCGTATCGGCGAGCGTGTCTTTAAGCCATACTTCGTGGTGCGCATTGATAATGACGAAGAGCCCGTTCTCAAGTCCCCAGGTTACGACCGAATCCACCCGATCCATGAATGTTGTGTTGATTGTGTATGGCGGCGAGGTTGACGTTCGCCCATTATATCCCCAGGTGATCGGTATCCTCACCGCGTCGAACCCGGCTTTCTTCAAATCGGCAAAGAAACTCGCCTGGAGAAGAGGGTTGCCCCACGACCTTTCATCACCCGGGTATGCATCAAGCGAATTTCCCAGGTTGATTCCTCTTGCCATGCCTTTCACGGCTTGCTGAGGAGTAAGAGGAGTTTGTGCTTTCGCGCTGATTCCCAATCCGAAGATCAGCAGCATCGCTAATTGTAGACGAGTTTTTATTGGGGCCTCCTATTCTATCTAAGCGAATTGTCACGCCTGTGAAATCGAATCCAAGGCATTGCGTCATAAATGTAGTTATCAATTCAGACATTGACAATGTGCTGGTAGTGTGGTGTCCCAGAAGTAGATTCAATAAGTCCCGGTAGGGACGTGCTGTTTGTAGTTAGATCCAATCCAATGTTTTTGAGCTCCATCGGAGCGACCTTCCGACATGTTTGGACTTAGGTCGCACCTGGCGTGGCTCTGATTAAAGATAAATACGTTGTTTCAAAGAGGTCGTCCCTACGGGACTTTTTCAAGGAATTTTCGAAACGCGACACTAGTGCACTAATGAGATTTCTCTTCCCTTGAGAAACCCAGGCTGGCAGTGAGCTCCGCTCCCGCTCCAGGAAGGAAAGGACCGTCGGAAACCGATGACGTCGGGGTCGCACTCCGGCTTGTCCGCCGTGTGCGGCCTTTGGCATCCCGCCGCTCCTGAGCTTGACGAAGGATATCGGGACGCTATCTCATGGCGCGTGTTTCCAATTGCGAGAGTGTGACTTTCGGAACAACGACGTCCCACAGAATACCTGTCGGACAACTTTAAAACGCGAAACCCGCGCCTCGGCTCTTCAAGCACGAAAGTGCGGGTTTGTTTTCCAAATGCTCTCCTCGTCACGTAGTCAGTCCCCCCGACAAACCCTGCTTGGACCTCTATTGGCTACAATGTAACAACATTTGGAGGTGTGGGCAAGGAGCCGGTAATGCAGGAAAATTGCAGCCTCCTGTTCATTTGAGCACGACGAGTTTTTTCACTTCACGGTACGTTCCCGCTTCAAGCCTGTAGAAATAGACACCGCTCGACAAATTGCCCGCATTGAAGGTCACCGAATGATTGCCCGCGATTTGACGTTCATTGACAAGCGTCCTCACTTCCCTGCCGAGGACATCGAAGATCTTCAAGACTACCATAGTGCCCGTCGGCAATTGATAGTTGATGACTGTCGACGGGTTGAAAGGATTAGGATAGTTCTGGTACAGCCGGAAATTCTCAGAATGTTCTCCACGATCTTCGACTGCTTCCGGGGAAAATTGTTCGATATCGATCAATTCAATGCCCAACCCGGTTCCGAGGTTCCTTGAATACTCTTTTTGGACTGCGTTGTCCCAGTGTTCGTGCACTCCCAGACTCGCGATGTAGACACCGGTATTGTTGGGATCGTACTTGATGCCACGCGGCCAGTTTGCAGAATCCGCGGCTTGATGGAGATAATCGTCGACTCCCGACATTTGAACCGAGGTGTCCGCCCCGCTTGAAGCGGTGAATTCAGACCTGAGAAAATCATAGCCGACCGATTCGATTGCCACAGGATCGAGTGAAGCGAAAATCGATGACGTAAACCCATTGTTAAACGGCGGCATTTTCCATTTTATCGGCGTGTCAAGCTCCCAGTCCGTTGCCCACAGTGCATCCATGATGTACACCAGGTTCTTGGCCCCCGTCAATGAGTGACTCATGAAATCCATCTGAACCCGGTACAATCCATAGCCGGTGCGCCTGAAATCTCCTGGACCCATTGGACTCACCAGGCCGTCGTGAAGATGGTCGGCAAAATCTCGTGTGTGAGACCCGAAGTTGTTCTTCGCGAACATCGTCATCCCCGCGCGCTGATGACCCTTCAACATCGGTATGTTGAGTACGTACTCTGCATCTTCGAAGATCTTGTACAGGTGATCGCTGTAGACCGTATCACCGGTATTCGTCCGTAGAACCGACCCTTTATCCGAATACGTTATGATTGCCGTCGTGCTCGCGATCGCCTTTTCTCTGCCCAGGAGGGGATAGTCGTTATGATCGAGATAATGGACATTGGGGAATTCGCCGTGCCAGACATCATATAAATTTTTGTAGATATGTTTCATCGGATCGCCGACATAAATATCGCTCTGCGCCACACCGACGACGTTGACAAGCTGCCGCAGGACGGCAAGGACACTCGCGACAGACGTCTCAGAAACACCGTAATACCATGTCGATGTCAAATCAGCCGGATTGACGTGCATCGCACTTGTAGCGTTTGTCTTGATAAAGATCTTTTCCCCGGCAGCATAACCGACTGACCCTTTCCCGCGGGTCGCATTATGATATCGGAATAGCGCGGACCAGGCTGCGCTATCGCTCGTCTGGCCGGTCAGGCTATCCAACGCTGCGGAAAGCATCGCGTCGACGGCCGATTGATTCGTGTTCTCTCTCTCGACCCATCCGTGGCCCGGCTGATCGACCATGCATTTCTGATTGACTGCAAGGGGATTATGTACCCAAACGACTCTGCCCGGGAAGATCCCCTTTGCTGTTCCCATCGGCTTGTTCGCTGCATCGATTGGTCCACTCAGAGAGCTGCGGGGCACGGAAGAAGCAAAGGAATTGCTGCCGGAGTTCGACAGCACGAATAGTCCCGCTGCAAGACTTGTCAGGATGAATGCCGACGCAAGGATATAGCGGGAATGGTGAAAGTACTTTCTGGCTTTTCGGAAGGAAAACATCGTAGCCATCAATCCGGTAAGATATACGATAAAACTGCTGGCGATCGGAGCTGCCACTTTCATGCACGGATAATGGGCCCGACTCGGCTTGGGGATGACACGCAGAAGGAACCAGATCAGACAAGCCAGCCCGGTCAGGGGAAACATCCAACGGACAAGTCTAGTACTCTTCAATGGACCATTCTGCCGGTCCTTTCGCAACCGTGGGTACTGACATTTCGCAGATCCACTTGTCATGTGCCGATCCTTTTTTATTCCTGCCAAAACGGCAAACCCACAACTCGCCTCTTGAAGTACGTTCTCTGTTTTCCGACAGTTGTGAGGCGATCAACGGGGAGACTGTCGGAAGCAATTCTTGTTGGAGTTGAACTCCAACGTCTCGGAGCTCAGTTGCTTGATCTGCCGAAGTGATTGTGCCGGTAGCGCTTCGCGAGAGTATAACTCTCGCAAGAATTAGGTTCGATAGTGAAACTGTCGGACAACATTGAGGTCTTATCAAAGCACGAAACCCGCAACTCGGCTTTTCAAGCACGAATGTGCGGGTTTGTTTTTAAAACCTTCCTTCGTCACGTGGTCCGTCCCCCGGACAAACCCTTCTATGACTACGATCGTTTACAATGTAACACTAATTGCAGGCGCGTGCAAACGGCTTCGGTCTGCAAACGCGGTATGACTGGCGTGCATTTTCAAATTCAGGAATGGATGATTAGAGAGGAGGGAAGAGAACAAAAAAGGTGCGATAAGCCGCCAGACGGCTCGCTCGCACCCTTCTCACGTGAAACCTTGTGCCCTTACTCGAGAATCTTCAGGATCGCCTGTTGAATTACCGCAAACCACACACTGTACAGGATTGCCTCTTCCCAAACAACTCCCCGGTCGGCAAGCAGGTTTCGAAAGGCGACCCCAAACGATCCATTTTCCACCTTGAATGCCTCGGCCCTATTGCGCTCGATGGCGTACTGCATGACTTTCGCCGATTCGGGCGTCAGTTCCTGGCTCACGATCCTTACTGCGTCGTTGAAAATTTCGCGTTGGTTCATGCTGTTCCCTTCCCTTTGTGTTGAAGGATGCACCTGAATCCAACTGCACGAATCACCCCGTCCCGGCACAGTAATACTCTGAACAGACGATATGACGAAACCGTTCCTCAAACGGCTTTCCAAATTTGCGAATCGCCTCTTTCTCTGCAATGTCAGACGAACAACGACTCCATTGGTTCCACCGGGGAGTCGGCCCTTGTACCCGGAGTCGATGACTTGTTGGAAGAATCAGACCGTCAGACAGCAAGTTGTCTAAGAAATGCCGTTTTTTCATGGCAGTGCAGGCGGTGGTATAAACATCCGACTCCCCAGTTGTCCCGACGGCCGAGAAGGTGGGTGTCGATGATCAGGGAAATGTCACCGGCCTCTTCTGAGAGAACCGGCATGTTTTCGGGAAAACAACAGGCATGAATTCCCCACCGCGAAGAATTCTCCGGCACTGCCCCGGCTTCCGAAACGTTGCTGCAAGTTGCGCGAGCTTGAGAGGTCAGGTTTCGGTCGAAAGAAGGATGATCGGGAGATGCTACCTGTTGCTTGGTGTCATTCGACACCGAATTTCCTGAACGCGTAGCGCTTCGGGAAATCCAATCCCAGCGTGACGACCGCGGAATATGCCAACACCGTCATCACCTGAGCGAACGACAAGGCCGGAATGATAAAGCCGTACGTTCCGAGCGCAACAAATGCCAGTGTTGCCAGGGAAGTCGAAGCAATCAATGCCTTGCCCGGACGCGAACTCCAGAACCAGTTCCTCTCCCTCACAATGATCACCCTGAACTGACTCGTGAACACGAGCATCAGCATAATGAAGGTCTGCAGCCGCCGCAATCCGAAGTGATAGACATTGATGCCCCATACAACGGCGATGATCCCCTGGACTACAAGCAACGTCCCGATCATGAGCGACGCGAGCGTGATGTTCCTGACACTCCAGCTATTGGGAGACGCCGAATGTTGCACGTTGTCGGTAGCGAGGGACATCGTTACGAAGTCGTTGGCAAAAACAAGAAGCGACATGCCGAGCAGCGACAAGACCATCCTGCCTGTCATAAAATAGCCGACCGTCAGAATGCCCACCACCTGGATCACTTTCGTCACTTTGTTGATGACCCACGTGAGCATGCGCTGGTATGTCTCCCGGCTCCGCTCAATGGCGTCCACAATCACACTCACTCCCGGTAGGGTCAGGACAACGCTGGCAGAGGCTTTGGCGACATCGGTCGCATTGTTCACGGCGATTCCCATTTCCGCCTGCTTCAGCGCGGGAGCGTCGTTGACACCGTCTCCCGTCATGCCGACCATATAACCCTTCGTTTGCAGCAGTTTCACGATCTTGTACTTGTCCTCGGGATAAATCTCCGCAAATCCGTCGCTGGAGGCCACGGTCCTTGCCCGGTCCTCCTCGTCCATATCCTTTATATCCGCAAGGCGAATGATATTGGTGCCGATCCCAACCTGTCCGGCAATCTCCTTCGCAATCGAATGGCTGTCGCCCGTGAGCATGATCGGTTTCACTCCCACATCGCGCATCTCTTCGATCATTTTCTTCGAATCAGGTCGTGGCGGATCCGCGAGGGGAACAAGGCCCGTCAGCTTCATCGTATTCACATCACCATCCGTCGACTGTGCGACCGCAATCGTCCTGTACCCTTTCTCCGTGAGCCCAACAATCGTCTTGTCAACCTGGGCAGTGGTTGCGGCATCGACTCCCTTGCACAGGGAGAGGATGACCTGGGTTGCTCCTTTTACAACGCGGAGGCGGTAGCCATCTGTCTCGATGATCGCTTCCGTCCGCCGCGTCGACGGATTGAACGGCGTGTAGACGACTTGCTTGTAGGCATCGATGGCGATCCCTTTGGACTTTGCATAGTCGAGAATCGCCAGGTCAATCAGGTCCATCCCTTCGGACCGGGATGCGAGCGCAGCCGATCGGATCACGTCGCTGCTTTGAAATCCAGAAAAGGGTATCGTATCGGCGACCGTGAGCTTGTTTTGCGTAATCGTGCCGGTCTTGTCGAGGCACAAGACACTGATTGACGCTGCGTCCTCGATGGAATCCAGACGCGTGACGAGGACTCCGTCTTCAGCCAGTTTCATCGCCGTCACCGATTCCACAATGGTCATGACCGCTGGCAGGGCAACCGGTACCGCTCCCATGAGCAGGGCGACAATGAACGTGAGAATGAGCAGAAGTTCAGTGTGAATGAAAAAGCCGTAGGTCGTGACAAGGACGGATGCGGCGATGCCCATATACATCGAATATTTCACGATGGCAAGCATGATCTCTTCCTGGTGCGACTTCGGCTTGGCGACTTTGACGAGCTCTGTTGTCTTTCCAAAGTACGAGCTGGCACCGGTATTGACCGCAACACACCGTGCTTCCCCGCGCCGCACGACCGACCCTGAGTAAACGACATCGGCATCCTTCTTTTCGACTGGAAGCGATTCCCCGGTCAGGGCGGCCTCATCGATGGAAAGGTGTCCCTCGATGATCTTTGCGTCGGCGGGAATGATGTCACCGAGTCGCACAACAAGAATATCGCCGGGGACAATGCTGCCCGCCTCTTCCTGCGACCACGTTCCGTTGCGCAAAACCTTTGCCTTGATCGCGAGTTTCTGCTTGAGGAGCTCGACTGCCTTCTGCGAATCTCGTGTGTGCATAAAGCCGATGATGGCATTGACCGTCAGGAGGGCGAAGATGATCACACCTTCGATATCGTGCTGAAGCACAAACGAAAGGACCATGGCAAGTTCGAGAAGCCACGGCATGGGTCCCCAATAGCGGCCGAGGAATTCCAGCAGAGGATTCTTCTTCTTTTCGGTTATCTCGTTTTTCCCGTAGAATGTGAGCCGTTCTTTGACACCTGCTTCGGACAGCCCGTCGTTGGTGGTCCTGAGGAACTTGAAGGTATCTTCAACGCTGAGAGGTCTGAAATCGGCCGTCGCTTTTTTCTGGAATGTCATCACAATATCTTCTCGATCTTCATTCTCAATCGCATACGCTCACGTTCAGGGTCTCCATGGTTTGTCCAACGTGGGGAACAGAGTAAGTCAGGAGTGGTGTGATATCCATCTGCACAGTTTCGTGGCTTCCACAACGATGGGGCTGCACTATGTTAGCTTTCCAAGGTGGCCGATCAAGATCTCGAGTTTAGTTCGAGCAAGGCACGGCGACATACTTCGCTTCCTTTGCCAGGAACACTCCTTCGGAGTTTCCCGAACTCGAAGGATAATGATAACTGCAAAATCTTAGTGATTCAACCCCGGAAGAGGAGGACGCGGCTCCTCTCTCTTCCGGATTGATGGTTTCCGGCCCTTACGTTAACCGGTCAAGTATTTGAGGAGAACAAGAATCAGGATGGTGCAGATGACAAACGCCCCAATACCGAATGCAATTTGCTTTCCGGATTGCACCTGTTCTTCCTTCGGTGGCTGACTGGATCGTGTTTCCATTCTATTCCTCTCAATTCAAAAATGTTGGCAAGAACTTTGAGTTTAGACACCGTGGTTCACGGCGGCATCCCCGTCATGCATCGGCAGCGGATGGACTACTCCGCAGTGAGGATGACCGGGACCGATTCAGAATGGAGGAGGAACGTCAGAGATAGGATGAAGTGACTTGCGTGTAGATATGGTGCGTTGCGATCAAGGAAGTGAATGACCTTTGCAGGTCGTGGAGCCGGGAGAACCGCAGGGATCTGAACCTTGAAGGATCCGGAAGAGGGGTGACGACGGAAACTTTGCCCTGCACGTCCGCTTTCGCCGCGTAATTGAGCAGGAAGACCTGCGGACCTGACTCAGCTTCCGCAGTCCAGATTTTTGTCGCCCGGCGCGCCGTGTTGTTCTCAGTTGTCCGTGGAGGAACGCAAATCCAGAGAAGCGTGAGAACGAGAATGAAGATGTGGAATGGTTTCTTCATTTGCCGGGACTTATCCGTATGAAGAGATTCTCTTGACGAGCATCGGAATTATTTTGCAAACCGAATGACAGAATACAACACCCCCATGCCAAGGAGTGTCATGACGGTCGTGAGCAGTTTTGGATGTGCGTGATGGCTCTCCGGCAGAAGGTCGGATGCTCCGATATAAAGGAAGCACCCGCAAATGATCGCGAGGATCGTGCCGAGTGCGCTCTCCGGGATCGTGAACAACAGTGTGGACAGAACACCGAGAACGGGAGCGATCGCATCGACAAAAAGCCATCGCAGTGTGGTTGTTTGTTCCCCGCTTCGCATGATGATCGCTACCGTGTTGATACCGTCTGAAAAATCGTGAGTCAAAACTGCTGCGGTTACGATGAACCCAACGACGGAAGAAATCTGGAATGCGAGGCCGATCATCGCGCCATCGAGAAAGCTGTGAAACGAAAGGCTGGAAGCGCCGAGGACTCCTTTGTGTTTCAGGTTTTCACAATCCTCTTTGTGCGAATGGAGGGCGACGGTTCTTTCGAGAATCAAATAAAGTACAAACCCGACGCCGATCATCAGCGACGTTTGAGAGATGTTACCGTTGCCGAGGGCGGCCGCTTCCGGCAGGAGGTCGAAGAGTGCCACCCCGATCACGGCACCCGCGCTGAACCCGGCAATGAGGTGGAGTTTGTCCTTGAAGCGGAGAGCGAATAGTCCCCCCAGAAATGTCGACAAGAAGGTGGCAAGGGCAATGAGAAGGACAGTTATCGTCATGGAACGTTCTTGACTCCAATAACTTGATCTGATATTAAGTTAGGAAGTTCTATATATTAGTTCAATGCGGCAACCGACACGAAGAGTCACAGCAAGCTCCGGGAGAGAATAAGGCTGTACCGCGACAGATTGGGACCTTTATCGAAATTGATCGAATATGTAACCATACTGGATGGATTCAGTATGACTCGCCTGAAATCCACATACCTCTCGGTTTTACCGAATCGTCAGGTTTTATTTGAGGTTATTTCTCGATACCATATTGACGATCCACGCAGATACTGACCCGTGAGAGCTCAAATCAAATCTCTGACAATACTGCTGCTTCTCATTCCCCTTTCTGTCGAGGCACAAAAGCTCTTGCAGAACGAACGCCCGCTCCAATCCGTTTTCTCGGTTCTCGGATTGAAGCGAAGCGGCCTTCCTGGGGCACGAGCTATGAAATCCGGAACGCCGCTCGTCGCTCTTGCGCATATTCGTTGGAAGCAACTCTCCGTTGAGTCGAGAGCGACGATCGCACGCGCCAGGAGGCCGGGCGGATATGAGGAGCGGGGTCGACCGTGAGGCCGGAGGTTTTCCGTTCCCTCGGTGAGAACAGAAAGCTGAGACCGAAGCCGAGTACCAAGAAGCCGGTAACGATGAGGAGGGGAGTAGCACCGGTGAATACAGTGAGATAGGATCCAAGAATCGTGGCTGGGATGCCGGCGATGACGCTCCAGCGGACGATTTGCCAGTCGATGAGACTTGACCTCCAGTATTCCGCCGAGGCGACGAGCGTGCCAGGGACAGTGGCCGGAAGCGGGGCCGCAACCGCAATGAAACCCGGAAAGCCGATGAGACTCAACAACGGCGTGGCAATTGCGCTGCCGCCTTTTCCAAACAATCCCCCCAGGAAGCCTATGATGATTCCGACGCCAAGCGCTCCAATGTCTCGCAACATCTGAGTTTACTCCTGCACTGTATCCACGGTGTTTCGCGTACGCACTGCTGTGTGCCGGCGACCTGAATTGACCACATAACATGACTCCTGCAGCTTCCTGTTCCTTGCTTCCGCCGAGAAATCCATTCCCGGAAGAAGGAAAAAGAGATCTCCTTCTCCCGGGTTGCGTCTTCCGCATTGCTTACGAGCCGGTGAGGTATTTGAGCAATAAGAGAAGAACGATGGTGCCAACGATGAATGCCGCGACGCCGAACGCTACCTGTTTGCCGGATTGCTCAGGCACCTGTTTTTGCTGTTGATTGAATTGCGTTTCCATTTCCATCCTCGCTATCTGAAATGTGAATGAGGGCATCGGGGGAAAGGAGGGACGCCTGAATCAACGTCCATCGCGAGCGTGCCGAATGAACCGAGCACACCCCCCGGTGAGAGTCGTAGGGATCAAGAATGGATACGCCTCGTCAGAGGTCAGAGGATGTTACCTGGGTGTAGAGGTGTCGGGAAAGAACAGAGGAGGTGATGTCTCTTGCCTGGTCATCACACCAGGCAAGGAACGGAGCTTCTGATTCCGTGGCCTTCGGTACAAACTTCTGGCACGGGAGATCAATGCGCGTGTCGGATTTTGCAGCGAGGTTGACCAGGAATGTGCGGCCTGCATCGTCCCCATCGAGTCGCTGGATCTTGTGTATTGCGCGCGCGTTCGGCTTCTCGGGACTGCGCGTTGGAGCCGTCACCCAGATGAGCGTGACGACAAGGAGAAGAATATGGAATGGCTTTTTCACGTTCGTTCGGTCATGCGGCCGGGGAGTAATCCTGCGTCGATCAGATCCAGCCAAGGGCGACTGCTATGACAAATACGGCCAGCGCCCATCGGTAATATACAAAAACGTTCGTCGGATTGTTCTGCAGAAAGCGGAGCAGGTACTTGATACAGAAATATCCGCTTATCGCCGCGGCGATGAAGCCCACCGGAAACAGGACGATGTCGGAGCTTGCGATGGCGCCTGAATGAATGCCTTTGTAGATGTCCCAGAGGCTTTTCAAGCCGGCACCGGCAATGATCGGGGCAGATAAAAGAAACGAGAATCGCGCCGCCGTCTCGCGCTCGAGACCAACCGCCAACCCCGCAGTGATGGTGCTTCCCGAACGTGAGACACCGGGGAAAATTGCGAGGGCTTGCGAGCAGCCGATCAGAATTGCATCCTTGAGTGTTATGTGCTGCATTGTGCGTTGGTGCCGGGCCAATTGCTCGGCGAGGTACAACAATCCGCCTAGCACTGCAATAATAATACCCATCCAGATCATCGATGTGGGGTTAATCGGTGCGCCCGAAGGATGGAATAACTCCTCGATTTTGTGCTCGAACAACAATCCGATGATGCCACCTGGAATTGTGCCGATGACCAGATACCAGGCGAGCCGTCTATCTACGTTGTCGCCGATTTTCCGTTCAACGATGCTGGCGACGCCTGCACTGATCAGCCGACCCCAATCGCTCCAGAAAAAGGCAATCAACGCCATGAGGGTACCAAGGTGCAGCGAGACATCAAACGAGAGGCTGTCAAGGGCCGGATCGTTCCAGTGGAATACCCACGGGACGATGATGAGGTGTGCTGAGCTGGAAATGGGAATAAACTCGGTCAATCCCTGGACGATGCCCAAGACAATTGCCTGGATGATAGTCACGCTTGGTCTCCTCGTTATTGTGTCATTTGGTTCTGCGATCGTTTTCCGGGGTGACGACCGATCAAGACAAAACGAACATCCCGGCCCGGCGGTTCCTATGATAGGTTAATTTCCAAGAAGAAAGAAGTCGATTCCGGGCTGCTTATCCGACGCCATTGAACAAGTTCGATGGCCGAAACAGCGAAACCCATCGCCTTGAGCAATTGATAAACCTCGATCTCTAATCGATGCTTTCGAGCCTCACTCCTCCACGCTCAATCGGTAACCGATACCGGATTCGGTAAGCAGGATCTTTGGATTTCCCGGATCCTTTTCGATTTTCTTGCGGAGTGATCCGACATAGACGCGTGTGTATTGTGCCTCTTCAGCGTGCGCAGGTCCCCAGACTTGCTCCAGGATGAACTTGTGCGTCAAGACGCGGCCGGCATTGCGCACGAACAAAGCCAGGAGAGCATATTCCGTCGCGGTGAGCTTGATGAATTCATTGCCTCGCTTTACTGTCCGCGCCTGCAGATCCATGGTCAGTCCGTGGAAACTCGCGACGGAGTTTCCTCCTTGGGTCTGTCGGTGTCGAAGAGCGGCACGAACGCGTGCGAGCAGTTCTCCGGTTCGAAACGGTTTGATGAGGTAGTCGTCTGCCCCAGCATCCAGGCACGAGACAATATCCGTTTCACTGTCGCGCACGGAAAGAATGAGGACAGGGATTGACGACCATTGGCGGATTTTTCGCAGCACCTGCAATCCGTCGAGATCGGGGAGACCGAGATCCAGAATGACGAGTTCGGGTCGCTCCGACGCAGCCATGATCGTACCCTCCTCACCGCTGCTTGCAAGCCGAACACTGAAGCCCTCCGGCCGCAATGTCAAGTCGAGCAAGCGTTGAATCTGTTGCTCGTCGTCAATCACGAGGATGGTGGGTTTGTTCATCAATGAAGCGCCGGCTTGGGTTCAGGTGCCGTCGATTTGACGGGAATTGTTATCGTGAATTCGGCGCCTCCGGCAGGACGATTCCTTGCCGTGATCGTGCCCCGGTGTGCTTCGACAAACCCTTTTGCGATAGGCAAACCGAGCCCTGTTCCACCGGTCTTTGCGGTCGGAGCACGGTAGAACTTGTCGAAGACCCGTTGGGCTCCTTCCGGAGGTAGGCCGGGTCCTGCATCGGAGACAACAATGATGCAAGCGCCATCGTTGTGTGAGGCTTCCACACGTATGGCCGTCCCCGCCGGTGCATGGACGGCGGCGTTGTGGATAAGGTTCGCGACCGCTTGTTCGATCAAACCGAAATCCAGTTGAACGAGAGGCATCTCGTCCTCGACTACGACGGTAATCTGATCGGGCGAAAGTTCTTTGTCGAGCCCTTTGATTGCGCCGTTGATAACGTCCCGGATATCGCACCAATCCAGCTTCGGTTGTATCATGCCGGATTCAAGCCTCGTCATGTCAAGCAAATTCGCCACGAGTCTGTTCAGTCGTTCGGCTGCCGCATGGATCTCGCGGGCATATTCTTCGCTCTCCGAGGGGGATTTCGATGATGAGCCGCGTAAAATATTTTCTGAAGCTCCCATGATGGTTGCCACGGGAGTCCGAAGCTCGTGGGAAACAGAATTGAACAGAGTTTTGTACAGGCGCTCTGATTCCGCGACGATGATTGACTTGGTGCTGATCTCACTGAGGAGCTCGCGCTCGATGGCCGACGAGATTTGAGCGATGAAATTCTCCAGGAGATTCTCCTGATCGGAGGAGAGTTTTTGTCTCAGTTTTACCCCGATCACGCCAAGAGGGTACCTCGGACCCGACATTGGAAAATACATTGCTTCTGCCGAAGGGAGTGTGTCCGTGAATTTTCCGGAGCGCTTTTCGTTCCAGTAGCTCCACGCGGCGACGCCAAATTCCTTGACATCCGGAATCATGGAACTTGCAGGATGAACGCTTGAAGCGATTTCCCCGTCGGCATCGCCGAGAACCACGGCGACGTCGGAATCGAAGTACTTCTTGATGTTGGTGACGGCCGCCGTGATCACCTCCGACTGGGAATGCGCAGAGGAAAGGTCCTTCGTCAGCGAGAAGAGTGCGGATGTCCGTTCTTCACGCGAGCGGATTGCCTTCTCACGCGCACGGACACGGGCGGACAACACTCCTGTCACGATCGCGACAATAAAGTACATGAGGAGCATCATGACATCCTCGATGTGTCCAACCGAGAAGGTCATGATCGGGGGGATGAAGAAGAAGTCCCACAGCAGGGCTCCAAGTCCGCCTGCAACCAGCACGGGCCCGGGTCCGAGACGAAGCGGCAGGATCGAGACGGCAAGGAGGATGATAAACGATACCGTTTTATACCCGACGATTTTGGCAAGCGGAAAGCAGACGAGAGCGACGACAAGGACGACGGCAACAGCTGCGAGATACTGTGGCAGACCGGACTGGATTTCCGGTAGAAGTCGGCGCTTCCGCTTGCGGCCCACCTCTCCTTCCTGTCCAACAATGTAGATATCGAGGTCTTCGCTCTTGTCGAGAAGGTCTTCGAGCAGGCGGGATGTCTCGAAAAGGAATCTCCTTCGTGGTTTTCCGATAAGAATCTGGGCCGCGTTTTGATTCTTTGCGACGCGTACAAGGGCTTCTGCTATGTCGTCATCGGCCGTCGTGATAACTTCTGCGCCCAATTCGCGAGCCAGCTTGATGTTTTTCGAAAGCTGGTCCTTGTCCCGTTCCTCGCTGGGCGCGGATTGCTCAACGTGGACGGCAACCCACGACGCATCCATCGTGTACGACACCCTTCTTGCCCATCGAATAAGGGATATGGAACTCGGACTGGCGCTGATGCCCACAAGCAGACGTTGGCCCGATTTCCACGGCCCGCTGATCCGCTGGTTTGTCATGTAGTCGCGCAACTGCCGGTCGACCCGTTCCGCCGTCAGGCGCAGCGACATCTCACGGAGCGCCGTGAGGTTCCCTTTGCGGAAGAAATTTTCAATCGCCCGTTTCGATCGCTCGGGGGTGTAGACTTTTCCTTCCGCAAGACGCTTCAAGAGCTCTTCCGGCGAGATGTCGATGACTTCGACCTCGTCTGCAGCGGCGAAAACCGAATCCGGGACGGTTTCGCGCACAATACTCCCCGTAATCTGCGCAACCGTGTCCGCCCGGCTTTCGAGATGCTGCACATTGAGCGTGGTGAACACATCGATACCGTTGTCGAGCAGCTCAAGGACGTCCTGGTATCGTTTGGTGTGGCGGCTTTCGGGGGCATTGGTGTGGGCCAGCTCATCCACCAGGACCATTTGCGGCTTTCGCACGAGAATGGCATCGAGGTCCATTTCTTCAAGCATGGTCCCTTTGTACTGAATCGTCTTTCGCGGTATCGACGGCAGGCCGCTCAGGAGCGCTTCGGTTTCCGGGCGCTTGTGCGTCTCAGCGTAACCCACGACAACATCAATCCCTTTGGACTTTGCCGCGTGGCCGTCTTTGAGCATGTCGTACGTCTTGCCCACGCCCGCGCACATCCCGAAAAAAATCTTGAGCTTTCCCCTCTTCTGTTTCTCTTCCTCGGACTTCAGAAGATGGAGCAAGGCATCGGGATCAGGTCGGTTTTGATCGGTTTCCATGGCGAACAAATATAGAGAGATTCATAACGAGAAACTAACCCGGGAAACGGCTTTCAATTCGGATGTTTTTCTTCTACTCTCCGAACAACCCTGATGGTGCGACGCAATTTTCTTCAAAGCAGTGTGCCGGACATAATGACTAACGCAACGGAGAAATAAATGACCAACCCTGTCACGTCGACGAGCGTTGCAACAAATGGAGCCGACGATGTTGCCGGATCTGCACCAAATCGCTTCAGAACGAATGGGAGCATGGATCCGGAAAGCGTTCCCCAGAGCACAACTCCAACGAGACTTGTAGCCACCGTGAATGCCACGAGGATCCAGTGA
>Ga0335081_10006844_pt1 | contig 18175 bp, 18 predicted proteins | sample Lox_Sample_35_FD_206713 | JGI IMG/M metagenome (GOLD analysis project Ga0335081, IMG submission 206713) | Soil microbial communities from Loxahatchee National Wildlife Refuge, Florida, United States - Lox_Sample_3.5 | ecosystem: Environmental > Terrestrial > Soil > Wetlands | place: USA... | reverse complement strand
TCGCTGCTCGATCGCGAAGCCCATGGCGGTGAGAGCGTACGATTCCGGGGGAACGAGTCATGAGCGCACGCCTGGATCAATACGGGGTGATCGGACATCCGGTCGCGCACAGCTGGTCGCCGTTCATTCACGGCATGTTTGCGAAACAAACCGGGCAGGAGCTCACCTATCGCCTCTATGACGTGGCGCCGGAGCAGTTCCGGGAGCGCGTGCTCGACTTCTTCGCCGGCGGAGGCCGCGGGCTCAACGTGACCCTGCCGCACAAGCCCGCCGCGGCGGCGCTGTGCAACGAGCTCTCTGCGCGCGCCGAGCGTGCCGGCGCAGTGAACACCCTGTCCTTCGATGGCCGCGTGATTTCGGGCGACAACACCGACGGTGCGGGACTCGCGCGCGATCTCATCTCGAACCTGGGGCTCACCATTGCACGGCGCCGCGTGCTCATCGTCGGGGCGGGCGGCGCCGTGCGCGGCGTCATCGCCCCGCTCCTCGAGCTCGATCCGGTGGAGCTCGTGATCGCCGGACGCTCACCCGAGCGGGCGCAGGCGCTGGCGGCAGAGTTCACCGACTTAGGTCCGGTGCGCGGCTGCGCGCTGCCGGAGCTCTCCCTCGGCGCCTTCGATCTCCTCATCAACGCCACCTCCGCGAGCCTCTCGGGCGAGGTGCCGGAGATTCCGCACGAAGCCGTCAATGCGACCACGGTCTGCTACGACATGGCCTATGCCAAGGGCGAGACGGCCTTCGTGCGATGGGCCCGCAACCAGGGCTGCGGGCGCGCGGTGCAAGGCTGGGGGATGCTGGTCGAGCAGGCTGCGGAGTCCTTCCAGATCTGGCGCGGCATCCGGCCCGAGACGGGCGCGGTGCTCGCGCTTCTGAGTCAGCCGCATAACCCCGCGGTGAAGAAGCCCTCGCCTCTCGCCGCGCCTACCGCATCGTGACCAATTCCTCGGCGCTCGTGGGGTGAATGGCGACGGTGTCATCGAAATCGCGCTTGGTGGCGCCCATCCGCAGCGCGACCGCAAATCCCTGCAGCATCTCGTCGGTCCCCTCGCCGATCGCGTGCACCCCGACGACCCGCTCCTCCTGGCCCACGGTGACCAGCTTCATGTGCGCTTTGACCTTGCGCTGGGTCAATGCGTAGTACATCGGCACGAAGCTCACCGTATAGACGCGCACCGCATCGCCATGCGCCGCGCGCGCGGCCGCCTCGCTCAGTCCCACAGTGCCGATCGGCGGATGCGAGAAGATCACGGTCGGGACATTGTGGTAGTGGAGGCGGCGATCGGACTTGCCGCCGAAGAGCCGATCGGACAGACGCCGTCCCGCGGCGATCGCAACTGGCGTCAGCTGAACGCGTCCGCACACATCCCCGATCGCGTAGATCCCCGGCACGTTCGTGCCCTGATAGTCGTCGGTCGCGATGAAGCCGCGAGCATCGAGCGCCACCCCGGCCTCATGGAGCGCGAGATCCTGCACCACCGCCGTGCGTCCGATCGCCCACAGCACCGCATCAACGGGCGCGATGTGCCGGCCGTCCTGCAACTCGAGCTCGAGCCGTTCGGCATTCAGGCGGCGCACCGCCTTCGGGTGAGTCTCGGTCAGCACCTCGGACCCTTCCGCGCGCATGGCGCTCATCAGGGCCTCGCCGAGCATGGTGTCGAACTCCCGCAGCAGGCGCGCGCCGCGGGCGACGAGCGACACCTTTGAGCCGAGCGCAGCGAAGATGCCCGCCAGCTCCACGGCGATGTAGCCGCCGCCGACGATCGCAATGCGCGCCGGCTGCGCCTCGAGCTCGAAGAAGCCATCGGAAGTGATGCCGAGATCGGCGCCGGGCAGATCCGGCACGACAGGCCTGCCGCCGGTTGCGATCACGATGTGGGGGGCGGTCAGATGCCGGCCGGCCACCTCCAGCGTGCGTGGCGCGGTGAAGCTCGCCAGACCGCGCACCAGCTCGACCTTGCGGCTCGCGAGGTTCTTCTCGTAAATCGCATTGAGCCTGAGCACGTAGGCATCGCGCGCGCGCTTGAGCTCCGCCCAGCTGAGCGGCGCTTCACCGGCGCTGAAGCCGTAGCCCGGGGCATCCCGGACCGCGCCGGCGATCTCGGCCGCGTTCCACATGACTTTCTTGGGCACGCAGCCGACGTTGACGCACGTGCCCCCCAGGCGCGCGGGCTCGGCCAGGATCACGCGGGCGCCGTACTCGGCCGCGCGCTGCGCGCAGGCGAGCCCGCCGCTGCCGCCGCCGATGACGATCAGATCGTAGTTCTCAGCCATTTCGGCTCCGACTGCCCGCTATCCGTGGGGGAAGGATTCCCATCTTACAAGGGTTAGAATGCCTCTCCCGTCGGGGTTCGAGACATCCATGGAAAATCCGCTGCTGGGATCGCACGCGCTGCCGCCGTTCACCGAGATCCGGGCTCACGACGTCGAGCCCGCGTTACGCACGGTGCTCGATGAGAACCGGGCGCGCATCGCCACACTCGCAGCGCTGCCCGAGCCGACCTTTGCGACCCTGGTCGAGCCGCTCGAGGACATGCATCACCGCCTCACGCGCGTGTGGTCGCCGGTGAGTCACTTGAACGCGGTGATGAATTCGGCCGAGCTGCGCGAGGTGTACAACCGCTGCCTGCCGCTGCTCTCGGCCTATCACACCGACCTCGCGCAGAGCGTGCCGCTGTATCAGGCCTACCAGCGGATCGCGGCGCGCGAAGCGGACAGCCTCGATCCGGTACAGCGGCGCGTGCTCGAGCATACGCTGCGCGAATTTCGTCTCGCGGGCGTGGGCCTCGAGCCCGCGGCCAAACTGCGCTTCAAGGAGGCGATGCTGGAGCTGACGCAGCTGCAGGCGCGCTTCGAAGAGAACGTGCTCGACTCGACCAACGCCTGGACTCATCGCGTCGCGGAGCTCTCCGAGCTCGACGGCCTGAACGAGATCATCATCGAGCAGGCACGCGAGCGCGGGGCGAAGGACGGCGGCGGCTTCGTGCTGGGGCTCGATCAGCCGACTTACGTCGCCGTGATGACGGATGCGCGCTCGGCCGGGCTGCGCCGCACGTACTACGAGGCCTGGACGACGCGCGCCTCGGATCGCGGACCGAGCGCCGGGCGCTGGGATAACTCCGCGGTGATGGAGCAGATCCTGCGTCTGCGGCACGAGGTCGCGCGCCTGCTCGGCTATCCGAACTTCGCCGAATACGCCCTCGCGACACGCATGGCACGCAGCGTCACCGAGGTGATCCAGTTCCTGGAGCAGCTCGGGACCGCGGGCCGGCCGGCGGCGCGGCGCGAGCTCACGGAGCTGCAGGCCTACGCCGAGCGCCCGCTCGAGGCTTGGGACGTGAGCTTCTACTCGGAGCGGCTGCAGAAGGCGCGCTTTGCCATCTCGCAGGAAGAGCTGCGGCCGTATTTCTCACTGCCGCGCGTGCTCTCGAGCCTGTTCGAGGTGGCGGAGCGCTTGTTCGACGTGCGCATCCGCGAGCGCAGCGGCGTGCCCGTGTGGCACGCGGATGCGCGCTTCTATCAGATCGAGGATGCGGCCGGGCAGGCGGTCGGGGGCTTCTACCTCGACCCGTACGCACGCCCCAACAAGCGCAGCGGCGCATGGATGGACGAGTGCATCGGCAGGAAGCGGCTCGCAAGCGGCGATGTGCTGCCGGTCGCCTACCTGGTGTGCAATTTCCTGCCCCCCGAGGCGGGCCGGCCGGCGCTGCTCACGCACGATGACGTGCTCACGCTGTTTCACGAATTCGGCCACGGCCTGCACCACCTGCTCACGCGAGTGCCGTACCCGACGCTCGCGGGCATCAACGGCGTCTCCTGGGATGCGGTGGAGTTGCCCAGTCAGTTCCTCGAGAACTACGCCTGGCACCGCGAAGTGCTCGCGAGCATGGCCCGGCACGTCGACAGCGGCGCGCCGCTGTCATCCGAGCGGCTGGGACAGCTCATCGCCACGCGCAGCTTCCACGCCGGGCTGCAGATGATGCGTCAGATCGAGCTCGCGCTATTCGATTTCCGGCTGCACGCGGAGTACGCACCGGAGCGCGGCGGGCGCGTGGCCGAGATCCTGGCCGAAGTGCGGCGCGAGACCGCCGTCGTGCCGGTGCCGGAGTGGAACCGCTTCGCGCACAGCTTCGGACACATCTTCGCGGGCGGCTACGCGGCCGGATACTACAGCTACAAATGGGCCGAGGTGCTGGCCGCCGATGCGTTCTCCGCCTTCGAGGAGAGCGGCGTGTTCCACAGCGGCACGGCGCGCCGCTTCCTCGACTCGATCCTCGCCCGTGGCGGCAGCCGCGATGCACTCGATGCCTTCGTCGAGTTCCGCGGCCGAAAGCCCGACATCCGCCCGTTGCTCAAGCAGGCCGGAATCGCCGCGTGAGCGCACGCTGCGCAGCAGCCGGCGTGATGGGGCTCGCGCTGGCCGCACTCGCGCCCGCGGTGCGCGCCGAGAGTGCCTATGTGAGCGATCAGCTCGTGATCAGCGTCACCGCGGATGCCGAAGGCAGCGGAGAGAAGCTCGCGAGCCTGCACAGCGGCGAGCAGGTCGAAGTGCTCGAGCGCCAGGAAGACCGCGTCCGCATCCGCTACGACGGCGAGCACGAGGGCTGGGTCAAATCGAGCTACCTCTCCGCCGATCCGCCCGCGCGCACTCGCCTGGAGGCGTGCACCCAGGAGCTCGGCACGCTGCGGCCGCAGCTCTCCTCGATGCGCGAGGAGCTTGGCTCGGCGCGCGCAGCCGCCGCCCGTGTAGCCGCCCAGCCGGCCTGCCCGGCCGCGGAGCGCGCCACCCCCACACCGGCCCGGCCCCTGTTCGATTCGGGCACGGGGCTGCAGCCGGGCTGGGGCTGGGTCGCGGGCACGGGACTCGTGGCGCTGGCGGCCGGGTTCCTCCTTGGCTGGCGACTCCTCGACCGGCGCATCCGTCAGCGTTACGGCGGCCTGAAGATCTACTGAGCGTCCGAGCCGCCGGTGAAGATCGCGACCTGGAACGTCAATTCCCTGCGGGTGCGTCTGCCCCAGCTCTCCCTATGGCTGGGCATGCACGATGACGTGGATGTGCTCGCCATCCAGGAAACCAAGCTCACGGATGAGAACTTCCCGCGCGCCGAGGTCGAGGCGCTGGGATACCGCGCCGAGTGGAGCGGCCAGAAGACCTACAACGGGGTCGCTATCCTGGCGCGCGAGGCGCCGAGCGAGCGCATCACCGATATTCCGGGATTTGAGGATCCGAGCCGGCGCGTGCTCGCCGCCACCATCGCAGGCATCCGGGTGGTGAACCTGTACGTGCCGAATGGCCAGGCGGTCGACTCCGAGAAGTACCACTACAAGTTGCGCTGGCTCGCCGCCCTCGCGCCGTGGCTGCGCGAGGAGCTTGCGCGCAACCCGCGCCTCATCGTGCTGGGGGATTTCAACATCGCGCCCGAGGACCGCGACGTGCACGATCCGGCGGCCTGGGTGGGCAGTGTGCATGTGAGCGAGCCGGAGCGCGCGGCCTACCGTGAGCTGCTGGCACTCGGCCTGACTGACGTGTTCCGCAGCTTCGAGCAGGCGCCGGGCACGTTCAGCTGGTGGGACTACCGGATGCTCGCCTTCCGGCGCAATCATGGGCTGCGGATCGACCTGATCCTCGCCGGCCCGGGTCTCGCCGGGCGCTGCATCGACTGCCGGGTCGACCGGGAGCCCCGCACGGCCGAGCGGCCGTCCGATCACGCCCCGGTTATCGCCACCTTTGACTTATGACGCGTAGCAGCAGGGTGGCCAAAGTGTGCTCCCCGTCGCTGATCTGCCCAGCCCGAGCTGCCTACACTGGCGGAGCTTCGGGAAGGATGCCGGGCGGCTACAAATATAAAATCGATGACCAGTGCCCGCCGCAGCGATTTCGATGTCACCGACACAGTCCAGGTGAGTTCGGTGGCCGCCGTGCGGTCCGCCGTCGAGGAGCTGTTCCGCTCCACCTGGCCGCAGTTGGACCTCGAGCCCATCCGCCGCGCCTTTAGCCACTTCGAGAAACTCTTCGCCGGTGAGATCCCGGGATACTTCGGGGTCGACACGGTCTACCACGACCGCCAGCACACACTCGATGTGACCCTCGCGCTGGCGCGCCTCATCGCAGGCTATGAGCTGCAGCAGCCGCCGCAGCAGCAGTTCGGCGCCGAGCGCGCCACGGTCGGCCTCATCGTCGGGCTGTTCCACGACATGGGCTACCTGCGCCGCGAGGACGATGTCGATTTTCAGCACGGCGCCGAGCTCACCCGCATCCACGTCTCACGCGGTGCGCGCTTCCTCGCGGAGTATCTGCCGACGCTCGGGCTTGCTGAGTGGTCCGGGATCGCCTGCGAGATCGTGCATTTCACCGGCTACGAAGTGCCGTTCGCGAAGATCAAGGTGAGCGATACGCGCGATCGCAAGCTCGGCCACCTCATCGGCACGGCCGACATGATCGGCCAGATGTCGGATCGCTGTTATCTGGAGAAGTGCCGCGATCGGCTGTACCCGGAATTCGTGCTGGGCGGCATGGCACTGCCGGTCGCCTCGAACGGCGGCCGCCAGATTAAGTACGCATCCGGACTCGATGTGCTCAGGCAGACCCCGGAGTTCATCAGCGAGACCATCGCGCAGCGGCTCGATGGGCACTTCGGCAGTGCCTACCGCTATCTCGAGATCCTGTTCGCCGGCAGCAATCCCTACATGGAAGCGATCGAGCGCAATCGCGAGTATTTGAGTCAAATTCTGCGCAGCGAGAACTGGCGCCTCCTGCGCCGCAGCCCACCCGTGTTTGCCGCGCTCGCCGACCCCATGGCGACCGTCCGGGGCCAGATGCTCGGTTACCTGCGCAAGGTCTGGTCGAAGCACCGCTGATTGTCGCCGTCCTCCGACGGCCTGGCGGGTGGCCTGTGCGCACCTGCCCGGTTAATATGCTGCACATAAACATGGGGGATCGCCGCCTGTCCGCGAGGGCGTGCGGCAGTACACGTGAGCGTGGCCGGCCTCAAGCTCAGATTCTCCGTCGCTGCCTTCGTCGCGGTGCTCGTCGCCGCGCTCGTGCTCGCAGCGGTCTACGTCTGGCAGGTCCCGCGCCAGGCCCAGCATCTGGATGTCGTCACGCTCGCGATTGCGGTAAGCGTCGCGCTGCTGGCGGCGGCCGGTGCCGCGACCCTCGCCTGGCACATGGCACGCAGCCTCGCCGACCCGATCGCTACCCTGGTCAAGAGCGTCGAACGCATGGGTCAGGGCGACTACTCCCGCCCCATCGAAGTCGGCCGGCGCGATGAGTTCGGCGAGCTGCAGCAGGCGGCGGAACGCATGCGCTTCCGGCTGCGTCAGACGGCCATCACCAAGGACTACCTGCACAGCGTCCTGAACGGCATGACGGATGCCGTGTTCGTGACCTCACCCGATGGTGTCATCAAGGTCGCAAATCACGCCGCCTACAAACTTCTCGGCCGCTCCGAGGAGGAGCTGCTGAGCACCAGCATCACCTCGATCCTCGATGAGCGCGAGCGCGCCGGCTTCGACCTGCTGCAGGCTGTCCACGACACGCGCGAGACGCTGGTGCGCACGCACCAGGGCCAGACGATTCCCGTGGCGCTCACCGGCTCGCAGATCGCAAGCGACGATCCGCAGTTCCAGGGCAGTATCTTCGTCGTCCGCAACATCACCGACCGCAAGCGCGCCGAGCGCCGCATCCGCTATCTCGCACGGTACGACGCCCTCACCAAGGTGCCGAACCGCATGCAGTTCCAGCACCTGCTGCAGCAGACGATCGCGCGCTGCATCCGCAGCAGTCACTCGCTCGCGCTCCTGTACCTGGACATGGACCGCTTCAAGGAGGTCAACGACACCTTCGGTCACGGCGCCGGCGACCGGCTGCTCGAGATCCTGGCGGAGCGGCTCGCGCACGCGCTGCCGAAGGACACGGTGGTGGGCCGGCTCGCGGGCGATGAGTTCGCGCTCTTCATCGAGGGGCTGCCGGCCGATGGCGACAATCGCGGCCCGATCGCAAATCTCGCGCGCTCGATCCTGGCGGAGGTCGGCCGGGCATTCCAGCTGAATCAGCACGAGGTGTTCCTTACCGCGAGCGTCGGCATCGCCTTCTGTCCGCGCGATGCGGAGAACGTCATCGACCTCATCCGCAATGCCGATGCGGCGATGTACTACTCCAAGCAGAACGGCGGCAACAGCTTCGCCTTCTACTCCCCGGAGATGAATGCCGCCGCGGTGGAGCGGCTGATGCTGAAGAGCAAGCTGCGGCGCGCACTCGAGCGCGACGAGCTCGTCATCCGCTACCAGCCGAAGATCGACCTGCGCAACGGACGCATCGTCGGCGCCGAGGCGCTGCTGCGGTGGCGGTTGCCGGGCCACGGCGACATTCCGCCGGGTCATTTCATTCCGCTCGCCGAGGAGACCAACCTCATCCTCGATATCGGCGAGTGGGTGCTGAACCGCGTATGCCAGGACTACCGGCGCCTGCAGACCGAGGTGTCCGATCCGGGCCGCATCTCGCTCAATCTGTCGCTGAAGCAGCTGCGCCAGGCGAGCTTCATCCTGCGCTGCCGCTCGGTCTTCCGCCGCCACGGCGTCTCGCCGGCCTGCTTCGAGCTCGAGATCACCGAGACCACGCTGATGGCCGATGCGCCGCGCACGGTGCGCCTGCTCGAGGAGCTGTACTCGATGGGGCTGCACCTGTCGATCGATGACTTCGGCACCGGCTACTCCTCGCTCTCTGCCCTGCAGCAGTTCCCGATCGGCACCCTCAAGATCGATCAGTCCTTCGTGCGCGACGTTGCCGAGGACGCAGGCGATGCCACGATCGTGCGCACCATCATCGAAATGGGACGCAGCCTCGGCATGGAAGTGATCGCCGAAGGCGTCGAGACCGCAGCCCACGTCGATTTCCTGCGCCGACACCACTGCCACTTCGGCCAGGGCAGGCTGTTCGGCGAGCCCTACACTGCCGATGAGCTTCTCGAGCTCCTCGCCCGCCAGTCCGCCGGTGCCGCCCCGTTTGCGCAGCTGCTACCGCCGGAGGCGGCCGCAAGCCGAACGGCCTGAGCAGTGAAGTTGACGGGCACGCGGATGCGGCGCCTGATCGGTTGCGCCGCGACGGTTGCCTGGGCGGCGACTGCGTACTGGCACACCCATAAGACTCTGCCCCCGGGCGCACGCGTGGCGAGCGGCTGGTATGCGCTCGCTCCCGGCGCAGTTGCCTATCTGACCGATTCGACCTCCGCGGATGCCTACGGGCATCCGCTCATCCGCCAGACGATCTTCGAGCAGCTGCTGCGCGCCGTCGCAAGCGCCAGCGATTTCATCGTCATCGACTCGCAGCTGTTCAGCGATGCGGGCGAGGTCGCACCCGCCAGCATGCCGGTGCAGCACAACTCAAGTCGCGAGCTCACCGCGGCGCTGCTTGCGCGCCGCCAGGCCGTGCCCGGATTGCGCGTGCTCATCATCACCGATCCGGCGAACGCGGCACTGGGCCCGGCCGAGGACCTGGAGAAGCTGCGCGCGGCCGGCGTCGCCGTAGTCAGCGCCGACCTGGATCAGCTGCGCGATCCGAACTTCCTGTACTCGAGTCTGTGGCGACTCACCGTGCGCTGGTGGACCGACGACAGCGGTTTCGGGGCGGCAGCACGGCGCCTCAATCTCAAGGCGGATCATCGCAAGGTGCTGCTGGCCGATGACGGCCGCGGCGGGCTCATCGGCATCGTCTCATCCGCCAATATCCATGCGCCCGACAGTGCGGACTCCAACTCCGCTTTGCTGCTCAGGGGCGAGGTGGTGGCGCCGCTGCTCGAGAGCGAGCTTGCGCTGGCCCGCGCTTTCGGCTGGGACGGACTCATGGGCGTACCGACCGTGCGCCCCGGCGCGCAGACCGCCGAGGCCGCCAACGCCGCCGTGCGTGCCCGCGTGCTCACCGAGGGCGCGCTGCGCGATGCACTGATCGAACGCTTGCGCGCCAGCGGCTCTGGCAGCGCCATCGACATCTCCGCCCGTTATCTGGCCGATCGTACGGTGATCGAAGCGCTGCTGGCGGCAGCCCGCCGCGGCGCGGCCGTGCGCCTGATCCTTGATCCGCAGCGCGTGGCCGCCGGCGAGAGCGAGACCGGCATTCCGAACCGTCAGGCCGCAGCCGAGCTCATGGCCGCGAGCGAAGGTGCGATCCGGGTGCGCTGGTACCGCACGCACGGCGAGCAGTTCAACGGCAATGCAGTGATGATCTACGACGCGGCACGGCTGTGGCTGGCCTCAGGCTCGGCCGACCTCACACGCCGCTCGCTGGGCGACTACAACCTCGAGGCGAACGCCGTGGTGGAGACGCCGCGCACGGCCGAGCTTGCCCAGCAGGCGTTGGCGCACTTCGACGAGCTGTGGGGCAATCGCGCACCTTCCGGCGTCGAATACACCGCCGATCCCGGCGTGTATGCGGATGCCTCGCAGCTGCGCTACTGGTGCTACCGCCTCATGGAGGCGAGTGGACTGTCGGCGTTCTGACGGCGGCGAGCGCACGTGCGGCCGCATCGGCGAGCGCGCTGTTCGCGGCATGATCGAATGAGGCGACGACCGCGCCCATGCGGTTCGCGCTCGCCTGCTCACTCGCTTGGACGGTAAATGAACTGAGCAGTGTCCGATCGGCGCGGCGCACGAGCGCGCAATCAAAGCTCACCTGCACTGTCGGTGCGCCGGAGCCGGCCGAGGCGTCAGCCTCGAAGCGGCGGATGGTGATCTCGAGTTCGTAGTCGGCGCTGAACGCGGCGCGCGATCCCTGCACCGCGCTCCAGGCACCGCTTGCCTGCAGGTTTTCCACCGCCAGCGCCTCAATCACATCGGGCAGGGGTGCCGCCCAGCGGCTGCCGGCGAAGTAGTCGAGCCGCGCTTGCGGCTGCAGGGCCGCGATCCGGTCGGTGTCGAGACCGGGGCCGGCCGCCGGGCGCATGACGCGCAGCGTCGCCGGCGCAGGTGCGGGAGTCGCCGACGGTGTGGCATTGGGCGACGGCGTGGCGGCTGTCGCTCCACCCGGCGGCACCGCACGCAGGACGTAGGAGAGCGTCGCGGGCGAGCTGCTGTGAAAGCCCGTGCTGCACGCGCCGATGAGACTTGCGATCACTGCGAGTAAGGCAATCGATGCGCAGCGCCTCATCGGGCGATCTCCACGCCCTGCGGGGCAGGCTGATACAGGAGTTGCGACGGGTTCTCACGCAAACTGCGCGCCAGATCGCGGATCTCTCCGGCTGCATCGCGCCCATCGTGCACCAGCTGCTCGAGCTCGGGCAGCCCCTGATGCGTGAAGTTTGCGATCTGCGCGCGGTTCTCGCCGATCATGGCATCGAGCCGGTCGCTCGCCTCGACCAGGTTGTCGGCCACCTTGTCGATGTGCACCAGCGTGTCGTGCAGCCGCGGACCGCTGTCCTGAGCTATCTGTTGCACACTCGCGTTGGTCGCGGAGAGCTCGTTAGAGAGCTTGCGCATGTCGGACACCAGTGCACGCATATCGTGCACGGCGTCCGGCAACGCGGCGGTGGCGCGGTCGATGTTGCCGAGCGAGTGCGCCACCGCGGCGATGTTGGGATCGGAGAGCATCCGATCAGCGCGGTCGAGCGTGCCGGTCGCCACGCCCACCAGCTGCGGCAGGCTCGACAGCAGCACGTCGAAGTTGGAGCGCGTCGAGCGGATGACCGGATAGCGCTCGCTCGGCACCAGCTCCGAAAGACGGGTGCTGTCGGTGTTCTGCAGCAGATCGATGTAGAGCACGCCCGTCACGCCCTGCATGGACAGCTGCGCCACTGTGCGCGAGGAGATGGGCGTGGAGGAGTCGATATCGGCGATGATCTGCACGCGGCTCGCGCTGCGCGGATCGATGTGCATCGCAAACACCCGGCCCACGTCGACGCCCAGATAACGCACGGCGGCGCCACGGGTAAGTCCGCTCACGCTGCCATCGAAGTACATCTCGTAGCGGGTGTAGCTGCGGCGCTCCCGCGCATCCGCGTACCAGTACACGAACAGACCCGCCATTGCGACCACGAGCAGCACGAACGCCCCGACGGCCGCGTAGTTCGCTTCACGCTCCATGCCGTGCGCCTCCTCGCTCGCCGTGGAAATAGGCCTGGATCCACGGGTGTGGATTGCCGACGATCCCCTGCAGGGTATCGCTCACCATGTGCCGGTCGACGATCACGCCTACACGATTGCAGGTACGGAAGATCGTGTCCAGATCATGGGTGATCATGACGACAGTGAGTTTCAACGAACCATGCAGGTGCAGAATCAGCTCATCGAACGCGGCCGCGCCGATCGGATCGAGCCCCGCCGTCGGCTCATCGAGCAGCAGCAGCGCCGGATCGAGTGCCAGCGCACGCGCCAGCGCCGCCCGCTTGATCATGCCGCCGGAGAGCTGCGCCGGGTACTTATCGGCGGCATCGGTCGACAGCCCGACCATGCGCAGCTTGAGCAGCGCGAGCGCATCGAGGTCCTCATCCGGCAACCGCAGATGCTCGATCATCGGCAGCTGAACGTTCTGCAGGACCGTGAGCGAGCTGTACAGGGCGCCCTGCTGGAACGTAACGCCATAGCGCGCCTTCATCTCGTAGAGCTCGCGCGACTGCAGGCTCTTCAGGTTGCGTCCCCACAGGCTCACCGAGCCGGCTGATGGATGCGCGAGCCCCAGGATGCTGCGCAGCAGAACGGATTTACCAGCACCCGAGCCGCCGATGATGCCGAAGACTTCGCCCGCCCCGACCTGCATGTCGAGCCCGTCGTGCACCACCTGCGCACCGAAGCGGTTGACGAGCCCGCGCACCTCGACCACTGGCTCGCTCAAACGTCGAGCTCCATGAACAGCACGGCAAAGAGCGCATCGGCGAGGATCACGAGGAAGATCGACTGCACCACCGCCACGGTGGTGAGGCGCCCGAGCTCGCGCGACGAGTCGCGCACCTGCAATCCGCGGTAGGTGCCGGCGAGCCCGATCAGGACCGCGAACACGGGGGCCTTGATGATGCCGACCCAGAACGTGGTGGAGGCGATCGACTCGTTGACGCGAATCATGTACTGCGGCAGTGGAATCCCCAGCAGGAACTTGCACAGGAGCGCGCCGCCGGCAAGACCGATCAGATCGGCGATCACCGTCAGCAGCGGCAGGGCGATCGCAAGCCCGACCAGCCGCGGCAGCACCAGCGTCTCGAACGGATCGACGCCCGTGGCCTCGAGCGCATCGACCTCCTCGTTCAGGCGCATGGCGCCGATCTCCGCCGCGAACGCGCTGCCTGAGCGGCCGGCGACGATGATGGCGGTGAGCAGCACGCCGAGCTCGCGCAGCACGCCGATGGTTACCAGATCGACGACGAAAATCTCCGCGCCGAACTTCTGCAGCTGCTGGGCGCTCATGTAGGCGATGATCACGCTGATCAGGAAGGCGATGAGCGCGACGATCGGCACGGCGGAGATGCCCGTATCGTAGACATGGCGCGCGACGGATCGCAGCCGCAGCCGGCGCAGGCTGGAAGTGGCGTGCAGCACGGTGGCTGCAATGCGGCCGACGAAGGCAAGGCCGCTCACCGTCTCTCTGAGTCCGTGCACGACGTGCCGCCCCAGGGCTTCGACCGGCACTTCCTGGCGCGGCGCCTCGACCGTCACGGTGGGTTCCGCGCCGGCGGCGGCTCGTCCGACGCTCAGAGCCTCCTCGATGAGCTCGAGCTGCGGAGGCGTCGCACCGCGGAATTCGCAGCGGGCGCCGGCCTGACGCGCCCGCTCCATGAACTGGCGCAGGGCCCACGCCGAGGACACATCGAGCGCGCGCAGCTCGCCAGCCGAGAGCCTGACAGCACGCGCGCCCGTGAGATCGATGCTTGCGAGCTCGCTCTGCAGCGCGGGCAGCTCCCGCAGCTGCCACTCGCCGGTCAACTCGAGCTCAATGGACTCCCCGCTTCTGCGGGCCGTGACGAACACGATGTCGGATCTAGCGCCGGGCCTGCAGATGGGCCTCGAGGAACCACAGGTATTTGTCCGCGTCGCGCGAGATTCCGGTCAGCAGGTCCGCCGTATCCGCATCGCCGAACTTGCTGGCGGTGTCGATGCCCTTGCGCACTTTGCGGCCGAAGTCCGCGAGCGCATTCGCAAGTGCGGTGACATGCTCGATGCCCTCGATGATGCCGTCGGGATACTCGGGGAGACTGGTGGCGCGCGCCACGAGCGAGAGCGTGCCGTAGGCGGTGCCCCCCAGGGCGGTGATGCGCTCGGCGATCGCATCGACATGCTCCTCGATGTTCTCGGCGAGCTGGTCGAACAGCTCGTGCAGGGCGATGAAATTCGGACCCTTGACGTTCCAGTGCGCGTGCTTGGTCTGCGTCGCCAGATCGATGGCGTCCGCGAGCCGGGCGTTCAGCAGGTCGACGGCCCTGCGCCGTGTCTTCGCGGACAGGTCGTTGCGGGTCTCGTGCATGATTCCTCCACGGCGCCGATGCGGGATGGGGGAATTGTGCGCGCTCAGGTGTCGTCGCGGTAGCGGCGGATGCGGATGGTGGCGGCGAGCAGCAGCGCGGCCACCGCGAACCCGATGTACAGATCCGGGTTGGTGAGCACGACGCTCATGTGCATGGCGTTCAGAAAGTCGAGCGACGGGGAGCTCGAGTTCGCCATGTGCATCATCTGATCGCCGTCAAAGAACGCATTGGCCGTGCGGCCCTGCCACCAGCCGCCCATGCGGTACCACAGGATCGTCCATACGTAGTGGGTCCGAAAGCCGAGCCACTCGATCAGGATGAGGAGCACGGGCGGCAGGATGGCCCACAGCTGCACATTGCGGCGCGCCCAGGCCGAGACCAGCAGCAGGTAGGCGGTCACCGGTGCGACCCACAGCGCGATGATCAGATTCGAGACAACGAGGTGGCTCTCGACCGCGAGCAGCACCTGCGGATCCCACACCTTGCCCGCAGCGGCCAGCGATCCGGCCCGCACGCTCCAGATGACGCACACGAGGAGGTTGGTAGCGGTCGAAACGAGGATCACCAGCAGCGGCATGGCGATGATCGCGACCAGTGCCTTGGAGAGCACGGTCTGCGTGTCGTTCACCGGCAGGGACTTCCAGAACAGGATGCTTCGATCCTTGCGCTCGGTGTAGAGGCAATCGGTGAGATAGAACCACATGACGATGCTGAGGACGACCATCTGCACCAGATTGAAGCCCCACATCGCAATACCCGCGAAGCCGCTCGCCATGGCTCGGGCGCCCTCGGCGGCATTACCGGCACTGATGTTGCCGAACGAGGCGCCGATGAGAAGGAGTCCGGCCACGATCAGCGGGGCGATCCACAGTGCGCGGTGCTCCCAGAACTCGCGGCGGACGAGAGTCAGCATGGTGCGGGAGAGGGGAATTTCACTCATGGCTTCACGCTGCCTGCATCTTGGCGACGAAGAGGTCAGCAATCGTGGGAGTACGGATCTCCCCGAGCGTGCCGAGCTCACTCGCCGGCCGATCCTCGTAGTACATCGCGACGCGACCGAAGACTTCGCGCTCGAAGAACGGCTTCAATTCGCGCGCCCGTGCCGCCTGATCCGGCGCCACATTGACCTGGACGTAGCGCTCGGAGATCGCCTCGGTACTGCAGGCGAGCGCGATGCGTCCCTTGTCGATGAAGATCACGTCGGTGAGGAGATTCTCGACTTCCTGCACCTGGTGAGTCGTCAGGACGATGGTGCGCTCCTTGTCGAAGTAGTCATTGAGGAGCGTGTCGTAGAACTTGGCGCGATACAGCAGGTCGAGGCCGAGCGTCGGCTCATCGAGCACCAGCAGACGCGCATCGATGGCGAGGATCAGCGCCAGATGCAGCTGCGTCACCATGCCCTTGGAGAGCTCGCGCACGCGGCTCTTCATCTTGATGTTGGTCTTGGCGAGGAATTCACGCGCGCGCGCCGCATCGAACCGCGGGTGCACGCCGGCGACGTATTCCACTGCCTGACTCACGCGCAGCCAGCGGGGCAACACCGCGACATCCGCAATGAAGCACACGTCGCGCATGAGCACACCGCGGTCGGCCCGTGGATCGTGTCCGAGCACGGTGAGCTGGCCGTCGAAGGGCGTGAGGCCGAGCATCGCCTTCAGCGCGGTGGTCTTGCCGGCACCGTTCGGGCCGATCAGGCCGACGATGCGTCCGCTTTCGACGCTGAAGCTCACCCGGTCGAGCGCGCGCTGGCTCCCGTAGAGCTTGGTCACTTCGCGCGCTTCAATGATGTTCGTCATCAGTCTGTCCCGGAGTGCTGGGCCAGGGAACCTGGGCCGGCGCGGCGCCACGGCGCAGCAGCTCGGCCGCGGTAAGCCCGAGGCGCTGGATCGTTGCAAAAATCTTGGGCCACTCATCGACCAGGAAGCGCTGGCGCTCATCGGTCATCAGCGCCGCCTTGGCGCCGGTGCTGACGAACATTCCGCGTCCGCGGCGCTTCTCGACCAGATTCTCATCGACGAGCTGCTGGTACCCCTTGAGGACGGTCAGGGGATTCAACCGGAACTCCGCCGCGACGCTCCTGACGGAGGGCAGAGCGTCGCCCTCCTTCAGGACACCCTCGAGAATCATCGCGACGACGCGGTCCCGCAGTTGCCGGTAAATCGGCGAGCCGTCGTCCCACTGCGGGTCCATCAATGCTCCGGGCTTACCCATTTTGGGCGGTTTACCGGACTACTCTACCAGAGCAGCTGACAAAGTCCGCGCCTGGCGCTCGGCCGACTGCGTCTGCTCGGCCTGGTAGGCCGCCAGCTCCTGCGCCGCAACTCCCCGCTCCGCCGGGACTTTGGCCGTGTCCGCCACACCGCCGGCATACATGGCACCGGTCAGGGCCAGGGCTGCCAGGGCACATACCAGAACCTTGGAATTCACGAAGGCGTTCATAACCATCTCCTTTCGGGCTCTTCAGTGCGGCACCATGCCGCGACCTCTATGGTGTTGTATTTAACTACAACACTAGCAGAGTGTCAAGCCCTTTCTACTGAGGGGCCCGAAGCCCCTACATGGGGGGTCCTTCAAGGGGGCCTCACCTCCTCCATTGCAGCCCGGCGCGCGCAGGGCAGCGCAGTACACTTCTCCGCGTGACGACTGAAGATGATGCGGAGCTGATGCTGCGTTACGCGCGCGGCGATCTCGCTGCATTTCGCCTGCTCTACGCGCGTCACCGCGCCGCGCTGTACCGCTATCTCGCGCGCCACACGCACGATCCTGATACCGCGAACGACCTGTTCCAGGAAGTGTGGAGCCGCGTGATCGAGCATCGCGCGCGCTACGAGCCGCGCGCGAAATTCCGCACTTTTCTGTTTCGCATCGCGCACAACTGTTTCATCGATCATCACCGCCGCGCGGCGACCCGCAAGCAGAGCCACAGCGTTTCAGTGGATATGCCCGGAGAAGACTGGATCGACACGTTGCGCGTGCCCGAGGGCGAATTGCCGGATTCGCGAGCGGAGCAGACGCAGCTGCTGCTGCGCTATCGCGCGGCGCTCGAGGCTCTGCCTGCCGAGCAGCGCGACGTGTTCCTGCTCTACGAGCAGTCGGGCCTTTCGCTCGAGGAAGTCGCGCACATCACCGGAGTCGGCACCGAGACTGCGAAGAGCCGGCTGCGCTACGCGCTGGCGAAACTGCGCGGTGCGCTGACGGCATCCGGCGGTGGCGCGCCCGAGCGCCGCGTGCCGCTCGAGGAGCCAGGCACGTGAGCGGCTTCGATCCCACGGATGATTTCGATGCGCATCTGCAGCGCCGCTCGACGCTGCAGCGGCATCTGACCGAGCTCGACCGGCTCGAGCCTCCGGCCGAGGTCGATGAATTCGTGCTCGCCAAGGCACGCGATGCGATCGAAGCGCCGAGCCCCGCGCCGGTGTTCACGCCCATGCGCTGGGCCGCGCCCTTTGCGCTGGCGGCCTCCGTGCTGATCGCCATCGGCGTCGTATTCCTGCAGCGCTCCCGGCCTGCACCCCTTCCGGCGAGCTCGAGCCAGTTGAGCGAAGAGGTGACAGTCACCGGGCGGCGTCGCGAGGCGGCGGCGCCCATGCAGTCGGCCCCCGTCGCCGTCGCGCCCGCGGTTGCGGCGCCGCCCGCGGTTGCGCCGCCGCCCGAAGCGGCCGGCGAGGTGGAGCCGGCGTTCATGGCCGCGCGCAGCAGCGCGGCCGCAAAACGCCTGTCGCCGCAGCAATGGATGC
>Ga0335081_10006843_pt1 | contig 18177 bp, 18 predicted proteins | sample Lox_Sample_35_FD_206713 | JGI IMG/M metagenome (GOLD analysis project Ga0335081, IMG submission 206713) | Soil microbial communities from Loxahatchee National Wildlife Refuge, Florida, United States - Lox_Sample_3.5 | ecosystem: Environmental > Terrestrial > Soil > Wetlands | place: USA... | reverse complement strand
AAAAGTAGAAAATCTACACCCACAACTCACAGATCACGAGTCACCAGTCACCAATCATCCTCTTCGGATGATTGCGTGGGAGTTGACCCGAAGCTGTAACCTCGCCTGCGTTCACTGCCGCGCATCTGCGGAGCTCGGTCCCTACGAAGGAGAACTCTCGACGCAAGAGGTCTTCAGGGTGATGGATGAGATCGCCTCCTTCAGCAAGCCCGTCATCATCATGACCGGAGGAGAGCCGTTGCTCCGGCCGGATATCTTTGATCTGGCATCCTACGGCACGGCCAAAGAGTTTCGGATGGTGATGGCCACGAACGGAACGTTATTCACTCAAGAAATCGTTCGAAAGATGAAGGTTTCCGGGATTCAGCGGATCAGCATCAGCATCGATGGCCCGACAGCAGAGACGCACGATGCCTTCCGGAAAGTGAAAGGCTCTTTTGAAGGCTCCCTCCGGGGAATCGAGATGGCAAAGAAGGGGGGCATCGAATTCCAGATCAACACCACCATCACCCAGGTCAATCTTCATCTGATCCCGGATATCCTTCGCCTGGCCGTCAATCTGGGTGCGGTGGCGCTTCACATCTTTCTCCTGGTCCCGACGGGAAGAGGAAAGGAACTGAAAGATCAGGAAATCTCTCCGCTCGACTACGAAAAGACCCTCCACTGGTTTTACGAGCAGGTCGATAAGGTTCCCCTCCAGCTGAAGGCAACTTGCGCCCCTCACTATTATCGCATCCTACGACAGCAGGCGAAGAAGGAGGGAAAAAAGGTTACTCCCAAGACACACGGACTGGACGCCATGACCCGGGGGTGTTTAGGCGGCATCTCCTTCTGCTTCATCTCCCACGTCGGTCAGGTTCAACCCTGCGGATATTTGGAATTGGATTGCGGAAATGTCAGGGAAAAACACTTCAGGGAGATCTGGGAGACCTCCGAAGTCTTCAAAAACCTCCGTAATACGGACGGCTATGGAGGAAAATGCGGAAGGTGTGAGTTCCGAAAGGTCTGCGGAGGTTGCCGCGCACGAGCCTATGAAATCTCCGGCGAGTACATGGCCGAAGAACCCTATTGCATCTATGAGCCGCTTTAAGTCTCTTTTTCAGTTTCGAGTGAACTCGGTATTTCGATTCATCGGCGGCCTGGTCAGCGCCTTCCGCCAGGCGACCTCCCCTCTAAAAGCATCCCGAATCGATCTCAAAAGAAACGCGGAGGAACGGACCCGCCGTTTCGAGGAGAACGTCAGAGAGCTGAACCGGGCGAGGGCTTCCTCCCTCAAGATGTTCGACGAACTTCAGGCCGTTAGGAGAGAGCTGGAAATGGTCAACCGCGAGTTCAAGAAGATGGACGAAATCACCATGAAATTTATCGGGACCGCTTCCCACGAATTAAAGACGCCCCTCACGGCCATCAAGGCGAACATCGATTTCATCCTTTCGGAGAAAGAAGGGAAGATTCCCGAGAACCTGAAACCCTATCTCATGACGATCCAGAGGAATACCACCCGAATTCAAATGAGAATGGATCAAATGCTCGACCTCAGCCGAATGAAGTCCGATCGTCTCTTCTTCCATCGGGAAAAAATTCTGCTCTCCGAAGTAATCGCAGGCTATGTGAACGAGGTGACGCCGGTAGACAAGAACCTCGCCGTGCGCGTTGACGTCCCCCCAAGCCTTCCTATCTTCGCCGATCGAAATGCCCTTCACGACATTTTCATCAATCTTCTTTCCAATGCATTCAAGTTCACCGACGATGGAGGCCGAATCTCGGTACGCGCCGACCAAAGGAACCAAACCGTTCTTGTAGAGATCCAAGATACAGGAATGGGTATCCCGGAAGATAAACTTCAAATGATCTTCGACGAATTCTACCAGGTCGAGGGTGGCAAACACGGCGGAACGGGCTTGGGGCTTGCCATCGCCAAACGACTGGTTGAAGCACATGGGGGGAATATCTGGGTGGAGTCTCAACTGGAAAAGGGCTCGACCTTCTATTTTACGCTCCCCCTTTCCGCGGAGGCTGAAGATGGAGGACCCAACCGTCCGTAGAGGCGTCAAAGGAAAGGTTCTGATCGTCGATGATGCTCCGGACACCCTGGAGATCATCAAAAAGCTCCTTTACTATGAGGGATACGATGTGGCGATGGCTTCGACGGGTGAAGAGGGGGTGAAGAAGGTAGAAGAGGAAAATCCCGACGTGGTTCTGATGGATATCAATCTTCCGGGAATCGACGGCACGGAGGCCCTGAGGAGAATCCGAATCTTCAACCCCCTGCAATGCGTCATTATGCTGACGGCCTTTGCCACTGTGGACAATGCCATCCGGGCCCTGAAAGAAGGCGCAATGGACTTCGTGAAAAAACCTTTCGAGAACGAGCATCTGATCCACATCGTCAACCAATCCCTGGAAAAGTACAAGACTTTGAGGGAAAAAGAAAAATTGGAGGAAGAGGTAAGGAGGCTCTCTATTACCGATGATTTGACCGGCCTTTATAACCACCGCCACTTTTTCAAGACGTTAGAAGCCGAGCTGGTCCGTCGGGGGCGCCAAAGGACCTCTCTTTCCCTGATGATGGTCGACCTCGACAATTTCAAGAGTTATAATGACCGGTACGGCCATTTGGAGGGCGACAAGGTCTTAAGAAACGTGGGCGAGATCGTCAAACATTCCATCCGGCACAACGTCGACTCCGGCTATCGTTACGGAGGGGATGAATTCGCCGTCCTGCTCATCGGCGCCTCCATGGATCGGGCAAGGGCCATCGCGGAGCGCATCCGATCCTCCATCGAACAGATGGAATTCCAAAACATCACCGTAAGCGTTGGCCTGTCCGAATACAGAGACCACTTCGACCTGGAGGGATTTGTGAAATCTGCGGATGATGCGCTGTACACTGCCAAGCATGCAGGCGGGAATCGAATTCATACGAATATTCCTTAAATCTCTCATTGGCCCCGGCAAATAACAGGAAGGTAATTGCCCGAATGATCTCCTTCAAATTCCGACTTTCAAATTCCAAATCTCAAATAAATTTCAAATATCAATATCTAATGACCAAAACGACTTTGTTTGATTCTTTAAATGCTTTTGGCCCAAAACGATCTGTTTTTCGAAATTCGTGATTTGGTGCTTAACATTTTATGCCTGATCGTCCTAAACTTTTCTTGATCGACGGCTCCTCCTATCTCTATCGTGCCTTTTTCGCCATCGGCCACTTATCGAACTCGAGAGGGCTTCCCACCAACGCGACCTATGGCTTTACCCAGATGCTCCTCAAGATTCTCAAAGAACATCGGCCGGATTATCTCGCGGTCATCTTCGATTCAAAAGCTCCCACCTTTCGCAGCAAGATGTATGAAGAATACAAGGCTAACCGGCCTGCCATGCCGGACGCACTGACCCCGCAGATTCCTTACGTGAAGAAAATCATCGATGGATACCGGATTGCCCTCTTGGAGATGGACGGGTACGAAGCGGATGATCTCATCGGAACGGTGGCAAAAAGACTGGAGTCAGAAGTCGATGTTGTGATCATTACCGGCGACAAAGACATCCTTCAGTTGGTCGATGATCGGGTTCAGGTCTACGACACCCTGAAAGAGAAGCGGTTCGGGGTGGAAGAGGTGATACAGCGCTTCGGCGTTTCTCCGGAACAAGTGGTGGACGTGATGGGACTGGCCGGAGACCCTATCGACAATATTCCGGGAGTCCCGGGGATTGGAGAGAAGACCGCTATCCAGTTGATCAAGGCCTACGGATCGATCGAAAATCTTCTGGCCCATGTGGAAGAAATCCCCCAGAAGAGACTGAAAGAAAATTTGAGGACCCACGGAGACCTCGCTCGTCTCAGCCGGCAGTTGGCGACGATCCACACCGACGTACCCGTCCGCTACCGGTTAGAGGATTTCCATCTCTCGCCTCCCGATCTGAAGAGGCTTAAGGAGATGTTCAAGGAGCTGGAGTTTAACAGGCTTCTCAAAGAACTCTTGGACCAAAAGGTTCCGCCGGCCTCGAGGAGAGACTACCGTCTGGTCACGGATCGCGATCAGCTCTTCGCCTTATTGGAAGACTTGAGAAGGAATGCACCCTTTTCTATCGATCTAGAGACCACTTCTCCTTATCCCATGTGGGCGGACCTCGTCGGGATCAGTCTTTCCTACGCCCCCCATCAAGCCTTCTATATTCCCCTTGCCCACCAGGATAGTGGGTTGATCCAGCAGCTTTCTCTTCCTTGGACACTGGAACAACTGAAACCTCTTCTGGAAGACAGGGAGGTGAAGAAGGTCGGCCAAAACGTCAAATATGATTGGATCGTTCTGAAACGATACGGAATTGATTTGCAGGGGATAGAAGGGGATACGATGATCGCCTCTTACCTCCTCAACCCCACCAAACACAACCACAATCTGAGCGAAATCGCGCAGGAATACCTGGATCGCTCCGTGACGAACTATAAAGAGGTCGTCGGGACGGGGATGAAGGCGGTCACCTTCGACCAGATCGGACTTGAACAGGCCAGGGATTACAGTGGTGAGGATGCCGATGTCACGCTCCAGCTCTCCCATCTCCTCTTTCCGAAACTGAAGGAGGAAGGATTTAAGGACCTCTTCGACCGGGTGGAAATGCCGCTCGTCATTGTCCTGGCAAAAATGGAGATGAATGGGGTTAAGATCGATTCGGACCTTCTCCAAGAATATTCGAAAGAGATCGAAACGCAACTTCAACAGAGGATAGATCGGATCTACGCATTGGCCGGAGAGGTGTTCAACATTAATTCTTCCCAGCAGCTCAGAAAAATTCTTTTTGACAAACTGAAACTGCCCGTCATCAAGAAAACCAAAACGGGCGCTTCCACGGATGTGGACGTGCTGACGAAGCTCTCCCTCCACCATGAGCTCCCCCTCGAAATTCTCACTTACCGCAATCTGAGCAAGCTCAAGTCTACCTACATCGATGCCTTGCCAAAATTGGTTCATCCAAAGACAGGGCGTGTCCACACCTCTTACAATCAAACCGTGACAGCCACCGGACGCCTCTCCTCGAGCGATCCCAACCTCCAGAACATCCCCATCCGTACCGAGGAGGGAAACCGGATCCGCCGGGCCTTCATCCCGGAGAAGGGACGGCTTCTTGTCTCCGCAGATTATTCCCAGATCGAATTGAGAATTTTGGCTCACCTCTCCAAAGATGAAACGCTGATCACCGCCTTCCAATATGATGAAGACATCCATGCCCGAACCGCCTCAGAGATCTTCGGTGTTTCGATGGAAAAGGTGACGTCCTCCATGAGGAGGGAGGCCAAAGTGATCAACTTCGGCATCATTTATGGAATGAGTGCTTATGGTCTTTCACAGCAGTTGGGGATAGAACCCAAGATCGCCCAGGATTACATTGATGGCTATTTTAAAAAATATACCGGCATTCAGGCTTATATCGAGAAGACTCTGCAAGAGGCCAGGCAGATGGGATATGTAATGACCCTTTTACATCGCCGCCGCTATCTGCCGGACATCGACTCTTCAACCGTCGCCGTCCGACAAGCTGCGGAGAGGATGGCCGTCAATACGCCTCTCCAGGGGACGGCAGCGGATATGATCAAGGTTGCGATGATCCATATCCAGAAAGGAATAGAAGAATTTAGCCTCTCCGCCAAAATGATCATGCAGGTTCACGACGAATTGGTCTTTGAGGTTCCCGAGAAGGAGCTTCAAAAAGCGATACCTATGATCCAGAATGAGATGGAGACCGTGATGGATCTCTCGGTCCCGCTCAAGATCTCTATCTCCTCGGGAAAGAATTGGGCGGAATTGAACTGATACTTCCCCTTCACCCTTCCCTCTCCCCGACGGGGGAGAGGGCGGGGTGAGGGGGCGTACGGAGGATCGAAATGAAAAAAATAAGTCTCGTCATTGCAGCAGGGCTGCTATTCTTTTCTGTGTTGGCCTTAGGTCAAGGGGTTTACAAATGGGTGGATGAGAAGGGCACGGCTCACTTCACGGATGACTTAAGCTTGGTTCCGGATAAATATCGAGATCAGGTTAGCGAGACAAAACCTCAAGGAGAACGCGTCCTTCCTCAGTCCAAAGAATCCCCGAAGAGTATCGGGAAGGAGGAAGGAATCCAGTCGCCCCCTGAATCAGCTCCAGAAGAGAAAGACCTCTTGGGCCGCGGAGAAGAATGGTGGAGGGCCACCGCGGAGGAATGGAATGAGAAACTCGAGACCGCCCAAAAAAATTACGAGAAGGCCTACACCGAATGGAAGTTAAAGGAGCAGGAGTTGGAGTCCTCGAAATTCAAGCCCGACAGTCTCAAAAGGAAACTGAAGGGTGAGGTCAAAGCCCTTGAAGAAAAGGTAAGGGGTTGTGAGAATCAAGTGGAAGAAGCGAAGAACATGGTCGAAAATGTCCTTCCAGAACAAGCCAGGCAATATCGGGCTAACCCCGATTGGCTCATAATCGAGAAGCCGTAACCCCCCTCTATTCCCCCCTTAAGTTAAGGGGGGATGAAGAGGGGTTATGAAGCTTCGAGGACAACTTTCATGGGGTGACCTCTTTACGCGGGATTCGACCCAAAGAGTACTTTGATGGCTTCCTGAACGGAGTTGACCCCGATCAACTCGATCCCTCTCACTCGCTTCACCTTTTCCTGATTCTGCTTCGGCAAGAGGCATCGTTTGAATCCCAGCCTCGATGCTTCTTTGACTCTGACCTCGGATTGGCTGACGCCTCTCACTTCTCCACCCAGCCCCACCTCGCCAAAGGTCACGCTTTCGGGATCAACCACCTTGTCTTTCGCGTTTGAAGCAATCGCAGCAATCACTCCCAAATCAGCGGCAGGCTCCTCCACTCTCATTCCGCCAGCAATATTGACGAAGATATCCTGATTGCCGAGATGCACTCCCAGTCTCTTCTCCATCACGGCTACGAGGAGCGAAACACGATTGACATCGACCCCTTCGGCCGTTCGTCGCGGAATCCCAAAGTTGGTGGGGACGACCAGGGCCTGAAGCTCAATCAAGATGGGTCTCGAACCTTCAAGGCTGGGCATGACCACCGAGCCGGGTGTGGGTTGGGCTCGTTCGGAAAGGAAGAATTCGGAGGGGCTGACCACTTCTACCAATCCCGAATCCTTCATCTCGAAGACGCCGATCTCGTTGGTGGAGCCGAAACGATTCTTGACCGCCCTCAGGATGCGGAAGGCATGCGTGGCTTCTCCCTCTACGTAAAGAACGGTATCGACGATGTGCTCCAAAACTTTTGGCCCTGCAATAAAACCTTCTTTGGTCACATGGCCGACCAGAAAGATGGGGACGGAGAGATGCTTTGCCAGATAGAGCAATCGGCTTGACGCCTCCCTCACCTGACCGATGGAACCGGGTGTCGAAGACAATTCGGAGGAATAAATGGTCTGAATCGAATCGACGACCACGGTCGAAGGTCTGAGGTCCTGGATATCTTGGAGAATTTTTTCTAACGACGTCTCTGAGACCACAAAGAGGTGTTCTGAAGAAACCCCTAACCGATCTGCCCTCATCTTGGTCTGCTGGAGGGACTCTTCTCCGGAGATGTAAAGGACTTTCTTTCCCGCCGACGCTAAACGGTTCATCACCTGAAGGAGAAGAGTCGATTTCCCTATGCCCGGGTCGCCTCCGACCAACACCACCGATCCGAAAACAATGCCTCCACCCAAAACCCGATCAAACTCTTCTATCCCGATCTGAAGCCTTCCCTTTTCCTCGCCGACAATATCAGTGATAGGCGTTGGAACAGCCCCGCTTTCAAAGCCGAGAAGATCCCGTTCAGGAGCCTTTTCTTCAATCACCCGCTCTTCAACAAACGTATTCCACTCCTGGCATCCCGGGCATCTTCCTAACCATTTTGGAGCCTGGTATCCACACGATTGACAGACGAAACGTGTTTTGGTCTTGGTCATAAAGTCTACCTCCCCCCTCTCCTTTGATGGGAGAGGGATGGGGTGAGGGTGAGATTAGATTGGGGCATTGTATCAGAAAACCACTTCAGAGGTCAAAAAAGAAGAGGCTTCAAGGTATGGCCATTTACTTTCCGAAGACCTCTTTCAGGAGTTCGGTGGTTCGGGCTGCCGGGTTCTTCCGGATTTTCTTCTCTTCCTCGCCTACCATATAGAATAGCCCGTCGAGAGCTTTGGTCACGACATAATGGTCAAGATCAAACGTCTCTTTCTTGACAAATGGGATAGTCTCATACTTTCCAACCAGCTCCTTGTATTGACGGGTCACCCCCACCTCACTCATCGAATTGGAAACGATTGGCTTAAATACTTCTGTAAGTTTGTTTGTCGTTTTACCTTTAAAATATTCTGTCGCTGATGTGCCACCACCGGACAAGATCTTTCGAGCATCGTCAAAAGTCATCTCTCCGACGGCATCCCAGAAGATCTGTTTGGCGAAGGGGGCCGCTTTTTCAGCGGCCCGGTTCATGCTCAGGACGAACTCATCTACCTGTGGACCATAGCCGACTGCCCTCAAACCTTTTTCGAAGGTCCTCAATTTTTCCGGCATCAGGATCTTGATCGCCTGATTCATAAAGTACCCGTCCCTCTTTCCGGTGAAATTGACGGCGTTTTCAGTTCCAACTTTTAACGCTTCTTTCAAGCCGGGACCGATCTTCGCATCGCTCAACGAACTCTTTTCGCCGCCTCCCAGGCTTTTGAAGATTCTGTCCAACTGGGCGGAAGCGGGGAATGCAGTTAACAAAATAAACATCCCTACAAAAAATATTCGCTTGATCATGACGCCCTCCTTTCCTCCCCCAATCCATAGGCTGATGGATATATTACTAATCTAATAAATCTGGATGAACAAAGCAATAAGAATCAAAAACAAAAAGCTCCATCTCCCTCACGGAAATGGAGCTAATCTTGATGTCATTTTAGGGCTACGAATTAAACAGAACGCTTTAAAAGCTGCCCTTCAGCCGGGCACTTCTCAAGGAATCATTCGTTTCCGTCTGAGTTCTGTAACTCTGTTGTTTGAAGGTTCTATTGTTTGCGGATTCTGCCTCGGGAGAAATTGTTCCAAGAGAAAAACCCATGGAGAAAGTGACAGTGCTACCACCATAAAAACCAGTAGGTCCGTAAAATATTTCACGATAATAACCCATCACCTCCTTTTTAAATCTAATAATCCGACCGTCTTTTTTCAATCATAACGACTGCATGTTGTAGGGGCTCAATTCATTGAGCCCTATTCGTGGGCTTGATAAATCAAGCCCCTACAGTTGTGACACAGTCTCCTGAGAGGGGGAGGGGAGGGTGGGGGGGCAGAACATTCATTCAACCCCATCAAGAAACGGGTGTTTATATTGGCATCATCATCCAAACCATGCCCCAAGGAGTTCCGTCCTTTCAAAAGTCCGGGTTTTGTGATAAAGGTCTCTTCATGGAAATGGAGAATAGCGTCCTTCTTACGGAAGGCGCAAAGGTTTTCGGAATTTATTTGAATGAAAAAGCGGTAAGAGCTTTCGACGTCTACCTTAAGGAACTCCTTAGATGGAACCAAAAGATTAATCTCACTGCGATCCGATCGGAAAAAGGAGTTGTCCTAAAACATTTTGTTGATTCTCTCTCTGTCGCCCCTTATCTGCCCGAACGCTCCTCCATCCTGGACATCGGGTCAGGGGCAGGGTTTCCCGGCATCCCCTTGAAAATTGCGCACCCCCCCCTCAGAATAACCTTAATCGATTCTGTTCAAAAAAAGATAGATTTTCAGAAGCACATCATTCGAGCGCTCGGACTAAAAGGAATAGAAGCGATCCATGGCGGTGCTCAAGATACGGAAATCCTCCAAAGCTTGGGAGGACGACTTGACATCACCCTCTCAAGAGCTTTCTCCGATCTTCGAACCTTTCTCGCCCTGAGCTTTCCTTTCTTGAAAGGAGGAGGAACAGCCATCGCCATGAAAGGTGAGGTCGATGATAAGGAAACCAGGCGGGTCGCGGAGATGAAGGGCACCCCATACCGATTGAAGAGAACCGTTAAGCTTGCCCTCCCTTTCAGTCATTTCAAGAGGACCATTCTCTTTTTTGAAAAACAACAAGTTTAGTCTTCCCATTCTTCCCTTTTTTGTGCTATATAGTGCTTGATCCGGAATACTGGAAGAATGGAACAGTGACATTCCATCATTCCGCAGGATTCTTATGGGAAGGGTCATCTGTATCGCCAATCAAAAAGGGGGCGTGGGAAAAACGACAACGGCGGTCAATCTTTCGGCCTCTATCGCCGTCGCAGAGAAAAAAGTTCTCCTGATCGACATCGATCCCCAGGGAAATTCGACGAGCGGTGTCGGTTTAAGCAAAGAAGGACCCAATGGGACCATTTATCACGCCTTGCTTCGGGGTTCAGGGATGAGGGATATGATCCAGAAGACCTCTCTCGCCTATCTGGACGTGGTCATTTCCAACACGGATCTGATCGGTGCAGAAGTGGAGCTGATTCAGGAGAAAGATCGCGAGAAAAAGTTGGAAAATTTGATCAAGGAGGTCGAGGCCGAATACGACTATATCCTTATCGATTGCCCTCCCTCCTTAGGCCTGCTGACCATCAACTCCCTGACAGCTGCCCACTCGGTCATCATTCCCCTCCAGTGTGAATACTATGCGCTGGAGGGACTCGGCCAGCTTCTCAAGACGATACGCCTGATTAAACAATCCCTCAACCCGAGACTGGAGATCGAGGGAATCCTCCTGACCATGTTCGACGGACGGAATAACCTCTCTCACCAGGTCGCTGAAGAAGTAAGAAACCATTTCAAAGACAAGGTATTCAAGACGGTCATCCCGCGAAATATCCGATTGAGCGAAGCCCCCAGCTATGGGAAGCCAGTCCTCTTATACGACGTTCATTCAAAGGGCGCGGAAAGTTATTTAAACCTTGCCAGAGAAATCATGATGGATGGAAAGATCGATGGCGACTAAAAGAATGGCTTTAGGAAAGGGGCTGGGAGCACTTCTCCCGGAATTTGGACAGGCAGAGCCGAACGCACTCCTTTATTGTGGCATCGAAGAGATCTTCCCCAATCGATCTCAGCCCCGAAAGCATTTTGACGAATCGAAAATTGAGGAATTGGCGGCCTCTGTCAAAGAGAAAGGGATTCTGGAGCCCCTCATCGTCCGAAGGACGGATCGGGGTTACGAACTGATCGTTGGGGAACGTCGCTGGCGGGCGGCTCAAAAGGCAGGGCTCAAAGAAGTTCCCGTACTGGTAAAAGAGGCCCAGGGGAGAGAGGCTTTGGAAATCTCTCTCATTGAAAACCTCCAGAGGGAGGACCTCAACCCGATCGAGGCTGCTGAAGCTTTTAAACATCTGATCCAAGAGTTCGACATCAGCCAGGAGGATCTGAGTAAGCGGATGGGTAAAGATCGGACGACTATCACCAATACTCTCCGCCTTCTGAAACTCCCGACGGAAATAAGAAATGAACTCCTCCAGAATCACATCACTTCCGGACACGCCAGGGCAATTCTCAGCCTGGAAAGCAAGGAGAAGCAGAAGGAACTCTGTGCCCTGATCGTCAGGAAGGGCCTTTCGGTGAGAGAGGCCGAAGTCATTGCAAAGCGATGGGTGGAAAAATCCGGAAAACCACTGGCCCCTTCGGCGAAGAAAAGAGGGGACCTGGAAAGCCAGTTGAGTAGCCTGCGGGACTCTTTGAGGAAGTATTTAGGGACGAAAGTCCTAATCACGCAGAAGGGGAAAAGAGGAAAGATAGAGATTGAATACTATTCCCATGAGGATTTGGAAAGGATTGTACAAGTCATTCTAAGAAACGTATAGGGGTTCGAAAGTCTCGTAGTCTCGTAGTCTCGTAGTCTCGTAGTCTCGTAGTTTCGTAGTTTCATAGCCTTGATACTTTATGGACCACATGACTAAGCGACCATATGACTATTTGACTTTATTATTTCGCTATGCGCTTAGCGCTGTGCGTTAATGAAAGGAGCGACCCATGTCAGGAGGAAAGTCGATGTTCTCAAAAACCAGTAGCGTCCCTACCCCTACGCCGTCTTCGGAGGAAATTAGTGCTTATTTGGGAAAGGAAACGGTCTTTGACGGGAAGATGACCTTTGAAGGGGTATTTCGTCTGGACGGAAAGTTTGAAGGAGAGGTCTTCGAGAGCGGAACATTAGTCGTTGGTGAAACAGCAGTTGTCAAAGGGAAAATTGCCCTCAACACGATCGTCATTAACGGCTTGGTCGAAGGGGATGTTTGTGCCAAGACCCGTGTGGAAATCCATTCCACAGGCAAGGTCTACGGAACCCTGCTGACCCCGATCCTTATCATTAATGAGGGCGGAATCTTCGAAGGCAATTGCAAGATGAAGGATTCTCCTGATAAGAAGGAAGACAGTGCTGAATTTCCCTCCAAGAAAACAGACGATTCTCTATCTATATGAAATCGTTAAATAAAAAAATTATTGCCAACATATTTGTTAATTATTGACAACCTGTTTGTTATATGTTAACTAATTCACAATTTACCGCTCTTTGATATTGATCGCCGATGTCGGCAGGCTGCTCCCGGTCAAATGAGCGGTCTTCGTCTTTTTAATTGCTCTTGGAGGTTCATCTGAAGAGCTGGGTAAAGCCGCTTCAATTCCTACTCACAGTAGGTTGGTTTGTGGCCTTGAGTTTGATTATTCCAGTAGCGATCGGTTATTGGCTCGATCGGCCTGAGGTGCTTGATAAGCGCCCCTTATTTACTCTCATCGGTCTTGGCGTTGGGACAGTCATTGCGTTCTTCGGCCTATTCCGCATGCTGATCAGATATCAAGCTCAGCAGGAAAAGCAAAACACAGAGAATAAAAATGGAAAAGGGAAGTAACCGCTCCAAGATTCTAATTTTCTTTTTTATTCCCGTCTTAGTTCTTTTCGGCGTTGGCCTGGTCTTCGGTCCCCTTGGCTCCAGTTTCTTGGGCAGGACTCCCCCAAGCATCTTTCAGGTCCCTCGGCCGACAGTTGAGCTTCCTGCGGAGCCAGTTTTTCATATCAGCCACTTCTCCGTTACGAACACACTCCTTGCCTCATGGCTTACGATCTTCGTGCTGGCCGTCTTATTCTTTGTCCTCACCCGCAAGATGAAACTGATTCCGGGCAGGCGGCAGGCGGCAGCCGAGGCCATCGTAGAAGGACTGTTGAACTTTGTCAAAAGCGTCGCCGGTGAAAAACATGCTCGGATGATCTTTCCCGGGGTTGCTGTGATCTTTATCTACGTCATCGCTAACGCTTATTTAGGTCTCTTGCCCTTTTTCGGCTCCGTGGGGGTGATTGAGCACGGCGGCAAGTTTGCGCCCCTCTTCCGGGCGGCGAACACAGATCTCAACGTACCTCTCTCCATCGCGATTATGTCTTTCATCTTCGTTGAATCCTGGGGAATGAGGGCCTTAGGGGTCTCTCACTACCTCGGTGAATTCATCAATGTCGGCCAGATGCTAAGAGGGCTCAAGGAACTGTTGAAAGGCAAAATCGGCCAGGGCGTGATGAACGTTGTTTTCGGGTTCATCACTTTGTTCGTTGGCGTCTTGGAGATTTTCAGCCATCTTATCCGCATGCTCAGCTTCACCTTCCGTCTCTTCGGCAATATGACCGCCGGGGAGATATTGATCTTAGTCTCATCTTTTCTTATTCCTCTCGCATTTTCTATCCCTTTTTACGGGTTGGAGTTACTCATTGGTCTGATCCAAGCTCTTATCTTTTCCGGTTTGACCCTTGTCTTTGCAACGATTGCCGTATCTCCGCATGAAGAGACAGAATAAAAAAGGAAAGGAGGTCCTTTAAATGACGCCAGAAGTGGTAAAAATGTTAGTGATCGGGTTAGCCGCGGGGCTGGGTTTCTTTGGCCCAGCATTAGCGTTGGGACTCATCGGCTTTTCAGCCATGCAATCCCTGGGACGCAACCCTGAAGCCAGAGGGGCGATTCTCACCAATATGATCTTGATCGGCGCCCTCGCTGAGGCCATAGGAATTTACGTCCTGATCGTGTGTATTATCATGGCCATGGTTGTTAAATAAGGAGGTGTACTATGGGAGAGGGAGGATTACCTGCGAGTTTAGCAGCGATTATTATTGCCATCATCATAGCGGTTTTTTCCCTCGCCGGATTAGCGATGTTTTTAGTCCTGCGGGCTTAACATTCCGGGGGAGAGATCTCTTCTCTGTGGATGAATCGTCAAAGGGGGTAAGATGGGAGGCTTCGCCAGTCTGGGAATTAACTTGCCTCTGCTGGTCGTTTTTGTCGTTAACTTCATCATCCTATTTGTTCTGTTGCGGCTTTTCCTGTTCAAGCCGGTCCTGAAGATGCTCGACGAAAGGGCGGCGAGAACAAGGGAAGCGATGGAACTGGCTGAGACGACCAAGAAGGAGTTCGAGCAGGCCAGGGAGACTGTTGAAAAACAGATCGAGAAAGGGCGCCAGGAAGCGCAGGCCATCATTGCACAGGCGGTGCAGGTTGGAGAAAGACTGAAGAAAGAATCGAGACAGGAAGCGAGAAAACAGGCGCAGGCGATCGTTGACCGAACGCGAGCGGAATTAGACGCGGAGAGAGATAAAATCCTCGGCGATCTGCGTCGGGAATTTGTCGATATTGCTATTGCGGCGGCTGAGAAGGTGATCCAAGAGACCTTGGATAAAGAGAAACATCGCAAACTGATCGAGGAGACCCTTCGGGAAAGTATCACTTTCAAGAAAAGTTGACCCTTCGATTGCGCCAAGGCCCTGCTCCCTTGAGCGCGAATAAAGGCACACAGGGTCAACCCGGAGTCCTTGGCTTGACCGGCTCGAGGAAGTCCGTCCAAAGTTCTTCAGTAAACTCCGGGCCATGAGCAGCGTCGAATGACCTCTAAGTCGACGGACCTGACGAAGTCTCGATTCGAAGCCAAGCCCTGGGCTTCAGATTGAAAAAAGTCGAAGAATTGAGAGATGCCCAGAATAAGCTCAGGTAAACGTTATGCCCAGGCTGCTTTTGAGCTCGGCCTGGAAAAAAATGAATTGGACAGCTGGCAAACCGATTTGCGAAGAATAGCCAGGTTAACGGCTGATGAAGAAGTCATGGCTTTTCTGGATAATCCCCGGCTTGCTTTCGCTGCCAAGAGAAGTCTTTTGCAGAAGGGATTGGGTGAGATCAACCCGCTCGCTTTTAACCTGGCTCTTCTTCTGGCGAGCAAAGGGAGATTAAAGCTCGCCGGGGATATATCGCAACAGTTTGACGAGCTGTTGGATGTTCATCGCGGTATTGAACATGCGGAAGTCATCGCCGCATTGCCTTTAAACAAAGAAAATCGGGAGGCGATTTCGCGCCGGCTTGGAGAAATGGCCGAACGTCGAGTCGTCGTTGATGCCCGGGTAGACCCTTCCATCCTCGGCGGATTTATCGCCAGGATAGGCGATCGGCTGATCGATGGAAGCATACGTCAGCGATTGGAAACCTTAAAAAGAAGATTGGTCGAAGCGGGTCGGTAAATTAAACTCGGTCTGCGGGCAAAGGTTACGAGGCCCGTTACCTTTTCAACGTTCACTTTTTAAACAGGAGAGAGGCTAAGATGGCACCCCGGGAACAGGACATTGTTGCAGTAATCAAAGAACAGATTGAGCGTTTTGGCGCTGCTGTTTCCGTGACGAATGTGGGAACCGTGATCGAAGTGGGTGACGGGATTGCCCGCATCCACGGGCTAGGGCAGGCAGCTTACAACGAATTACTTCAGTTCCCGCATGAGATAACGGGTCTCGCTTTAAACTTGGAAGAGGATAATGTCGGGGCAGTTGTCCTCGGCGATTGCAGTAAGATTAAAGAAGGGGACGAGGTAAAAGCGACAGGGAGAGTGATCGAGGTTCCAGTCGGAACCGCTCTCATCGGCAGGGTGGTTGACCCCCTGGGGCGCCCCCTCGACGGCAAGGGGCCCATTAAGGCCGAGAGGACTCGTCCCGTAGAGAGAGTGGCACCGGACGTCACAAAGAGAGCGCCGGTCAATACGCCCGTCATGACGGGGATCAAGGCAATCGACAGCATGATCCCTATTGGAAGAGGCCAGCGCGAGCTGATCATCGGCGACCGTTTTACCGGCAAGTCCGCCATTGTCCTGGATAGCATCATCGCCCAGAAGGGTCAAAATCTAATTTGCATCTATGTCGCCATAGGCCAGAAAACATCCAAAGTGGCGCAGGCGATTGCGGCGCTGGAGAAGTTCGGAGCGATGGAGTACACGATTGTGGTGGCGGCAGACTCCTCCGACCCTGCTCCGCTCCAATACATCGCCCCCTATGCGGGATGCGCGATGGGTGAGGAGTTCATGGAGCAGGGCAGGGATGCCTTAATCCTTTATGACGATCTTTATAAACATGCTTGGGCTTACCGCCAGCTTTCCCTGTTACTACGCCGTCCGCCGGGACGAGAGGCTTATCCCGGAGATATTTTTTACCTCCATAGCCGACTGCTGGAGAGAGCCGCCAAATTAGCTTCACAACACGGCGGCGGCTCGCTGACCGCTTTGCCTATCATCGAGACGCAGCTCGGAGATATTTCGGCTTACATCCCGACCAATGTCATTTCCATCACGGACGGTCAGATCTATCTCGAACCCGACCTGTTCAACGCCGGAATTCGGCCGGCGATCAATGTGGGATTATCCGTCTCCCGCGTCGGTGGCTCGGCGCAAAGGAGAGCGATGAGGCAGGTCGCGGGGAGACTTAGGTTGGAGTTGGCCCAATTTCGTGAATTGGAAGCCTTTGCGAAGTTCGGCAGCGAAGAATTGGATAAGGCAACCAAGGATCAACTGGAGCGGGGCCGCCGCATTACCGAGATCTTGAAGCAGCCCGTCAATACCCCGATGTCCCTGGGGGAGCAGGCGAGCGTTCTGTATGCGGTCACCAATGGCTACCTCGACGACGTTCCGGTAGAAAAAGTCATTTCCTGGGAAGAGAACTTCCACCGCTTTGTGGGAACCCATCATCCTGAGATCGTGGATAAGATCAACAAGGACAATGAGATTAAGCCCGAAACTGAGGATCTTTTGAAGACAGCGATTACAGAATTCAAGAAACAGGCGGCTGCCGCCTGAGAGATCCAGCATGGCAAATATACAAGCCTTACGCCGCCGCATCCGTAGTATCCACGGCACCACAAAGATTGTCCGCGCCATGGAGATGGTGGCAACCGCTAAGATGAAAAGAACGCAACAAAAGGCACTGGCAGGCCGGCCTTACACTGAAAAAATACGCCAGGTGATCGCCGATCTCGCCATCGAGCCCAGCATCAAGGGAAAAACACTGCCATTGCTGCAGAAACGGGAGGTAAAAAAAATTGCGATCGTTCACATGGGAACCGACCGGGGCTTATGCGGCGGATTAAATACGAACTTAAACCGCCTTGTGGCTGAGTTTATCTTACAACAAAAGGTCCCGGTGAGCGTGATGATGGTAGGCCGCAAGGCAAGAGCGTTCGCCCGTATTGCCAAACTGAATGTTCGCGCAGAATTCGGCGGCATGAGCGATCGGGCCGCCATGCTGGAAACCATGCCCCTCTCAAAAGTGTTGATCGATGATTACAGCAAGGGGGAGGCCGATTTAATCTTTCTCGCCTATCCGCTTTTTATCAGTACGATGTTACAGAAACCCACCATTGAAAAACTGCTTCCCATAGAGCCAGCGACGCTTCCTCCGGGACAAGTGGCAGAATATATCTACGAGCCTGATCCTTTTTCGGTTTTGAATGAATTATTACCTCGATTTGTGGAGATGGAGGTTTATCACGCTGTTCTTGAGCTCGTTGCGAGCGAGCAATCCGCACGGATGGTGGCCATGCGAAATGCCGGCGACAATGCGGAAGATCTGATCAAGGATTTAACCTTATCGTTGAACAAGGCAAGGCAGGAAATGATCACCAAGGAGATCTGCGATATCAGCGGAGGGGCTGAGGCGTTAACGACGTAAGCGATTTCAAATGATGGAAATGTTCGGGTTACGGCTACGGGGCCTGTTTTGAACAATGAACGATGGACAATGAACTATGAACAAAAAAAAAGATTATTATTGTTCATCGTTCATCGTTTAACGTTCATCGTAGTAGCGATACGGGCATCGTTATCGTTACCGATAGACGAAATTCTTATTTTTTAGGCAAGGAGCTAAAAATGGCAAAAGGCAAGGTCGTACAAGTGAT
>Ga0335081_10006842_pt1 | contig 18178 bp, 13 predicted proteins | sample Lox_Sample_35_FD_206713 | JGI IMG/M metagenome (GOLD analysis project Ga0335081, IMG submission 206713) | Soil microbial communities from Loxahatchee National Wildlife Refuge, Florida, United States - Lox_Sample_3.5 | ecosystem: Environmental > Terrestrial > Soil > Wetlands | place: USA... | reverse complement strand
CTCACCCGCTTTTTCATGGCGCGCCGATGACTGTTTTTTGAAGGCGAATAGTTTTGAACGCAATCTTCTTGCACTCTGTCGATTATGAGCATTCCACAAAATTTTGTGGCAATAGTGGATTACAAGCACGCTTGACAGGCGAAGCATTGAACACCTAAACGAGTTCAAGCCTGGGCCCATCGCTGCATGACCGTTAAGCCAAAGCTCCGAGTTTTTCTTTGCGCGCCGCGCGGTTTCTGCGCCGGTGTCGTGCGCGCGATCGATGCAGTCGAGGAGGCGCTGCGCATTCATGGCGCACCCGTCTATGTTCGGCATGAGATCGTGCATAACAAATATGTCGTGGAAGGCCTGAAGGCCAAGGGCGCGATTTTCGTCGAGGAACTCGACGAGGTGCCAGATACGGCGAAACCGGTGATCTTTTCCGCGCATGGTGTTCCGAAATCGATTCCGGAAGACGCCGAGGCGCGCAAAATTTTCGCGATTGACGCGACCTGTCCGCTGGTAACCAAGGTTCACCGCGAGGCCGAGCTGCACCATAGGCAAGGCCGCCAGGTGCTTCTCGTTGGCCATGCCGGCCATCCGGAAGTTGTCGGTACTTTGGGACAGCTGCCGCAAGGTTCGATCATTTTGGTTCAAACCCCCGAAGACGTCGAACATCTGCAGCCAAGGGATGAGAATAATCTCGCCTATGTGACCCAGACGACCTTGTCCGTTGATGATACACGCTCGATGGTCGCCGCCCTCACGAGACGGTTCCCGAATATTGTTGGTCCGCATCGCGAGGATATTTGCTATGCGACAACGAACCGGCAGGAAGCGGTCAAGCGAGTGGCGCCGGTCGTCGATGCCTTGCTTGTCGTTGGCTCCGCCAATTCATCGAACTCGCAAAGACTGAAAGAAGTCGCCGAGCGTTCGGGGTGCAAGCTTGCCCGTCTCGTTTTGCGCGCCGAGGACGTCGAATGGTCTTTGTTTGGCAATATTTCCTCCCTCGGTATTACGGCGGGGGCGTCGGCTCCCGAAATCCTCGTCGAGGAAATCATGGACGCTTTCGCTGAGCGCTATGAACTTCAAGTCGAGACCGTCTCGACGGCCGACGAAAGCGTATTTTTTCCGCTCCCGCGCGAACTGCGCGGGGCCGTCGCCAACCAAAGCTGAACCAGCGGCTCTTCCGTCAGAACGGGAGATCCACCGGGCAACCGCAGCAATATCCTTGAAGCACGTTTCAGCGATTCTCATCGCAGGGCCGACAGCGAGCGGCAAGTCGGCCTTGGCCCACCGTCTTGCTTGCGCCTTCGGCGGTGCGGTGATCAACACCGATTCCATGCAGGTCTATCGCGATTTACGCGTGTTGACGGCGCGCCCCGATGAGGTGGACGAAGCCAAGGCGCCGCATCTGCTGTTTGGTCACGTCGATGGCGCGGTGAATTACTCGGCAGGGCTTTGGCTCGCCGATGTTGCTTGTGCGCTCGAGGAGGCGAGGCAGAAGGATCTCCTGCCGATTTTTGTCGGCGGCACGGGGCTTTATTTCAAGGCGTTGACGCAAGGGCTTTCCGCGATTCCCAATGTTCCCGAGGGTGTCCGTGCAAGGGTTCGTGCCCGCGCAGCAGGGGTTCCAGTTGCCGACTTACATGCGAGCCTCAGGCGATGCGATCCTGCGGCGGCGGCGCGCTTGCGGCCGACCGATCCGCAGCGCATCTTGCGCGCGCTCGAGGTCTTCGAAGCGACTGGAAAGAGCCTCATATTTTTTCAAGGCACCCGCGCCGCACCGCTTCTTGATCCAAGCAGCGTCTTCGCCGTCTTCCTCGCGACCGACAGAGAGGCGCTGACGGCGCGAATTGATGCACGCTTTGATGGCATGCTCCAAGCTGGCGCCTTGCAAGAAGTGGTTCGGCTTCGCGATCGGCGTCTCGATCCCGCGTTGCCGGTGATGCGCGCGCATGGCGTGCCCGATCTCATCGCGCACCTTGATGGTGACATCTCCCTGGAAGAGGCGGCGAGACAGGCGAAGCTTGGCACTGCCCGTTATGCCAAACGGCAATTAACCTTCGCCCGGCACCAGCTCGCATCATTCCAATGGGCGGCTCCGCAGGAAGCCGAGAGGCGCGCCTTTGAAGTCTGCGCTGGTCTCGTTAGTGACGCCAAAAGATAATCTGACCGATGGTGAGCAGGATTTCGGCGACGATCAAGATCACGATCGTTGCTTCAAGCCTCGTCGCCGTGTTGGCATCGATCATGTCGGTCAGCGTTCGCGTGGTTTCAACGATCGTGTCCAGTTTATGTTTTAAGGTCTCACCGCGTTCCTTGAGCTCATATTCATCTTCGAGCCTTGTGTAGAGCCTCTCAAGATCGGGCCGGTCCCACAGGACATCCGGCTTTTCCTCGACGGCGACGCGACCCGACACGCGATGCTGGACGAGCAGCGTCTGGCCGATCAGTTTCAGCATTGAGCGTCGTTTCCAAGGAGGCCTGCCGTTTCGTGCAAGCTGTGCGGCAAAAGGCTCGATGATGTCGAAAACAGCATTGACTTCGCGTTCATCGCGGCCGAGTGAGACGCTTTTGGCGAGGGCATCGGCGACAACGAGAAGCCTCTGTTCCGAAAGGTCCTTCATGGTGATCGCGCCGCCCGGCGGGATCTTGTCGTCAAATTCCGGTGAGATTTCGAGGATGGCTGTTTCGTCGTCGATATGTTCATGCGGTCCCCAGACCCGCAATTTCACTTGGCCGAGCACATCGTCTTCCTCGAGGGGCGACAGGCCGATCATCACCGCGACTCCGAAGCGATAAAGGGCAACGAAGCCATTCGTGCCCGCATGAAAGGCAAGTGGTGTCGCGGAAATCGTGTCGGAGCGCTCAAGGCCGGCCGTGTCGATGCGGTCGCCAAGGAGCAGCGCTCGGGCGGTGACGCGGCGCGGGCCTTGCGGGGCCGGAAGATCAGTTTGTGGGCTGGTCATGGCGCATGAGTACAGGGCGGGGCGGGTGTTTGAAAGCCCTAAGCGGTTGGATTGGTTGCAACAGAAAGGCAAGCTTGGCTGCGCCAAGAGCGCCGCGTCGCCGAAGTTCCCGTTGCAGGAGCGCATTCACATTCCGAGTCTGAAAGCACTTTAGCTTCGAGTCCGTCAATTTACCAATGTCAAAGTCGCCTTTCACTGGTGCCAATCAGGCGATGATTTAGAACAGCAAGTGGAACCGGCACAACTCGAGGTAGTCGAGACAATTGGCTGGCGGCATCAATGTCGCGAAATATAATAATAGTGTGGGTTGTATAAGTTAATTATAGAAGTATGCATATTAACTTAGAAACTACTTGCTTGCATTTATACCTTGTTAAGCGTATGTTACGATTATGTAAAACGTAAGCTATAAATAGCATCTTAAGTATATATTATCCACGGCCAGAAACCGTGCCTGTCTCTTCAGATCGTTGCGCCGTACTGAGCTTCGTCCAGAGCGAATGGCCTCGGACTTCGGGAACAGCCCGTCGTCCTGCCCCAACAAACCTTATTGACCGTCCCCAGCGCATCGGCTAAGGAAGCAGCATAGGCAATTGCAGGGTGACCCCTTGAACAGCAGTCTTGTCGTAGCGCGCGCGCCGGAGGAGGGACGGAGCTAGGTTCCGTTTTCCTTAGCTGGCGCATATCCGGGCCCTGAGGGGCCTTTTTTATTGCCCAAACCCAGGAAATCGCAAAAACTCTCTTCAAAAGAGAGGCTTTGGAGCAAGAGATGTCCAATCAAATGACCGGCGCGGAAATGGTCGTCCGGGCTTTGCGGGATCAGGGAGTCGAAACGATTTTCGGCTATCCGGGCGGCGCCGTTCTGCCGATTTACGACGCCCTGTTCCACCAAAAGCACATCAAGCATGTGCTGGTGCGCCACGAGCAGGGGGCGGCCCATGCCGCCGAGGGCTTCGCGCGGTCGAGCGGCAAGGTCGGTGTCCTTTTGGTGACCTCGGGTCCGGGCGCTACCAATTCGGTGACGGGTCTCACCGATGCCCTCATGGATTCGATCCCGGTGGTCTGCATCACCGGCCAGGTGCCGACACATCTCATCGGTTCTGACGCCTTCCAGGAATGCGATACGGTCGGCATCACGAGGCATTGCACGAAGCATAATTATCTCGTCCGCCAGATCGAGGACTTGCCGCGCATTTTACACGAAGCTTTCTATGTGGCCCAGAATGGACGTCCTGGCCCGGTCGTCATCGACATCCCGAAGGATGTGCAATTCGCGGTTGGCACTTACATCGGGCCCCGCAACATTGAACATAAGACCTATAGGCCAAGATTGTATGGCGACCCGGACCGGATTGCGGAAGCAGTGACGCTCATGGCGGCGGCACGACGTCCCATTTTTTATACCGGCGGAGGCATCATCAATTCGGGCCCTGAGGCCTCAAAGCTGTTGCGAGAACTCGCCGCTCTCACGGGCTTTCCTCTCACCTCGACTTTAATGGGGCTCGGCGCCTATCCAGCCTCCGGCAAAAACTGGCTCGGCATGCTCGGCATGCATGGTACTTACGAAGCCAACAACGCGATGCATGATTGCGATGTGATGATCGCGATTGGTGCCCGCTTCGACGATCGCATCACGGGACGCCTCGATGCTTTTTCGCCGGGCTCGACCAAGATCCACATTGATATCGATCCGTCCTCGATCAATAAGAATGTGAAGATCGATCTTGGTATCGTCGGCGACTGCACTCATGTGCTGCGCCAGCTGATCGACGCATGGCGGGTGCGGGAACTCGCACCTGATAGGGTTGTGCTCGCCAAATGGTGGGCTCAGATCGACAAATGGCGCGCCCGCCGGTCACTTTCCTTCAAAGCCTCGCAAGAGGTGATCAAGCCGCAATATGCGGTGCAGCGTCTCTACGAGCTCACCAAGGCGCGCGACACCTATATCACGACCGAAGTCGGCCAGCATCAGATGTGGGCGGCGCAGCACTATCATTTCGAGGCGCCAAACCGCTGGTTGACATCCGGCGGTCTTGGCACCATGGGCTACGGACTTCCGGCGGCGATCGGCGTGCAGATGGCACATCCTGAAGCACTCGTTATAGACATTGCTGGCGAGGCTTCCATACTCATGAACATTCAAGAACTCTCGACCGCCGCGCAATATCGGCTGCCGGTCAAGATCTTCATCCTCAACAATGAATATATGGGGATGGTCCGCCAATGGCAGGAGCTGTTGCATGACGGCCGCTATTCCGAGAGCTATTCGGCTGCACTGCCGGACTTCGTCAAGCTCGCGGAGGCCTATGGCGCCCACGGCATCCGCTGCGCGGACCCGGCCAAACTCGATGACGCCATCCTGGAAATGCTCGAGGTCCCGCAAACGGTTATCTTCGATTGTGTCGTCGACAAGACCGAGAATTGCTTGCCGATGATTCCCTCCGGCAAGGCGCATAATGAAATGATTCTCCCTGGCCACGAAGCAGAACTTGAAACTGCGATCGATGCCGCGGGCAAGATGCTGGTGTAATCGCATGAACGCTCCGGCGCCTCTCTCGCCTTACTCGTCGGCTCTCGGCAAATCCAATGTCGAGGTGCATACGCTCTCGGTTCTCGTGGACAATGAACCGGGTGTGCTAGCCCGCGTCGTCGGGCTTTTTTCAGGGCGTGGCTATAACATCGAGAGCCTTACAGTTGCCGAGGTTGCCCATGCCGAGCATTTATCGCGCATCACGATCGTCACCTCAGGCACACCCGAGGCGATCGAGCAAATCGGCCATCAGCTGGAGCGGCTCGTGCCGATCCACAAAGTCACCGACCTGACCTTACGTGGCAATGCCGTGGAGCGCGAGCTTGCGATGATCAAGGTCGCGGGCAAGGGACAAGACCGCGACGAGGCCTTGCGGCTTGCCGAGGCGTTTCGCGCGCGGGTGATTGACGCTTCGATCGAGAGCTTCGTGTTCGAGCTCACCGGCGCTGTCGGAAAGATCGATCAGTTCATCGATCTTATGCGGCCGATCGGTCTCATTGAGGTCTCGCGCACCGGGGTTGCGGCGATGTCACGTGGACCAAGCCCAACGTGACGCGCGGCCAGTTCGCGGCAAAAACGCTCTTCCGAGAGAGGGCCAAAAGGAACCAGAAGGTCAGCCCTTGCCTTTCGAAACATCGGCTAGGGTAACCTCAACTCGCCGCGACTGATCTTCGCGCATGACTCCCAAAACTACTTTTTTTCCGACTCCGATCTGTTCGAAAATTGCAGCAAGGTCGCTAACGCTGTGAACCGGCTCACCGTTGACCGAGGTGATGACGTCTTCGACATCGCCGTTGGACGTGACGCCTCTGAGCCCGGCCTTTTCCGCCGGAGAGCCCGGCTGAACCCGCAGGACGATCACGCCGTCGACACCGGCTTGCGCGGCAACGATTTCGGATGCCGCGGCAATGCCGATCCCCGGCATCGGCACGTGGCCGGTGCTGATAATCTGCGCCGCGACACGATTGACGACATCGACAGGAATTGCGATACCGACGCCCGCCGAGGCTCCCGAACCTGATATGATCATCGTAGTGACGCCTATCAAACGGCCCGCACTATCGAGCAAGGGGCCGCCGGAATTTCCGGGATTAAGAGGGGCGTCGGTCTGAATTCCGCCCGCGATTTCGTGTCCGTCCTCGGTCGGTATAGTCCGGCGCAGGGCGCTGATGATCCCGGATGTCAGGGTCTGCTCCAATCCATAGGGATTCCCGATGGCGAAAGTCGCCTGGCCAACTTGCAGATCGGATGATGTCCCGACCGCGACCGGACGAGGAGGAACCCGGGTACCCTCTAGCTGAAGCACCGCAATGTCATAATTCGGCGCGAAACCAACAATGCGGACCGGAACCGACTCCCCGGTCGAAAGGTGCGCGGCAAACTGGTCGCTTCCTTTGACGACGTGGTAATTGGTGATCACGTGGCCAGCGCCATCCCATATGATCCCAGTTCCCGTTTGAACGTCGGTTTCTCCCTCCTTGGGTGTCAGAAGTTCCCTCGGTTTCTTCCTCGCAAAAACCGATACGACGGAAGGTGAAACGGTTTGGAACAGTTTGATCGTTGTCCGTTCCATCTCGGTGAGGCTGGCGCGCGGGGTGATCGTCCGCGGCGAAGTCGCGGAGAACCACCAGTCGGCCAAATAGGGCTCCGCGGCCAGGGCGGCCGCTATCACAATCAGGCAAATGGCGGCAATTTGAATGATCCGGTTCGTCATGGTATCGCCTCTGTTTGCCGCCGGGCTTAGACCTCTTTCATCTCGAGCGGCTAAGCGCCTGGATCTATAGATTTCCGGGCTGGTCTAAAGCCTAAATCCATGCCATTTGAAACGCTCATGCAACTGGCCAGCGATGGAGGAAACCCGCGATATGCGCGTCTATTATGATTCCGATGCCGATATCAATCTCATCAAGGGCAAAAAAGTCGCGATCATCGGCTTTGGAAGCCAGGGCCATGCCCATGCCTTGAACCTCAGGGACTCAGGCGTCACGGAGGTCTGTGTGGCTCTGCGCGAAGACTCGGCTACTGCCAAGAAGGCGGAACGGGAAGGGCTCGATGTTAAACCTGTTGCCGATGCTGCCAGATGGGCCGATGTGGTGATGCTGCTTGCTCCTGACGAATTGCAGCGCGACATTTATCGCGATCATCTCGAAGCCAACTTGAGACAGGGCGCGGCCTTAATGTTCGCGCATGGTCTCAACATTCACTTTAATCTGATCGAGCCGCGCGGCGATCTCGATGTTTTGATGGTGGCGCCTAAAGGACCAGGCCACACGGTGCGCTCCGAGTATAAGCGGGGGGGCGGCGTGCCTTGTCTCATCGCAGTGGCGCGCAACCCTTCCGGCAATGCGCATGAGCTCGCCCTTTCCTATGGATCGGCAATCGGCGGCGGCCGCGCGGGTCTTATCGAGACGACGTTCCGGGAAGAATGTGAGACGGATCTTTTTGGCGAGCAGGTCGTCCTTTGCGGCGGCCTCGTCGAGCTCATCCGCAATGGCTTTGAAACCCTGGTTGAAGCAGGCTACGCGCCGGAGATGGCCTATTTCGAATGTCTGCATGAGGTCAAGCTCATTGTCGACCTCATCTATGAAGGCGGCATCGCCACCATGAATTATTCGGTCTCAAACACCGCCGAATATGGCGAATATGTCACCGGCCCGCGTATCATCACAGAAGAAACCAAAGCCGAGATGAAACGGGTGTTGAACGACATCCAAGCCGGCAGGTTCACCCGCGATTGGATGCTCGAGAACGAAGTCAATCAAACGTCCTTCAAAGCCATGCGGGCGAAGTCGGCTGCCCATCCAATCGAGGAAGTCGGCGCGCGGCTGCGCGCGATGATGCCTTGGATCGGCGCCAACAAGCTCGTCGACAAGGACAAGAATTAACGCTGCAAAGACGAAGCCTGGCGGCTCCCGCTGCCGAGCTCTTGCCGTCGCCGACTCGATCATGCATATGATCATATACATGATCAGGGGGCACAAATGGGCCTAGCGACCGAGAGATTGATTGTTCCAATCACGGCAAAGGGTAAGCTGAGATCAAGTACAAATCCCCGTCAATTGCGATATCGTCCAAGCGGGAATTAGCTGGCGGGCCTTAATGATCGGTTTTCCGCAATCGCGACAGACTAACTTCCTGAGATCGGTTTGGTCTTGAGCGCGTCGGCGAGCCGCATCTTGGCCGAGCCCGGCGCCAATGGTTTTTGCTGGTTCTCATGTGGTGCCCACCCGGAGAGAAATATCATCTCGAACGTCGCACGCACGCGTCCGTCGGGATCTGCGAACCGGTCCGCATAGACTTGAGCGGCGCGTAAAAACAGCCTCCTCGGCGAAGGCGTGCGCAACCGGGCCGTGAGCGCGTTGGTCGCGCCCATCGCACGAAGGTCTGAAATGAGGCCGAACATGTCTGCGTAACGCACGGTGATGGGTTCGCTATCGGCGACCGGCAACGCGAAACCGGCTCTTTGTAGAAGCCCGCCCATAGCCCGCACATCCGCGAAAGGCGCCACGCGCGGGCTGATGCCCTCGCATATCTCTGTTTCCGCAATGGCGAAAGCGGTTCGCAACTCATGAAGACTCTGGCCACCGAGAAGACAGCCAAGAAAAAGCCCATCCGGCTTCAAAACGCGGCGAAGCTGAATGAGCGCTCCAGGAAGATCGTTGAGATTTTGCAACGATAGCGCCGAGACAGCCAAATCGAAGCGTTCTGGAACGAACGGCAGATTTTCCTCATCACCGACAATTCGTGGGAAAGCGAGTTCGCCTGCCGCTTCGGCCAGCGGCGCCATGCGGATAAGGAGAGGCGGATGGAGAAGCTCCGCGAGCCAAGCGGCGAGGGGAAGCGAAGGAGTGCCCGCATCGAGGATGGCGTGAAACTCGCGCTTGATGGTGGCAAGGCGTTCTCCGAATTCCTCAATGGCACGTGCGAGCAGAAAATCCTCGGTGCCCTTGGCAGCTGCGCGGGCAAGCCTTTGCCTGATGAGGCGGCGATCGAAGATGGGGGAAGGAGCGCTCGTCATCGCAACAGGCAGCTTTCATCGAGGCAAACTGCTTGGTTGGTCTTTGCGCAAACATTCGTGTGAATCGTCCGCAGCGGACCATCAACTCCCACCGCATTCAACTCATCTGGGCCGAAACGCGACGGAAGCGGACCAATGCGAGGCCAAAAAAGAGGCTTCCCATAAGTGCGACGGCCAAGAATTCGGGCCAGACGACATCGAGGCCAGCGCCACGGTAGAGAATTGCCTGAGCAAATGAAACGAAATGGGTCGAAGGCGATGCCTCCATGATGATTTGAAGCACCCGTGGCATGCTTTCGAGCGGCGTAATGCTGCCTGAAAGAACGTTCATCGGAGTGGCAACCAGGAGATAAAGGAGGCCGAGCTGAGGCATCGTGCGGGCCACGGTGGCGAGGAAGATGCCAATCGCCGTTGCAAAGAAAAGGTAAATCACCACGCCCGCCAGAAACAAGCCAGTGGATCCTGAGACCGGAATCCCGAGGAGCGTACGCACGACGACATTGAGCGAGAGGCCGACCGCAAGCGTGATCACCAAACCATTCGCCCAGACTTTCGCCATGGCAATTTCAAACGGTCTGATCGGCATCACAAGCAAATGATCTACGGTTCCGTGCTCGCGCTCACGGACAACGGCTGCTCCTGAAAGGATGATCGCCAACATCGTGACATTGTTGATGATGCCCATGACGCTCGCGAACCAAGAGGTCGTGACATTGGGATTGAAAGCAACACGCACGTCAAGGCTGACAGGTGAGGGCGGCGCTCTTTCCGACCTCACAAGAAAATCATGGATCTGCGTCGTGAGAATTTGCTGGATGTATCCGGCGCCGATACCCGCATGAACCATCACGGTCGCATCGACGTTGACTTGTATAGGCGGCTGCCGTCCGGCGAGCACATCCCGCTCGAAATGAAGCGGAATGTCCAGGATAAAAGTATAGGTTCCATTATCCATCAAGCGGTTGACATCGGCCAAAGCAATCTTCTGCGGCGGTTTGAAATAAGGCGGCAGGTAGAATCCCTCAATGATGTAACGTGAAAGTGGCGAATTGTCCTCGTCGATGATCGCGATCGCCCCATTATGGAGCTCTTGTGAGCTGCTTTGCGCTTGCGCATAGACCGCGATCGAGAATGCATAAATGATGAGGCCGACCAGGACGTAATCATGCACGAAGCTGCGCAGTTCCTTTGTTCCAAGCCAGAAAATATTGGCTAATGAGTGCATCGCCGTGCACCTTTTCTAAGTTTCTTGGCTGCGCAGGAAGACGAGACTGAGAAGGATGAGAACCGTGGCGAAGATCGCGAGAGAAGGGAGATTTCCTGCGAGATCCGCAAACCCGAGAGCTTTGGTGAAGGTCCCGACACTGATCGGCAGAAAATAGGTCATCGGGAATAACTGTCCCATGTAATAGCCTATTCCCGTCAGAGACGATACAGGCGTCATCATGCCCGAGAATTGAAACGCGGGCAAATAAGAAAGAATGGCCGTGCCAAACAAAGCAGCGATCTGGCTACGCGCGAAGGACGAGATGAACATGCCGTAGCCGGTCGTTGCCATGACATAGAGCAGAGTGCCAAGAACGAGAGTTGGGAAGCTCCCCTTGAATGGAATGGAGAAAACGAAGATTGCTATTAAGAAAAGAACCGTGAAATTGGCCATTCCGATGGCGATATAGGGAAGCTGCTTGCCAATCAGAAACTCGATTCTTGTCGCCGGGGTAACATAAAGGTTTGTGATCGATCCGAGTTCCTTTTCCCGCACGATGGCAAGTGCCATGAGAATTGCGGGTATGAGGATCAACAAAAACGCGAGTGTGCCTGGGACCATCGCGTAAACGCTGTAGAAATCCTGATTATAGACATACCTTGTCTCGATCGTCGCGGGTTGGATTTGGCTTGCTGCCTGGCTCTCAGGTCTCCCCGATAAACCCTCCTTTGTCGCGAGATCGGTGAGATATTGCTCGTGCATCGCCTCCAGATAGCCCCGAATCGTCTCCGCCCGGAAAGGCATGGCGCCATCGATCCATGCGCCGACCGATGTGGGAATGCCTTTCCTGATGTCGCGCCCGAAATCGGGAGGGATTTCAATGGCGGCGGTAATGTTTCCGCTCTGAAGGCGCCGTTCGAGTTCCGCGTAATTTTTAATTGGAGCCTTTTCGACGAAATAGCGCGAACCTCGAAGCTCCTCAAGATAGGCGCGGCTTTCCGGCGAATTGTCATGATCGAGCACGGTGAAGGTGAGATTGTTGACATCGGTCGAGATACCCGCCCCCATCACGATCATGAGAAATGCCGTGCCGAGAAGCGCAAATCCCAGCCGGATCGGATCGCGCCAGAGTTCGAGCGCCTCACGGATCGTATAGGCGAACATGCGGCGCAGGCTGAACCAGGAATCAGATTTTGGCGGCGTCGCCCCGGCGATTTCCGCCGGCCGAAAGCCCCCCTCCGCAGAGGTGATTGTCTCCTCGCCGGCTGTGCAGCGCGTACGGATTGCTTCCTCCAGATAAGAAATGAAGGCGTCCTCCAGGTTGGCGCAATTGCGCGCCTTGATCAGTGCCACCGGTGTGCCGGTTGCGAGAACACGGCCTGCATCCATAAGTGCTATCAGGTCGCAGCGCGCCGCTTCATTCATGAAATGTGTGGAGATAAATATGGTCACGCCCTGATTGCGCGACAGATCGATCAGTAACTCCCAGAACCCGTCCCGCGCCAGCGGGTCCACGCCCGAAGTCGGCTCATCGAGAATCAGCATTTCCGGTTCGTGAACAATCGCAACTGCGAGCGATAGGCGCTGACGAATCCCGAGCGGCAGATCCAAAGTGCCCTGATCAAGATAGTCGGCGAGACCAAATGTTTTGACGAGCGTATCTATGCGCGCCTTGGCTTTCGCGGGCGGCAGTTGGAACAGGCGGGCGTGAAGCTGGAGGTTCTGCCGTACAGTGAGCTCGGTATAGAGCGAAAATGACTGCGACATGTAGCCGACGCGGGCCCGTGCGCTCATGCCACCAGCCTCGATGGCTTGACCGAACAGCAGAGCTTCACCAGAACTTGCTGGCAACAGCCCGGTGAGCATCTTCATCGTCGTCGTCTTGCCGCATCCATTCGAACCGACGAACCCAAAGATCTCGCCTCGCTCTATGCTAAAATTAACGTTATCGACGGCCGTGAAGTCGCCGAAGCGGCATGTCAGATCGCGGGCCACGATCACCGGTTCGGCCGTTGATGGAGGGCGCGGGGGGATCACAACGGCTGAATGGCCGCGGCGGCGCTCGGCGGGAAGCAAACCGATAAAGGCGTCTTCGAGGCCCGAAGCGCCCGTTTTGACCATGAGGTCTTGGGGTGTGCCGGTCGCAATGATTTGGCCGCCGTCCATAGCAACGAGCCAATCGAAGCCCTCGGCTTCCTCCATGTAGGCGGTTGCAACCAAAATGCTCATACCCGGCTGCCGGGCCCGGATTCGGTCGGTCAGTTCCCAGAATTGCCGCCGCGACAAAGGATCGACGCCGGTCGTCGGTTCGTCGAGGATGAGCAGCGCCGGATCATGGACGAGGGCGCAACAAAGACCGAGCTTTTGCCGCATACCCCCGGAGAGCTTCCGGGCCTGGCGGTCCTTGAATGGTTTCAGGCCCGTGCTCTCGGTCAATTCGTCGATGCGGCGCTCGCGCTCGGCTTTTGCCTGCCCGAAGAGCCGAGCGAAAAAGGCGATGTTCTCAGCGACGCTAAGGTCCGGATAGAGGTTTTTTCCGAGGCCTTGCGGCATATAGGCGATTTTGTAGCACGCGGCCGCGCGGTGGGCCGTCTCGCGCATATCTCCGCCGAGAACTTGAACCGCTCCGGTCTGGATCCGCCGGCTGCCAGCAAAGAGGCTCAGAAGAGAGGACTTGCCAACGCCGTCCGGGCCGATCAGGGCGATTCTCTTGCCGCCCGGGATGGAAACCGAGACTCGGTCGAGTACGAAGTTTCTCCCATAGCGGAGGCTGACCCCCCGTGCGCTCGCGACAAAAAGATCGCTCGCACTCATGAACTGGATTGGCCCTTCAGCCACGCCGGCCATTCAACGTTCGGATCGACGCGAATATAAGCATTTCCGGGAAGTCCCGTCCGCACGGACTCGGCATATTTGCTCAACAGGTCGGGATCAATGCGCACCTTGACGCGAAACATCAGTTTGTCGCGCTCGCTTTTCGTCTCTACGGTCTTCGGCGTGAACTGGGCCTCCGCCGCGAGAAAGGTGACTTTGGACCTTATAGGATGGTCTGGATAGGCATCGAGCAGGATCCGGGCGTCATCCCCGATTTTGACCCGGCCGGCTTCGAGTGTGGGCAGATAAATGTCCATGTAGACATCCCCGATGTCGAGCATGGTAAAGACCTTTCCCCCTGCCGGGAGGACCTCGCCGGGTTCCGATATACGATATTGAAGGCGCCCCGCGCGAGGAGCGACGAGGACATTGTCGGCAATATTGACTTTGTCCAACTCTACGTTGTGCTGCGCGGCGTTGTAGGAATGTATGGCCTCGACGACATGAGCCTTTGCCGCATTCAAGGCTTGGCGGGTTCCTTCCAACGTCTGCCAGCGCTGATCGTAAAGTTCCCGTGTCGCGTAGCCCCTGTGCAGCAGAGCGGTGGTCCGGTCGAGCTCCTGTTGCGCCAAGTTTAGCTGAGTTTGAAGCTGTGCGACATTCGCCTCGGCTTCCAACACTGCATGTTCATTCTGGCGGACCACCGCTTCCTCTCTTTTTAGCTGGGCTTCGAGGTCTCGGGTGTCCATGCGTGCGATGACTTGCCCAGCTTTCACCATATCGCCTTCATCAACGAAAAGCTCGAGGACCCGGCCAGGGAACTTCGTATCGATGTCGATTTCTTCGGCGTCGGTGCGGCCGTTACTCCAGACGATGCCTGCGGGGACAAGATCTTGATGCTGGCGCCACCAATACCACCCGCCGGCGCCAGCAGCGGCCCCGCTGATGAGCAACGAAAGGATGAGAACGACGTGCCGAGGCCGACGCTTCGCCTGCGGCTTTGGGACCTCGACAGGCAACCCCGGCTGATCGATGACCGTCAGCATGCCTTTGCTGTCGTCTCCGACTTGGCTGACGCTTGGCGTTGTCGTTTGTTCTTCTTTCACGCTGTTCATGTACCCGCCAGAGTGTGCTGCGTCTTGATATATCCCCTCTTCTTGACTTCGAGAGGGCACCTCGACGCTTATGTGGAAGAGCCGTTAACCAAGATAACCATAAGCGGGGTCTATGCCGCGTTTGGAGGTGCCTCTTCGGATTTGGGAGTTCGCAATGAGCCATAACAGAGGGCCTCACGGCGGCGAACTCTATAAAAATGAATTGATGTAGGCCTGCCCCTGAACTCTCGATAGGCGGTACTGTGCCGCAAGGTCACGTTTTCAAAATCGAGCTTCATTCGACTCGCGCGCAGACACTCGGCGCGGTGTTAGTAAATTGCGAATGACGTCAAAACAAAGGATACATATCACTTACACCAAGCGTCCGCGCGACGCTGCCGGGCGACCCTATCACCAGGAGGTGGCCGTGAGTACTGCATATGTCGTTTCGAGTCAGGACCTTTCCCGCGCACAAGTCGGTGGCGCGGTGCGCTGAGCCGAGGCGTTCGCGACCTACGGAGGGCACAGAGCGACCCAATCCTCCACCATTGCTTATGAAATCGAGCCCGGCGGACGGCTTGGCTGACACACTGACGCCACCGAGGAGACACAGTACATCCTGGCCGGAACCGGCGAACTACACCGGAAGGCGGCGCCGTCCATGTGGTCCGGCCAGGGAGTGTCTTTGTCCTCCCAACGCCGCTGCGGCACGACCCTGTCAACACCGGAAACGAAACCTTGCGGGCGGTTGCTTTCTTCGCCGCGCCTATGTTTACGCAGCAGTTCGACAACATAATGCTGGCGCCGGATATTATAATGCTGGCGCCGGATATTCATATTCTCGGGACGCCGAACCGGGATGGCTAACCCGCTCGGATAAGGGTCAACTCGCTTGGAATGGGAGGGGGAGGTGCGCGGCTCGCAGGCGTTGCCAGTGGCGCAAAGCAAGCGCCCCTAGAAATTCTGTTGCCAAGGCTCTAGCGCTTCGCCGAGCTCGATGTGAGGGCATTCACGAGCTGTATGAGCCACAAAAACCCGAAGAGCAGGAGGCCAAACCAGGCCAGCGGAATGAGCCAAGGATAAGGCTCAAGCAGCGGAATCAACCCATAGTGGAGCACGAGGATAAGGACCGCAAATGCTCCGGCGATGCGCAAATGGGTGTCGCCAAGCTCGGACCTTAGGATTTCAACCCATCGGGGTGTCATGTGGCGCACCAATCGAATGCTCGCCGTTCCGGCCGAGCGGCGGATTTTCCGCCATCTTTCTCGCTGAAAATCCAAAAATCACAGCGGATGACCCTCATCGCGGAGTTGGCGGTTCTGCGCTTTTTCGCGCTGTTTGGCCGTAATCAATTGATTTCATTGGCGCGCCCAAGGGGAATCGAACCCCTGTTTTCGCCGTGAAAGGGCGACGTCCTGGACCGCTAGACGATGGGCGCCGAGATTGGCTGCCGGCGGGGTCTTGGTTCGCCGTCAGCCGCGCGGACATATAAAGGCCGGCGCGCGCGGTGGCAAGCTTGCTTCCTTCGAAGTGGCCGGTGCGCGCGCTTGAACCGCTGGAGCGAGATCGAGAAGCCTCAATTGCACCCGCTCTCTGCCGCCAAAGCGATCCTCCGCGAGGGTTCCCGCAAGATGAACAATCTTGCCGCGCGCGGCGTGAAGCGCGTTTCCGAGTGGCTCGGTGGCGGCGCGAAACGCAATGCCTTCAATTTTGGCGCCATCGCCCGCTTCCGCGCGCACCCGCACATGGCCGTTGCCGACGCTTGCAACATCGACCAGCCGATGCCCAGGCAAGGCGAAGACCGGTTCGGGATTTCCGGCGCCGTAGGGTCCGGCCCTCGCGAGCTCAGCGAGCAAAGCCTTATTGGCAGCGGCAGCGGTCAGAGCTGCATCGATGAATAACACCTCGTTGGCGCATGCTGCGGCGACCGGATCAGCGAGTTCGGTTTCGAGAAAATCCTTGAAATCATCAAGCCGATGCCTTCCGAGCGTAATGCCTGCGGCCATGGCGTGGCCGCCGCCCTTGGCGAGAATCCCCGCCTCAGCCGCCGCCCGCACCACGCGGCCAAGATCAACGCCGGCAATCGAGCGGCCGGAGCCCGTGCCGACTGCCTGCCCATTGAAAGCGATCGCGAAGGCCGGACGCCGGAATTTCTCCTTGAGGCGGGACGCGATGAGCCCTGCTATCCCGGGATGCCATCCCTCGCCCGCTGCAACGATTGCGGCGGAACTTTCAAAACCGGGGCAAGCCAACACCTCCGCTTCGGCGGCTTCGAGCATGGCCCGTTCCATCTCCTGGCGCTCGTGATTGAGGCGGTCGAGTTCTTCGGCAATTCGTTTGGCTTCCAGCGGATCCGTCAGGCTTAAGAGCCGAGCACCAAGTGCGGCATCGCCGATCCTTCCGCCTGCGTTGATGCGCGGACCGATCAGAAAGCCAAGATGATATGGCGTGGGCGGTTCGGCGAGACCTGCGATGTCGAGCAAGATCTTGAGGCCAGGACGCTCCCGCGCGTGCATCAAGGCAAGACCTCGGGCGACGAAGGCGCGATTTAACCCGGTTAAAGGTGCGACATCGGCGATGGTTGCAAGTGCTACGAGGTCCAACCCAGCCAATAGATCCGGCATCGGCCGGGCAGACGAAAAAAATCCACGCTCGCGCAGAGCGCGCTGCACCGCAACTAGAGTCATGAAAACGACGCCCGCCGCGCAAAGCTGGCCGAGGCCGGAAAGATCGTCCTGGCGGTTGGGATTGACGACGACGGCCTGCGGCAGAACCTCGGGCGCTTGGTGGTGATCAAGTACGATCGGATCGAGGCCGAGCTTTGCCGCCTCGGCGAGCGGCGCATGGCTCGCTGTTCCGCAATCGACCGTGATCAAAAGCTTCGCACCGCTACGCTCTAAGACCTTGATTGCCTCGATGTTAGGGCCGTAACCCTCAAAAATCCGATCCGGAATATAGATCTCGCAGGGCGTGCCGCAGCTGTGAAAAAAATCGAAAAGGAGGGCCGAGGCGGCGGCGCCATCGACGTCATAGTCTCCAAAAATCGCGATTTTATCGCCCCGCTCCACTGTCTGTGCGATGCGGTTGGCTGCCGTCTCCATGTCCTTCAAGGAAAAAGGGTCCGGCAGCAGATTCCGCAGTCTTGGGTCGAGATAGTCCTGCGCGATGTCCGGTGTGACGCCACGTCCGGCGAGAACGCGGGACAAAAAATCGCCGGTTCCATGAATTTGCGTGATGGCAAGTGCGCGCGTCTCGCCGAGCTTGTCGAGCCGGCTGCGCCATGGGCGCCCCAGCACGGACCGCTCGACGCCGAGAAACCAACGCGGGGAGGCCAACAACGATTCGTTCATGTCCTATCGTAGCTCGTGAGAAGCCGGATTTCGAGTGGAGCTTTCGCCAACTGCAGAGGAATGCCCCTAAATCCGGGCCTTGAGTCACGATCCGCCAGGAAAGCCGCGGTTTTTGAGAGCCGCCATCGCCACACTGGTGCTACGCCGGCACGCTTCAAAGAAGCGTTGAGCGGGAGTGCCCAATTTACAACAGCTGTCGCTTTTTGCCGCCTGC
>Ga0335081_10006841_pt1 | contig 18180 bp, 9 predicted proteins | sample Lox_Sample_35_FD_206713 | JGI IMG/M metagenome (GOLD analysis project Ga0335081, IMG submission 206713) | Soil microbial communities from Loxahatchee National Wildlife Refuge, Florida, United States - Lox_Sample_3.5 | ecosystem: Environmental > Terrestrial > Soil > Wetlands | place: USA: Florida... | reverse complement strand
GGTGGTGATGGCGGTTTGTTGATACATTCCGCTGTTGACGCTCCAGGTGCCGTTGAAAACCCGCCAGCCGCTCGTGCCCTGGTTCACAAAATCGCTCTGGTAAAGCACGACGCCGTTGCTGGTCACGGCAATGTTCGTGTATTGGACGGAGGTATTCCAGGAACCGACACCGATTGCGCCGTGCATGGTGCTGACTGAATTGTTCGCGACGGTCGTTGAGGGCAAGACCACGTCGCCGCGATTCTGGCTGAACAATTCCTGGACGCAATACGACGGCGTGCCGAACACTCGAGAACTGTCGTAGTAAATCAAATCCGGCAGCCATTGGAAATCGTTGACGTTGGCAAACAGCGGCGCATAGGAAGCCATTTGCACCAGGTCCGAGTTTCGCTCCATGCCGGTCATGAACGCCGCCTCGCCCAACGCGGAGGTGAGGTTGCCATACGTGCCGAAGCCGGATGTGACGGCATATTCGCCCACAAAAACTTTTGGTCCGCCGCGGTTGTAATTGTCATATTTCGTCGCGTAAGACATGAACGTGCCAGCGCCGGAATAGTAATGCTCGTCCTGAATTTCGACCGGCGCGCTCGACGGGATGCCGCCCCAGTCCGGGGCGATGAGGTGCATCGCCGGATAATTCGATTTGATGGCGTCGTAAAACAACGCATAGCGCGGGTCGTAAAGCGAGCCACCGCTTTCGTTGCCGATCTCCATGAACTTTAGATTGAACGGCGCGGGGTGACCGTTGGCGGCGCGCCACGCGCCCCAGGTCGTGTTGGTGTCGCCGTTCGCATATTGGATGGCATCGAGCGCGTCCTGCACCCACGGCCCCATCTGATTCAGCGGAGCGGTGTTGTTGGTGTTGCCGTTGTAACCGAGCGACAGGCCGCAATCGATTCCGTAGAGCGGTTCCATGCCCATGTCTTCACAAAATTGAAGGAACTCGTGGTAGCCGAACCCGTCGGTGGACCAGTAACCCCAGGCGTCATTCATGTGGCCCGGCCGCTGGGCGATGTCGCCGATGGTCTTTTTCCAGCGAACCGCGTTGGCCAGATTGTTGCCTTCAATGAAATTCCCGCCCGGATAACGCAGGAACGACGGATGCAGCGCCGCCAGCATGTTCGCCAGGTCGAGGCGCAACCCACTCGCGCGATTGTTGAACGTCTGCCGCGGGAACAGTGAAACCATATCGAACCATACCGTCCCGGGTTGCGCAAACGTGATGGACAATCGGCTGTTGGCATCGCTGTTGATGGGTACAAACGACAATGAGAAACGCTGCCAGTTTGTATTCAACTGCCAGCCGGTGACCGGATTGGTCAAGGTACCCAATGCGTAAATCTGGCTGCCGTTGGCGCTTTCCAGCCGGGCGCTGAGCGCGCCGGTGAAGCCGGCGGAAGCGCGAGCGTAAAGGTTCAGATCATACGTCTGGCCGGCCTGGACATTCATGCCCCAATACCCGTTGTTTGCGATGCCCACACTCCCGGCGCCGGAGGACAGGGTCAACTTCGCCGAATTAAGATTGTTCGAATTCAGCGGCAGCGAGGAATCTGCGCCCAGGTTTCCGACTGCCGTGCCGGTGGTGATCAACTGCCAGTCAGTCGTTCCACCGGGTTCGTCAAAACTCCGGTTGCGCACCATTTCCGCGTAGATGCCGCCATCGCCGGCAAAATTAATTTCCTCAAAAAAAATCCCAAATAGATTGGAACTCACGAGCGCGCCGGGCTGGTCGGCCCGAATCGTCATCACTGCGCCGGACTGCGCCTGAACGGCGACGGCGATCAGCATCGCCAACGCCGCGGCCAACCCGTGGCAGCCCGCAAAAACGATTTTCAATCCGGTCAAACCTGTTCTCATAACCGTATTGATTCCATGGTCAAGGCAATTGGAGCCGGAAGAACGTCTGGCTGTTTGTAGGCGCCACCGTCAGGAAATTGATGCCATTCGTTGCGGAAGGCGAGCTGGTCACCAGGGTCCAGGCCCCACCCTGGCCCAAACCGGTTGCGCTGGCCAGCACGAGTCCGTTGGTCCAGGCCGGCCAGTTGAGCGTGAGCAGTCCGGCGTTGCCCACAATGCCGATACTGGAGGCCGTAATTTGTTCGAGCGGCAGAGTCTGCGAAGAAATCTGGACCGAATCCACCTGGCCATTGAAATAGGGATCGGCAGAAAACTGGCTGTCGCCAAGATAATTGGCGCTGCCCGCCACATCGGATGGCAACAGATTCACACTGGCATTCACGGCTACGGCCTGGCCGTTAATGAAGAGGATGGCCTGCCGCCCGTCAAGCGTCACGGCCACGTGCGTCCAGACATTGGTCGGCAGCGGACTGGGCGAATCCAAATCGCGTGTTTCCGTGGAGCCGTTTGGCGTGATTTCAAAACGTAATTTGCCGTTGCTGGCTTTAGCCGTGAGCATGGCGTAATTCGTGTTGTTGACGCCAAAATCGAAAATACGTTGCCAGGCATTGCCACCGCCCCACTTCACCCACGCGGAAAAAGTTCGCATCGCGCCGATGCCCGATGGTAAACCGACGTATTGACTCGCGCCGCTCAAATTCAACACCGGACCGCGAATGGCATCGGCCGGTGTGGTGGCACCATTGATGAGCGTGCCGTTGAAAAATCCGTTGGCGTCAACGGCCTCGTTGTCGAACGGATAGAACGCCGTCCAGTTTGCCGCGCCGGGATTAATATCCATGAAGTTGGTGGCCGTGCGTCCCAGCGTGTCCGTCGCCACGAGCACAATGCGATGGAACCCATTCGTCGCTTCCTCGCCGCTGGCCGGAATGGCGAAGCTACCGCTGCCCGAACCGGTCACCGGGCCCAATATGACGTTGGTGGCTCCGGTGTCATGAAACTCGACCGTCCAGGTCAATGCCGCGGTTGTCAGCGGATTATCGGCAAAATCGGTGGCATTGCCGGCAAATGAAACCGTGTCACCGGGCTGATAAGCCGAGCCCGTCAGCGGCGCCGTAATGGACGGCACCGGCGCGACGATTTCATCCGGCGAAAGCGCGCGGCCGAAAAGGCGGATGGAACCGATTTCGCCGTTGAAGTAGGGATCGGTGGCATATTGGCTGCGGCCAAACCAGGTGCGGGTGGGCGCAATGTCCGGCAGGGTGAGCGTCATCGAAGTGTTGGTGGCTACGGGCACACCATTGACGTAGAGGATTCCGCGCGCGCCATCGGTGGTTACCGCGACTTGCGTCCAAGCGCCGGTTGGAGCCGGGCCGCTGCCTTCGAGAATCTGTTCGCCGCCACTGTTCGAGGAAGTAATGGCAAAGCGCAGGTTGCCGCTGGCCGCCTGCGGCGTCAGAAAAGCGTAGCCGGTGTTGGTGCCGCGGCCGAAGTCGAAGACCCGCTGCCAGGGCGAGCCGCCGTTCCAGTCGAACACCGCGACGAGGGTCCGGGCATTGGCCGCCCCACCGGGCAGATTCACATATTGATTCGCGCCGTTGAGCACGAGCACGTCGCCGAGCAACGGGTCGTTGAAAACGGAGGCGCCGTTTTGGAGCAGCCCGTAATATTCGTTGTTGTCATCGCGGCCGTCGAATTGGAAGCGATACACCGCCGACCAGTCGTTCGTGAAGGCCGGCCAGTTATCCGGCGTCCAGCAAAGCGGCTCAAAGTCAAATGTCGGCGCGCCGTTGACGTTGGCGTCGTAATAGTGGTAGCCGAAATAGTCGCTGCCATTTTCCTCAAAAATGCCGATCTGGCCGGGGCCGATGTATTTGCCGGTGGTTTTCAGGAATAGCGTGCCGTTGCTGAAAAGCATGTTGTTGCCGTTGCGGTCGAGATACGGCCCGGTGACGTTGGTGCTGCGGCCGACACGGATGTTATAGGTGCTGTTGATGCCGGCGCAGCAATTGCCCCAGTTGACAAACAGGTAATAGTAGCTCCCGTGCTGGTAGAGGTAAGACGCCTCGATCGGGTTTCCCATGACCGCGGTGTCATTCGCGATTGAATAAATGGTGGAACTCGGAGAAATACGCAGGCCCGTGACCGGATCAAGCTGAATGAGCTTGATGCCGCTAAAAAACGAGCCGAACGACATCCACAGGCCGTTGGTGGTATCGAAGGTAATGCTGGGATCAATACAGTTGTAAGTGACACTTGGGCTGGACGAAATGACCAGGCCCTGATCCGTCCATAGATAACTCGGATCGGTCGGGTCGAGCGTCGGACTGGTGGCCAGCCCGATTGCCGATTTGTTGGTCCCGAAAGACGAGACCGCATAGTACAGGTGGTACAGACCGTTGAAATAAATCACCTCCGGCGCCCAGAAACCATCCAGCCCCGAAGTGCCGGTGTAAGCTGTCGTCCACGATGGTGCCGTGGTAAAAACACTTGGCCCGGTCACCCAATACTGTTTGTCGGCTGATGATTTCGAATAGATGCCGCCGTGGGTGCCGAACACGTAGTAGCGGTCATCGCATTTTATCACCGTGGAAGGATCATGAATGCCCAGGCTGCCGCGCAGACCGGCCGGCGCGGCCTGGAGCAATCCCGGCACAAGGCACAAGGCCGGGAAAGTCCATCTGAACCGGCACAGCAAAAAGTGGCCGAACTGAGACATGGAAGTACGATACTTCATAAATCACCTTGGCGTTGGGTCATCGCGTTTTAATGCGTAATACCGTCAGGGAGTGTTGCGGGAACCGGTAGTTGAATTGGGGGCCGCCGGCGTTGAACTTCGATTCCACGGGGGCCACCGCGAGCGGGTGCTCGAATGAATTCCCGGCATCGAGTCCGGCACCCGTTAACTCGCTGGCCAGGATTTCGGAGGCGACGCTGGCAACGCCGGAGATTTGGATTCCAGCCACGCGAGGGGCGTCACCGGGATTGACCACCTTGAGAATGAGCTCGCCGGCTGTTTCGTCGCGGACCGCGCTCGCGTAAAGCGCCTGGACCCGCGGCGGTAACACTTCGGCGCTCTGCACGAGTTTCCCGTCGAGATAACAATTGAGTTTCGCGCCCTTGAGTTCGACCTTTACGTCATACCAGCGTCCGGCCGCAATCGTGCCCGGCGCTTGCGAAACGAGTTGGTCCTGCTGTCCGAGGCGGAACTGTAAAATATGGCATTGATTATTTCTGCCGCCGAGGTTCCAAAGGATGTAGTTCTCCGGACCCATCTGCCGGACGATGACCCAGAAGCCTTCTGCGCCTGCGAGTTTGCGCGCCTTGAGCGAAAGGGTGTAGTCGCTCCACGAAGTATCTCCGGCAAAGACACGGGCGAGGCCGGTCGGCTCAGTCTGTTGATAGGCGCCGTCGCGCACCGCCCAACGGCGGTCGGCGCCGGACCATTCCGACGCCCCGTTGGCGAAGTCGGATCGCAACAGGGTTTTGTCACCACGTGTCACGTGGACGTCTTTAAACTCGACGGCGGTTTGAAAGGTGCCGAGGCCGACCCCGCCGGATGGTGCCGCGTGCAGTTCAACTTCCGTCAGTTCCACCGGCAGTACGACGTCGCCGCGATTGCGGCTGAAGAGCTGCTGGACGTAATAGCTCGGCGTGCCGTAAACACGGAGATTGTCGCACCAGATGAGATTCGGCGTCCATTGCCAGGCATCCACGTGCGCAAACAGCGGAGCATACGACGCCATGCGAACAACATCGGCATTGCGTTCCAGCCCGGTCATGTAGGCGGCTTCGGCCAGCGCGCATTCCAGGTTGTTGCGGTTTTTCGGGCTGACCAGGGCGACACTCTGCGCCGCAAATTCGCCCATGAAAACTTTGGGGCCGTTACGGTCGTAGTCGTCGTAGCGATGCGCGTTGGCAAAGAACCAGACCGGATTCGCGTAGCAGTGTTCATCTACAATATCAGTGCGCAGTTCGCGGAGTCGGGGCCAGAGAAAATGAAAGCGCTCGTCGGCAGGCGAGGGGCCGGCGGCGGAAACGAGCGCGATTTCGGGATATTTTTCCTTGAGGACTTTCGCGAAGCGCGCGTAACGCTCGAGATATTGCTCTCCCCATTGTTCATTGCCCACACCGAGCATTTTTATGTGGAACGGTTCGGGATGTCCGAGCGCCGCGCGCTTCGCGCCCCACAAGTTTGTGGCCGGGCCGTTGGCAAACTCAATCAGGTCCAGCGCGTCCTGGATGAAGGGATCGAGCTGGTCCAGCGGCACGAGTTCGCCCGAGTTGAACTGGCAGGCCATGCCGCAGTTCAGGATCGGCAGCGGTTCCGCGCCAATGTCTTCGCACAGTTGGAAGAACTCGAAAAACCCCAGGCCGAACGACTGGAAATAATCCGGCGTCGGCCGGTGCAAAAATTCGTAGTTCCAGCGGTTGACAAGCAGCCGGCGATCTTCGATCGGACCAATCGTCTTTTTCCACTGGTAACGCCGCTCCAGCACGCTGCCTTCCACGATGCAACCGCCGGGAAATCTCAGAAAGCCCGGCTTCAAGTCGGCCAGCATTTGCACCAGGTCCGCGCGCAGGCCACCGGGCCGGTTCTGCCATGTCTTTTCCGGGAAGAGCGACACGTGGTCGAGGTCGAGCGCGCCCTTGCCTTCCACGAGGAGCGCCAGCCGGGCTTTGGCGTCGGTTGCGTTGGGGCGCAACCTTGCCGTGAATTTTTTCCATTTCGAGGAGAACCCACCCAATGTTACCGAGTCCAATACACTGCCGTCGGCGCCATAGAGTTGCCCGAGCAGGACGGGTGAACCTGCCACGCCACGAACCAGCGCTGAAAGATGATACGCTTCACCTTCGCGAACTCCGATGCCGCGAAAACCCTCGTTGGAAAACCCAAAAGGTGCCGTTCCCTCCGAAAGCATGCGCACATGGCGCGGGTTGGCCGGATCAAACGGGTCGTCTTCCCGAATGCTGATTTCCCCCCGTGCCAGGCTGGGGCAGATTTTGGTCCAGCCCATCAGGGGTTCGGGAAATTCGAACGTGCGGTTCTTGATCAGCTCGGGGTACAACCCGCCGTCGGCACCAAAGTTGATGTCCTCGAAGAAAATTCCCCACATGGCGGGATTAATTCTCGCGCCCGGCTTGTCCGCCTTGACTGTTATGGTCGTCATATCCTCGGCGTGTGTTGCTGCATCAGGCCAATGGCATCAGGCCGTTGTCGCTTCCCCGGCCCTTTCCGCGTCTTCGTGGGTGACCAGCTCGCGGATTTTTTCGTTGTAGTACTTGTCGGTGATGAAGTACTTGAACATCAAAAGCCCCATGGCGAGGTGGAAGACGCCGGGAATGACCGTGAGCAGCAGGGCAATACCATTCAGCGTGAACGTGCTTTGCGCCACGTCAGGTTTGTATTGGTAATAGGTGAGGATCCAGCCCACCATGCCCGCGGCGAGGCTCATGCCCATTTTCTGGCAGAACGAAATGCCGCCAAACGCCATGCCGGCCACGCGTTTGCCCTGCTTGACCTGGCCGTAATCCACCGCTTCCGGAATGATGGACCAGAACACCGGCCCCTGGAGATCAACGATGAAGTTGATGAGGAAATACAGAACGAACGCCGGGTAAACGTCGCCGGGCTTCACCACCAGAAACATGATCACGCTCAGCGCGAAGGTGACCAACTGGGACCAGCGGAAGAGCCGGATTTTGCAGAAGAACTTCGTGATCCATGTGGAGGCGACCATGGAAAGAATGTTGCCGATGATGCCGACGGCGGCGAATGCCGCCTGCATCTTGGCTCCTCCGCCGAGGTAATATTTTGCGTAGTGGAACGCCACCGACCCGCGGAGCACGTAACCGATCGTCCCGATCACGCAAACCCCGGCGAGAATCATCCACTGATCGTTCTTACTGAGCAGGACAATTTGTTGCCACACTGGCTTCCGGTCATCCTTATGCACCACTCGTTCCGTGGTTGTGAAAAAGCAAAAGACGAACAGCAAAGTGGCCATGACCGCCATCACGGCCATCGCAAGCTGGTAGCCCTTGGCGAGGTGGTCCTGCCCCCATTTGTCCGCATAGTGAGCCGCAAAAATCGGGACAAATATGTTGACCATCAGCGAAGCGCCCTTGGCGAAGAACAGCCGGTAGCCGTTGGCCGAGAGGCGCTCCTGCGGGTCGGCCGTCAACACCCCGGGCAGGGAGATGTAGGGAATGACGATGGCCGTGAACACGAGCATCATCAGGATGTAGGTCACGTAGGCCCAGATCAGTTTGCCGTTGTATGAAAGATCCGGCGTCGTGAACACCAGCATGATCGAGATTCCGAACGGGACGGCAAAGATGAGGAAATACGGGCGGTAACGGCCCCAACGGGTGCTGTGGCTGTCCGTGTACATGCCCATCAGAACGTCGGCAAACGCATCAATCAACCGAGGGATGAGCCCCAACATCGCGATGTGAGCCACGTTCAGTTTGTAAACGTCGGTGTAGAAATACGTGATGATGATGGCCAGCGCCGACCAGACGACGTTTACCGCTGCGTCGCCGCCGCCGAACCCGATCTTTTCGAGTACGGTTAATCTGGAAGTTTTCATGATTTTCGCTTGCCGGTCAGTTGCGGTCCACGACGAATGCCGGACTCCGCCGCCAAAAAGAGTCCCGGAACAGGTTACTTCACCACGACGCTTCGATACTCATCGAGGCTCTGCTCGTCAACCACCGGCCATTGCGTCGCGTCCCATTTCAGTTCCGCAATCATCAATTTCTGCAAACCACTATCCGCCGCCTCGTAAGCGTGAAAAACGATGTAATCCTTGCCGTCAAAAGTGTAGACGCTGTTGCCCCCCCGCCCGGCCCAGTCTTTGTCGCCCGCCAGCAACAAACTGCCGGCGCCGTAGGCCAGATTCTTGTCTTCCTTGTCCAGATAAGGCCCTTGGAGATTTCTGGACCGGCCCACCATTATCTTGTAGGTGCTGTCATTGCCCCGGCAGCACAACCCCCAAGAAACAAATAAATAATAGTGATCGCCTTTCTTAAAAATAAACGGCCCCTCGATCTGGGCGGGTCCCGGTGTCCGGTCATCCACAAAGCCCGAACGTTCCCGCCGGGCCAGCGAATACCATTCCTGCGGTTCCGCCGGGGCCGTCCAGCTTGAATCCAGCTTCACCAGCTTGATGCCCGTCCAGAACGAGCCAAAGTCCATCCAGGGCGTGCCGTTCTCATCCACAATCACGTTCGGATCAATCGCATTCCAGAGATCGCGCCCCGGCACGGATCGCAGGACAATTCCATGGTCTTCCCATTGGTAGTCCGGAGAGTCAGGGTCCAGCGTCTTGTTGATGGTCACCCCGATAGCCGAGCTGTTCTGGGCCGGCGAGGACACGGCATAATACAGATAGTATTTGCCTTCGTGGCGAGCAATGTCGGGCGCCCAGACATGTCCATCAAACCGGCTGGCCACCCCTCTCGCCCAGGACGGCTCGCCCGGAAACACGCGTCCCCGCAGCCTCCAATGTTTCATGTCCGTGGAGCTGTAGAATGTGATTCCCGGCCCGGAACTGAAAAGGTAATAGGTATCGCCCTCGCGGGCCATGGCGGGGTCGTGGATGCTCACCTGCGTTGACCGCACGGTAAACGGGCTGTCGGTCGTGATGACCGTGGGCATCCCCGCGGCCGAAACCGAAACTGTGTTGGTAACGACCCCGACGGCCATCGGCAGAACGGTCAGCTTCATTTGCGCGGTTTCCGAACCGTTAAGCCGGGGGTAGAGGAAAACCACATTTGTTTCATCGGCTGAGATAGTGGGCCGGACGGCGTAAAAATTCGTGGCACTCAGGAACTGCACGGAAGCGGGCAGGGCATCAGTCACGCGAATGTCGAAAACCGGGGACGCCGACAAGTTGGTGACGTTGATCATGTAGGTTAATGAGCCGGTGATCACGTCGCGCTTGTTCGGACCGGTGACGCCGAGCGCCACCGGATTTTGCGCGCTGAGCCGGGCGCCGGCTACCGTCAGCCCGAGCACCAGCAGTGCAAAGATTCGCAAGCCGGAAGTCCCTTTCATATTAACGATATGACCGTTTCGTTCGCGTGCATTATTTATACCTCTGGCGCGCGTGTCCGGTGAAGAATTCTTTTCACGGCCAAAACAATCCAATAAACCAAAATTGCCCGAAGGGTCCTGGCCCTCCAGGTAATCGCCCGGAACAGAGCATAAAACGTTGCACCGGGTCACCCTGCCGGATGGTTCGCGTTCATTCAACCAGTTGGCGACAGGCTCACCTGGCAACGCCCGATACTGGTTCCGTCCGTCTCGAAAATTTCGGGGGGCGGAATTTGCCGCCCCCCGATTTCATTGACTTACCTGTCAAGTCCCATCTGGCTGCGCCCTACATTCCAATCTTGTAGAAATTATTCCCGGTGGTCGGAATCGGAATAACGTAGGTATTGGTCCCGATCGTTCCGCCGACCGGCGTCCAGCCAGCCGGATTGAGCAGGTTGTTGTTCGACTGCAAACCGGCACCCGCGACATTCCAGGTGAACGTCAGGTTGCCGCCGGCCGCTGCGACCTTCAGAGTCGGCGGGTCAAACACCCTCGCCTTGAAAGTACTGACGGCCTGGGTGTAGGCGCCACCGCCGGTGTCATAAACAAAGATGCCCGCCGTCAGATTGTTCGCGCTGTTCAGCGCGGTCGGCTGGGTGACAACATCCCATTGCACGCCATCAATGTAGTTGTGCCATACCCCACTCGTCCGGGTGACGAGGACGGTGCAGGGAAGAATGGAAGGATCGAAGCCGAAGCCGAAGTACTGGCCTCCGCCGTTGGCCGGCAAACCGCCCACATTCTGAATGTTCTCCGAATAGCGCTCCTTGCCCCGGGGGCTGGAAAAGGCGGTGAAATCAATCCAGCCGGCGCGCGTAATATTGTTCGTATCTATTCCGACGAAAACACCAGCTTGATCGAAGCTGACGGTCGCCGGCAGCGTCGGGAAAATCACGTAAGCGTTCAAGTCCTGTTTGCCGGTGAAGCCCAGCGAGGACAAGGCGACGCCTGGGCTTTCATTGGTCGGTTCGTTCGCGCCGCCATTGTAATCACCCGTTGTGCTGGTGATGTCCAGGAGGCCGTTGGTGGTGTCGAGGAACAAATTAGCATCGTTGCCGGTGTAGTTCGCGCCAGTTCCAGACAGGCGGGTGGGGAATCCTGTCCCGACACCGTTGGTATCAAGCAGGCCGCCGCCGGCCGCACTGAAGTTCGGTGAAAACGTTCCCTTCGGAATGACCACGTAGAGTGGCGCGACGCTGCTGGTAATGCTGCCCAGCGAGTTGGTCAACACCACGGTAACTCCGCCGGCGTCAGCCACCGCCGGATTGAGCGTCAAGGTCGTGTTTGTTTGACCCGAAAGCAGAGTGCCATTCAGGTACCACTGATAGGAAACCGGTGATTTCGTGCTGTCGCTGGCCGTAACGGAAAACGTCGCCGGATTGCCTTCGTCCACAATCTGTTTTTGCGGCTGGTTGGTGATGCTCGGAGGGCTGTTTCCAGAAACGACCACGCTGAAGGATTTCAAATCCGCCCACCACGGACTGTCATTGCCGACGTCCATCGCGATCACGCCCACGAACAGGTCCGTGGCGCTGTCCAGGAATGTTGGCGGTTCACGCGTCCCGGTTCCGTTGATGGCGGTATTGGGCATGCGGTCTATACCGTTCACCAGCACGCTCCAGGTACCGCCGACGCGGCTGATTTGCACGGTCATCCCGGTCCCGACATCCGTCCCGAAAAAGATCGGGTAAGTATCCGTGCCTCCGGACATCAACACGCCAAACCCCTCGTTATCCCGATTGAGATTGGTATTGGCCCCAACCCGGTCAAAGTTGATGAATCCCGAGCGAATGCCGTTGGCCGAGTCGGTTCCGATGACCAGACACAGTTGGTCCGGCTGGAGCACCAGGTCAATGTTGGTATTGCCCAGCGGGATTAAATCCGGGGGTATATTCGTGAAGATGGCAGTCGCCGTGAAATCGTTGGCGCCGGTAAAGCCAAGCGTGGAGAGCATGATCCCGGGAACCGAGGCCCCGCTCATCGCTACCTGACCGTTGAAATCCGCGCCCGGAGACGTATGCATGGTCAGCACACCGGCGCCGGTGTTCAGCAGCAGATTGGTGTCGTTCCCGGTAATGTCCGCGCCTGTGCCCGACAGGCGCGTCGTGAATCCGCTTCCGACCCCGTTGGAGTCAACGATCGTCCCCCCGGAGGCGGTAAAATTCAACGTCAATGACGCCGCCAGCGTCGAGGCCGCCGGCAGCAGGCCGACGACCAGGATGCCGGCCAACAGTTTTGCTATGGGTTTGATTTTCATTTTTTATTGGAGTTGGGTTGTTTGAGTTTTATTGGAGTTGGTTTTTTTGAAGAAAATGCGTCACCACCAGAAATAGCATCCGGAAATATTTTGCGAACGAACGATACTATCCCCTGCGGGGGGGATAATAAACTTCCGCCACTCGCTGTGATTATCGAGAAACGTCAGATTGCCGCCGGCAGGAATCACTCCATTCAGATGAGCAGTCCAGTGGGTGTCGGCCCAAGACCCCTTGACGTTGTCGAATCCATCCCCGCCCAGATTGGGCGTATTGGCGAGCACGGAAATAATCGCGCAGGAAATCAGCACCCGATCTGAAGGAGAAGGGCCCGGGGCCACGTTGCCCATGTTGTCCATCCGGATTTGCCGCTGGGTGAAGCTGAAGTTGATATTGGAGATAATCAGGTGACTGCCGAGGCTCCGGTAATTGGCAATATCCGGGAACGTAACTGCATATCCGGTAACGCGAATCCGCAAATCATTGGTAAAGTTCCACAACTCGTCGGCGTCCTGTTTGTCAAAGGACGGGTCGTACATGATATGCCGTTGCGTCCCATTGTCGGTCAGCAAATTTGCCGTATTGGTGGGTATGTCCCACAACCAGTTCGCCGGCGTTGTGCTGGGAGGTATGTACGTATCCGGAAGGAGGTCGCTGGAATCGTTCGCATAGGACTTGATGGCGATTCCGTACTGCCGCATGTTGCTCATGCAGGCGATCCGCTTGGCGCGTTCCTTGGCCCTCGCCAACGCCGGGAAAAGCAGTGCCGCCAGAATAGCAATGATGGCGATGACCACCAGAAGTTCAATCAGCGTAAACGCCTTCACCTGTCGTTTGGGTGAAAAAAACATTCGTTGAATTTGGTTGATAATTAACTACTAGCTTTGCTGGAACACGGGAACAACGCCACTTTGCGGAAAAGAATCGCCGTTTTGCGAACGCCATCCCACCTGACCCGGAGGGCCGTAGGCTTTGCGATAGGCGAGCGGGCTGGTGTGTTTGCCGGCCCGGAAATAACGGGCGATATGTTGCGTGTCGGCAAACCCGAGCAAATCGGCAATCTGCGCCACGGGCAGGTCCGTCTCCACCAGCAGTTGGGCGATTTGATCGGTTCGTACGCGCCGGATTTCATCCAGGACCGAGCGCCCCAACAGTTTGCGGAATCGTTTTTCCAACGTGCGCCGCGACAACCCGGATGACCGGGCTACTTCGTCCACCGTGACCCCGCTGCGCGCCCGGTCGCGGATGAGTCGCAGGGCCTTCGTCAAATGCGGTTCTTCCACCGCCACAAAGTCCGTGGAACGGCGCGCCGCCACGTGCGAAGCCACGGCCGTGATTCTCGGGAAAACAATTCGTGACTGTCGCATCAACCCGTCCAGCGCCGAGGCAGCTTCATAGCCGGCCCGCTCGAAATTGATGGCGATGCTCGACATCGGCGGGTCGGTCAGCCCGCAAACGACCTCATCGTTGTCCGCGCCGATCAGGCCCACCTGGTCGGGCACCATTAGTCCGGTCAGCTTGCACACCTCCATGACCCGCTGCCCGCAATCGTCGTTGCAGGACATTAGGCCTACCGGCTTGGGCAGCACCTTCAGCCAGTGGGCCAGCAAACGCCATTCCTTCGACCAATCCTTGCCCGGGCCGGACAAGGCGTATTGCGGGGGATTCTCAAAACCCGCCTCCCGGATTCGTTTGCAGAAAAACTCCTTTCGGATTTCCGACCAGGTGGTGTTCTCCAACAACGTCCGTTCGTAGCCGCAGAATGCGAAGTGTTTGAACCCGCAACTCAGCAGGTGGTCCGCCCCCATGCGCCCGATGGTCTCCGAATCGGTCACCACATTGACCACGCCGGGGAACTCCGTTTGACGGTGTCCCACGACCACCGTCGGCAATCCGTAGGCCATGATCTCCTCCACCCCGGCCACATCCCGAAGAATGATTCCATTGGCTTCGCCGGTTTCGAGCAGTGGTTGAACTTTCTCCAATCCTGCGGGTTCCCAGGAAAAAGACCATGGTCCATGATGGCGCGAAAAGTCAGCAATCCCCCGGAGCAGGGCGCGTCCGGAGGCACGCGAAGATTCAATCAAAAGAATGACTTTCGGGACTCGCAACATGTAATTCAGGCACAACAACAAAATACATGGCGTCGAGTTTTAACCCGCTGCCAGCTCGGTTTTGTTTTGGCTTAGTACCTTGTAATGCGCCATCTGCCGGCGAATCCCGACAGAGAGTTTTCATTTGATCAGGATGAGAGAACCGCTTTTGCAGCCGGGCAGGCTCCCGCGCATGGGTTTCTTCCCTGAACCCCCTCGGAATCAACATTATCGGCCAAAGCGGCCGATCAATCCCGAAACGTTATGACTTAACCCGTCCGTCAATTGATGCTGCGTGTTATCACTGGAGGAGCGGGTGGCTGGCGGCTTCGGCTCAATCAATGCCGTGGCTTCACGCAACAGGATGCGCGCAAATACCCAGTCGAACCAAAAGCCATGCGCCGCGCTGCCCGCATCCAGGCCGTCGTTGAACTTGCCTTGAATACTTTCCCGGCCTTGAGCCAATTCCGAAACGGCCTCTTCGGTCTGGCCCAGATGATGGCAGGACATGGCCAGAATGACCCGGGCGGTCGCCACTCGCGGTGGATTGTCACCCGGATAGCCCAGGCACCGGTGGCACCATTCGCTGGCCTGGAGGTAATTACCCCGGCGATATTCCACCAGGGCCACCGAAATGGATCCCCAGGCCGCCTGAAAGACCGCTTCCGCATTCGTATCATCACTGGCAACGCTGGCAAATGCTTTTGCCGCCAATTCAGCCAGCGGCGCCAAGGCATCCATGGTTTTCCGGTTTGCGGGCAGAAGCAGGCTGATTTTGACCGTGCGTTCCGCTGCCACCGGATTGGTGATGCCGACGAAGCGGGCGATGGCTTCCTGGCGGAATTGGTCATAACCGTTCACGTCGTCGAGTTCGACCAACACGGGGCCGCGCCGGAGATAATCCAGGGAGGCCAGGTCCCACCCGTCGAACTTGTTCATCTGCAGCAGCACGGCAAAACGGGCGGCGGCCGCTTCCCAGCGCCCCTCCAACGCGTGCCATTCACCGACCGAACGAAATACCGCCGCGCCCTCCAGCGAGGGCAGGATCGGAGAAAGATTGTTTAACAGATTATCCGCCTCGTCGAAATTCTCCTGACTTACCCGTACGGCCGCCAGAATGATTTTTTCCCGGGCCTCGGCTTGCCGGCGCAACTCCGCTTCGTTGGCCCGCGCCAGTTCCGCTTCCTGGCGCAGACGGGATTGCTGCTGTTCGGCGGACACCGCCCGCTGGCGGGCTGCTCGTTCCATGAGAAAAAGCCAGGTGGAAGTTCCCAGCCAGATCACCAGGATGGCCGCCACGACGGTCCCGGCGGCAAAGACGACTTTATTCCGATGGACCAGTTTCTGGAAGCGATAGAGCCGGCTGGGCGGGCGGGCCACCACCGGCTCGTTGCTGAGATAACGGTTGATGTCCATGGCCAGGCCATTGGCGGTTTCATAGCGCCGCCGCCGGTCCTTTTCCAATGCCTTCATCACGATCCAGTCGAGGTCGCCGCGCAAGAGCGAGAGGAGGTTGGGCAGCTCGGCCTGGCGTTGCTCGGCGATGGCGGAGAGTTCCTTGCCCTGCAGCGTGGTCAGCATAATCGAAGGCCGCTGGGGCTCCTTCTCCCGTAACGTGCGGCGCATCTCTTCCAGCCCGGACTGAAGCAGTTTCTTGGGATCGAATGGCGTATGCCCGGTCAGCAGTTCATACAACAGCACCCCCAGACTGTAAATGTCACTCCGCGTGTCAATGTCCAATCCGCTCATCTCCGCCTGCTCGGGACTCATGTAAGCGGGGGTGCCGATGACCTGTTCGTAAGCGGTGAAAAGGGTCTGGTCGGTCAACTTGCCCTCGATGGCCTTGGCAATGCCGAAATCAATCACCTTCGGCACCGGCAAACCGTCGTGCAGCGTGACCAGAATGTTGGACGGCTTGATGTCGCGGTGAATGACTCCTTTTTGATGCGCATGCTGGATGGCGTGACAAACCTGAATGAACAAATCCAATCGCTGCCGGGTGTCGAGGTGGTTCTGGTCACAGTAGTCCGTAATCTTGACGCCGCGCACCAGTTCCATCACAAAGTAAGGCCGTCCGGTTTCCGTTGCACCCGCGTCCAGCACCCGGGCGATATTCGGGTGATCCATCATCGCCAGCGCCTGACGCTCGGCGTCGAAACGGGCAATGACGCTCTTGGTGTCCATGCCCAGCTTGATGATCTTGAACGCGACGCGGCGATGGACCGGCTTGTCCTGCTCGGCCATATACACCACACCACAGCCGCCTTCGCCGATTTTCTGAAGCAGCTTGTAGCGGTCAATCCGGCTGCCCGGACCTTCGACCGGCACCGACGCTTCCGCACGCAGACCGGCTTCCGAAAAACCCGCCTGGGTTTCCGGCGATTTCGATTCCGGTCGGGCGGAAGCGGCGAACGGCGCGATTTCGCTGAAGAATTTTTCGGCGTCCGTTTCAGCGTCCAGCAACGCCTCTACCCGCGCGCGCAGCTCGGCATCTTCAGCACAAGCCTGATCCAGAAACGCCCGGCGGGCAGCGGGGCTGGTGAGTTGTCGCGCCGCAGCAAATATTGCTTCCACCTGCCCGGGTGCTTTTGTCATGCGTCACCGTTGGTTGCGGATGTTTTGAAACAGCCATGCCTTCGCATAAGCCCATTGCCGTTCGATGGTGCGTTCGGCCACCCCCAGGCTTTTGGCTACGTCCTGGTTCGTCAGGCCGCCAAAAAATTTGAGGACGACAATCCGCGCCTTCTCCGGGTCTTCTGCCTCCAATCGCTCCAGCGCATCGTCCATCAGCAGGATTTTGTCGTCCGGCGTGGCTGCCGCCAGGTTCAACTCGTCAATGTCCACGCGCAATTGGCCGCCGCCGCGTTTCAACCGGGATTTGCGCCGCGCGTTTTCAATCAGGATACGCCGCATCGCCTCGGCGGCGGCGCCGAAGAAATGGGCGCGATTCTCCCAGGTGCGTTCGCCCGCGTCCACCATCCGAAGCCAGGCTTCATGCACCAACGCGGTGGCCTGCAACGTCTGGCCGGCCGCCTCCTGCGCCATCCGGGCCGCGGCGAGCTTGCGCAATTCGCCATAAACCAGCGGCAATAATACCTCGGACGCCTGGCCGTCACCGCGCTTGATGGCCTGCAACACCCGGGTGACATCACTCATGTTTTCTTCGGGCATGGGCAGGGAGGTTGACACAACGATTGGCTTAAACAAAAACGACCATCTGGCTTCTCCTGAATAAACACCCCGCCAATGGAATCGTCAATGCGAATTGGCCTGCCGACCGACGCTTTTCCGTTTTGAATTTTCAAGTTCACGGCGTGAGCTTTACAGGCTGACGGTGGTCAGAAGAGTCGTAGGGATGGAGTTCAGTCCTTTGAAATTAGTTTCTAAAATTTGCAGCCTCAAACCGCGGTGGATAATTTTGGGGGCGCGGTGATAGCCCACTCTTCGACCGTTCTAATACATCTAGGTAGCTTACCAACAATGAACTGCGTCCAACGAGTGATATGCTCCGGTGCTGCGTAACGAAACCAGATGTCATGCCGTTCTGAATAAGGCTCGCTGATTAGCTTAAACTGCGCAAGATACGAGTCAGTGACCTGTTGCGAAACGTGTAAGGCCGGATGGCTCGCCGGTGGACGACGAAACCCTGCAATAATCTCATTCTGAATCTTGCGAACTTCTTCCCGCTCCTCCGACGAAAGAAACAATGCAAAACGTTGCCTACGTGCATGACCACCGCCGATCACCGGCTCAGATGAACGCTGGAGCTCGACAACAAACTTCGAGCCGGCGAATAAATCCCAACCGTCCCGAGAAATCTGACACCAAACAACGATGTGTGCATCACCGTGAGGGCGAGACCAGCCAAGAAGTC
>Ga0335081_10006840_pt1 | contig 18181 bp, 15 predicted proteins | sample Lox_Sample_35_FD_206713 | JGI IMG/M metagenome (GOLD analysis project Ga0335081, IMG submission 206713) | Soil microbial communities from Loxahatchee National Wildlife Refuge, Florida, United States - Lox_Sample_3.5 | ecosystem: Environmental > Terrestrial > Soil > Wetlands | place: USA... | reverse complement strand
TCCGATGAAAGGTTCGAGACGGTCGACGATTCCCACCGGATAGTCGACGCAGAGCTTAAGTCCGCCGAGCGCGTCCCCGGCAACGGCGATTCCCTGGGGGCAGAAGGGAGTCTGTTCGACGATCACGGCCAGGCGTTTCTTCTTAATGATGAACTGCTGGGCCGATGCTGTTCCCACCGTAGTTCCGAGCACAGTCCCGAGGAATACCGCCACCAGGAGCAACATCGTTGTCAGTGGTTTTGGGCTGTTCATAAGCACCTCCGTTGCGAGCTTCACTGAATCACGCGATCTCGGAACATGAATGGGGTCACCCACAACTCGCATGGCGAGGCCCAGCAAACTCATTGCTTGCACCCAGGACCGCCTGCCCGGCCGAACCCCCATCCTGGCCCTGAGGCGAGTAACCATCGAGCTGGTTACTTCCGACAGAGCTTTGAGCACGATGAGAACAATCTAATTGCCATATTCTTCAATGGCTTGGCGAAAATTACTCCGCTGGTTCTACTCCCTTCGGAGAGATTGCCCGGCCCATCTGGCCCACCTATAATCGACCTACTCTGGCAGTACGATTCTCCGTCAGGTTCCGGGTAGCGCGTCGAGAGGCTGTAGTTTGTCTGGGACAGTTTTGAGCAGTCCTCTGGCGAATTTTTGGTGAAAGGGAAAATGCCCGGATCATGCGAAAGCTCTTAAAATCCGCACTCATGCTGACGGCTTCAACGGCAATCGCGACCTCTCTTTCTTTTCTAGGATTGACCTCTGTTGCGTCTCAGGCGCGCGCGGAGGAAGGCGACCACGCGTCCCACGGAATTGCGACCACGGAGGAACACGGCCGCACGGTCTACGTGAACGAAGACGGCCCGGCGAAGCAGGCGGCTGCCCCGGCTCCGCAGCCCAAAGCTTCCAGGTTCGTGTATTGGAGCAGCAAAGAGAACCGGTGGAAGCCGGTGCCTTCCGCGAATACGGCTTCGATGCAGGCAGCGCGCTCGGCGGCCGCGGAAGTGAGCCAGTATTACGGGCATGAATCGACGCAGTCGGCGAATGCCAAGATCGTTGCGGCGAATTCGCATGGACATCAGGCCACCGCCGACGAGGTCGACCAGTCGATCGTCATGGCAGCGGCCCGGCACAACGTGGACCCGAACCTGGTTCGGGCTGTGATCAAAGTGGAATCGAACTTCAATTCCAATGCGGTTTCGAACAAAGGAGCCATGGGGCTCATGCAGCTCATGCCCAAGACCGCCCGCGAACTGAAGGTGAAGAACCCGTTCGATCCGCAGCAGAACGTCGACGCCGGTGTGCGCCACCTCAAATATCTGCTCGAGAACTACAACGGCGACGTGAATCTCACCCTCGCGGCATATAACGCAGGAGAAGGTGCGGTACGCCGCAGCGCTGGCGTACCACACTACAGCGAAACGCAGAACTACGTTCGGCGGATCACCAACCTATACTACGGCGGATATGATCTGGCGACCTCGGGCGCCTCCAAGGATCCTGTGCGGGTTCAACGAGATGCGCGAGGCGTGCTTTACATCAGCAACACGGAATAACTCGGGAGCATCTGTTTTACAGTGGGAATTTGAAATCTCTCAGGTACCTTAGGCAGTTCAACTGCAACGGCGGATCTTGACAGTAACGGACCGGCGAATTTGAAAGCTAGATTAAGCCAGCGTAGTTTGAGCTGGGCAGCGCTGCTCTTGTTGGTCGCGCTGCCTGGGGTGCCGGCGCACGCCCGCACTCACCACACCGAGGCCTGGGCTCGCGATCGCTATGCTGCTGCCGACCGGATGCGCGAAGCGCTCAATGGACGTCCTCCGGCCGAGCGCACGCGCCACGACTACCAGCGCGTCCTCAATGCCTTCCGTAACGTCTATTACGGTGCGCCGACGTCCACCAAAGCGGATCCCAGCGCGGTTGCAGTTGCTGAGACTCTTGTCGAGATGGGGCGACGCTTCGACGACGACAAGATCCTGAATGAGGCCATCGCTCAGTACAAGTTCCTCCGCAAGGAGTATCCCGGCAGCAAGTATCGCTGCGACGCACTGTTCACAATCGGCGAAATTTACAAGGATGATCTGAACGATCCGGAGCAGGCGCGAGCCGCATTCAAAGAATTTCTGAAGCGGTATCCGCATAACCGCCTCGCGGAGGATGCGCAGCTGGCGATTGCCGAGATCGATCGCGACGTTGAAGCAGCGAAGAAGGCTGACTCCAGGAAGCCGGGGAAAGACGTTGCCAAGACTCCCGACGCGAAGTCGCCGAATCCTTCCGAGAAGGCCGAAGCCGACAAAGGCAAGACCAGCAAGAACAATGGCAATGGCAATGATGAGCAGGAAGCTCAGAACGACGAGGGCGACACGGACGCATCGGCCTCTGACTCCTCCGACACTCATGCCAAGCACTTGCCGCGAGTTACCGCGATCCGGCACTGGTCGACTCCCGACTACACACGCGTCGCCATTGATCTCGAAAGTGAAGTGAAGTTCGGGTCACAGCGGATCGCAAATCCAGATCGGATCTTCTTCGATCTCCGCGACACAAAGCTCGCTTCCACGCTAGTTGGGAAGAGCTTCGACGTCGATGACGGTTTTCTGAAGAAAATCCGCGTGGCACAGTTTCAGCCGGGACGCACGCGGGTTGTGCTCGAAGTGGACAGTCTGTCGACCTATGAGGCTTTCCTGCTGCCGAACCCTTACCGGCTCATCATTGACATCCACGGAAAAGACGACAAGATCGCGCACGCGAGGCTGACGAAAGAAGAAACGGCCGCCCTCGCCGATGTAGAAGCTCCGCCGCGAGTCGACGCCAAAACGCACGTGACGAAGCCAGAAGTGAAGGCCGACATGAAGGCTCTGGCGGGGAAGGCGCCGAGCAAGAAAGAACAAGTACACGACGAACCGAATGTCGAAGCCAAAGAGGATGGGACGAACTCCACGGTGTCGGACGCACCGAAGACCACTGTCACACAGACCAAGGTCGACGGAAAGGTGATAAAGAAGGTCATCGTCGACAACGGCGGCCCGGGTCCGGCCGAATCCCCAAACGCGGCAAAAGCGGATGACGCGCCGCGTGCGCATTCATCCACCGCACCTCCTCAAAAACCCGAAAGCGTTCCGGATGACGACACCGTAGCTGATGCCAAAGCCTCGAGCGATGTGGCTACCGCAGGTCACGCGACCGGAAAATCCTCCTCACGGCTCAGCGCGAATCGCAAGTCGTCAGACTTAGGCATTCGCGAGGCGAAACCGACGGCTCGTGGCGACCGCTCGCTGATTCGTGCGCTGGGATTAAAGATCGGCAAGATTGTCATTGATCCAGGACACGGCGGACACGATACAGGGACAATCGGCCCCGATGGTCTGCAGGAGAAGGATCTGGTTCTCGAAGTCGGGAGACGTCTAGGCAAACTTCTCGAAACTCGCCTGGGCGCCGAAGTCGTCTACACCCGCAAGGACGATACATTCATCCCTCTTGAGACCCGCACGGCGATTGCCAACCAGCAGCGCGCAGACCTCTTCATCTCGATTCACGCCAATTCAAGTCACGATCCCGACGCCCGCGGCGTGGAGACGTACTATTTGAATTTCACCTCTTCTCCAGAAGCGCTGGAAGTGGCGGCGCGCGAGAACGCGGTCTCCGAGAAATCGATCTATGAACTGCAGGATCTGGTCAAGAAGATCGCGCTGAAAGAAAAGATCGAGGAATCGCGGGAGTTCGCCGGCGACGTGCAGGAGTCACTGCACACCGGCCTAGCCGCCAAGAATCCCGGAATCCGCAATCGTGGCGTGAAGAAAGCCCCGTTCATCGTCCTCATCGGCGCGAATATGCCCTCGATTCTTGCCGAGATTTCTTTCGTATCGAACCCCGGCGACGAGCACCGGCTCGAAACCAGCGAATACCGGCAGAGGATTGCCGAGTCCCTCTATCGCGGAATCGCGAAGTACGTCGACGGCCTTAGCGGCGTGAAGATCGCCAGCAAGTTGGACAAGGCCGCTGGGCAGTAGCAAACACCCAATCGAAGGCTCGTCTCAAAGCAACCACTTTCCCGTCCCGCTTCAGAGCCAACTCTTTTCGAGAGCGACGCTCGTGTCATAACTTATTGGCAATAGCGGGCGCGGGCTGAAACGCCCCCTGCCGATAAAGTACCTTCGATCAATAGTTTAGGCGGGTAACCACCTTGGGTGACTGAGGTACGTTGCGACGCATATTGGATACGTCTAATGTTGCTGAACACATGAATCTGAAGCACCTCGATCGGCGTTCTCAGTCTCACCACAAACATTCACCCGCCGCAGGACCGGGCCGGAGCCCCGTCTCAAAACGTCGTAGCACGCGGATGGCGCTCAGCGCAGCCGTCGGACTTTCCGGAGAAGACCGGCAGAAGGCTGCCTTTAACATCACCGCCAAAGCCACCAACTTGAACCGGCACGGCGCTGCGGTGCAGATTGACCGACAACTGCAGGTTGGAAGTGTGCTCTCGGTGAAGAATCAGAGAGGGACGCAGATCTCAGCGCGGGTCGTGGCACAGCTCGCCGCCCTGCAAGGCATTACGACGTACGCCATCGAGTTTGTGGACCAGGACGACGCAGCCAAGAACTTTTGGGGAATCTCGTTCCCGTCCGGCGGAAACAACTAGAGCTGATCTTAGAAATAGGTTTGGGAAGGGCACGGCTTCCAGCCGTGCCGTTAGAGATCACAAAAAGCTGTTGGGCTTCAGCCCCTGAGGTTCGCTTGTGGCGGACGCAGCTTGCCCTGAGCGGCGCGAAAGGGAGGCGTCACTAGCCACAGTAAAAAAGGCCAGCGCGCTCCGAGGAGCTGCTGGCCAACCGCACGGCCCGAAAAATCAGTAAGCCTATTGAATCGCGCTGCCGACCTGCGAGAAGACGTTGTTCGCGTTCGACCCGATCAGGCGCACAGTTCCAACCACGATCACAAGGATGACTGCCAACATCACCGAATACTCGGCGATGTCCTGACCTGCTTCGTCCGACCACAGACTATGAAGTAAATAAGCCATTTGGTTCGTCCCGTTTCTCCCTTTGCCCTACGCTACCCCTGAAGTTTGAGCCGCCTGCGCCGTCTGGCTGGTCTGATCCACAAAACCCAACCCCCAGGGTTCTCGTTCCTGCGTGACCGCTTGCAGCCCTGCCTGGAACTCTGACGTACCTTGCATCTTCTTCACCCATACCACGCGAAACTGCAGCTTCCGCTGCCTATAAAAAATCGTGACTTCGTCGAGCACATTCAACTCACGACGCACGGAACCCAGGCGAACTCCGGTTGCCGTTACATCTAAAGTGTGCGCCAGCTCCTCGAAAGACCTGCCCGCGCTGTCCTTGCCCTTGATTCTGACGGGGAGAACGGCTTTCGTACGCTTTCCGCGCCGCTTATTCTCTGCACTGCCCGATGGCATTCTCGTCACCCAAACCTTAGTCTGCTCTTGAGTTACAGGATTGTGAATGGCCCCGTCGTGTAGGTCGTAGAGCACAAGGGTAATCAGTCCACGAAGAATGTTCGTGCGTGGCCGGACGCATTTCCTCCGCCCCGCTCCGCCGGGGTGAATAACCCTCAATAAATCAATTACTTCCATGACGCCGGAAACTTTTCGTCACAGCTTGTGGTCTAATGTCTTAAGCGGGGTCGAAGCCTCGGTGTCTTCGCTATGAGATCCTTCCGGTTTCTTTTTCTTTGCATCTGTCTCGGTTGTTTGCCAACCGCAGGTTTCGCACAAAATCCATCAGCCAATCGCCCGCCGGCCATCCTTCCGCTGAAATTCGAGGGCTGGCAGATGCAGGGGACTGCGCAGATCAGTGCTGATCCCGCATCCGTCGATCCCACCAATGCAATTGTGCTGAAGGAATACCGCTTCACCGATTGCGCGGTGGCAACCTACACGCGCGATGACGGGCGCACATTGAAAGTTCGCGCGGCGCGCTTTGCCGGCGCTGATGGTGCGTTCGGCGCGTATACGTTTTATCTGCAGGCGGGGATGAACAAGGAACAGATCGGCGATCAGGGAGCATCGCTGGGAGATCGCGTTCTTTTTTATCGCGGACACGTGCTAGTCGACGCGCAATTCAGCAAAGAGTCGCCGATGTCGGGCGACCAGATGCGCGCGCTCGCGGGAACCCTGCCCCGTCCGGGTGGAAACGCGGGCAATCTGCCGACGTTTATTCAGTTTCTTCCGCAACGGAACTACGTCGCCAACACGCAGAAATATGTAATGGGGCCAGCCGCCTGGGAAGCGCTCGCGCAGCCGGTTTCCACCGATCTGGTGGATTTTGGCGCTAGCTCTGAACTCACGGTCGCTCATTACGGAATGCGAAGTGGCGAAGGAACGCTGATCCTGATCTCCTATCCAACGCCACAACTGGCCGTCGATCACTTACGACTCATCAATGCCGCGCATCAGTTACCAGCACCGCAGCCCGGTGAGTCCACCACCGCATGCTCACACGATTTCTGCGACAAACGCACAGGCCCCATCGTTGCGATCGCCACCGGAGGCATTTCCGACGACGACGCGAAATCGCTGCTCGGAATGGTGAATTACGAAGCCAACGTTACCTGGAACAGTCCGACCGAGAATCCGCAAGTTCGCGACTTGTACATGCTCGTTCTCAATATAGTGATCCTGTGCGCGCTTCTCGCCGTTCTCGCCATCATCGCCGGCATCGCGTTTGGCGGATTTCGCATCCTGATGAAGAAGCTTTATCCCGACAGAGTTTTCGATCGTCCCGAGCAGATGGAGTTCATTTCTCTGCACCTGACCGAAACCGTCGTCAAAGGACAGACAACCGGTCCCGAAGGGACTCCCCAGGCACCCCAGACCCCCTCCTGAGCCTCGATAAGTGCCTCAGAAATATCAGGTTACGACCTTCCACAGGGCATTTTGTCTCAAATTGGCACATTCTTTCGCGGTGTTGACGCATTTCGTAAGTCATTGAAAATAAAGATGTTTATTTACCAAAAATCGCTTGACACCCCCGTTTTTACGCTCATAAGATTTCCGCAGAAAGTTTTGACGGGATTCTAAGCCTCCGTTGGAACTATTCTCCCTTGAAGAAGAGGCCGCCCAGTTGCCGGGTGGCCTTTTCGTTTGCGCAGTGACTCGTTCCTTTCCTGTTCTTGCATGCGCAAGCGATGCTTCGAAGCATCGCCTTGAAGCGACGTCATCGAAGCCACGATTTGAAACCATGCTTTGAAAGGGCGCGGCTTCTGAGCCGCGCCGCAAGATTTCAAATGAGCTAACGCCTTTAGGCGCGGGTCAGCACTCTTCACCGTCGGGCGGTGCGACATCATCACGGAACTACCACGATTCTTCCAGCGTATCCTTTGTTGTGAGTTATCTTGTCAGTGCCGTAAGTTTCGGATTCACTGGGAGGATCCATGTTCTGCGATGGGTGCGGCGGCGAGTTACATCCTGGTCAAGCCTTCTGCAGCAAGTGCGGCAAGCAGATCGTCGGGCAGATTCCTGCCGTGCGGACGTCTCCCGGCCGCGTACAGACTCACGTTCACATGCTGGCAATTCTTTGGTTCGCCTTTTCGGCTTTCAACGCGATTGGCGGAATCTTCCTCGTGCTTATGGGCAATGTGTTGATTCCGCATTTGCGCGAGATGAAAGATGTTCCTCCCGACGTGCCCATCGGTTTCCTGAGCGCGTTGTTTACAACCATTGGAATCCTGATTTTGGCGAAGGCGGCGATCGGATTTCTCGCCGGGCGTGGCCTGCTTCACTATGACGCGTGGGGACGAGTGATCGCACTGGTGCTGGCGTTTATCTCGCTCTTCAATATTCCCTTTGGCACTGCGATTGGCGTTTACACACTGTGGGTGCTGTTGCCGGGACAGTCACAACAGGAATACGACAACCTGGTGGCCGCGCAGGGCATGTAAGGAGCTACAGGGAATTTCACCACAACTCCGCCGGCGCTAGCCAACACTGCACCAGGATTTGAAAGGGCACGGCTTCGCGCCGCGCCGCAACGTCTCACAAAAGATCGCGGCTTGAGCCAGCGGGGTTCCCTCTCACGATTGCGAGGAAATGCGCCTAGGTGATTCCGACTGCTCTTTACGACTCCCGCGCGTACCTTTAGAATCAAGTAAAGGCCGACGTAGCTCAGTTGGTAGAGCAGCCGATTCGTAATCGGCAGGTCATCGGTTCAAGTCCGATCGTCGGCTCCATTTCCTTCAGAAAGCTTCCCTGATCATTCCACCGAGACCCGCTGCGTCAGTACAGGCCAAGAACTAAATCCTCAGTGTGCCAGAGCTTTCGGACGGATTTCACTCGCGGGACCAATCCCCTTCCCTTCCAAAATCTATAGAACTGGAAATATGGGGGAAATATGGGGACAGACGGGGAGACATGGGGACAGGAAACATGGGGACAGACGGGACGTTCACAATATCTCGCCGCAGAAAATCAAGTGAACGGCCCGTCTGTCCGCTTATTTGTGCTTTGTCCAGAGGCCGATCCTTCCGACTTGATGTCGGCGGTATAATCTCCGGTTAGCGATTGCGGACAGCATGCTCCCTAATTCGGAACTTCCGAAAGAAGTCCCGGTTCAGGCTGCGGAATCGCCTTTCCGGACAATATTTGCTAAGTTTCTGAGCGCCACGGTGGTGGGACATGCGCTGTGGCTCGCCTCCACGCCGATCGGGAAATGGTCCGACGCGGGTTCGTCCGCCTTTCAGCTTCTCACTGCAATTTTCGCCGCCGTCGCCTGCTGGCAGGCCAGCCACCGATCCAGCTCTTTCGCTAAGAATTTTTGGCGTCTGTCCGCTGCGACGTTTGTGATTTGGTCATGGGGCGTCATTCTCAACACGTATCACAATCTGACATCTCCCAATTCCAACGAGAACCAGATCGGTACATTCCTCATCATCTTCCTCTCCACTGCGCCAATGTTCATCGCTTCGGTGCTGGGCGGAACACCCGATGACGGGTTTAGAGTCCAATGGAGCTTAGCCATCGATGCCACCCAGATTCTGGTTCTTGTCCTCGCCATCCATCTGATGCTGGTCGATATCCCTTCCATGACGCTCGGGGACCGCCCAACCCTCGTGGCGGCGTTGCGACTACAAAACTACTGGCGCCTGGCGCTCGCCGTAGCGCTGGCTGCGAGAGCCGGTTTCGACCCGTCGCCTGTTACCCGTCGCTTGATCAAACAGGTTGCCATAGCCATGACGGTTTTTGCGTTCGGGAGCTGGATTGGAAACGACCTTCAGGCTTTCACCACTTGGCGGGGTGCCCGCTGGTTCGACTTGGCATGGACCATACCCTTTGCGATGGTCGCAGTTTCCGCCTCTGCTTGGCGGCAGCCCTCTGTCGGTCCTCGCGAGGACGGCAAGCCCGCCAGGGTTGAGAGCATGCTGCTCTTCTATTTTCCTTCTATCGCCCTACCTATCCTACTGCTACTCATGCGCAAGGATATCCAGTCTGGGCAGATCGTCGTTGGTCTAGGCGCCATGATGTTTGCCATACTCTGCTTCTGCCTGCGTCTCCTGATTACGCAGAAACAGCAGCGACAGACCACAAATGCCCTGCTCATGTCCGAAGCTCGCTACCGCCACCTCTTCGAGGGCAACATGGCGGGCATCTATACCAGCACCTTCGAAGGCCAGATTCTCGACTGCAACCCCGCGTTTTGTGAAATGTTGGGATACACCCGGAATGAACTTCTTTGTCTGCCGGCCTCCGTCCTTTACGTTGGCGGTGAGCGCGAACGCAACGCCCTGCTCTCCGATCTAAGACAGCACGGTTCCAAGCACGGCATCGAACTTCCTTTCCTGCGAAAGGATGGTCGCCAGATTTGGACTATTGCGAACGTTTCCGTGATCATCGACGCGAGCGGCCAGCACATCCTCGAAGGCGCCCTCCTGGATGTCACCCAGCGCCATTCTCTTGAACTCCAACTGCGGCAGTCCCAGAAAATGGAGTCGATTGGAAAGTTCGCCGGCGGCGTCGCGCATGATTTCAATAACCTGCTCACGATCATAAGCGGCTACAGTGATCTCCTGACCCTAAGAACCGCAGCGGACGATCCGATCCACGGTTACGCCCAACAGATTAAGTCTGCCGGCGAACGCGCTGCGGGTCTCACCCGGCAGCTACTCGCGTTTAGCCGTCAGCAAGTCATGCAGGCCCGCGTCGTGAATCTCAATGCTCTTTTGCGCGATTTCGAGAAACTTCTTCGCCGCATCATCGGCGAAGACGTCGAAATGATCACCATACTCGACGACGACTTGGGCAACGTCAAAGTCGATCCTGGCCAGATGGAACAGGTCATCATGAACCTGGTCACGAACGCCCGCGATGCTATGCCCGAAGGCGGCACTCTCACCCTCGAAACTTCCAATGTCACACTCGATGGTCTTTTTCTCGAACGTCATCCCTACGTCCTTCCTGGTCCTTACGTTCGCTTGGCAGTCAGCGACACCGGCAGCGGCATCGACGAAGACACACGGCCCCAAATCTTCGAGCCCTTCTTCACTACCAAGGGATTGGGCAAGGGCACGGGTCTAGGCCTTGCTACTGCCTATGGCATCGTCAAACAGAGTCAGGGGTACATCGAGGTCTACAGCGAGATTGGAGTAGGCTCGACTTTTGCAGTCTACTTGCCCTACCTTGATTCCGAAGTTCAAGCAGTCCCCCTCGGAAAGCAACCTCCGCCGCAGCGTGGCACCGAAACCATCTTGCTAGTGGAGGATGATCAGCAACTGCGATTGTTGGCCAAGACCATCCTTGAGTCGTATGGTTACACCGTTCTGGCTGTAGACGATCCCACCCAGGCTGAGACCGTCAGCGAGCAGCACTCAGGTCTCATCAAACTGCTCCTCACGGACATGATCATGCCCAAAATACATGGGCGCGAAGTGGCCCGCCGTGTCACTTCCCGCGTCCCCGCTGTTCGGGTCCTCTATATGTCTGGATTCACCACTCACTCCATCGTCAGTCAAGGCGTTCTCGAACCGGGCATCTTCTTCCTCCAAAAACCCTTTACCGGTCAAGCTCTGGCCACGAAAGTCCGAGAAGTTCTCGACCACCCAGCACCAGCCCGCTGAGAGTGGGTAGTTTGGCACCGTTGAGTTCGAACGTAGTGGTATCGTCCGTCATGCAGCGGAAACGAGTACCCGTATCGTGGCCGCTATTCACGCAACTCGGGATCGTTCAGACCGGATGAGACGTCACTCACCCCCGCCGCATCTCCCTCTCCATCACTCCCCGCAGCGCCTCATTAATCCGCGTCTGATACCGCCGTCCATCTTTCTTGAACCACGCAAGCACATCCGCATCCAGCCGTAACGTCACTGGCTTCTTCACCGGACGATACAGGTCCGAGATCCTGTAATTCTGCAGATTTTTTTCCATCAGCCCCGCAAGTCCCAGCGCTTTGCGCCGCCTGCGGTTCGCTCGACGCCGCACCGGCTTGCCTTTGCGTGCTGGTGATTGTGACCCGCGGTCAGTTCGTGCGTTCGTCATAAGTCATTCTTCCCATTCGTCTTGCGGGTGTATCCAAAAATGTATGTACAATTCTGTAAGAAAAATGTTCCTTCAGGAACATCTGTGGAAATCTTCCGCCCTCATCGCTAACCCGCCAGATCCTCGGCACTTAGAGGTTGCCCCACCGTTGTCTCCGCGCAGTTGGCGGAGACAGGGTGGGAATTTTGATCCTCGTCCTCCTCCATGAACGCGAACGCCTCCTGCGGCACAGGATTCTGCCACACCGGCGCGAACGACTGCCGGTGCAATGCTGTCGGGCCAAACTCGCGCAGCGCAGCCAGGTGCTTCGGCGTGCTGTATCCCTTGTGCGACGCCAGCCCATAGGCAGGAAACACCACGTCCCATTCGCACATCATGCGGTCGCGCTCGACTTTTGCCAGAATCGACGCCGCCGCAATCGACGCCGAGAGCGCGTCGCCATGAATGATCGCCTGCTGCGGCACATCCCAATCGATCTTCATCGCGTCAATCAGAAGATGGTCCGGCGCGATCGCCAGCTTCGCCACGGCCTCGCGCATCGCCACCCGCGACGCCTGATAGATATTGATCTGATCGATCCGCGCCGCATCCACCGCAGCCACCGCCCACGCGACAGCATGCTCGCGAATGCGTTCCGCCAGCAATTCTCGCCGTTCCGGCTCGAGCAACTTCGAATCCCGCAACCCACGCACCCGGTAGCCCGGATCAAGAATCACCGCTGCAGCCACCACGCATCCAAACAGCGACCCACGACCCACTTCATCCACACCGGCCACGCGCACCGCGCCCGCGTCCCAGGCCTTCTTCTCATAGCGCAGCGTGCAGCGCAGCCGCTTCAGCAGTCGCAACTTGGCCGCTGACGCTGAGAGTAGACGTTCCGATGGCGACTTGAGCATCGAAGACTTCATTGAGACGAAAGAAGATTTCTCACATCTTCATCGAGACCGACGATTCACGCAAGCTTGAATCGCCGCGCCGCCTGTGGGAATCTCAATCCATTCTCCGATGTCATTCCGAACCGGCGCGAAGCGGCGGTGAGGAGCCTGCTGCCCATTCGCTTGAACCACATCCCACTTGAGTAACGCCGCATGGTAACCATCATTTTGAGTACGAGCGTACATTGCCCATCCGGACATGTACTGCTAACTTCGATTCAAGAATAAGAGGTTTGCTGTGGGGAGCAACTCCAACACTCCGTCTGAAAACGGCCTGCTGACAGGCAAACTCGTCCATCTGGCGTTGCCAGTGCGCTGGAGTCTCGTCGGACAGGAAGGCCGCGGCGCGCAGGAGATGGCCTGCACCTACGACATCCATCCGCACGGGGCGCGCCTGCTGAGCACGCGCGACGTCAATATCGGCGACCTTGTCATGGTTGAGCGCGGACGCAACAAGGCCATCTGCCAGGTCGTCTGGTCTGCCGACCCGGCGTCGGAGCTGCGCGGACAGTTCAGCGTCCAGTGTGTCGAGGGCAAAACGCCTTGGGACGAGGAGCTTCGCCAGATGGAAGAGCAGTATCAACCCGTGATCCTCGAAGCTTCGTTGCGCCGGCCCGGCACCATGAATGCGTTCTCGCGCCCGGATGCGAACCGCCGACGCCGTCCACGCTTCTATGTGGAGGGCCAAGCCGAGGTGACAGACGGAGTCCTGCAGCTTGCCGGCGAAGTCGAACAGATTTCTGAATTCGGCGCGCGTCTCTCCGCCATGGACCTGTTGCCTCCCGGCACCGATTTCCGGCTGACGCTCAACGTTTTTGATGTAAGCCTCGCACTGAAAGCACAAGTGAAGTACCTGGTCAACAATCTGGGCATGGGCGTGGAGTTCCAGGAAATCCGTCGCGGTGACCGCCCATTGCTCAGCTACATCCTGAGCAAGGTGAGATCAAAGCGAGTCGAAGACTTCGCGTCAGCCAAAGAAGCGCTACCGGCTCCGCTCTAACGGGATTGTGTAGGGACGGACGCATTCGTCCGTCCCGCCGACGCGGAGCGAGGCGTGTCGGCGGCATCGGTTACAACGCGGGAGAATGGATTCAGACCAGATCCTCTATCTAGGTTGGGCTCGTTAGAAGACTCCCAACACCAGACTCCGCGTACGCAACTTGATTGCGCTCCGCGCAACCCCGGACGAATGCGTCCGGGGCTACACAAGCTCATTTGCGTGCTATCCTTCCGCGCATGCGCCGGCTCCGCCTTGCACTGATTCTTCCTCTCCTGCTCCTGAAGATCTCTCCTCTTTCCGCGCGCGTCGTCCGCGTCGAAATCACTTCGCGGCAAGACGTGCTTAACGGAAAATCCTTCGGCGACACCGGCGCCTATGAGCGCATCACAGGACGCATCCACTTCTCGGTTGCGGTCGCCAATCCGCACAACCGTCGCATCGTTGACCTGGCCAACGCGGTGAACTTGAGAGACGGCGAGGTCGAATTCTCTGCCGACTTCATCGCGATCCGCCCGAAGGATCCGCACAAGGCAAACGGCTCGATGCTGCTCGAGATTCCCAACCGAGGCCACAGCCGTATCGTTGGACTCGTGGACGGCGGCGATTGGGATGTGGCCAACGATGCGGGCGACGCGTGGCTGCTGCGCAACGGATTCACTTTCGTCACGCTGGGGTGGCAGTGGGACGCATCCGGACCCGATGCATTGCGGCTCTACGCGCCCGTCGCAAAAGAAAACGGAAAGACGATCACCGGTCTGCTGCGCGGCGACTTCATGCTCTCGAAAGAAGCGCCCGACGTGCCGCTCGGGCATCTCATCCTCGGCAACATTGGCGGAACGGAATATCCGGTGGCGTCGCCCGACGATCCGCGAAACATGCTTACGGTGCGCGATTCGCGCGAGGCTACACGCACCGTCATCCCACGATCAGAATGGCAATTCGCGCACACGGTCGATGGCAAGCTCACGCCGAGCGACCGGCACATCCATCTGAATGGCGGATTCCACCCCGGCAAGATCTACGAGTACGTCTACGTCGTCGCCGACCCAGTGGTCGCCGGTCTTGGCTTCGCGGCGGTTCGTGACTTCGCCTCCTACGCCAAGCACGCGGCGGACGCGATCACACCCGCGGAGCGCGTCTATGGCGAAGGCATCTCGCAGAATGGACGGTTCCTGCGCAACTTTCTCTACGATGGTTTCAACGCCGACGAAGATGGCAAGATCGCTCTCGATGGCGTCCTCGCGCACGTTGCCGGCGCAGGCCGTGGCAGTTTCAACTATCGCTTCGCGCAGCCCTCGCGCGACGCGCAGCCTACGTCGTCCGTCTTCTTTCCGACCGACATCTTTCCTTTCACCGATCTTCCCGAGAAGGACCCGCTCACCGGTGATTCGGGCGGCCTGCTCGACCGGGCGCTTGCAGACAAGGTTGTGCCGAAGATTTTTTTCTCGAACACGTCGTTCGAATACTGGGGACGCGTTGCCGCACTGATTCATGCCAGCGCAGACGGCAAGCAGGATGCGACGATCTCCGACAATGTCCGCATCTATCACTTCACCGGTCATCAGCATTTCCCGGGGCCGTTTCCTCCCGCGAAAGGCAGCGACTACCTGCTCGGGCAGCAAATGGAGTCGGCGCTACCGATCCGATATTTCTGGCGCGCGATGATTGCGAACATGGACGCGTGGGTGCGCAGCAACGCCCCGCCGCCTGCGAGCAGCTATCCGAGAATCGCGGACGGCACGCTCGTGCCGCTGCGCGACTACGCCTTCCCCGCGCTGCCCGGCGTGAACAAGCCGCACGATGCGAGCGCGGCCTATCGTCTGGACTACGGGCCGCAGTGGCAAGACGGCATCCTCACAGTGCAGCCGCCGAAAGTCGGTGAGGCGTTCCCCGTGCTCGTGCCTCAGGTCGATGCTGATGGGAACGAGCGCGACGGCGTGCGTCTGCCTGAAATCACCGTGCCGCTGGCGACGTATGCGAGTTGGAATCTGCGCGACCCGTCGATTGGTGCGCCGGATCAGCGGGTGGCGTTTGAACTTTCCTACATTCCATTTCCCAAGACGCAGGCGGAGCGGGAGAAGTCAGGCGATCCGCGCAAGTCGATTGCCGAGCGCTATTCCACTCGCGAAGACTACATGACTCGATTCGCAAAGGCGACCGACGATCTCGTCAAGCAGCGCTGGATTCTGCCGGAAGACCGGGACGCTGTGGTGCATCGCGGGGAGCAGGAGTGGGATGTAGCGACGAAATGACTCGCGATTCCCACCCTACAATCGCAAACTGCGCGGTTTCAGGAGGCGCCGCCCGTACGCGTGGTGCATTGGGTGGAACCTTTTTCGAAATTGACGGCGAAGCGGTTCAAGGCTAATCTCCTCGAAAAAGCATACTGGGCCCCTCTTTTGCGGCGGAGGTCAGCCGGATGAAGAAGATTGACTGTATTACGTTCGTAGACGATGCAACCGGATGTGGAGGAAGCGTCAGCGTTTTCCAAAAAGATGACGCGACGGTGTTGATCGATGTTCAACTTGCCGACAAGGCAGCCTCGGTTGTCTCGCTGCCCAGCGATCTGGCGCGGCGCTTTGGCGAAGCCGTGATTCGTGCCGGGAGCTGAGCAGCTAAAGGCGCTTTCGTATTCTGTGCGCCGACGCCCGGCTGAAACACCTTCCAACTGCGCATCTGGAGCGGGCTTTCGGGCTATGCGATACTGGCAGTACGAGGGCCCGTAGCTCAAACGGATAGAGCATCGGATTTCTAATCCGAGGGTTGCAGGTTCGATTCCTGCCGGGCCTACCAGTCTGACTTCAACCTGGAATTCCCGACGCGCCCTTATCAAGGAACGATCGAAGGATCTCCTATGCCAATGGTTCACATCACAATGCTCACGGGCCGCACCGCGGACCAGAAGCGCAAGATCGCCAGGCTTATCACGGATGTGTTAGCGGAAGAAGCCGGCGCCCGGCGCGAAGCGATCGTCATTGCATTCAACGAAGTTTCCAAGGAAAGCTATGCCTCGGGCGGCGAGTTGATCATCGACAAAACGCCGGCGAAGTAATGTCTTCGCAACCTCAGCGACTGTTTCGAGAGGATGAGTGAATCAGAATGCTGCGGCAGTGTCAGCCGCATAAAACAACCGATGATCGTCAGTGCGCCCAGCGGGGAGAATCCTCCGAATCGATCGACACGAAAATCACTTCGTCCGGGTAGGAGGCTGATGTTACGTCAACTAGACGCAACGCTCCGCGGCGCGTTGCAGTCGAACGAGTGCGTCCGTAACTGAGGCGTGTAGTCGGTTCGCGCCCCAATGCTCCCATATCCAACCCCACCATCCAGGCGAGAAGGAGAACTCTCAGCCGAAGCTCACGCGACAGGAAGTCGTGTCGAGCGGGACACACGTGATGTGATTGTGGGCTGTAATGCCGAATGGCAATCTCGTCGTCAAATCGATGGCGCGCCGCGCGTGGTCTATGTGCTCGACCGTGATATTTACTAAATTCCATTTTCTGCCCAGCACGGTCTTCCCTGCCGCAATATGTTGTCCCGGCTGCGCCGAACCAGCAGGCGTAATGGCATGCGTCTGAACTTCCCACCACTGGTCATAATTCGCGGGTTCGGAGAGCAGATTCCACAGACGCTCTGCGGGTGCCTGAACCACCGCGATGGGACACGCGCTATATGCCACTGCTGATCCTTTCTGGTGTGGTCCGCGAACCCCATGTAGCTCGATCAGGAGAAACAGCCAAATGATGTTATCAAGCGTTAGGACAATCCTGCTTTGTTTGCTCGCACATGAGCGGGGACTTGAGTGATATCAGACTTATCACCAACTAGGGATGCTCGATAGTGCCGACAGACAGAGGCGGCCCGAGCAGTTCCAGTCCATAGGCGCGGTAAACTGCCGCGTCGTTGAGGTACTCGCCTTCTTTCCTTGGCTTTTCGTTGTCGCGAAAGAACGCTTCCATTTTGCCGGCGGGCGCGAAAGCAATCAGCAGTTTCCCGGGACCATCGCCAACATACGCCCATGCATGCGGCACTTCCCGCGGGCCGAGGATGGAATCGCCGGGTTTGAGTTGGAAGCGTTGGGAGCCGATCTCCGCAATGTATTCGCCTTCGATAACGTAGAACCACTCATTCTCGTTGTGATGCAGATGACGCGGAGGGCCGCCCTTCTTACGGCTGGCGTGTTCGATGACGAACAACGCGCCGGCACTGTCCTCTGTCGAGACTTTGAAAGCAGTCGAACTTACTCCGATGACATGATGCTCGCCTAGACGGTCCTCGCCACTCGGAACACGAACCGGCTTTACTTTGGTTTCATCAGTCTGTGCCAGCATGGCCAACGGCAGCGTAGCGAGCGCCGTGCCCAAAAACACCCTGCGATCCAGGTTTTGCATGGGTCCAATCTCCGTTCTGATCTCCGAATATCTTGTGGCTGAAGTGCGCAGTATACTCGACCTCGCCTGCGAGCACATTCGCATGTTGGGCCAGGCGTTGGTACACCTTGACACGAGTAGGGCCACCGAGGCCTCCAGCCTTTTGCGACACGTGACAACTTACGTCCGATGGCTTGCACGGGTTCCTTTATGGGAGGATTGCCCAGAGAATCCCGGTTACCAGCGAATTACCCTCGTAATCCTTCCTGAGCGGGGCGTAGTATTTATACTGCGCTCGAACGCAAGGAGATCACCCTCATGAAAACCTGGACAGTGGCCGCTGCTCTGGTTCTTGCCAGCGCGTGCGCTTTTGCTCAAACCGATCAGACCGCCG